>Ga0134128_10000844_pt1 | contig 41691 bp, 32 predicted proteins | sample KB31754_FD_96462 | JGI IMG/M metagenome (GOLD analysis project Ga0134128, IMG submission 96462) | Terrestrial soil microbial communities with excess Nitrogen fertilizer from Kellogg Biological Station, Michigan, USA - KB3-175-4 | ecosystem: Environmental > Terrestrial > Soil > Unclassified ...
CGCGTCACTTGATGCCGCGGATGTAATCGGGCTGGCTGTGGTGGCTACTACCATGGCGGCTGTGGTTGTCTTTCTCCCGGTCGCCTTTATGGGCGGTATTCCAGGACAGTTTTTCCGCCAGTTCGGACTGACGGTAGCCGTGGCGGTATTTTGTTCTCTATTGGTAGCACGACTGGTGACACCTGTGATGGCGGCCTATTGGCTAAAACCGCATAAGCATAAGGAAAAGCCAGGAAGCATTCATGCCTTCTATGAAAAAGCGCTGACTCTGTCCTTGCGGCACAGACTGACCACGGTGGTCATCGGTCTGGCGTTCTTTATCGGCAGCGTAGGCTTGTTCAAAATACTGCCGACCTCGCTGGTGTCACGCATCGATAAGGGCGAAACAAGCATAAATGTAGAACTGCCACCGGGCTCAGAGCTTCCCGAAACATACGCAGTCGTACAACGGGTCGTCAAAATCGCCCAGTCACATCCTGAATCCGATGTAGTATATGCAAGCTGCGGGAATGACCAACAGGTCAACAAAGGATGGGTGCACGTCAGTCTGAAGCCGAAAGAGCAACGTACGATCTCCCAGGATCAATTCGAGGATGGTCTGCGAAAAGAGCTTGCCGGCATACCCGGGGCGCGCATCACATTCGGTGGCGGGTGGGGATCCGGCAAAGTGGAGATTTGCCTGACGGGATACGATCCCGTCGCTCTTGACGAAACTGCCCAGCAGTTGACTACGGAAATGCGCACCATCCCTCAACTGACGGATATTCATACGACTGCCAATGATTTGCGACCGGAAATTGTTGTCCGTCCCGACTCCGCTCGCGCGGCAGAACAGGGAATTTCCGTCGAAGCAATTGCGCGGACAGCATCGGTAGCGACCTTGGGTGACAACGCAGCCAACCTGCCGAAGTTTGACCTCAACGATCGTCAGATTCCAATTGTTGTGCAGATAGATCCGAAGTTTCGCCAAAAGATGTCCGTTATCGGCAATCTTCGGGTCGCCGGCAATGGCGGACGCCTGGTGCCGCTCTCGAGCGTGGCCAAAGTAACCATGGATAGCGGACTATTCAAAATCGACCGCTACGATCGCGCCAGACAAGCCAGCATCACAGCGAAATTCGGGGCGAATTTCAGCCTTGGTCAGGCCTTCGAAGCGATTCATAAATTGCCTGCCTTCAAGAATATGCCACCATCGGTTTCCGACCATAAAACAGGAGATGCCGAAATTCAGGGTGACATGTTTGGAGGCTTCGGCTATGCAATCGTCACAGGGATTTTGTTGATCTACGCAGTGCTTGTTTTATTGTTCCGTGGCTTCCTGCAACCTCTTACAATTATGATGTCGCTTCCGCTTTCTCTTGGCGGTGCGCTGATTGGTCTACTAATCTTGAACAAACCAATCGACATGTACGCGTTGATCGGCATCGTCATGTTGATGGGGCTGGTTACGAAAAACGCCATCTTGCTCGTCGAGTACTGTCTGGTGGCAATGCATAAAGGCATGTCGCGCGAAGAGGCTATATTCACGGCTGGACGCACGCGCATGCGCCCGATTCTGATGACCACGACAGCGATGATTGCCGGCATGTTGCCCATCGCGGTCGGCATTGGCGTCGGAGCGGAAGCCCGTGCCCCGATGGCAATCGCCGTGGTCGGAGGTCTGCTAATGTCGACGCTGCTCACGCTGGTGGTCGTGCCAGTGGTATTCACCTATCTCGACGATTTCCAACAATGGATATTGAGCCTGGTGCCGAAACACGAAGAAGACAATTCAACTGCGGAGGAAGGTGAGGAAAAACGCAGCCTTACCTTAGCAGGCGAGCGGCGCGATAGTTAGATCTCAGGTCTAGAATACGCAGGGAGCATCCTTCGGCAGTACGATACTTTTTGACTCGAGGTTTTGAATCAATGTCGATGCCGAAAATGTGCCTGGCGTGCAATCGTGAGTTCACGAATGACGTACACCATTGCCCCCACGACGGAACCGCTCTTATCGCATTACATTTATCCAGAAATTTTCACCGACGCGCGGTTTGATACACAACATTTTCTCGGCCGCGGTCGATATGCAGTCATGTATCAAGCACGTAGATTAACCGACGATCGGGTCGTGATTTTGAAGACTATTGAGAATGCGAACAACGAAATTTTACAAAAGTATGCCGATGAAGCGAAGCACTTATCTCAGATGGACCATCCAAACATTGTGCATTTATTCGACTGCGGACCAGCCGGCGGTGCATACCTGCTCGTGCTGGAATATGTAGGCGAGAAAACGGTGCAAAGCCTAATCGACGATAAAAAGCAACTATCTTGTGATCAAGTTCGGTCGATTATTATTCCGATTTGCGACGCGCTTGCATACCTGCACGGACGCGGCGAAGTGCATCCATTTCTAAAGCCGAACCATATCGTGCTGCGCGATAAAGACCAACATCCAGTACTGATCGATTTCGCCAAACAATATTATGCGCACGAGGTAAAAACAATATCGTCGGGTGGAGCGTTTTTTCAAAACGCCGAATATGCAGCGCCTGATGTGGTGCTCGGCACACCAGTACAGGCGCCGGCGAACGTTTATTCTCTAGGTTGCATAATGTATGCCATGCTCACCGGCATACCGCCGTTTACCGGGCAGAATCAGATTGAAGTGGCGTCGAAACAGATGTCCGAAAAACCGAAGCCGCCCAGCAAAAACATTTACACCGCGGAAGTTCCCAAAGATCTGGACAAGCTGGTGATGTCGATGCTGGAAAAGAAGCCGGACAAGCGGTCAAAAACGCGAGTTTTACCGTGTTCTATATTTTTGGATGCTGTTGGATAAAACGCTGACCAGCACTAGCTTTTGTCGATTTTCGATCTACTATAATTTTGGACGGACTTTATTAGGGTGCCCATTTAGAACGATTGTTTGCGACAGGGCAAGATTCCTAGCATTTAAGCCACAATTCGCGGTAGAGCCTTCTAACTATGGATTCAACCGTGGATTCCGAAATCGATCCAACCGTGTGGAGAAAGCGCAGGAGGATATGACTGTGGCAGCCAGTCTAGTGTCGCCAGCTGCTTTTGTTACTGCCATCGTCGGTCAGGCGACTGGCGCCGAGCCGGAACCAAGTGCTGCCGTCAAAACAACGAGCAGAAAGCGAGCCGCCAAAGGCGCGCCGTCGTCCACCGTCGATCAGCCGCCTACAGAGGCGAAGAAGCCTCGGGCGCTGCGGCGCGTTAAATGACGTCTAGCTGCTCAGTCCCAAAGCTGCATATTTAACAAACGTTATTAGTGGTACGTACGGTATAATAGTCAAGACATGCTTGTTAAATATACCTATGCCCAGCTCACCCAATTTTGAACGCCTTTATCAACTTGCTGAAGCGCAGCACGGGTTCTTCGCATCTTCTCAGGCGAAGCTGCTGGGCTATTCTCAGCAATTGCAGTCCTACTATGCTTCACGGGGGGACTGGCTCAGAAGGGCTCGCGGCATTTTTCGGCTGAAGCATTATCCGGCGCCACTTCTCCAAGATGATCTGTATGTGACTTACCTGTGGACTTGCAACAGGGAGGCAAAGCCGGAGGGTGTGTATTCGCATGGCACCGCGCTCTATCTGCACGAGCTGACCACCTACGTCCCGCCGCTCTTTGATATCAGCGTGCCGAAGCATTTTCGCCGACACAGCGATCCGCCGTTTCGCGTGCAGCTGTACAAACGGAATCTTGAAGAAAAACATTGTGATACCATTCGCGGTCTGAGAGTAACCAAGCCGCTTAGAACTATAATAGACCTCGCGCAGTCGCGCACCATTGATCGAGAGTACATCGAGGATGCACTGAAGGCGGCAATGTCGAAGATGATGATTACTCACTCGCAGATCAAAAACGCTTCCTTGGCGCCGGCTGAGCGGCGAGCGTTTGTGCAGTTGCTTGAAGCAATCCACTATGAGAAGGTCAGTGAAATACGCGAATAGCGCCGAATTTGTAAGAGCATTGGAGAGCGAAGTTCATAGTCACTCTTCCGGAGATGACCTGTTGCTCAGCGAGCTGACGAACGACATATCTCTTGAGAGACTAGTCTCGCGCCTTGATGCAGAAACAACCGCAGTGAAGGGCGGGTTCAGCGTGCGCACCCTTATCAAGCCAAGCCCATACACGCAGGACGTAGACTTGCTCGTTGATTCACCGAGCATGCAGCAACTAAGCAAAGAAAAGGCGCATAATGAGATTGTCGAGCTTATCGTCGATCAAATCACCGCGCCCGGCGAAGATTACTTTCGCTTCAAGCCGACCATGAAAGCAATGTTCGAGGATCTGCGCCCAGACCAGGCCGTTGCGCGCATCTGGGTTGAAGCACAGATCGACGATAAGGTTTTAGGCAAGGTGGTTATTGATGCCGGCATCAAGGCAAAGGACATTCCGACTGATCGCATCAAAGGACGTGACGTTCTCGGTTTTGCCGACATTCCGAATCCGGTGATTACGACGGTTGCGCGTGAATACCTGATAGCAGACAAGATCACGTTGTTTTTGGAGAGCGGCTTTGAGGGCAAGCGCCCACGTGATGTCGTGCATGCGGCATTGCTGCTGGCGGCCGGATCATACAAGCGCGATCTGTTAGTACGCTGGCTGGACAAGTTCGGTGCAGTGCGGCAGATCGCAGACAAGCTGCGTCGGCCTGTGGCTGAACCGAGTACCGACTGGCTGGCAGCCGTCAATGAAATTTGTCGGCGCTATGCGCTGAAAGTTGATGCGCGATCTTGTGTTAACACAGTCAGCAAGGAACTGAAGCAGTTGTATGAATGATGACGAGCCGCCGTTAACGTGAATCCTGTGTCTATGATAGTTGAGACACTTTCGCTTCGAAGTTCACCGTAAGCGAAACGCCTGTCGGTATATCCAACTCTCTTACTGTTGCGTATCGCTATGACGGTCTTGAATGAGCTCGTTGTTTCGATCATGCTCGGTCATTTTTGGGGCACTGCAAATGAAACTAACTCCAGGGAAAACCGTTGAAGCTCGAGAGAGATACTGGACGAAGAAGATCGAGGAAGCGCGGTCATCCGCAGGGAGTGACCGATTACTGCAGACGCAACGATCTATCGAAGAACAATTACTACCAATGGTTCAAGCGCCTGAGAAAGGAACACCCAGAGTGGCACGATCTGCCAAACGTTCCTGAGGTTAATCCTCGACAGAAGAAGAGTAAAGCAACAAAAGGGCCTCATCTCGTCGCCTACGACGAAAGGTCTTTACCGGGGGCGCCGCGCCGTCTATGTTAGTCGATCGTCCGCGCACGGAAAGACAGAAGATCTCGCAAATCCTGACAACTGCATGCCTACAAGGTGCCTACAAAAACAAAGTTGCCTGCCCCAAAATGTGGCAGGCAAAATGCTTGTATTAGATTCGGAGAGGGAGAGATTCGAACTCTCGGTACAGCTTTTGACCGTACAACTTCTTAGCAGGAAGCCGCTTTCGACCACTCAGCCACCTCTCCACAAGGTGGGTCGAAAGACCATGATAGCACATGGATCCCGGCGCCCGGAGCGCCCACCGATGGGCTTCTTCACATCGGTCGCCAAAAGTCTATACCTGTCAAGCGCCCGGAAAGACATGTAAAGGCGTCATCAAAGCACCCCGAAAACTACGGTGCAAATCCAGTAATACGAAAGCGCCGATGCAAAAATCAGTCCGTCTCCGCGGTCCAGTATGCCACCATGTCCCGGAAATATGGTGCCTGAATCTTTCACGCCGGCATCTCGTTTCAATAGTGATTCGCAAAGATCTCCGAGCTGCGATCCGACGGAAACAAACGCGCCCATAAGTGGTGCCTGCCAGAGATTGCCGAGGAAGGGTTTTTCCGGAAACAGGAAGGTATCCGAGAGATAAACGACCACCGTCGCCCAAAAAATTGATCCGACGAATCCGCAGATGGCACCTTCGATCGTTTTGTTAGGACTTACCGACGGATACAACAAATGTTTGCCCAGGAATTTCCCTCCGTAATAGGCAAACACATCAGTGGCGCAAACAATAAATAAACACACCCAAACGTACGCCACGCCCGTCTGTACTAAAGGATTGACGTGCAGGGGATAGGCTGGAGGCACCAAATTGCGTAAGAGCACCAGATGGCACGGCAACCAACCTGCGTAAATGAATCCTAAAATCGTGGTAGCGATATCAGCGGTGGTGGCAGGCGGATCCTCGTGCCTGAACAAGAGCCGAAAAAACGAAATACAAACACCGATGGTCAGCAAGATCGGGAAATGCTCAATCGCGAAAAACGGACTCAGGTTGACATGCCAGGCATGTGGAATGTGCGGCACAATCATTTGCGATGCCGCCACCACAAAAAATGCGATGCTCATGCCACGGATGATGCGAGGCGAGGGGTTGAGTCCCTTCTTTTTGACCAGGCCGATGTATTCGTTGGCACCGAGAACCGCGAGCACGCAGAAAAATGTGGCGAAGGCCAGTCCACCAGCGAGCAACAAGGCGATTGCTACAGAGAAGAGAGCCCAGCCATAAACAATCCTGGACTTCACGACCATCGTCACTTGTCCCTTCGAGTTGGGGCAGCCGTGTGAGACCAGAGCAACCTTTCGAATTCGGCTTCAGTTGAGTTCATCGACCGTTCCTTGAGCGCGCTTACGCCCGCCGTTACAGGCTTTTGGTCGCCCGCCGTTAGAGGTTTTTCGTCTCTCGCCTGTAGAGGTTTTTGGTCGGCCACCGTTACAGACCGCCGCGCCATAAGATGGGCGGCTGCGAGTGCAGTAAGCGGAATCGTGCAGATCAAACCGAGGCTGCCGGTGAGGGCGGAAGCGATTTCGGTAGCAACCATATCCAAATTCAACAACTTGGTCGATGGGATTTGAGCCATCAGCAGAAGCAAAGGAAGAGCGGAGCCTGTATAGGCGAGTACAAGTGTGTTAGTCATCGTTCCCATGATGTCGCGCCCGACGTTCATGCCTTTGCGATACAGATCCGCCCGCTTCAACGAGGCGTTTGCGTCGGCGACTTCGCAAATCGCGGAGGCGATTGAAACCGCCACGTCCATGATCACACCGAGAGCGCCAATCAGCATTCCGGCGGCAAGCAGCCCGCTGTAAAACTGCGGTGGTTGATTGAGCACCGAGCCACGCAGTATTTGTGCCTCTTCGCTACTGAGTCCGGTGAGGGGCGCTGTAACGATGACCAGATGCGCCGCTATGCCGGCGATGATGACACCACCAACAGTGCCCAGTAGTGCCGCCAGACTTTTGCGCGAAAACCCGCCGACCAGCAGCGTCGTCGTGGCACCGACGGCACCGCAAATAAGCGCAGCTGTAATCAAAGGATTGAATCCATGAATGCTTAGTGGCAGCAGAACGGAGGCGATGAGAACAATGCCGATCACCAGTCCAATCAGCGATTTGAATCCTTGCTTGCCGCCGAAGAAAAGGAACACAGCAAGAAATACGGCAAGCAACGTGCCGAGCACAGGAACGCGATGATAGTCAGCGATATTGAACTCAGGCTTGGTGCCGTTTTCGGTGACCACTGAAAGCACGAGCTCATGCCCGGGAATTGCTTCGACGTTGAATGCCGGGTTATCGGTAATTTCATTGGGAATTGTGATGGTCGTTCCCTTGTACGGACCCTCGGTGACTTCGATCTGGGCCATTTGTTTGCGCGTGACCATGCCGGTGCTGTTCAGCAACTGCTGATCGATTTTGCCTTCGCTGACGGTTTTGACCTTGCCGACGACGAAGGACTCGTCGATTTGAGTTACCTTCAGCGGGCTGCCGCCCGCCGCTGTTGCTGTTGGTGGCATGAAGAATGCCACCAACAGCAACAGCGGAATCAATAGTGAGAAGATTCTGCTCATCTCACTCCAGACTGTCGTCGACGTCGATCGGTAAACTTAACTGAGCACCGGCCGGCATTGTGCGTCGGACGTGCTTATACGCTGCCGGAGTGGCCATGCGTCCGCGCGGCGTGCGCTGAATGAATCCACGCTGAATCAGATATGGCTCGTAAACATCTTCGAGGGTGTCGCTGTCTTCGCCTAGTGTCGCAGCCAGCGCTTCGATGCCGACAGGCCCTCCACCATAACTGTCGATGACGATTTCCAGCAAACGCCTGTCTGTGGGATCGAGTCCGAGCGCGTCGACCTGATATGTCTCGAGTGCGTCGTGAGCCATCGCACCGTTGATATCGGAAGCACCTTTGTACTGACAGAAATCGCGCACCAAACGCACGAGGCGGTTCGCAATACGGGGGGTTCCGCGTGCGCGCGAAGCGATCGTTTGCACACCCTCTTCGTCAATTTGCAATCCCAACAATTTAGATGTGCGGCGAACAATCTGTCCCAGTTCCTCATTGGTGTAAAAATCGAGCCGAAGCACCAGTCCGAAGCGATCGCGCAAGGCATTGGACAATAATGCCGCTTTCGTGGTGGCACCAATCAGCGTAAAGCGCGGCAGAGGCAAACGCATAGTGCGTGTGCCATGGCCCTTGCCCGATGTCAGATCAATGGCGAAATCCTCCATAGCAGGATAAAGCAGCTCTTCGGCAATGCGACTGAGTCTATGTATTTCGTCGATAAACAAAACATCGCCTGCTTCCAACTGATGGACAAGACCGATGATGTCTCGCGGACGCTCCAAGCTCGGGCCGGAACTTAAATGAATGCGGGCGCCCATTTCATTGGCGATCACATTGGCGAGCGTAGTCTTGCCCAGTCCAGGTGGTCCATAAAAGAGTATGTGATCCAGCGCTTCTTTGCGGCTCTTCGCCGCAGCGATGGACATCTGAAGCATAGCCTTCAGGCGCGTTTGACCTACATATTCAGCAATGGTTTGCGGGCGCAAACTCGTGTCCGCTGCCTGGTCGGAGCGGCTTTCCTTGGCTGATAAAACGCTGGCCCGAGTGGAGCGATCTTTCAGCGGGCTTACGCCCGCCGTTATATGATCGGGACTAAGCGGGCTGCCGCCCGCCGCTACAGGTTTCTTGTCGCCGGCCGCTAGCGGCTTTTTGCCGTCGGCATTGTCTACATTGCTCGGAATGATCGTCATAGCCCACTAATTAGAACATGACCAACTGCCATGAAAAAGCATTCGACACGCCGGGTACGTGAGAAGAACTCAAGGTGAAAGGGCGCGGCTGAAACCTATAATGTCCGAATGCTTATGAATCCAGCCGTTACAATGGTTCCAGTACTCGCCACGGAAACGTTGCCGCAAGGCGCCATGATCGAATCTGCACAGGCACCGGAATTGTCGGTTGTCATCCCCGTATATAACGAGGAAGACAACCTGCATCGGCTGTATGAGAAGGTCGTCAGCTCGATAGACCCGCTCGGAAAGAGCTGGGAATTGCTCCTTATCGACGACGGGTCTTCGGACAATTCGTACAGTATTTTGCAGGAAATCTCTGCCGCAGACCATCGAGTGAAAGTCATCCGCTTCTTGCGGAATTTCGGGCAAACTGCCGCCCTGTCCGCCGGAATCGATTTCGCCGACGGCGAAATCATCATCCCTATGGATGCCGATCTGCAAAATGACCCGGCGGATGTCTCTCGCCTGTTAGCCAAGCTGGATGAAGGTTTTGACGTCGTGAGCGGTTGGCGCAAAGAGCGTCAGGATGAGTTTTTCACCCGTCTTGTGCCGTCGTGGACCGCCAACAAAATGATATCCGTGATCAGCGGCGTCCCTCTGCACGACTATGGATGTTCGCTCAAGGCGTATCGCCGAGAGGTCATCAAGGATGTCAAGCTTTACGGCGAAATGCATCGTTTCGTGCCTATTTACGCCACTTGGATGGGCGCCAAAGTCGCCGAAATCCCGGTAACTCACCACGCGCGCCAGTACGGCAAATCAAAATATGGTCTGTCACGGACCTTTAAGGTGATTCTCGACCTGGTGACGGTTAAGTTTCTATCGTCATATGCAACAAAACCGATCCATATTTTTGGTTTTATCGGACTTGGTTGCTTTGTGATCTCCGTCCTCGGCTTCGCCTGGATGATCTATTTGAAATTCTTCGTGACGCCGCCCACTTCGTTCATCGAAACGCCGCTGCCGGTGCTCGTGGCCATGTTTTTCATGCTGGGTGTGCAGTTTATCCTGATGGGCTTGCTTGCCGAAATTATGGTAAGAACCTATCACGAGTCGCAGGACAAGCGCATCTATAAGGTCAAATCCACATTGAACGTCGACCCATCGACGCCTTCAATGGCAATGGATTCCATTCAGCCAAATTCATTGGTACCGCCGAAGCGCCGTTAAGCTCTGCCACTGGCTAGTTCGAGCCGTTGGGCACTTACAATGCTCCGTACATGGCGTAAGATGGAATAATTCAAAATCAATCGTCTTGAAGAGGCGTCAGCAGCACTTTTATGTCTCCGCATCGTAAGCAGGCAACAAGGCTGCCGTCTACGCCAACAGTTAAATGGGTCACCCAGTGGATGGCGGTGGTCGTGGTCAGCTTCGGCGGATTGCTGCTTTCGCTTGGTTCTCCCTATCTCTTCGGACACAAAATTCTCGTCGGCGAAATCGCCGACCGCGACTATGTCGCCCATCAAAAGACTTACCTGGTCGACTTCGAAAAGACAAAAGAAGCGCAGGACGATGCGCGCGAAAAATCGCTGCCCACCTTGCGCAAATTGCCGGAAGCAAACGCAGCGATGCTGACGGCGCTGAAGACAAAACTTGACGCCGTCGCTCTCGCTCAAATTCCCACCAACAGCACCAGCGATAAATCGATCAAACAGCTTGCTGATCTCGTCGGTTCCAAAGACTACAATTCCTGGCGCGCCGACGTCGAGAAAGTGACTGCCCACTTCGTCAAAATGGAAAGTTTGCTCACGTGCGATTCGCCGGAGATCTGGCAAACACGGGTGATTGAATTCTTGCCGGACCGCTGGCCGAATGACTTGCGAATCAAAACGGCAGAAATGGTAACGACTTGCCTGCAGCCTAACATTGAAGTAGATCGTGAAGGCACGCGACAGCACATGGCGGAAACCATCGCGCACATAAAGCCGATTACCAAAGAAGTTGCAACCGGGGCGATTGTTGTTCACAAAGGCGATCAGCTTACGGCTGAAGACGTGAGTAATCTCAATCAGATTGGGATAACGCACACCTATGATTTTCAGAGTCTGCTCGGAGTCGGCACCGCACTTTTGGCGGCGTTTATGTGCTTCGGCATATTCCTCTATACATTCGAGCCGCTCTACTTCTTTTCACCGTCGGCAATCGCCCTCATGGCGACGGTGTGCGTGGTGGCTAGCGGAATCGCTGCTGCAGTCGGCAAAGAATATCCGCAGTTCGTCCCGCTGCCGGCGACGGCTCTGGTACTGTCCGTCATTTTCGGACGCCGCGTCGGCATGATTCTGGGTATTCTGGTAATCGTCTTTCTGCGCGTGAGCGACCTCGTCGCTGCACCGTACCTGGTGGCGCTGGCAGCTGCTTCCGGGGTGGCGCTGGGCGCGAATATCAAAAAACGGACGGAGCTTATGCTCACCGGCGTGCTCATCGGCGTGGTGCAAGCGATTGCGTACTTCTTTGCCAGCATGGTCACTGGTGCCAACGGCTCTGCCGTTGTAGTCGGCAAGGAACTCGCGCAAAACTTGCTCGGCGGCTTATCTTCATCCATCGTCGCTATCGGCAGCTTGCCGTTCCTGGAAATAATCTTCGGCATTCTGACACCGTTCCGAGTGGCGGAATTGTCGGAGCCGGATCAACCCTTGCTCAGGCAATTAGAAGAGAACGCTCCCGGCACCTATCAACACAGCCTCGCTGTCGCCAATCTGGCAGAGGCCGGCGCCAAAGCGATCGGTGCCGATATAAATCTGGTGCGCGCCGGAGCAATGTATCACGACATCGGCAAGATGGTAACACCGCGCTACTTTATCGAAAACCAACTTGGTGACAAGAATCCGCACGACGAAATCCCGCCCGAGGACAGCCGAGCGAAAGTGCTTGCGCACGTGACAAACGGCCTCGTGTTGGCGCAGAAGTACGGACTGCCGAAGCAGATTCAGGACTTCATTCCCGAGCATCAGGGAACAACAGTGATGGCGTACTTCTATCACAAAGCTTGCATGCGCGACGGCGCCCAAAACGTGTCAGAGCTGGACTACCGCTATCCGGGGCCAAAGCCCCAAACGCGGGAAACAGCAATCGTCATGCTGGCCGATGTTTCTGAGGCGGTAACGCACAGCATGCGTGACCCCAGCCAGGAAGAAGTGGAAGCGGCTATCGGCAATGTGTTCAAAGCACGCTGGGACGACGGGCAGTTTGCCGATTCGGATTTATCGCCTAAAGAGCTCGACCAGGTAAAGCAGGCTTTCGTACGTGTATGGCGAACGCTGCATCACGAACGCTTGAAATACCCATCGACGACCACAGGTCGCATGCCCTTCGTGGTGCAGTATCCGACTTCAGAACAGAAGTCGAAAGAGGAAGGGTCCAAGCAGCCCGGCGGGTAGCACTTTATCGCAGCCTTCCAGGCTTTTGCTGGCGACGCCGAAACAGCAGGCGGGACGCCGCGATCCAGTGTTACTTTCTTCGGTAAAACGAAACCGCCGTCTGCCCGTACTTGCGCCGGTCGTACTGGACAAGGCTGCTTGTTTCCTCCGGCAGCCTGAGATCATTTGCGTGCTCGATGGAGAAGACACCTTCGGCGCTTAACAGCTCGCCATCAGACACGACGATGAGGATGGCTTCCTGCAGCCTGGCCTTGTAAGGCGGATCCGCAAATATGATGTCCGCTTCACCTGGCGACAGAACAGCCAGCGCTTTGCGGGCGTCGCCGGCGATGACTTCGGCCACACCCTCGAAACCAAGCCGGTTTGCGTTGCCTCGAATCGCCTCCACCATGCGGCGGCTTTCTTCAATAGAAATAAGAGATGCAGCCCCGCGGCTGAGCGCCTCGAAGCCCATCAACCCCGAGCCCGCGCAAACGTCTACAAACCGTGCACCATCTACTTTGTTGCTGAGAATGTTAAAGAAAGCCTGTCGAATTTTTGAGGCAGTCGGCCGCACCTCAAGCCCCTCCGGGCCGGTGATGACTCTGCCTCTGCATTCTCCGCCGGTGATGCGCAAACGTAGCCGGACCCTTCCGTACCGCGCCGTCATGGTAACATGGGGCGTCATCAAGGTTTATCGTAGATTATGAGTTCGCGACGTATAGCAAGAGAGCTAGCGGTGATTCTAATGCCGCAGCTGCCTAAAGATAAGAAAAAGCTCGAAAAGGTCGAGCTCGACAAGCTGGTCGGCAAAGCCGTCCAGATGCTCACTGACCACGCCAAGCAATGCTTGTCGGAAGCCAATGCATTTGTCGTCAAAGCGCAGCAATCGCTGACGGAACAGATCATCGAGCATCCCGATAACGTGCGACAAGTGCACGATCTCAAACCGATAGTGATCAAAAGCGATCAACTCAAAGAGCATCTCGACTTGCTCGACCGAGCCCTGCACCTCACCTCCGAAGCGCTGGACGTGCCGCAGATGAGCGTGGAAACCAAAGACACGGAATTTCTGCACTTGCTCGTCGGCACCTATCTCGACCATCAGAAAGAAATCGACGAGTTCATCAATGGTGTCAAGGATAAATGGCGAGTAGAACGAATGGTCAGCATCGACCGCGACATCATTCGTTTGGCATGCGCAGAAGCTTTTTACCTGCCCGAAATACCGATCAACGTTTGCATCAGCGAAGCAGTTGAGCTGTCTCATCGCTTCGCCGATGACAAGGCAGCCAAATTCATCAACGGAATACTCTCCGACCTTGGACGCCAAGCAAAAGAATTCCGCGACACCGGCGAAATTCCCAGCGTCGGCGCGTCCAACGATGACGCCTCAGTCAGCAGATAAACGGGTACCCCGCAATGGCAGAACAAGAACGCAGCGGATGGTTCGGATCGACATTGTCGAAACTCAAATCGGCGCTGTCGAAAACGAAAGGACAGCTGGTTGACCCGGTAGTACATGATGAGGAACCCAGCGGGCTTGCGCCCGGTACAGGATCGGGGACAGCCGCGGGAACCGGAACAGGCGCATCGGATAAGGTAGCCGTCGCACCGCGCGCACCAAAGCCACCGCGTCCAATCGACGATGATTATCTGGAAGACCTCGAAGAAAAATTGATCCGAGCCGACATCGGGGTTCCGACTGCAGAACAAATGGTCAGCGATCTGCGCAAGGATGCAAAACGAAAAGGCTGGAATTCAACGGACGTCGAGGAATTCCTGAAGTCGGAATTTAAAACAATGTTGGAAGCGGCTCCCACGTCGCGGCTGAATATCGAGCCAGGCAAACAGACTATCGTGCTTGTCGTGGGCGTAAACGGTACCGGCAAAACAACAAGCATCGGCAAGCTCAGCTGGCGATTAAAGCAAGAAGGCAAGAAAGTATTGATCGCAGCCGGCGATACATTTCGTGCAGCAGCGGAAACGCAGCTGGAAATTTGGGCCGAACGCGCCGGGGTGGACATCGTCCGACTGCCTGAAGGATCGGATCCTGGCGCCGTCGTCTTCCAAGCAATGCAGCGAGCAAAAGACGAATCGTTCGACGTTATGATCATCGATACGGCCGGTCGATTGCATAACAAAAAAAACCTCATGGACGAACTGAAGAAAGTTCGCTCGGTGATTGAAAAACATGGAAGCGAGTTGCCCCTGGAATGCTTGCTTGTGGTAGACGCATCAATTGGCCAAAATGGTTTGCAGCAAGCCAAAGTATTCACTGAGTTCTGCCCGCTCACCGGCGTCATTCTCACCAAGCTCGACGGCAGCTCTAAAGGCGGCATCGTATTCAGCATTGCGCGCGAGTTGAATTTGCCGGTAAAACTAATTGGTCTGGGCGAGAAAATGGATGACCTGCGCGACTTCGAACCATCCATGTTCGTCGAAGCGTTGTTCGACTAATTGCTCGAAGCGTTGTTTTAATTAAAGGCGACCCCGAGGGGACTACCCTCGCAAGTCTCACTGTGAGTGATCAACATATCTGTTGAAAAACCAACAAAACGCCGAAAAGTCCCGAAATGCTGCCTTTGCCCATCAGGTACACCGTTTCGGCAAATTTGCGCTGCTCCAGCAGAATCACTTGGCGACAACATCTGTGTTTAGTCCCCCCTCCCAATATTTATATTTGTCATTGCCAACCCTAAGCTTGGGATCCTGCCTATCGCGAATCAAATAACGGACACTAATGGCATTGGTGCACCACATGCGACACCAGTGGTAGTCCGCGAAAGGAATCCAAGCAGAATTGTTAAATTCGGGAGGTGGCGATCAACTTATTTGTTGATGAAATCAGCAAAACGACATGAACTCTCCAAACGCTGGCATTGCCATCCGGTACGCCGTTTTGGGAAATTCGGGCTACTCGCGCATAATCGCTTGGGATCAACATTCGAGTTTAGATCCCATAGCGGGTTTAGTCCCCATAGCGGGTTTAGTCCCCCTAGCGACGTTAGATCCCATAGCGATGTACGACGCGGTCGCTGCCCTGGATATTTCTATGTCGGTCATCGGAACTGCAAAGGCGTCGGCGGGAAAAGATTAGGCTTGGAGATCATGCCGACGTCGTGCAGAAGTTGAGCCTGCGCGATGTTGAATTGAATCGTCGATTGGGCGTGTTGGACGCGGGCGTTGGTGAGATCCTGCTGCGCGCGCAGTACATCGATATTCTTGCCCAGACCGTTCTTCAGACGCAATTGCGACAGTCGCAGTTCTTCCGCAGATGAATTGACTCTGTGCAAGTTTTCTTCGGTGCGCCGCAAAGCGCTTAACTGATTTAGATAGGCTTGTCTCACCTGGCTGACAACGGCATTTACTTCCTGGTTAGATTGCAGCATCGCTTGTCGCGCTTGCACGCGTGCCGACTGGATATTGGTAAGATCTGTAAGTCCGATGCCGTTAAACGTCCAGTTGGCAGTGATCCCAATTATGCCGAGTCCAGTAATCTGGCGCGAGGTCTGCGTGATCACAGGAGTAGGCGTAGAACCAGCCAACGAAATCGGCGACAGCGCGCTCGACGTTACGGTGGTCTTTTTGTCATTATCCAGCGTTTGTCCGATACCGTACTCGGTTGCGCTCATCTGCACAGTGGGTAAAAGCGGTGCGGCTGCGATGCCGATTCCTTTACGGGCAGCCAGCCACTGCTCCCGAAACTGCTTCAGCTCGGGCCGATTTTCAGCGGCCAAGTTCAGCAGCCGCCCCGCGGTGACAGCTTCAGCAATAAGTCGCACGGGCTGGATTACTGTTTCAATAGGCTGAAGATCGATCCCCTGATTGACATTTAAATATTCCGCCAACTGAATTGCGGCATTGCGGCGGGAAATTTGCTGATCAATCAAATTCTGCCTGTCGTCCGCCAGTTGTGTCCTTGCCTGCAAGACATCCAGATGCGTGGCCATACCATCGCGCTCAAGATCGGTATTGAGCCGCAACTGCTCTTGAGACGTTTCCACCGCCCGAATGCGAATTTGCAGTATCGCTTCACTGAGCAACAAATTGTAGTAGCGTTTGGTGGCCTCGAGCAAAACATCGTTGGTAGTGGCATGATATTTCCACTTGGACGCCCGGTAATTGTTTCTCGCCTGCAGCGCACCGAAAAGTAATTTTCCGCCCTGGAACGCGTTGTATGTGATGCCGGCTTGAGCAATGATAAACGGCCCCTGAATGTGAAGCGGTCCGCTCCCCATTCCAAGTCCTGGGAACGGCGTTCGAATATGCCCATCGATGTTGTAGTGAGAAAAACCCAGATGAGGATTTGGCAAGAACTTAGTGTAAGCGTTCAGAAGTTTCCATTTGCCGTTTTCGCGATCAAGTCCTGAAATCTGGATGTTCAGGTTGTTCTGCAGAGCGATCTCGACAACATCAGCCAGTGTCACGGGCTTGCATTCCTGCGCATCGAGCTGAAACGGATCCAGACCATTTTCGACGGAAATCAAAGCTTGCAGCGGCGGCCGCGCTACTACCATCGGCGGCGTCGTTACCACCTCTGGTTCGCTGTAGTATAGAGTGTCAGCCGGCGATGCAGCCGTGACGGCAGGCGCAGGGATGACTGCTCCGGGTATCGGCGCGGCGCTGCCATTAGTTGCATCTTGCGCGCGAACGGGAGTGCTCAGCCCGACGAGCAAGGTCGATAAGAACACTGCGCAGGCGATCGATCGCCTGTGCCATGTACTGCTGAAATCGTTAGTTCTGCGGTTCATCCCTTCCTCTAAGCGAGCTGTTTACGGAAGCGCCAAACACTGATGGTCATGAAAACCACTGAAAATCCAAACAGTATCAACAGCTCCGGCCAAAGCTCTCCAATCCCATTGCCCTTCAGCAAGATGCCGCGTAAGCAAGCGATGAAAAATCGCATCGGATTTGCCATCGACAAGTAACGGAAAAAGTGCGGCATGGTCTCAATAGGAGCCAGGGCACCTGAGAGTTGAATTAGCGGCATCATTATGAAAAATGTGGATAGCATCGCTTGGCGCTGGTTCGATGCATAGCTAGCCATCGCCAGACCGAGTGCCAGCAGCACGAACATATATTCGAATGAAGCGATACAGAACGTAAAATAACTGCCGCGAAGCGGAACGCCGAAAACCGTCATCCCCAGGAGTAGGCTGACATTGACCACTAAGAAAAGCACCACGACGAGCGGAACCAGCTTCGCGATCAAAATCTGAGTCGGCGATGCCGGTGCCATCATCAGTTGCTCGATGGTGCCGGTTTCCTTTTCTTTTAGAAGGGTGGAGGTGGAGACGAGTGTTCCCGCCACTGTCAGCGACATGGCAATAACCGCGGGCACGAAAAACCACGTGGCATTCAGCCCGGGATTGTATATGAATGAGATCTGCGGACTAACCGGCTCGGGCACATGCACAAGCGTGCGGTTGAATTGGAAAATTATCTGCGAGATATACGCCGCAGCAATTCCCGCTGAGTTGGCATCAACAGCACTGAGCACCACTTGCACGGTGGCTGTTTTTCCGGCCGCGATCAGGCGTTGAAATTCCGGTGGAATTACCAATCCGGCATCAACAGCGCCGTCATCCACACGTTTGTATAGTTCTTCCGTGCTGCCGCCCGATGGCTTCAAATCAAAAACTTTATTCTCGACGAGCGCTGCGACCAGCTCACGCGAGTCGGGCGTAGCGGCGAAGTCAATCACTCCCAGATTGAGATCTTTGACGTCGGGGTTCAAAGCCAACCCATAAGCTAGCATCTGCAGTGTCGGTGTCACGAGCAACATTGCGAGAATCTGTTTGTTGCGAAGAATCTGCCGCAACTCCTTGTTGATCAGTGAACGAGTGACTCGATTGAACATCTAGCCCTCCTTCAGTTGCATCTGGAACCGGGAGAGCACGAAAAACATAAAGGCATTGAAGGCAATGAAAAAGAGCGGCGCATACCACAGCCCGAACCAATCGCTACCGCGCACAAACTCATTGCGACAAATCAGCACGTAATACATGGCCGGCACCATGTATGCCACCAGCGAAAGGGGGTAAACGATGTTTCTTAGGGGGTAAATGAATCCGGACAAAAGCATCGTGGTAAGGAAACCGATATTAGCGACGATTTGAATCGCCGCCATTTGATTGTGAGCCTTCGTGCCGGCCCACAATCCGAAGAGAACGCTATTGCCCAAATATAGGATGGTACAAATCAGGAATGTAATCGGCTCAGCCTCCAAGCGTAGTCCGAAGACAAACACACTCGTGACAAACAGGCACAGCGCCTCGCCAAGTGCGACCAATATATAGGCAATCGCCTTGCCGGCCATGAACTCAGTCGACGTCAGGTTGCTGGCGTACACCTGCAATATGGTGCCTTGTTCTTTTTCCCGTGCCAGAGCGATTGTCGAGAGAATTGCCGGAAACACCCAGAGCAGCAGTGCCATCGCACCGGGGACAATGTATAGCGCTTCCTTGCGTCCGGGATTGTACCAGAGGCGAACAGCCGCATGAATCGGGGGTTGTCCCTTGAGCAAACCGGTCGCTTGCTCGAATGATTGCACAGTGGCGATTATGGCATTGCTCACAACTCGCGCATTGTTGACGTCACTGCCGTCCACAATCGCCTGGATAGGAGCCGACCTGCCCGCCGCAATATTTCGCGAAAAGTCCGGCGGAATGACGACAACCGCACGCGCTCTGGCATCATCTAGCGGCTGAAGAATGTTATGGGCCACGGCGGGAGCTGGAATCAGTTGAACAGTCGCGTAGATTCTGTCTACTAATTCGCGGCTGAGCTTGCTGATGCCGTCCTGGTTAAGAACTGATATCGGAATATCCTTGGCCTCGAGTCGCGTGGCGAATCCATACATCAGCAATCCAACCACCGGCAGCACAAATGCCAGCGCAACCGTAAGTTTGTCCCGCCGGAATTGGTTCAATTCTTTGAACGTTTGGACACGGACGGTATGCCACCTCATGCGGCCACCTCATGCTTGCTACGTTCAACAATCCCGATGAAGGCATCTTCCAGAGAAAACGGCACTTCCCTTTGTGATTCGATGCCATAATTCGCCTGCTGCAGCTTATCGAGAATCTCTCGCTGTTGCTGATCGTTTTCAGCCACCACATGCAATGCGTCCCCGAATATCGACGCCTGCCAGCGCGGCAAAATTTTGTGCAATGTATCGAGGGCGGATTGATTATTATCGGTGCGAATTTCGAGCAGCTTACCCGGCTGGCTGTCTTTGATTTCTTGTGGCGTACCGTTGGCCACAAGCTGCCCGGCAACCATGAATCCGAGGTGGTGGCAATGCTCTGCTTCTTCGAGGAAGTGCGTGGTGACGAGCACGGCCGTGCCGCGTTTGGCAAACTCGCCGATTAGCGACCATAACTGACGACGCGCCAATGGATCAACACCAGATGTCGGCTCGTCCAGAAACAGAATTTCTGGTTGGTGCAGTACGGTGGCACCGAAAGCAAGGCGTTGCCTGAAACCGCCGGGCAACGCGCGAGTGAGCATATTCTCGCGACCGGAAAGATTGGTCATCTTCAATACCCAATCAATCCGTTCATTCATCAAGTCGGGAGGCACCTGATAGACGCCCCCATAAAATCGCAAGTTCTCGATAACTGTAAGATCCTCATAGAGGGTGAACTTCTGCGACATATATCCGATGCCCTCGCGCAAACGAGGATCGCGTAAATTATGCGACTTGCCGGCGAGCGTCATCTGCCCGTCTGAGGGTTCGAGCAGACCGCACAACATCTTGATTGTTGTGGTTTTGCCCGCTCCATTGGCGCCAAGGAGTCCGTAAATTTCGCCGTAGCCCACAGAGAGATCGACGTTGCGAACAGCGTGAAAGGCACCAAAGTTTTTGGATAGGTTGTCCGCGTTTATTGCAACGTCCGATGGCACTCGGGTCTCAGCAAACGGAAAGTGCTGTTGCTTGCTCGGCGGCTCCGAACGCTTCATGCTCAGCGCAAAGACGTTTTCCAGCGTCGGCTCTTGTTCGCTCACCGTCAAGGGCACATGCTGACGCTGCGCGGCGGCCTGCAAAAGTTCATCAGCTCGTTTGGCGTTGTTCACCAATACATCGAGCCTATCGCCAAATTCCTGGGTGTCTGCAACGAGAGGCTTGAGCTCGGATTCCGAATCTATTAGTTCTTCGATCCGGGACAATGGAGCGCCACGCAATTCGAGGCGACGCAATCCGAGATTGTGCTTGAGTTCGGCAGGCGATCCTAACTGTTGGATGACCCCTTTGTAGATGAGGGCAATCCGCGAGCAACGTTCCGCCTCATCGAGATACGGCGTGGCCACGGCAATGGTGACGCCTTCACGAGCAATCGTGGCCAGCACGTCCCAGAAATCACGACGCGAAACGGGATCAACGCCGGTTGTGGGTTCATCAAGCAGCAGCAATCGCGGACGTCCGATCAAAGCGCAGCACAGCGCGAGCTTTTGTTTCATCCCACCGGATAAGTTACCCGCGAGCCTGCTGCTGAATCGTTTTAGATCCATCAGCTGCAGATAATGCTCTTTTCGTTCTTCAAATTCTTCCGGCGGCACACTGCGCAATCCGCTTGCGTATTGCAAATTCTGCTCGATGCTGAGGTCCAGGTACAAGGAGAACTGCTGCGTCAGGTAGCCGATCTGCAAGCGCGCATCGCGCGGGGGCATGCCGAGAACGGAGATTGCGCCACCGTCAGGATCGAGGATGCCACCAAGCATATGGAAAATGCTCGTCTTCCCTGCACCGTCCGGTCCGATCAATCCGAATAGCTCGCCTTGTGCTATCTTGAGATCAATATTGTTGACCGCAACAAGATTGCCGTAACGCTTGGTCAGCCCGGTTGCATCTACCACTAAGCTAGGCGCATTGGCTTCGAGCATATCGCTTAAATGTCGATCCAAACATCAGCAGGCATACCTGGCTTGGCAGAGCCACCGGGATTATCGATACCGATTTTGATGCCGAACACTTGCTTCACTCGGTCGTTCTTGAAATAAATATTTTCCGGTGTGAAAGATCCCTGCGGATCGATTTCGATAACACGTCCTGAAAGCGGGGACTTCGGCATGGCATCCAGATAGACCGAAGCCGGTTGCCCAATCTTCACAGACGCAATATTGCCTTCAGGAATGAAGGCACGCATATAAACCTGCGAATAATCGAGCACGGTGAGGATTGTTTGTCCGGGCACCATTACTGCACCAGGTTCCACGGGTCTGGCCGTGACCACGCCGTTAATCGGACTGCGAATCGTCAGATAGTCTATGTTGGCAATGATTTGATCGCGGTCAGCAACGGCATTGGCCACATCATGTTGCGCTTCTGCCAGCTGTTTCTGCGCTTGGTCGAGCTGAGCTTGTGAAACATTTACCTCGGTGACTCTGATCGGCGGCGTGTAACGGGCAGCCAAAGTTTGCGTCAGTGATGCTCTCGCCGATTCAACCGCCTTGCTCGCAGCCAGTTCGTTCGCCGTACGTGAATTAACTGTAGCGGTGGCGTTATTGAAAGTCGTCACTGCCTGATCGTACTCATCCTTGGTAACAGCGCCCTTTTTCACCAAATCGGTATAGCGCGTCAATCTGATTGATGCCAGCTGCAGATCTGATTTTGCTTGAGCGACATCTGCTTGGGCCTGTTTTTCACGGTCTTCAGCGGCCCTCAAGTCGGCATTGGATTGCGCAATTTGCCCGGTAGTCTGCTCGCGAGCCTGTCCCAACCTTTTTTGCGCACCGGCCATTTGTGCTTGCACCAGGGCAATTTGATCGGACTGAGCCTTCACAGCCTGTTGAGCCTTCGCGATGCGCGCCTGCGCACCCCGCAGTTGGGCCTGATAATCTTCGTCATTGAGTTGGGCGAGAATTTCGCCCTTTCGGACTTCATGTCCCTCTCGATATTTGATCCATTTTACGCGGGCGCCGATTTTGGCACTAAGATTAGTTTCGTAACCTTCAAGCCTGCCGCTGGAAAAGAGCCTGTGCGGATTGGGTGGCGGGTTGAGAATTCGCCAAACGATAAATCCGATACAACCAAGAACAACCACCGCCAACAAAATAAGCAGAGGGCGAGGCAGCCCGCGCCTCACATGCGCCGGTGGCTTACTGCTTTCAGTCGTGGTGCCGCTATGAGCCATAAGGTTTCGGTGTCGCTGAGCGCCGCAGTTGCAATCGGCGTGACGTCCCGATCGCTGCAAGTATGTGCGGCAAATAATACCATACCGACCGGTATGGATGGTAAATTGATAGGACTTAAGGTTCGCTCACCAGTGATGCCCAGACAAGTTAACACATCCGCTGTAAGAAAACGGGCGCAGGCGCCTCATGTTGCCGTGGTTGAATCGCCACGCAGCAAACGCAGCCAAATCGTCAAAGCAGCCACGCATGTGTTTTTGACTCATGGCTACGAAGGCACAAGCGTCGCCGCCGTGGCTGCCGCGGCAGGTGTAATCAAGGCCACCATTTACAGCCACTTCAAAGACAAACAATCGCTGTTCAAAGCGATCATGGAAGATTTGACTCTTTCCAAAGGCTTCGACCGGTTTGAAGCCGAAGCGCAAACCCTGGAGCCCAGCGAATTCATCGACTTCCTTGCCAATAAAATCGCCGGTCGCCACGCCGATCCGCAATTCCGGTCTCTCATCCGCGTTGTGATCGGTGAATCGGGCAGGTTCCCTGAAATATCGAAGTTGTTTTATGAAACGGTGTCCGCGCGCGGCAACCGGATGGTGGCAAAGTATCTGGCAAGCCGTCCGGAACTGGACATCGAAGACCCTGCCGCCACTGCGCAGGTGATCACAGGCTCGATGGTCTATTGGTTACTGAGCCAGGAAGTTATGGGCGGCAAGCATATCGCTCCCATCGCGGCCGAGCGAATTGTTGTCTCGCTGAAGCTCTTGATTGCCGGGCGATCGCCGCGCAAACGTAAGTCCAGAAAGTAGGATAGCAACAGCACATGCCGATTATATATATCCTGTCAACGCATGCTCTTTGTGATTCCGACTGACAATGCGCTATCATCAGCTAGTCAGTTAGAGATCTTTTAGTGACTTTCGGATTGCCAACAGCATTGCCTCGATGGAAATAGGAATCGCCTGCTTCGCTGTTTTCCTTGTCATGGCGGCGTTGATGTACAGCCGCAAAATTTCGGCATTGCTCGCACTGCCGATAATGGCTGTGGCCATTGGGTTGGTGGGACACATTCCGGCAGATCGAATACTTACTGACGTTCTGGCTAAAGGCTCGACCAAACTTGCCAACGCATATACGACCACTATATTTGGTGCGATCCTCGCCGATCTCATCAACCGGTTGGGCATCGCCAAGGCTCTGGTGAGATGGGTGGCAGAATTTGCCGGAGATAACCCTTTCTTATTGAGCTTGTTGATGACCTTGGTGACCGCACTACTCTTCTCGTCGCTTGGTGGACTCGGCGCCGTCATTATGGTCGGCACAGTGATATTGCCTGTGATGCTCTCACTCGGTATCATGCCACTGACGGCCGGCGGTCTCTTTCTATTCGGCATCAGCCTTGGTGGCATGTTCAACCTGGCGAATTGGCAGTTGTATATTGATGTTCTTCACCTTCAGCAAGCCCAGATTACCGCCTACATCGTACCCTTCGCGGCGGTGGTGGCAGCAGCCATTTTGGCGTTCTTATTGGTCGAGCTGCGAGCGTGGTCAAACCTGAAGTGGGTAGGAATCGGCATCGCAGCCATCGCGGTAGCATGCATCGCCCATGGAGGAAGTTTCGGTGCCGTTGCCGACGCTACGAATGCAGCCCAAACCTCCGCCGTCCCGGCAGTCCAAACATCGATCATCGGCTCGGGCGTGATACTGCTTCTCCTGATAATCTGGGCCGTCTTCCGTCAGCGCAGACGCGACCGGTCTCTGCCCGGTATCGCTTTCCTCGCTCCTGCGGTGCCGCTTGTGCTGGTGCTCCTCTGGCATTGGGACATCATCCCGGCATTCCTTGCCGGCACAACCTACGCCGTGCTTTCTACCTGGCAGAGAGATTCGGTGAACTTATTAACGAGATCCATCATTGAGGGAACTTCGACGGTGGCACCGGCAGTGGTGCTGATGTTGGGGATAGGCATGCTCTTGGCGGCGGTGATGGACCCGGCAGTTTCGCACGCCATCGCCCCGCTTTTGGCGAAAATGGTTCCCACACACGCCACCGGCTATGTCCTCGTGTTTTCCGTTTTGGCTCCGCTCGCGCTTTACCGCGGACCTCTCAGCCTCTGGGGGATGGGCAGCGGAATCGTTAAACTGATCCAGCAATCAACGGCGCTCGGCGGCAGCGCCATTATGAGCATGCTCATGTCCGTGGGTCAGCTCCAGGGCATATGCGATCCGACTAACACGCACAACGTTTGGATTGCCACGTATCTCGGCACCGACACGCAAGCATTGTTGAAGCGCACGTTACCTTACGCCTGGTGCGCGGTGGTCGGCGGCTTGCTCCTCGCGGTCACCCTCGGATACGTAAGGTGACAGCTATGGCACAAACAACCGCAGTTAAGACAATGGTACGCATCGGCATCGACGTCGGCGGCACATTTACGCATGCCGTCGCGATCGACGCTGAAACCCTGGAAGTCGTCGGCCGGTCCAAAGTTCCGACAACGCACAGTGCAGCTGAAGGCGTCGCCCGCGGTATCATCGATTCGCTGCATACGCTTTTGAAGGAAGCCGGGATTGCACCGGATGCCGTGTCCTTTATCGCGCATAGCACGACGCAAGCCACTAATGCTCTACTTGAGGGCGACGTCGCGCCGGTTGGAATTATCGGAATGGGCGGCGGTGCAAATGCCTGGTTTGCCAGGTTGGGTACAAACATCAGAGCTATTGAACTTGCGCCCGGCAAATTTTTAAAGACGTTCTTCGAGTTTGTCTCGACCGACAAAGGGCTGAATGCCGACGCGATTCGAAATGCCGCCACCAAACTGAAGGAGAAGGGAGCACAAGCGATTGCGATATCCGAAGCTTTCAGCGTCGACGACGCAAACAACGAAGAGCAGGCTGTCGCCATAGTTGCCGAGTCGGGATTGCCGGTAACTTGCGGATCGGCAGTGAGCAAGCTCTACGGCTTAAAAGTGCGCACACGCACGGCGGTGATCAATGCCGCGATGTTGCCGAAGATGATTGAGACCGCCAACATGACGGAGGAGAGCGTTCGTTCGGCGGGCATCAAGGCTCCAATCATGATCATGCGCTCAGACGGCGGTGTCATGGACATCGATGCCATGCGCAAACGTCCGATTCTCACTATGCTGTCCGGCCCCGCCGCAGGTGTAGCGGCGGCAATGATGTATCTGAATATTTCCGACGGAATCTTCGTGGAAGTCGGTGGAACAAGCACCGACATTTCCGTGATCAGGAACGGCAAGGCGCTGGTCAAAGGGGCGGAAATTGGCGGACACCGCGTTTACATGCGCACGCTCGATGTGAAAACGGTGGGCGTCGCCGGCGGTTCCATGTTGCGCACGAAAAATAAAGAAATCGTCGACGTCGGTCCACGTAGCGCTCACATTGCCGGACTCGGCTATGTGTCATTCAGCGATCCCATTACCAATCCGAAGTTTGTCAACGTGCAACCGAAGCCGAGCGATCCGCCCGACTACCTTGCGATCGTCGCTTCTGACGAAGCTAAACCGTCGCTCTGCCTAACCCCGACCTGCGCTGCTAATTTTCTTGATCTGGTGCCGGAAAACGACGGCGCTCGCGGCAACAAGGAATCGGTCATGCAGGCGTTTGCGGCGCTCGGCAAACAGATGGATGCTGAGCCCAAGTCACTGGCAGAAACCGCGCTTGGTTTTGCCTATCAAAAGTGTCTTCCTGTGATTCGTAACTTTATCAGCGACTACAAGCTCGATCCCTCGGCCTTGACACTCGTCGGCGGCGGCGGTGGCGCGGCAGCAATTGTTCCATTTGCCGCGCGTGAAATGGGCGTTCAACATAGCCTGGCCCAAAACGCCGACGTGATCTCAGCAATCGGCGTCGCGCTTGCACTGGTACGGGAATCGGTAGAGCGAAATATCGTTCAGCCAAAACCCGACGACATTCTGCGTATTCGCGAAGAGGCATTTCAAGCCGTACAACACATGGGCGCGGATCCCAGCAGCATTGAGATTCACGTTGAAGTCGATACCCGAGCAAATATCGTGCGCGCCACTGCGTATGGTGCGGCCGGCTTGCATAAGTCGAAGGAAGCGAGGCAAACACTAACCGAGCCCGAGCGTGTGCAACTCGCCGCTCGCTCTATGAAAGTGGACATGCAACGAATCAAAGTCCTGGCGAAGACGCCCTATTTCGAAGTATTCGGCGCCGACATGGTGGACAGAAAATTATTCGGCTTGCTGCCTTCCAACGTGCAAGCATTGCGCACGCTCGACGAAAAAGGGATCATAAGACTAAATACGAAAAACGGCGTAGTCAAAGCGACAACCGTCGCAGAAGCCGATAAAGTTCTGCTGGAACTCGCTGAAGAGCATGCCCACTACGGCGACGCAGGCAGAATAGTGCCAAACATGATGTTGCTCGCCGGCGCACGCATTGTAGATTTATCAGGCATGGCTGATGCCGCGCAAATTGCCACGCTTGCCAGGACGGAACTATTGATGTTTCCGCCGGAAATGCCGGCGATAGTAATTGCCGGTTTGCAGTAACATGAGTTCTCCAACAGCCGAACCAAATTCTCCGCTATTTCGGCGTGGCATCGATCTCTTTAATAAAGGCGAGTTCTTCGAATGTCACGAGGTGCTCGAGGAACTTTGGAAAAATCAACCGGAACCGGAGCGACAATTCACCCAGGGTTTGATCCAGGTAGCGGTGGCTCTGCACCACCTGCGAGCCGGAAATCGCACCGGCGCCCGCAAGCTTCTAACACGCGGGATCGCCCGTTTGCGCAAGTTTCCAGCTGACCACGGATGCATCGACACAGCCCGTCTCATCCGCGAAACGGAACACATTCTGACTACGCTGGACAGCACAAAGCTTCCATTCAACCCACCGACCATAGATTACGTGGACACCTAATCTATGGCCGCTTTATATTGGGCGATTTGCCGCGATAACTCCTGACCGCGAGTGGAGTCTGGTTTCAACCGGAGGAATTCGCGCGCATAGATGTCGGCGCGATCGAATTGCCCCAGCTTGAAGTACGCTTGCGCTGTAAGCCAAACCAGCATTGGTCTTTCTTCCGTGAATTTCTTGTCGTCCGCGATAGCACCCAATGCATCAAGAACGTTATGCGCTACCCGGTCTAAATGGTCAGCGTAGTCTTCCTTCGTGTAGGGTTCCCCGACCAATAACGGGGCATAACTGGCAGCCAGAAGACAACGCGCATCACGGTTGTTCGCAGGGTTCTTAAGCAAACGTTTCAAATCATCCCGTGCCGCTTCACGTTTGTTTTGGTGAATGCGAGTCTTGGCGCGCATCATCAACAGTTCGTTGTCCTCAGGGGCCAGTGCGAGCGCACGCGTCAACTTGTCTTCGGCCGTCGCCTGGTCGTTGCTGCTCATCAGCACGTTGGCCATCACCCGGTATGCCGGGGCAGACGGAACAAGACTGTTTGCTTTCTCGGCCCACGCATATGCAAGCGGAGAATTGTATAGCTGCAACGCGTATCCAGCGATTTGGGCCATGGATTGCGCCTGTTGCGCTCTGCAGGCACCGCACCAATCGACCTGCAACCAAGGGCTGCCCGCCATCGCCGCCATTAGACGCTGGTTTTTGTCCAGGTACCGATGCGTCTCGTAGGATTTGCCTACGTCAAACTCAAGATAATTTTTGTCGTCGCTGTTTTGCGTGGCCGTCGTAATCAACCTGTCGAGTCCGTCGCTTGCAATCGCAATGTGCGCAATCAATGCTTCCGGATTGTCGATGCCTACGGAGTGATATTCCTGCCGTCTGACTTTATCCTCGAGCGCGCGCTTCACTCCATTGATGTCAATCGTGATTGGCTTTTCGCTGCCGATAACGACCATGTTGCCGGGACGCGGATAGAAGGCCATTAAATATTTGAATTGCGAATGCAACGCACTCAACACACCGCAAATATCTCCAGGCGGTACCTCGGAGATTTGCAGCCAAACTGACACGATTCCATTCGGCTTAAGACGATCCCTGCATACGGAGAAATATTCGCGCGTAAACAGATTGCAAACGCCCGCCTGCCAGGGGTTAGATGGCTCGGACACGATGACGTCGAATTTTTGATCGGTAGCGAGCAAGAAGTTTCGGCCGTCGTTGTACTGAATATGTACGCGCGGGTCTTGCTCAGGTTTGCGATTGACATGGTGGAAGAACTTCGATGCCTCGATGACATTCGGCTCGAGTTCAACGGCTTCAATTGATTTCACCGGGAATAGAGTGGCGGTGCCGACAGTTTGTCCGCAGCCCCAACCAATGATTGCCAGGTCTTGCGCCGCCGGCTTCAGGAGCATGGCAAAACCGGACACTAACGACTGCACAGGTCTATCAGCATCGTCTGATGCATCGATGTGCCCATTGGTGGCAAGAGCTGTAATGTGGTCGGGTCTGGAATATTGAACGCCGACGTTGGAGCATGGTCCATCGGCCCAGAATTTCACGTCAAACTGCTTGTGCAAGCTATCGCGCCAGTCTTCGAACGAGGAAAATGCAAACTTTCTTTCGATCAGGTGCCGGCGTGTGCCTTGAACGTTTAACAGAATTGTGTGATCCCACTTGCCGAAACTAACGGCCGCCAGTCCAACTGCCAGCACACCGCACACAGTGACGACCAATTTGGTTCTTGTAGATGCCGAGCAGGCAAACCATAAGAGCAAAACACCAAGAGCAGCATTTTGGAGCGCGCCAAAGAAAAGCGTTTTCTCAGCACCGATCAATGGCAGGCAAACGAAGCCCGCAACGAATGCACCCGTGATCGCGCCGAATGTGTTGGCGGCGTATAGCGTGCCCACGCTGCGTCCGACTGCTTGCAGATTGGCAGTGCAGGCTTTGACCACTGCCGGAAATATAGCGCCCAGGCAAAGAGTCACCGGCACCAGCACCGTGCCTGCGGCGAGGAAGCGGATAAACATGGCCGTATTTTCGTCGAGCGGGAACTGGGATCCGATCCGAATATTCCAATACGGCAGATAATTGAATTGGTGCATGCTAATCAGCGTGAGAAGTCCCAACGCAATCTGCAAGCCGGCGAAGACCAGCAGCGGCTGACGGCAGCGGTCGATAAGGCGGGCACAAATCAAGCTGCCGATGAAGATGCCGATCAAAAACGCAGATAGCATCACGCTAAATGCGTAGGTGCTGGAGCCGATGACCATCAACAACGTGCGAGTCCAGCAGACTTCGTAAGTCATCGCGATGCCACCGGAAATTGCGAAGGCGGCAAGCGTCAATGCCACGGCTCGCTTGTTTGCTGCGCCGCTCACTATCGCCGCCTCGGTAAGCGGGCTTACTCCCGGCGGCACACCATCGGATTCGGCGAGGGTAGACTCGCTAGGCGTCGTTTCACCAGAAACCAACCGCAACAACAACACACCGACTAACAGCGCGAAGTTGACACCGGCTGCCATCATCGTGGTGGCACTCAATCCAAGCGCCGGTAACAACATGAATCCGGTAGTGACCGCGCCGACAACTGCGCCCAACGTGTTGACGGCATATAATGTGCCTACGCGGCTGCCGACATTGGACAATGCGTTGGTGACATGCCTGGCCAGAAGCGGTAACGTCGCGCCCATGCACGTAGTCGGTACCAGCAAAATAATGCCCGTGCATACGAATCGCAGCAAACTAAAAGGAACAATCGAGGCATGAGTATGCTGCCAGATCAATTTATATACCGGTGTCGCGGCAGTAAACAAACTCGGCGTCAATAATGCCCAGAGACCAATTACTGCTTCCAATACCCCGTACCAGAGCAACGGCTGCTTCAAACGATCGCTCACTCTGCCCGCCAGGAATGAACCGAGGGCCAATCCACCCATGAAAACGGCCAGTACTGTCGACGTCGCAAAGCTGGTGGCACCAAAAACAAGCACCAACATCCGTGTCCAAACGACTTGATAAATCAAACTGCTTAAGCCGGATGCGAAGAACAGCAATACAATCGCGCCGAACAAAAACGTCTCGAGCGGAAATTTTTTGCTGGATGCTACGTCAGGATGCAGCGCATCGGATTGGCGGTCCAGCAATGCAGTGTCGCTCGCCGCGATGCGGGCACTATTTGTTGATCGAAATTTATTGCGTTTGCTCATTGCGCAATTGTCACCTGCAGAGGCACAGAGCGCAACTTGGCGAGTCAGATATCGAGAGAGCTATCGATAGATATGCGACTGCAAAACAAGCGGGCTGCGCCCGCCGGTACATGTGCAGGAGCGCAGGCGGCTGCCCTGCCAATGTCTCCGATCCGAGCGGGCTTTCGCCCGCCGCTACCATAATTGGGCTGCTAAACTAGCGATAGATTGCGCCTTACCAAAAAGTCGTCAAGTGAAGCAGAGTCCGAGCATTCTTATCGTCGATGACGAGCAAGCGAACACAGTCGCCGTAGCCGAGCTTCTGAAGCAAGGCGGCTACACGGTGACTACTGCCGCCGACGGATTCAAGGCGCTGGCAGCCTGCAAGGTAAGATTGCCTGATCTGATTTTTCTGGATTTATACATGCCTCTGATGAGCGGAGCCGACGTTCTGGCAAGATTGCGAGCCGAAGAGAAAACCCGCTATATACCTGTCATCCTGACGAAAAAGAAAGACGAGCCCGAGCCGACGATCGACAAGCAAACGCTCGAAGACACCCCGATTCTCAACAAGCCTCTGGAAAACAATGACGTCGTTGCCCTGGCGCGCACCATTTTGCGCGAGAAGTTTCTGCGTGACGAGCTGCGAAAAAAAGAAGGGCAGATCAAAGAGCTGTCTCTTGTCGATCCGCTGACCTCTTTCCGCAATTCACGATTCCTCAATGAGTTTTTGAAGACCGAGTTGCCGCAGTGCGCTCGCTATCAGACGCCGCTTTCGGTGCTGCTCATTGAGCCCGACCAATACCGCGAGATCCAAAAAAGCCATGGGGTGAAGGGCGCCGATTCAATCATCCTGCAGCTGGCGGTAGTGCTGTCCAGGCACAATCGCCGCTCTGACTTGATTGCGCGTTGTGCGCCCACCGAATTCGCTATGGTATTGACCCAAACCGACAAGAATGGCGCCATCGAAGTCGCAGAACGTCTGCGCAACACGGTGCAACAAAGCACTTTCACCGTGGGCGAAAATGCCGTGCGCGTCACCGTAAGCATAGGCATCAGCCAGTACACGCCCCAAATGGACGTGGAGGGCGCAACTTTACTGGCGCATGCGCGCGCCGCCGTGGCTCAGGGACGCTCCGGTGGTGGCAATATGACATTAATCGCGGAATAGCATGTTGCCAAGCCCCCGCGGCATGATAAGATCGGCTGTTACATCGGGGCGTAGCGCAGCTTGGTAGCGCGTCCGTTTCGGGTGCGGAAGGCCGGAGGTTCAAATCCTCTCGCCCCGATTTCTTAAATAGCCGACCAGAAAAAATGATTGCGTATCTAAGAGGCACCCTTCAATCCCGGGATATCACCGGTGGTCCGGCAGACAAAATCGTTGTCGATATTGCAGGCGTGGGCTTTGAAGTAACCACGTCCAAACGCACTGCGCTGTCAGTTGGTGATCTCGGTGAAACCGTGACCGTGCACACGGCAGTTTCCATTCGGGAAACGGATTGGACCATTTTCGGCTTCAGCAGCAGAGAAGAACGCGAGATGTTCGGACTGCTCCAATCGGTAACGGGCGTCGGTCCCAAACTCGCATTGGCTCTGGTCGGTACCCTGGGCACCGAGCAAATTGCAGAAGCCGTCGTCGCCGACGACCCGAAACTGCTCAGTCAGGCTCCGGGAGTCGGTTCCAAAGTAGCGCAGCGCATCATTCTCGAACTCAAACCGAAGATGGAAGATTGGAATCGCCAACGCGGACTCAGCGTCGCGGCACCGGGCGGCCGCAGTCATTCGGTGGAGGAAGCCCGCTCTATATTGGAAGGGCTCGGCTACACTCTCACCGAAATCAATATGGCGTTCAAAAAAGCGCAGGACGACTCCGTCAATGACGACGTCGAGCTGCTCGTCAGGCACAGTTTGAAAATTCTCGGCGCAGCAGGGCGCTAAAATGCCGAGTTCAGTTGGGCGTCGCGCGTTTCGAGTAGCCGCTACCGAGCTTGTGCTCGTGGCTGTTGGTCTGCTGCTTGTTCGTCGAGAAGTCTGGCAAGCACACGTTTTTGATCTGTCGATTCCGCATTGGCAAGTTGGACTTTTGCTGCCGCTGGCTGCGATAGACGGCGGTATAACAGGCACTTACGCCAATCGCTTGCGCAATGTGGAGCATCTACCTGCCTATAGAACATTGTTGCGCTGGGGAATTCCGCTTTTTTTGGTTTTGTACGTCGCCTGTGCAGCGTTGTGCGAACGTCTGGCGTTCGGTGTCTTGCCGGCTTTCGACTGGTTGTGGCGAACGCTGGGGATCGTGCTGGTTTTTGGCGGGATCACTTTCCGGCTGTGGTCGCAAATGGTATCACCCAGCGCACTCGTGCGCGATGCGCATATTTCCCCGGCGATCGACAACAAAGCCGGCGCATCAGCCCAGGCAACACCGACTGCACCAACAATCTCTGAAGAACCGAAGAGAGAGTCTTCGTCCGAGACCTCACCTGTCGATCAGCCATCGTCAAAGAAAGAGCAGGAGAAAACCGGCGGCGAATCGGCGTCCGCGCAGAAACAGGATGTGACGGCGTTCGTCGATAAAATCGCGGAAGCGACCTCAGGACAACAGGCAGGAGGCAACGCGAGCGCAGAAGCATCCACCACAGAACGACCATTGTTTCCCTCAGGACCGTACAAGTGGCTGCGCTATCCCGACGCCACCGGCAGACTAATCGCCTTCTGCGGGCTGCCTCTGTGCTTCAATGTCTGGCTGCCTTTGCTAGCCGTGCCTGGCATCGCCGTATTGATCAAATGGCACATCTCGGATCAGGAAGCTTTTCGCATCAGCCAACTGGGCGAAAAGTACCTGGATTATCGGAAGAAGACCTGGAACATCGTGCCGTACATTTATTAGGAAGAACAGCGCGCTCGCGCCCGCCGCTACCATGCGCTGCCCAGGCCGGGCCGCCCTGTTGTCAGGAACGCTACTCCAAGAACGGCGCGATCCGTCGCCGCTAGGAATCCTTGGGAACGGTTACCAACAGGCCCCCTTCAAACCGAGCCACCTGACAGCGATATAACGGATATCCGCCTCTTTATTAGCCCCCTCTCCTGTGAGGGAATCATAATTTACGAACCCATTTGTCAAGGAGTGCATTCTCTTGGAATGCACTTAAAATGGCTTTACAGGCGTTGGAATGTTTTCCTCTTAGCTTGTCACAAATCAGCGTCTCAACCCGATTTGTGCAAATCACTTGTCTTCGAAGTGACCACCCTCATGTCTGCGAAATCGTAAGACCGTGGCACTTGTCCCGAAAAGGAGCAATTATGAGCGACATGACTTTGACTAATGACGATAAACGGTGTCTTCAGATGTGGTTCCGTCAGGCAATAGTCGAGGTCGAGCGACGCGAAGCGCTCAACAACATCATAGCTTTCTACAATGGCGACCAGAAAAAGCCAGTTTCTCACCATTCACCGATCGCCCACCGCGCACGCCGTGCCCCGTCCGCTCACGCGAAAGAACTCGTGTGACAGACGCCAGGGTCGGGCAGCTTCACTGCACAGCCCCCCGGGTGCGTCGTCCATGATTCGATGCTAGCGGCATATTGATTTCGGGGTAAGGGGGCGGCCATCAGGCCGGCCCCCTTCGTTTTTGAAAAGCGGGCGTAAGCCAGCGAAACCTTCAACGAAACTAATCCAAATCTCTGCTTTTTTATCAAATTGGATTGAACTCTTTTTCCATAGCGAACGTTTATTACGTTGGATGGACAAGTAAAATTGAATAGAAGTGGCGCACAGACGCCGTGCGGCTATCCATCGGATATGTCCGCATGTTGTTGGCTGTAGCCATCATTCAGAGGAGTTGCGATGAGCCCACGCCCATACGTTCCGCTGCATCTGCACACGGAATACAGCCTGCTTGATGGCGCCACTATGGTCAAAGACCTGGTGAAAAAGGCTAAAGCGGAAAACATGCCGGCTGTGGCCGTTACCGATCATGGTGTCATGTACGGTGCAGTTGAGCTCACGAAGACCTGCCACGAGATTGGCGGTGTGAAGCCGATTATCGGCTTGGAAGGCTATATCATCGATGGCGACATTACGGACAAACAGAACAAGCAACCGCTCTATCACCTGACACTTTTGGCGCGCAACCTGCAGGGTTATCGCAATCTCGTAAAGCTGTGTTCTCGTGCTCACCTTACCGGCTACTACTACAAGCCGCGCATGAACAAGCAAATGCTTGCCGAGCACGCTGACGGATTGATCGTGCTGTCCGGTTGCCTTGGCGCCGAACTCTGCCAATATCTTTTGAAAGACGAATACAACAAGGCGCTCGAAGCGGCTGCCTGGTACAGAGACACTTTCAAGGAAAACTACTACATCGAGGTCCAAGACCACGGCTATTCGGAAGACCGCAAAGTCAATCCGAAGCTGATCAGTATTGCCAAACAACTCGGCATCAAGCTGTGTGCCACCAACGATAGTCACTTCACCGACAAACACGACGCCGTCGCCCATGATGCTTTGCTGTGCATTCAGATGGGCAAGCTGGTTACCGACTGCAATCGCATGAAATTCAGCGGTTGGGAATACATCAAAAACGGCGATGAGATGTCGTTTCTCTTCCGCGACCATTTGGACAAAGAGCACGTCGAGGAGGCGCTGAAAAGCACTCTCGAAATTGCCGACAAGGTCGAGATGGTCAAACTCGCCGGCGACCCACGCTTACCGAAAGTCAGCGTACCGGCCGGCCACACCGACGACAGCTATATGGATTACCTCGTGTTCGAGGGCATGAAGCAGCGCTACGGGCAAATCACGCCAGAGCTCGAACATCGCGCGCGGCACGAGATGAAAGTTATCGAGGACATGCACTTCTCCTCGTACTTTTTGATCGTGTCCGACTTCATCATGTATGCGAAAAAGCAGGGCATACCCGTAGGCCCGGGTCGCGGCTCAGCGGCAGGCAGTATAGTCGCCTACGCCCTGGGCATTACCGATATCGACCCGATAAAGTACAGCCTACTATTCGAGCGATTCCTCAACCCAGAGCGTAAGTCGATGCCTGATATCGACACCGACTTCTGCATCGAGCGCCGGGACGAAGTCATCAAATACTGCTCGGAGAAATACGGCGCCGATCGCGTCGGGCAGATCATTACCTTCAACCGCATGACCAGTAAGGCGGTAATTAAGGACGTTGCGCGCGTTCTGCAATTCCCGCTGTCCGAATCGAACAAGCTGGCAAAGATGGTTCCCGTCGTTCGGGGAAAGCCCACCCCTCTCGACGAGATGATCACCGACCATCCTGAATTCAAGAAAACTTATCACACCAACGAAGAAGCGAAGCAAGTCATCGACCTTGCACGCAAGCTCGAGGGCTGCAACAAAACCTTCGGCATGCACGCGGCAGGGGTGGTAATCGCGGACGTTCCGCTCGAGGACATTGTCCCTCTGCAGCGCAACAATGACGGCACCACCATCTGCCAGTTTTACATGGAAGACCTCGCCTATGTCGGCCTGGTCAAAATGGACTTCCTTGGATTGCGCAACCTGACGATGATCGATCGTGCAATCAAGATCATCAAAAAAATTCACGGCATAGATATCGACCCGCAGAAGCTGCCGCTCGATGACGAAGCCGTCTATCGCACCATAAGCAACGGCGACCTGGCGGGCATCTTCCAATTAGAAACTTCCGGCGGCATGCGCCAAGTCGCGCGCGATTTGAAGCCGACCAACATGGAAGACATTTCGGCGCTTATCGCGCTTTATCGCCCGGGTCCACTCGATACCGGAATGATCGATAAATTCATCGATTGCAAAAACGGCAAGACACAGATTACCTATCTGGCACCGCAGCTCGAGCCGATTCTCAAAGATACGTACGGGCAGATAGTCTATCAAGAGCAGATCATGCAGATCGCTCAGCAGCTTGGTGGATACAGCCTGGGACAAGCCGATTTGCTGCGCCGCGCCATGGGCAAGAAAAAGCCCGAGGAGATGGAGAAACATCGGCAAATCTTCATCGACGGCTGCGCCAAAAATACGATCAAAGACGCGGTAGCTACTCAGCTATTCGACATTATGGTCAGTTTTGCCGAATACTGCTTCAACAAGTCACACAGCCAAGCATACGCATTCGTCACTTATCAGACGGCATATCTAAAAACGCATTACCCGGTGGAATACATGACCGCGCTTCTTTCCAGCGTGGCCGGTGAGTCGGACAAAGTGCAAGGCTACATCGCCGAATGCCAGGCGATGGGCATCGACATTCTTCCACCGGACATCAATGTTTCCGGTAAAGAGTTTACCGCTGACGGCAATACAATCAGATTCGGGATGTGCGCCATTCGCAACGTCGGCGAAAATGCCGTCGAAGAAATTATCAACAAGCGCGAGGCCGGTGGCCCGTATACCAACATTCAAGACTTCGTCTCCCGAATCGATTTACGTGTTTGCAACAAGCGCGCACTTGAATCGTTGATCAAGTGCGGCGCTTGTTTGGGATTGAACGTCACTCGCAAGCAGGCATTGGAAAATCTCGACAGCCTGGTGGAAAACGCCAGCCGTCGCCAGAGCCAACAAGCCGCCGGACAAATCAGCCTGTTCAGTATGGGCGGATCCGGCGCCGCCTCGATGGAGTCGCTGACGCAATTGCGCGGCGATGGCAGCGAGTTTATGGAAGCCGAAATGCAAACAATGGAACATGAGTTGCTCGGCTTCTACGTAACGAGCCATCCGCTGCAACGAGTGCAGAATCGTCTGAAGCTGCTCACAACCCATACAATTCCTGAAGTAAAAGAAGCTAAGGATGGGGCCACCGTGATTGTCGGCGGTCTGGCCACCAGTGTTGAAAAGAAATTGACCAAGCAAAATAAATTGCTGGCAATCGTTCACCTGGAGGACTTATTCGGCAAGATAGAGGTAGTCGTTTACGGCGAGGTTTACGAGAAAGTCAGCGATGTTTTGCTGCCGCAATCATTGATTCTGGTGCGCGGCAAAGTGAAGAAGGGCGACGAAGAAGTTTCCGTCCTGGCTAATTCGGTCAGGCGAATTGCTGATGCGCAGCTAGTCAACGTTTCTTTCAACAAAGAACAATCATTCACCGACTTGCACCGTCTCAAGAGCATTCTCGCCATGCACAAAGGGGACGACCCCGTGCTATTGCACTTTCCCAGAGGAAAACAAAACCACGCCATTCTCGTTGGCTGCCAATTCTGGGTGAATGCCAATGATGGATTGGCCAATGAGATTGATTCGCAGTTTTCGCCGGCTGCCAAAGTCTGGGTGAACCGAGTTTTAGTCTAGCTGGACACAGACTCGCAACTCGGATTACAGAGAACTCATCGACATTTATTCAGTATTGTCGTGTTTCTGAGACGCAGTTCCCTCTGGCAGGCTACATCGATGTTAGACTCCCTGTGACTTAAAGCCGGTTATGACCACCGGCGCACAAAGCTTTTCCACATGGGGAGGGGAAATGAAGAAGGGACTTCTGAGGGCGCTGACATTGGCGTCTTGTGCGATGTTGGCAACAGGGTTCGCCGCCAAAGCCGAAACCGAATCGCACCATGCCTCAGGCATGGCTAGCTCAACTCAAGATCTGACACCGCCCAAGCAGATCTCAATGTACCTGGATGGATTCCATTGCTACAAGAACGAATTGGGACTGCCTGCGGAGAAGCAGCGGCAGATTCATGCCATGCACTACTGCTCGCATCACGGCAACGTCTTTATGTGCGCTGTTTATGACGGCAATGACGCCGATGCAAGACTGGTTGCCATCGAATACGTGATCGGCAATGAGGACTATCAAAAGCTTGCCGAGAAGGAGAAGCAATATTGGCACCCGCACACTGAAGAAGTGGACACCGGCTTGTTGCGGATGCCCGGACTCGATCCGCAGACAGAAAAGACAACTCTCACTTTCTTGAAAACGACCTGGGGCAAGACCTTCCAACTGTGGCCGGACTTGTCCAATCCTCTGCCTGTGGGAGAACCGCAACTACTCTGGGCGATTGATTCGAAGAAGATCAATTCCGAAACAATGGCCGCAAAGAACAAGCGTGATGCACAGACCAACAAAGTTTCTGCCACCACTGCAGCTCCAGCCAACTAACGCTGGATTATTGACCTATCGAGAGTCCGGCTCGCGGCACGCGGCCGGACTTTTGTTTGTACAGCCTATTTGAAGTCCGGCTTGCACATGAGGCTAACTTTCTCCGAGTGTCGAACTATTGACATAACGCATGAATCGCTTTCCGCTAATTCGAGCAAGCAACGGTGAAGATCGTCAGCATCATTTATCACCGTGGCGTTGATACTCACGATCGCATCACCCTCGACCAGCCCGGCCCTCTGGGCCGGACTATCGTTTTCAACGGAGAGAACAAGAACCGCCCCTTTATTTTCAATCTCATGGTAGCGGCTGAGGTGCCGACGCACAGGGATGTTCTGGACGCCGACGCCAAGATAGCCGCGACGAACGTGTCCGTCTCGCATAAGTGCAACTGCTACCGCCTTGGCCGTGTTGATTGGAACCGCGAAGCAAATGCCTTGCGCCGGCAGAATCACGGCGGTGTTGACGCCGATCACCTGCGCGGCCGAATTGGCCAAGGGGCCTCCCGAATTGCCGGGATTGAGGGCGGCGTCGGTTTGGATGATGTTATCGATGAGACGTCCGGTTTGCGCGCGCATGGAACGACCGAGCGCGCTGACGACACCGGCGGTGACGGTGGCCTGAAAACCGTAGGGACTGCCGACTGCCACCACGAGATGCCCAGGTTTCAGCTTTTGCGAATCGCCTAATTGGGCAGGCACCAAACCCGGTGCCCAGATCTGAACGACGGCCAGATCGCTATGTGGATCTTCACCGATAAGCCTGCCCGTCACTTCGCGCCCATCGGCAAGCGTGACGTGAATCTCTTCGGCGTCATGAACGACGTGGCTATTGGTGAAGATGTAGCCGTCCGGAGTGAAGACAAATCCGGAGCCTGATCCTCGAGCGCTGCGTCGTCCGCGGGGCGTCTCTACAGCGCGTTCGATTTCGATGTTCACCACCGAACGACTGACGATATCGGCGGCACTAGATACAGATTGAGAATAAGCGTCAAGCAACTCATCATCCGTCAAAGTTTTGGCATTAACCGAACCGGTTGCAGCCGGCTCGAGTAATGGATCGTTTGCGGAGAGGAAGCGGGTTCTAGCCATAAAAATCACCCCCTCCAGGTTGTTCAAGCTAGTTATTGCATATTAGAACGCGCGTTCAATTATTGTCAAATGACCCATCAGTACGGAACTTTTGCCGTAGACTGGAACCAGAGCAATCATGAGCCTAAACAAACTCCTAGCTAGCAGTGCTCCATCTGCCACCGTGATCATTAGATTGATGGTCGGGCTGGTCTTTCTGTCCGAAGGTCTGCAGAAATTTCTTTTTGTGCATGAGCTTGGGGTCGGTCGACTCACAAAGATGGGCGTGCCGGCTCCAGAAGTAATGGCTCCGTTCGTCGGCTGTTGCGAGATCTTGTGCGGCACCCTTTTGTGCATCGGGTTACTGACGCGGCTGGCGACCTTGCCGTTGTTCGGCGTCATGATCGGTGCCTTCATTTTCAGTCGTATCCCAGAGTTCGCCAAAGTAGGTTTCTGGGCCGGGCTGCACGGCGGACGCACGGATTACTCGATGTGGATGGGCTTGCTGTTTTTGCTAATCGTCGGGGCCGGACCTGTGTCGCTGGACAAACGCCTGCTGGAGCGCCGAGATAAGCGAACATAGGGCGACGCCACGCGCGGCCCTATCCCGACAATCCTTTGTATAAGAGACCGCAAACTGCTCCTCCCACCATGAGCCACACGGAATTCAACTTGGTGCAGATGAGAACGATAAGGCTGAAAAGCGCGAGCGCAACAGTAAGCCAATCGACGAGTGCCGCCTGGGCAAGTTGAAACGTAACGACGGCCATCAAAGCGAGTGCGGCCGCATTGACTGCATCGAGAAACCAGGCGGCTACCGCTGACTCGCGTACCTTTTCCACGAGCCGTGCAGTCAGTGCCACCAGAATAAATGCGGGAAGAAAAATGCCGACGGTGGCGATCAACGCTCCCAGCGGCCCGGCAAGCAGATAACCGATGAATGTCGCCGTCGTGAAAACGGGGCCCGGAGTGATTTGACCAACCGCTGTAGCGTCGAGCAACTGCGCAGAGGTAATCCAGTGGTAGTGCTCGACGAGGTCGGTTCGCAAAAATGCAAGCAGCACGTATCCACTACCGTAGAGCACGGAGCCGACTTTGAGAAAGTAGAGGAAAAGAGCGGGCAGGCTGAAGGGAAGCGACGCAGGAGCATAGGCGCCGAGGAAGACGGCGAAGATTATGATGAGGACGCTGACGGACACGAGGGCGAGCACGACGTTTCGCTCTTTGGAGAATGGCTCCGCCCGAAAGCGCGTAAGCACCGCCAGCAATCCCGGCGCAAACAACAATGCGATTTCGTTTAGTCCGAGAACCGAAAGAGCGGCCACCGCCGTCGCAATCAAAATCGCCTGCACCGACGACAAGGCAACGCGTCCTAGTCGCCACAAAGCTTGAGCGACAATGGCGATGACGACCGGTTTTAACCCATAGAGAACGGCCTCGGTCTGCGGAATGTGCCCGAATTGAACATACAGCGCGGCAATCATCGACACCATGATTGCCGCGGGCAAGATAAAGCAAACTCCACCGCAGATTAAGCCGGGAAGTCCGGCTTGAGTCTGGGATATATGCATAGCCACCTCGGTGGAGTTGGGCCCGGGGATTAAGTTGGCCGCACCGAGCAAGTCGATGAAACGCTTATGCGAGAGCCACTTGCGCTGCTGAACAATCTCGCGTTCCATGATGGCGATGTGGGCGGCTGGACCACCGAAGGCGGTTGCGCCCAGACGCAAGAACAAGCGTGCGATGTCCGCCACGGACGTTTCGAGTTTAGCTTGAGGCTGAGTATTGTCCATCACGGGCAATTATGCGCGAACGTAACTGCTGAGTAAAACGAAAAATGCAGGCGAGCC
>Ga0134128_10000845_pt1 | contig 41680 bp, 30 predicted proteins | sample KB31754_FD_96462 | JGI IMG/M metagenome (GOLD analysis project Ga0134128, IMG submission 96462) | Terrestrial soil microbial communities with excess Nitrogen fertilizer from Kellogg Biological Station, Michigan, USA - KB3-175-4 | ecosystem: Environmental > Terrestrial > Soil > Unclassified ...
AATAAAGCAATAAACGAATAAAGCAATAAACGAATAAACCAATTAACATTTAAACTATGCTTTCCCACATCGTCGCTGCTTCGGAAAATAATATAATCGGCAGAGAAGGAAACCTGCCTTGGCGTCTTCCCAATGATTTTAAATATTTCAAAAACAAAACATGGAGCATGCCTGTGATCATGGGCAGAAATACTTTCGAATCTTTGAAAAAAGATTTACCTGGAAGAATAAATATTGTTGTTACTAAAAGAACTGACTGGCATCCCAGAAATGTTTTTATAGTACATAATATTTCTGAAGCAGTTGAAAAAGCAAAAGAATGTGATGCGAATGAAATCTTTATCATAGGTGGCGGCGAGATTTTTAAACAAACAATCAATAATGTGGATAGAATTTATTTAACCCGCGTTCACACTAATGTTCAGGGTGATACCTTTTATCCCGAACTCGATTCTTCAAAATGGAAATTGGTAAAGGAAGAACAACATACTGCTGATGAAAGAAATAATTATCCTTACACATTTGAAGTTTGGGAAAGGATTGACAAAGATTAAAAACAAAGAATGTATTCTGCTTTTGAATTAGCAAAAAAATATTTCCGATATTTCACAAAAGCCAGCAATGGCAAAGGTCATGGGGTCCATTCGCCTTTTGTATTTGATTTTATTATTCATGTTTTGAATGATAAAAAAAAGTATGATTGTTATTCAAAAATTGAATCTGTCAGGGAACAACTTCTTTCAAATAATCACACCATCGAAGTAGAAGATTTTGGCGCAGGATCAGCAGTTATTCCTTTTAAAAACAGGGTGATAAAAGATATTGCGGCCTCATCTCTGAAAAAGAAAAAATATTCTCAGTTACTTTTTAGAATTGCCAAATACTATCGATCAAAAACAATTGTGGAATTAGGAACTTCTTTTGGGATTACCACTTCTTATCTCGCTTCTGCAAATCCGGATTCCAAAGTAGTTACTTTTGAAGGCGCCGGGAATATTGCAAAAATTGCTGCTCAAAATTTTAAAGATCTTGATCTGGCTAATATTGAATTGATTGAAGGAAATTTTGAAAAAAGCCTTTCACTGATCAATGAAAAAATTGAAAAAGCTGATCTTCTTTTTATTGATGGCAATCATCGTAAAGATCCGACGTTAGAATATTTTAATTTTTTTCTTACTAAATCAACAAATAATTCCATTTTTATTTTTGATGATATTCATTGGAGCCGGGAGATGGAAGATGCATGGAAACTAATACAGCAGCATGATTCAGTCACTTTGACAATTGATCTTTTTTTTATCGGCCTGGTTTTTTTTAGTAAGGATTTTAAAGCCAGGCAAAATTTTACCATTAGGTTTTAAAGTTCGGGAAGTTAGAAAATCATATTTTTGGATTATGATAATTGGTGTTTTAAAAGAACCGTTGCCCGAAACAAGAGTTTCAATTTTACCAGAGCACATTCTGAATTTAAAGAAAATAAATGTAGAAGTTTTAATAGAAAAAACCGCCGGGGAAAAAGCATTTGCTTCTGATGAAAAATACGTGGAAGCAGGTGCCGGCATAGTTTCGCGGGAAGAAGTATTGAAAAGCTCAGAAATTATTTTATCCATTCATCTCCCTTCTGAAAATGAAATTAAACAGCTTCAATCAAAAATAATTTTAGGTTTTTATCAACCACTTTATAATAAAGAATTAGTTGAAAAATTTATTGAAAACAATATAAAAGTTTTCAGCATTGACATGATTCCGAGAACGACCCGCGCACAAAGTATGGACGCTTTGAGCAGCCAGGCAAATATCTCCGGGTATAAAGCGGTATTGGTAGCAGCTAATTTATTTCCAAAATATTTTCCAATGTTTATGACTGCTGCCGGAAGTATTCCTCCCGCCAAAGTTTTAATTCTTGGTGCTGGCGTTGCAGGTTTGCAGGCTATTGCAACAGCCAGAAGATTAGGAGCGGTAGTAGAGGTTTTTGATACAAGACCTGCAGTAAAAGAAGAGGTGATGAGTCTTGGCGCGAAATTTATTGAAGTGGAAGGCGCGGCAGATGCAAGCAAAGCGGGAGGCTATGCAGTTGAACAAACTGCAGATTTTTTACAAAGACAAAAAGAGAAAATTGCAAGCAGTGTTGCCAAATCTGATATCATAATTACTACTGCACAAATATTTGGAAAAAAGGCCCCGGTTTTAATTACAGAAGAAATGATTGGTAATATGAAAAACGGATCTGTAATTATTGATATTGCTGCCGCGACCGGAGGAAATACAATGCTTACAAAAAATGATGAAACAGTGGTTTATAAAGGAGTAACGATTATAGGGAATTCAAATTTGCCTGCAACAATGCCGTTTGATGCCAGCAAAATGTATGGGAAAAATATTTGTAATTTTTTGAACCTTATTATTGATAAAGATGGAAAGCTTAATCCGGATACGGATGACGAATTAGTAAAAGGAACATTGGTTACCTTTTAAAGGATAAAAAACAAAAAAGTTATGGAATCAGTTATTCATTTTTTACATCAGAATATTGACATGGTTTACATAGTGATCCTGATGATATTTTTAGGAATTGAAATTATTGGAAGAGTGCCAAGCGTACTGCATACGCCGCTGATGAGTGGTGCGAATGCAATTCATGGTGTAGTAATTATTGGCGCAATCATCGTGATGGGCAAAGCGGAAAGTGGAAATTATGTAGCACTTGTTCTGGGTTTTTTAGCTGTTGTTTTGGGAACGCTGAATGTAGTGGGCGGTTTTGTTGTAACAGACAGAATGCTCGAAATGTTTAAGAAGAAAAAGCAGGGGAAAAATTAAGAAGAAAAGTGCGCAGCTATTCCAATTTAACATTGATTGATTATCTAAAGTTTAATAAACTAATAACTAATAAACCAATAAACTACTTAACGAATAAATCAATAAAACCAATTAATGGGCATTAGTATTCTCTCAGTTTCTTATCTCGTCGCTTCGGTAACTTATATTATCGGCTTGAAAATGTTGTCTAAACCTTCAACGGCGCGAACCGGAAATTTGATTGCTGCGGCAGGAATGATTATTGCGATTGCGGCAACCATTTTTTTGTATAAATACAATGGAAACAGATTAGGGAATTATCTGTGGATATTTTCAGCGATCATTATTGGAAGCATCATTGGATTTCTGATTGCAAAAAAAGTGAAGATGACCGCAATGCCTGAACTGGTGAGCTTTTTTAACGGAATGGGAGGTGCTTGTGCCGCATTGATTTCAATTGTTGAATTTGATTATTTGTATCGTGAGCACAGGATGATGAATGCTACTTTATTTTCTGATGTGGTTCCAGCGGGGCATTATTTAGCTATCGTTGCAGGAACGATTATTGGAAGCGTTTCCTTCATTGGAAGTATGATTGCGTGGGGAAAATTAAGTGGAAAAGTCAAAGACTATTCTTTCAAAGGCCAGCATCTTTTTAATATCATTATTTTAATTCTGGTTTTGGGAACCGCCATCTTTACTTATTTTGCCAACACGCAAACAGTAAATATTCCTTTCTTCATTACTGTTGCTTTAGCTGTTTTATACGGATTGTTTTTTGTGTTGCCGATTGGCGGTGCAGACATGCCTGTTGTTATTTCTTTATTAAACTCTTTTACCGGCGTAGCCGCTGCCTGTGGTGGATTTTTATATGATAATAAGGCCATGCTGACCGGCGGAATTTTGGTTGGTGCGGCCGGCACTTTATTGACGATTCTAATGTGCCGCGCCATGAACAGAAGCCTCATGAATGTTTTGATCGGCTCATTTGGTGGAAGTGAAAAAGTAGCATCAGCAACAAAAGATGTTCATGGGAATATCAAAGAAATTTCTGTAAGTGATGCGGCAATGCTGATGGCTTATGCCAAAAAAGTAATGATCGTTCCTGGATATGGCCTGGCTGTAGCCCAGGCTCAGCACGCTTGTCATGAGCTTGAAAAAGCTTTGGAGGAAAAAGGTGTTGAGGTCGAATATGCTATTCATCCTGTTGCGGGACGGATGCCGGGCCACATGAATGTTTTGCTTGCAGAAGCAGATGTCAGTTATGATAAATTGTTGGAAATGGAAGATGCCAATGAAGAATTTAAAAGCACAGATGTGGTATTAATTCTCGGCGCAAACGATGTGGTAAATCCGGCTGCAAAAAATGATCCTTCGTCACCTATCTACGGAATGCCGGTTTTAGAAGTGGAACTTGCAAAAACTGTCATCGTTAATAAAAGAAGTATGAAACCCGGCTATGCGGGAATTGAGAACCAATTATTTTATCAGCCAAAAACTTCGATGCTTTTTGGTGACGCAAAAAAAGTTTTGCAGGAGTTGTTGGCAGAATTGAAAAATATTTAATGTGCCAATGTGCTAATTGCTAATGGTAATAAAGAAACCAGATTTCAACAAAAAAGCCCTTCGTGTTTGCAAGGGCTTTTTTATTGGTTGAATTAAAATCTATGATTTTGATGTAACTTCTTTCTTTTCTTTTTTAGCTGTCTTTTTAGCGCTGTCTTTAGTTGTTTTTAAAGCGTCATAAGCTGCAGGAGTTAAAACTTCACCGGTAAGTTTTACAAATTTTACATCATCTGCACCTGCAAATTTTACAGTCAAAGTTTTATTGATCGGACCAACTGCTGCAGCATTGTAAGTAGCGGTAATAGTTCCTGTTTTTCCAGGAGCAATCGGAGATTTTGTATAATCAGAAACAGTGCAACCACAAGACGGAGTTGCCTGATCAATGATCAATGGTTCGGTTCCAATGTTAGTAACAGTTATGGTTGCTGTTGGAGGAACATTTTGTTTCACTTTTCCAAAGTCGTAGGTTTCTACGTTTAATTTAGCAATATCATCCGCTTTTTTTTGTGCGAATAAAGAAGTAGATGATAAAAGAAGCGCTGCAAAAAGTAATTTTTTCATGTTGGTTTGTTTAATTTTTATGGTTCGTTTTTTAAAGAGTTTAATGCATTGTTCACAGGCGCAGAAGTTTCGGGTGTTTTCCAAACTTCCCCCTTTATAGTGATTTGTTTGGTTTGATTTCCATTATAGGTAATATTTACCTGCTTGGTAAAAGGACCTTCGTTTGCCGCATTATAGCCAACTTTTATCGAAGAAGTTGCACCCGCTGCTACGGTATCTTTGCTCCATTCCGGAGTAGTGCATCCGCAGCTTGCTAAAACGTTCTCAAGAGCAAAAGGTTGATCGCTTGTATTGGTAAATTCAAAAATGTGCGTCACAGGTTTTCCCTGTGGAATTTTTCCAAAATCAAATTCATTTTCTTTTAAAGAAAGACCCTCAGAGGTAGTTGTAGCGGTTGTATTACCAGCAACTTCAGGAGCTACAGATTTAGTTATGGAAGTTTTATTCTTTTTGTTTACTTTAGTAACAGTTGTTTGAGCATTACCAGCCAGGGCAATAGTAAAGCAACAAATAACTGTAAATATTTTTTTCATTTTAGTTGTTTAAACGATTTCAAAGATACTAAAACGCGATATTCAGTTGCAAATTGTGGAACCGTTTTGACATTTTTAACATTCATCGATCATAATTAATATTTTTGCCTCCATGAATATCAATCAAGTCAGTGAAGAAAACCTTTTGGAAAACCTTTCCTTTGAAAAATTCAGGCAAGAGGTTCTGAAAGATTATAAAGTGGTTTGCGAAAGCAGGGAAACCAGTTTATTGAGCCGCAAAGAAGTACTGACAGGTAAGGCGAAATTTGGCATTTTTGGTGATGGAAAAGAAGTGGCACAGGTTGCGATGGCTAAATTTTTTATGCCTGGTGATTTCAGGGCCGGATATTACAGAGATCAGACTTTTATGTTTGCAAGTGGGATAGCAACGATTGAACAGTTTTTTTCGCAGCTTTATGCCGATCCTGATTTGAATAATGATCCCTGGAGTGCCGGCCGTCAGATGAACGCCCATTTTGCCACAAGGTTTGTGGATGAAAATGGTAACTGGCTGGACCTGGCTCACAAAAAAAATGTTACGGCAGATATGGCCCCCACTTCATCTCAAATGCCACGGGCTCTCGGACTTGCATTCGCTTCAAAAGTTTTCAGGCAAGTGGATGTTTTGCACGAAATGGACAATCTCAGCGATAATGGAAATGAAGTTTGTTTTTGCACCATTGGAGATGCGTCCACATCTGAAGGCCACTTTTGGGAAGCAATGAATGCAGCAGGAGTTTTGCAAATTCCTTTGGCAGTTTTTGTTTGGGATGATGGCTACGGAATCTCAGTGCCTAAAGAATATCAAACTACCAAAGGCTCTATTTCAAAGGCTTTGAGCGGTTTGCAAAAAAAAGATGGAACAAACGGCATTAATATTTACAAGCTCAAAGGCTGGGATTATGCGGGGATGTGCGAGATTCTGGATGAAGCCATTAGAAATATTCGCGAAACTCATACTCCCGCTTTGTTTCATGTCGATGAACTGACACAGCCGCAGGGACATTCTACCTCCGGTAGTCATGAAAGATATAAAAGCCCCGCACGCCTTGCCTGGGAAAAAGAATGGGATTGCAAAAAACAAATGCGTGACTGGATTTTGGCCAATTCTCTTGCTGATGAAAATGAGTTGAATGATATTGAGGACAATGCTAAACATTTTGTAAAAGAAAGCAAGCAAAGAGCCTGGGAGAAATATATCACTCCAATAAAAAAGCAGGTAGAAAAAACGATTGATTTGTTGAAAAGTATTGCCGGCAATAATCCTGACATTCAACAATGCATTAAAGATCTTGCTTCACTTCGCGAACCGGTTCGCAGGGATGTAATGAAGACATTAGCCTCTGTTATTGATTCTGCAAGCCCTGGCGATCATATTGATGAAGTAAAAAATTATTACCAGGAATTATTAAAAGAGAATAAAGAATTATTTGACAGCGATCTTTATAATGAAGGTCCGGGATCTGCATTAAACGTTCATGCTGTTCCTGCTCATTTTCATGAAGATGCCGGACTTGTAAATGGCTTTGAAATACTTAACAGATATTTCGATGAACTGTTTTCTCATAATAAAAAAGTCGTAGCTTTTGGAGAAGATCTTGGTCACATCGGCGATGTAAACCAGGGCTTCAGCGGCCTCCAGGAAAAATATGGTGAAGGAAGAATTTTTGATACGGGCATACGTGAAGCAACCATAATGGGACAGGGGATAGGACTGGCTTTGCGCGGTTTAAGGCCCATTGCAGAAATTCAATACCTTGACTATTTACTTTTCGGTCTTCAGCCCCTGAGCGATGATGTGGCTACCACTCATTTCCGCACCAAGGGACAACAAAGCGTTCCGCTGATCGTTCGCACAAGAGGCCACAGGCTGGAAGGGATCTGGCACAGCGGTTCGCCAATGGGAATGATCATCAATTCGCTTCGCGGAATGTATATATGCGTGCCAAGAAATATGACACAGGCCGTTGGATTATACAACACCTTGCTGGAAAGCAACGATCCTGCATTGATGGTTGAATGCCTGAACGGATACCGTTTAAAAGAAAAATTACCATCCAATTTAATTGATTTCAGGGTTCCGTTAGGCATACCTGAAATTATAAAAGAAGGAACAGATATTACGATCGTTTCCTACGGCTCGATGTTGAGGATTATTTCAGAAGCATCAGAGGTTTTGGATAAATTAAATATCAGCTGCGAAATAGTTGACGTACAAACTCTATTGCCATTTGATATTCATCATTCTATTTTAAATTCCTTAAAGAAAACCAACCGGATTTTATTTATTGATGAAGACGTTCCGGGAGGTGCTTCCGCATTTATGTTTAATAAAGTGATGGAAGAACAAGGCGGTTACCGGTGGCTGGATGTGGCGCCAAGAACGTTGACAGCAAAGGATCACAGGCCTTCTTATGGAAGTGATGGAGATTATTTCAGCAAACCGAATACAGAAGATGTGATAAGAATTGCTAAAGAAATAATGGCTGAATAAAATAAAAAACGGGATTAATTACTTCATTAACGGTAAAAGAAGATTTCAGTAAAACAGCACAAATAATGACAAGTTCAGAAAGGCGATTTGTAGAACAATGGCGCGAGCAAAAAAGTGGACCGCGATGGAAATATTATTTACTTTTTTCAATAGCCTGGTCTGTGGTTTCTTTCCTCGTCATTTTTTTTCTAACCAAATTATTTACCAGTCTGTGGGAAAGTGGTGGCGCAAATCTGATCTATATTTTAGTTGCGGTTTCTATTGTAAGTGGCATTGCTTCCACTCATATTTCTTATGTAAATAATGAGAAACGCTACAAAAGTATTATGCAAAAAGAAAAGAATGGATTGAATTGAATAGCTGTACATCGCCGGCAGAAATGCCTTAGGTTTTTGACTTCCTCACAATGTCCTTAATAATTTTCACCGCATGCTCTCTTGAGTTTTCTATAAAAAGCCGGTGAGTGTTCATGCCGCCGCAGATGACACCGGCGAGATAAATTCCTTTTACATTCGTTTCATAATTCTTCTCATCATAATCCGGTTTGCAAACATCATCGTTTGAAATTTTAATTCCCGCATCGCGGAGAAACTGAAGATTAGGCTGATAACCGGTCATTGCCAAAACCCAATCATTTGGAATCGTTACAATTCCTTCAGGGGTTTTGATGTCCACTTCTTTTTCCCGGATCTCTTTTATTTCAGAATTGAAGTAGGCTTTTATGGAACCTTCCTTAATGCGGTTATCAATATCAGGTTTCACCCAATATTTCACACGGTCACTTATTTTGTCTCCACGAACCACCATCGTTACGTTTGCTCCCTTGCGCCAGGTTTCCAAAGCGGCATCAATGGCGGAGTTGGCAGCGCCAACCACCAGCACATTCTGAAAAGCATAATAATGCGGATCATCATAATAATGTTTCACTTTCGGCAGATCTTCCCCTTTTACATTCAGCAGATAAGGAATGTCATAAAAGCCTGTGGAAATAACAATGTTGGAAGTTTTGTATTCCGATCTTGTACTTTTTATTTTAAAGACCTTTCCTGATTTTTTGATCTCTGCTACTTTTTCAAACAAATGAATTTGCAGATCAAAAGAAGAAACAATTCTGCGATAATATTCCAAAGCTTCTGCCCGTGTAGGTTTTGGATTATTGGAGACAAAAGGTACGCCGCCAATTTCAAGTCTTTCACTGGTGCTGAAAAACTTCATATTTACGGGATAATTATACAGAGAATTTACGAGCGCTCCCTTTTCAAGGATCAGGTAATTTAGTTTTGCTTTTTTTGCCTCGATACCACATGCAAGGCCAATCGGGCCGCCACCAATAATAATTAAATCATAAATATTTTCCCGTTTTTTCATTTTTTTTGAATCTTCCAATTTCGATCTCTTTAGAAAATAAAAGTAATTAATTGTTACCAGAAGGTAAATGAGAAAATAAATTATGAACTACATTGTGCAACAAAACCAATTCTCCTTGCAATGAAATTTGAGATCAGCAAAAAATCAGATCAGCAGAAATTCTTTTTCATTTTGCTGGGATTTTTTTGGATCGTTACACAGGCCGCATTGTTTTGGCAAAGAGGAATTGAAACGGGTTTTGAAGCAATAAAATATATTAATGAAGCGCAAAATTTTATTCAATTTGGAAAGTTAACCAGCAACAATTTCTGGTTATATTCAACTGAGATTTTTTTGATAGCAGTAGTCATTAAACTCCATTTGAACTTCATGATTATCGTTGTGGTTCAATGGCTGTTAAATCTGTTTGCCACATGGATGTTTTATCAACTGGCGGTTTTTATTTTGAAAAAACCGGTGCTTGCTTTTTTAGCCACTTTCATTTTTATCATCAATATTACTTATCAGGTTTATAATTCTTTTCTTTTCACTGAATCTGTTTTTTACAGCCTCACGGTTATTTATAGCAGTTACCTTTTGAGAATACAAAAACTGAATCTGAAAAATATCGGGATCTTAGTTCTGCTGTTGATTCTGTTGAGCGTGACGAGACCAACCGGAATTTTGTTTTTCCCCGCTACAGCCATTTATATATTTTTTCGTTTCCTGAAACCTGTTTCGGTTTGGTATCAATCCGCAATTATTATTGGTTCACTGATCATTTTTTATTTTTTGATCAACCAGATGTTGCAAAGTGGCGGCGAATTTGACTTTATGTTGCCTTTTAAAAAAGAAAATATTATTTGCGGGGTAAATACGAATCGGATTGCCAACATCGATGTCATGGAAAAAGGAAATTCCATAGAAGGACTTGTTTATTACATCCTTCATAATAAAGATCAGTTTTTAAGACTGGCAAAATTGAAAACCATTTCTTTTTTTGGATTTACAAGAAGTTATTATTCACCAATGCACAATCTTTATTTAATGGCTTTTTTCTATCCCATTTATATTTTGTCAATTATTGGCGCAGTTAAAATGATTCTGAAAAAACAAAAAGCACTTATTTATTTGTTTATTATCATCTTGCTGTATTGGATCACTACTTTGCTGACTTGCGACGACTGGCATAATCGCTTTATTCTGACTGTTTCTCCTTTCATTTTTTTAATTGCAGTTGCTTCATTTACTTTTTCAAAAAATCGGAAAGAATCATTGCTATCTCATTAAGTACATTTTCCCATAGCCTTTGGTGAAATATTTATCAGTATTGTCGTTCTCACTTTTAAATTTATCGATTGATTTGCCATTCAGGCTGGTTAAAACCCTATATAGATAAACGCCGTTTCCCACTTTTTGTCCATACATGTCAGTCCCATCCCATTTAAAATCGGTAATGTTTCTTCCAATATGCAAAGGCCCTAGTTCTTCCTTAGTGATTTCCCTGATCACTTTTCCAGTGATCGTTAAGATCTGAATGCGGATATTAGGAACATCTGATCCGGTAACGGTAAATACGAACGCTGTCGAAGTGGTAAACGGATTGGGATAATTCATTAAATTGGAAATCATAGGTTTGTTGATAACCCTGAAATCAATATGATAATCTAATTTTCCTGCAGGATTTCCGGCAACGTCTTTACCTGAAACGATCAGTTCATATTCATCATCTTCCCCGGGCAAAACAGGCGCCAGATCAATAGAGGCAGTATTGTCCCCGCTGGCAAGATTGGCAGGATTAAATCTCATTGTATCATTATCAAAATGATAAGTTCGTAAAGAGCCATCCGGAAATTGAATCTGCACTTTTATCAGGGAAGTATCATTCAGCGCAAGCGATTTATTGTCATCCTTTAATTTGATTAAAATATGTGGCCTTGCCGAAACAATATCCTTATTTAAAATATGGACTCCATCAAATGTTACATCCATCGTAGGATTGTAATTATCTGGTTTTACATAAAAGTTTTTGTAAAGGAAATTATTAAAAAGATATTGTTCGGGCTGATCATTGTCAGGATTAAAATTGACGAAAATAGTGTTCGTACCTGAGTAATTTTTTGTATCAATATCATATTTCAGAAGAATGGTATCTCCGCTGATCAAAGGCTTTTGTCGTGGCACTGATAAAATGTGTGTGACATTGTTATTGTCAATCACCGTTAGTTTTACCTTAATGCTGTCAAAAGCAGCAATACTGATATTTTTGAAAGCAATACCGAAATGTAAAATTTCTCCCTGCTCCAGTGTATCTTTTGAAGTGAAATATATGGCCGGAGCAAGCGCGCCTTCCGGCGGCGCCGTATAATTTAACCGCCAGTAAGAAAGTTGGTAAGGAGTATATTTTACGCTATCAACATTTCTCATTTTCAATTGGATATAAGGATAGTGCTTAGGATTTACTGATGAAATATCAATATCCTGTTGATTTTTATTTACATTAAAAAGTGGTGTACTGTTTCCGGAAGAATCAATCCCGATGATCTGAACAGTAGGATTATCAGGTGAATTGGTTTCTAAGCTTTTTCCTCTCCAATGCATTTCTTTCCATGTCACAGCAGGACCAAAAACGGGAGAAGTAATGAAACCTAATGTATCAGCAGTGGTAACATTTTTTTTCAGATCAATCTTGTCTGAAATTCCTTCTGAGAAAACGAAATCAGTATTAAATGCCGGATTATTTTTTTGGAAAATAAGGATAAACGCCCTTGGTCTGTTGAAAGAATCGATTAAAACAAACCCCTGCGATTTTAGTTTGTCGTATAAAGAATTTCCGGGACCGAATGTAGTTGTATCCGCAGCCCAATCAGCTGCATATGTGTTGGATGATGCAACATTTCCTGAAATATTTCTTACCACAACAATATCGTTATCAGGAATAGAATCAATGAAATCCATGGCAAGTTTTCTCTTGCTTTGCAACATGGTATTAAATTGAAAATTGGCGATTCTGTCTACGGCACAAACAGGATCACTTCCATACAAAGGCGTTGACATATCATTTAGCCACGGCTTCAATGTTACCGGATCCAAAACATTAAAAATCACTCCGGAAATTCCACACGAGCTTTGTGTAAAGTCTGCTCCGTTGACATTAACTTTAAAATCAGAAGCATTAGGAGCGGCGGTAGGAAAAATTCCATTTTTAGCCTCAATATAATTCAGCACTGAGGCAAATTTCCATTGCCTTGACGCGCTGTCTAATTTAATATCAACCGTATCAGAAGCCAGGTGCTGGTAATAATGCGATTGATTGACGCCTTCAGAACCATTGGACAAATAAATAAAGGAAGAGTAATTCCAGTGATAATCTGCCGGAGCGTTGGAAGCCGGCTTCTGTGACACTCTCCAGTAATAAACAGTGCTGTCAGAATATGTAAATCCGGGATCAAATTGAATCACTCCGCCTACCTGGTTTATCGTCTTAGAGATCTTCAAAGGCGAATTGAAAAGATTTGAAGTGTCTATTTCCATTACATAATCCTTCGCAGGACTAATCGCATTGGATGTGGAAGCATATAATTTTTGGTTTGAAACATTTATGATGGCGAAGTTAGCAGGGTAAATTGGTTTTGCCTCCTCTTCGTAAATGTAAAGATCCTTGATAATGCTGTTGTTGCTTTCAGACATTTCATCTACCTGGTTGCCGGCATCAATAGTTACAGTTATTTTATTATCTCCTTTATCTCTGGTAGAAATGATTGGAATAGTGATGCTGATCGAATCTGAGTAATAAATTGCTTTGATCTTTTTTGTAAAGATCACTTCTGAAGTTCCATTTGGATAAGTTCTTTTGACTTCCCAGCTGATAGAATCATTGATGGCTCTTCCAATATTATATGCAATTGCTTTAAGGGTAAAATTATTTTCTGAAACAGAAATAAATTGTGGATTTAAAATTACATTCTGATCTTCCAAAACATAATCGGGTTTCGGATGAGGGTTAATGGTAAGAGCAGGATCGCCATCCAGAGCGTATTCTTCCAAATGCATCCTTGTGAAAAAATAGGCAGGTGTAAAAATTGAGGGATCATTTCCCCCCTGGTTTTGAATCGAATTTTTGATATCGTTGCCAATAGAATTTCCATAATTCTGATCGCTGATCTGGTGAAATAACTGCAGATTATAATTATTAAGATAAGGAGGAATTCCCAGGTGAGAACTGGCTAAAAATGCAATGCTTCCTTTTTGTTTGGCCAAAACAAAGTTTTCTGAAATTGTCTTGGTATTTTGAAGTATGCGTAGCGAATCATAAAAGTAATTATTGCCTGCAGTACAGCCACTCACAAGGAAGAAAGGATAATGACCATTGTTATTATAATCAGCCGGATCGTTTAAATTAAATTCCAACACGTTAGCGGAAGAATGACCGAAATAAGCAAGTAAGCTGATCCCTGAATTAAATAACTGCGTGATCCGCTGTCCTGCGATTAGTTGAATGGCTGCGCTTGATGATTTTGAAAAAGTTTCCACATTTCCTCCATAAAGGGTATCCTCAATAATACCTTTGTACAGATTCATGTAATAACCAAAAAGATCATTGTCGGAACTATCTTTTCCGCCTATGATATTGACAACCTTTTTCATCCACAATTTGTTCTCAAGTGTTTGTGTGGTTGACTTTTGAGCCTGCTCATACTCTTTTAATTTTTCCAGGTAATCTGACACCTCATCTCCTGTAATTGCTGACAAACGACCGACAGGAACACTTGGCACAATACTTCCATAAGGCGAAGTCAATGAAACATCTGAAGCCGGACTTCCAAAAGTTGGAACAAGGTTAAGTTTGTCAGCATATTGACTGCTTTGGTTTACAGCATAATCAGAATATTGAATCCCTTTTCCAATTAGAAAAACATATTTGGGCTGTACGGAAAATGTTTTCACAGCAAACTGGATAAAATCTTTGATAGAAGATGGATGTTTTTTAATCCCGTAAGCAAACTGATCTACCAGTTCATTAATGTCTATTACTTTCACGTTGTAACCACCGCCGGCCGCAGAACTTCGGTATTGTTTATAAAGATCAACACTATTGCTGCCACTGGAACCGGAATAAAGAATCGGGTTGCTGATGATCAGGTAATTTCCCTGGTTGGCAGCTGATGAATAATTCACAAAATTCCTCTGTTGGAAATTAGTGATATTTTGAAGATTCGAAGGATCTTCACTGGAGAGCTGAAATTTTCTTAAAGTAGCGGTAGAAGGCGGAAGAACAAATTTAACCTGGCCCGGCGTGCTGATATCCCCAATATATCTTTTGTTGGCGGTGAGATCCAGCAAAACCGGCGCTGTATTACCATAATTAAACTGATCTATTACCAGGTAATTTCCATTGGTTGATGCCGGCAGCTGGAAATAAAAATTAGTTTGATTGTTGAAAACAAATTTGCTGGGGTAAGTAATTTCATCAAATGAAACGACCATTCTGTCTGTAGAAACTGAAGAAGTATTTTCAAAGAAAATAGAAACATTGTTTGGATCACTCAGCAAACTGATGGGAAGATTGGTAACATCTTTTTTCAAATAATTGAAATAAGGCATTGATTCATCATCAATAACAGAAGTGAAAACTTTTACTCTGACATTTCTCTCGTTATAAGCGTTTCCGGCTACGCCAAATTTTACAGAAAAGCCTGGCCCTCCTGTATATACGTTCAGGTTATTAAAACCGGCCTGCAGAGGTTGTGCAGGATAAATATCGTTGCTGGTCCAGCCTTCCCCAATATCATAGGAAGAAGAATAGACATAGCTTCCAACAAGAGACGCAAAGCCCGGATTGATCTGGTTTTTAAAATAATTTCCCTTTACGTTCATGAAATAAGGTTCGGGAGAAAGGGTAGTCCCGGAAACATTATTAGCAGCATCTGAAAACCTTAAATTATTTCCCGCCGGATTAACAGTTAAAAAATACGCAGCAGTATCCGTCTGTAAACTATAATGATCACTGAGCTGATAATCAGGATTAATGTACAATTTAGTATCCATTTTTCCATCGTTCGTCTGCCCCCAAAATTCAATATATCCATTGGCAGGCAAAGGACCGGTTGAAACGCTGGTGTATAGAGGAACTTCTGCGCCATTTCTCCAGAGCTGAAATTGTTCAGCAGGAATATTGGAAAGCCCTGAAGAATTCAGTGCTGATTGAGTAATATGATAAAGCCCGTCAGTACCGATTGAAAACTTATAATAGGTTTTATTGTAGTCAATCCAATTATTCGAATACGTTTGTGCGCCGGCAATACCGCAAATAAAAATAAAAGATAAAGCAATTAATTTCTTCATAATCGGATGCTATTCGGTTTCCTTTTTTCCTAAATCGATTTTTAATGAAAAGATATGAGTGTACAAAGGATTGGATTGATTGGCAAGATTGGTAAATGCATAATCAATGCTGATGTTATTGATCTTAAATCCGGCGCCAAGACTTGGCTGAAAGATCCAGACCCTTTTTTGATTGGTAGTATCTCCATCAGCCAGCGCTTTTTGAAAATTTGAAATTCCCGCTCTTACAAAAAAAACATTTTTGATAGAGGCTTCCAGTCCTGCATGAGGATCTACATTAATGGCTTTGCTGCTGACGATCGTATTTTCTCTTCCGTCAAAAGTGAGATCTAAATCTGCCTCGGCTAAAAGATTCACTTTTGAGCCTAGCCTGAAATTATAGGAATTGCCAATCACCAATCGCGGCGCAGTTAATTCTGTTGACTTTACCGGGATGTCATTTTCTGTCAGGTACAAAATCTCTTTTTCTTTTTCTGTAAAATGAAATGACCAGGCATTGAAAGTTGTGGTGATATCTTTGGCAACGATTCCAAGGCTCCACCTGTCTTTTTGCATTTTAAATCCTGCATCAAGACCAAAACCCCACGCATTGGCAAAATGTCCTACTTTCCGGTAGATCACTTTTGCATTGGCGCCAAAGCTCATTTTTAAATGATCATCATCTTTTATTTTTTGAGCAAACGAAAAAAGAAAAGCATAATCTGCTGATGAGAATGTGGTGATATTTCCGTAATTGATGCTTCCGTCCGGTTCCACTAAAAAAAGTGTATTGGGAATATCATCCACCGCAAAACGCAAAACAGATAGGCCGATCACTCGTTTATTATTATCAACCGGAAGAGCGACGCTTGCATAATCGTATTTGCCGATATTGTCAAAATAACTGGCATGCATCAAACTAACAGAAGGAGAATTCTGGACGCCAACCAGGGCAGCAGGATTCCAATATCCGGCTGTTGCATCAGAAACTGAAGCAGTTTGCGATGCACCCATTCCTAACCCACGGGCTCCGGCGCCAATATTTAAAAATTCATTGGAGTATTTTCTGAATTGTGAAAAACCAAAAGCAGGCATCAACAATAACAATAAAATTTTTGCAGAGCGGATTCTCATCGGGAGGTGACCAGTTATTTGAATGATTCAGTGTATAATTCCGGCAAATTAAAACGGAGTTTGCACGATGGATATTGCATCTCCATGTTTATTTGGAAATAAAATTAAGTAAAACTTACAGTAATCGGGCAAATGATTTTAGATACAATTTAAAATGTTCTTTATGGACAATTATAACTCCATTGGATTCATCATTTTTAGTCCTGGAATATTGGAAAAATCATTTGCATTGTTAGTTAACAGGGTATAATTATAAGCAATTGCGGTGGCCGCAATAATGGCATCAGGTGTTTTAATTTTTTTATTTCTTCTTAATTGAACACAACGAAGAATGATATCAGAAGAAATATTTAGTATAATGCTATCATTAATAAAATCTTTTATTTTTTGTTCAGTAACCGATTCAATTTTCCAGCATAGTAATTCTATTTGAGTAATTACTGAAAGGTTAGGGATAGCATCAATTGCAGCATCCATAAAAGCCAAACCAGTATCTGAAAAGGAAGTAGAAAAATAATCTGAGATCACATTAGTATACATTAAATATTGTTCCATTCGCTTCGCATTTGCTTAATATGTTGATTAAGTTCCTGTCCTTGTTTTTTACTAATAATACCTTTGTATTTTTGAGAGAGTTTATTTTTTATAGAATCAACACCTTTTTCCTCTCTTAAAACCTTAATTAACCGGAGTTCTTCCAGTTCGTGCAAAAGCGCTGCTGCTTTTTTATTCGTTAATTCTATAAGCATTGTATCCATGTTTTTAGTTAATTTAATCTAAAGGTTTTACAACTCTAAAATGTATTAAGTAAAGATATTAAAATTAGGGTGTTTTCTTCTTTGCATTGCACAATTATTTAGAAACAGTTTACAAATTGGATCAAAAAATCTTCTAGAACATCAGCTTTATGAATGAAGGTTGTGAACCTTCTGTTGTTTATTTTTGCACCATATGGAAAATGTAATTGCAGAATTAAAATGGCGTGGCCTTATCCAGGACATAATTCCCGGAACCAAAGAGCAGCTTTTAAAAGAACCGACAAGCGCTTATGTTGGCTTTGATCCAACAGCAGACAGTCTTCATATCGGTAGCCTGATCCCGATCATCGTATTGGTTCATTTGCAGAATTATGGCCACAAACCGATTGCTTTGGTCGGCGGCGCTACCGGAATGGTGGGCGATCCGTCAGGGAAAAGCGCTGAGAGGAATCTATTGAGCAAAGAGGTTTTGGATAAAAACGTGGCGGCAGTAAAGCAACAATTATCGAAGTTTCTGAATTTCAATTCTGATCAATCCAATGCTGCTGAAATGGTGAACAATTATGATTGGTTTAGCCATATTTCTTTCCTTGATTTTATCCGCGACACCGGGAAACACATTTCCGTAAATTATATGATGGCAAAAGACAGTGTGAAAAAACGCCTCGAAAGCGAGAACGGGATGAGCTTTACTGAATTCACGTATCAGCTCGTGCAGGGGTATGACTTTTACTGGCTTTATGAAAATAAAAACTGCAAACTTCAGTTTGGCGGCAGCGATCAGTGGGGAAATATTGTTACCGGAACGGAACTCATCCGCAGAAAAACCGGTGGCGAAGCTTTTGCGTTTACTTCTCCGTTACTAACCAAATCTGACGGTAGCAAATTTGGCAAAAGTGAGAAAGGAAATATCTGGTTAGACCCGGCAAAAACTTCTCCGTATACTTTTTATCAATTCTGGCTAAATACCGCCGATGCAGATGCAGAAAGGTTCTTAAAGGTTTTTACTTTTTTATCTGAAAAAGAGATCAACGAGCTGGTTCAGCAACAAAAAGGAAACGAACATCAGCGCATTTTACAGAAGAAATTAGCGGAAGAATTAACTTGTTTTGTTCACTCAAGAAAGGATTATGAATTTGCGGTAAAAGCTTCTTCGATCTTATTTAATAATGACACTGCTGAAATTTTGAAGGAACTGAATGAAGACCAATTGCTGCAGGTGATGGAAGGCGTTCCGACAGTGGAGATAGAAAAAGATCAGTTAAATAATCTGGATCTGACGGGCTTATTAGCCGAAACTAAAATTTTACCCAGCAAATCCGAAGCTAAAAAAATGATTGCAGGAGGAGGGATATTTTTAAATAAAGAAAAAATTATTTCGACAGAAGAAAAAATAAATGCTAACCAGCTTTTGAATGGAAAATATGTATTGATCCAAAAAGGGAAAAAGAATTATTATTTGCTGAAAGTGGTATAGCACCAATAATTGTCATTTCAATTTTTACAACATTATCATTATGCAAATAATACGAAGCATCCAAAACAGAATTTATGAGATAAGACGTGAAAGGGTAATGCTCGATTTTGATTTAGCCGCCCTTTACGACGTTGAAACTAAAGCGTTAAACCAGGCAGTAAAACGTAATATTAAGCGCTTCCCAAAGGATTTTATGTTCAGGCTTACTCTTACTGAATGGCTGGAGATCCGGTCACAATCTGTTACCGCATCCGAAAGCGTTACTACTTTGCGGTCACAATCTGTTACCGCATCTCAAAGCAAAAGAAATACAAACGTAACACCTTATGCATTTACTGAGCAAGGCGTAGCAATGCTAAGCGGTATACTAAACAGCGATCGTGCCATCAATATGAATATTGCAATTATGAGGACATTTGTTGAAGTAAGAAAAGTATTGTTAAGACAGAATGATTTAAAAGAACAAATGAAAGAATTAAGAGAACGTATAGATGTTCATGATGCGCAGTTAAATCAGATCTATGATGCAATGGAAAATCTGTTGGATGAAAAAGCAGCGCAAAGAAAGTGGGATGATCGCGAACGGATTGGATTTAAAAAATAACAGGTTAAATTGACCTCAAAAATTAAAAAAGCCTCTCAAACTCACTGTTTAAAAGGCTTTCAAGTTTTACTTTGTTGTCCCACGAGGATTCGAACCTCGACAGACAGAATCAAAATCTGTTGTACTACCTTTATACTATGGGACAAAGGTGTGCAAAAGTAAGGGTATCAGCTTTATTTTCAAAACATCAAAACAACATTTTTTCTGCGTCAAAAACCTTTCCGGAAAATTCAGCATAATATTCAGAATTCAGTTACTTTACAGAATATTCTAATTTTTGAAACCAATAAAAATGAATTCATTCTACAAAACAGCATCCTACTGTGCAGCGCTGATTCTTCCGGCGCTGATTCTTTCCTGCAATAACGGAACCTCAACCCAAAAAACAAAAAACTCAATGAACGATTCAGCCGTTTCTGTTTTACTGGACAAATCCGGGTTTGAAAGAACCATTGATGGCAAAAAAACCGATCTCTATATTCTAAAAAATAAAAAAGGTGCCATTGCCACTTTTACCAATTATGGAGGAAGAATTGTAAGCCTCCTGGTACCGGATAAAAATGATAGCCTGGTAAATGTGGTTTGCGGTTTTAAAAGTATTGAAGACTATGAAAAGTCTACCGAGCCTTATTTTGGTGCAACCATCGGAAGATTTGGAAACCGTATTGCTAAAGGAAAATTTTCACTGGACGGGAAGCAGTATTCTTTGTTTATCAATAATCCGCCCAATTCATTGCATGGCGGAAAAAAAGGATTTCAATACCAGGTTTGGGATGCCGTTCAGCCCGATAGCAATTCAGTCGTTTTCACCAGAATTTCTCCTGATATGGAGGAAGGTTTTCCCGGAAACCTGAATGCAAAAGTTACCTATACATTGAACAATGATAATGGTTTAGAAATGGAATATGAAGCCACTACCGATAAAAAAACGGTAGTGAATTTAACGAATCATGCCTTTTTTAATCTGAATGGCGAAGGATCAGGAACCATCTTAAATCACGAGGTTCAAATCTTTGCATATGCTTACACCCCGGTTGATTCCACTTTAATTCCCACCGGGAAAATAGAGCCCGTCGCCAATACTCCTTTTGACTTCAGGGAATTTCATACGATTGGTTCCCGCATTAATGACGACAACCAGCAACTGAAGAATGGCAAAGGTTACGATCACAACTTTGTTCTCGACAGTGCTCAAAAAGACCCCCACACTGCCGCAAAAGTAATTGGTGATAAATCCGGAATTGAAATGACCATTGATACAGATCAGCCGGGCCTGCAATTTTACAGCGGCAATTTTATGTTTGGAAAAAATACTTTTAATAACGGCAGCAAAGATGACCCGCGAACAGCTTTTGCCATGGAGACACAGCATTTTCCGGATTCTCCCAACCAGCCTTCATTTCCCACAACGGTATTAAAACCGGGAGAAAAATATCATTCCAAATCAACGTATGTATTTTCAGTAAAAAAATAACAGCTTAAAATGAAGATAAAATTTTCGATTCTTGTTCTATTTTGTATTCTCTTTTCAACAGCATTTTCTCAAAAGCAGGTTGCCCCGGCATACCCCCTGATCACCCACGATACCTATTTCAGTATTTGGTCGGCTACCGACGAATTAAACGCTTCCACTACAAAACACTGGACAGGAGCCGATCAATCGCTGATCGGAATTATCAAAGTGGATGGAAATTATTATCGTTTTTTGGGCAAGCCCAAAGCAAAATATAAAAGCATTTTGCCGGCAGGCGACGAAGAAAATTATTCTGCCAAATATACGGAAGAACAACCGGCGGCTGACTGGACTGCGACGGATTTTAACGACAGCAACTGGAAAACCGGGAATGCCCCTTTTGGAAAAGACCGGTCAGGTGTCAATACGCAATGGAATTCAGATAATATCTGGATGCGGAGGCAGTTTGAAGTCAATGAAAAAATCCCGGATGATTTATTTCTGAGGATAGACCATGATGATGATGTGGAGGTCTTTTTGAACGGGAAAAATATTTTTTCTCAAAGTGGAGCTAATGGCAAATTGAAGCTGGTGGATGTAGAGGATGCGATTAAAAACAATTTGAAAGAAGGAAAAAATGTATTGGCGATCCATTGTGTGAATACCGGAGGCGCGGCATTTCTTGATGCAGGAATTGTAGAAAAACTCCCGTCGGTGAAAGAAGAAAAAATTCAAAAATCTATTCAGCAAAACGTGGAAGTAAAGGCTACACAAACGATTTATAATTTCACCTGCGGCCCTGTTGGCCTCGAAGTGAAATTTATTTCTCCCTTATTATTAAAAGACCTGGAAACTCTTTCAAGGCCTGTATCTTACATTACTTATGATGTAAAATCTACTGACAATAAATCCCACCAGGTGCAGATCTATTTCGGTGCTTCTTCTGATCTTGCTGTCAATATTCCCAGCCAGGAAGTAGAAGCGAATTCATTGAAAACAAAAAACCTCGACTTGTTGAAAGTCGGCACTACCGCTCAGCCGATTTTAAAAAAGAAAGGCGATGATTTGAGAATTGACTGGGGATATTTTTATGTAGGAGCAAAAGATAATGATGATACAAAACAATATATTTCCTTAAATGATGAAGAAGGAATTCAATATTTTTTAGGAGAAACCGCAAAGAAGGGCGATCAGGGAAGGGGCAAAAGCCTGATGCTGAATACGATTCTCAACTTTGGTTCTGTGTCCAATTCTTCAAAAGAAAACTTTATCGAACTGGCATATGATGAAATCGATGCAGTTCAGTTTTTTCATACAGACCTAAAACCCTGGTGGAACAGCAACGGCAACAGCACCATTGAACAGCAATTGGAGTCTGCTTATAATAATTATAATTCTGTTATCAAAAAATGCAATGATTTTGATAAAGAACTTTATTCAAAAGCCACCGTTTCGGGCGGAGAAGAATATGCAAAGCTGTGCGAACTGGCTTACCGGCAAAGCATCGCCGCTCATGCCCTGGTGAAAAGCCCGCAAGGACAGATCTTATTTTTATCCAAAGAAAATTTCAGCAATGGCTCTATCAATACCGTGGACGTCACCTATCCTTCCTCGCCGCTTTATTTATTGTACAACCCTGATCTTTTGAAAGGAATGCTGAACGGCATCTTTTATTATTCTGAAAGCGGAAAATGGCAAAAACCTTTCCCGGCGCATGATTTGGGCACCTATCCATTGGCAAACGGACAAACCTATGGAGAAGATATGCCGGTAGAAGAAGCAGGTAATATGGTGATACTTACTTCCGCCATTGCCAGGGCAGAAGGCAACGGAAAATATGCACAGGAACACTGGAAACAATTAACGGCCTGGGTAGAGTTTTTATCAAAAGAAGGATTGGATCCGGCCAATCAATTATGTACCGATGATTTTGCCGGTCATTTGGCAAGAAATGCCAATCTTTCTGTGAAAGCGATTGTAGCCATTGGCTCTTATGGAATGGTAGCGAAAATGCTGGGCAAAAATGATATTGCTTTGAAATATACCTCCATGGCAAAAAACATGGCAAAAGAATGGATAAAACTCGCTGATGCCGGTGATCATTATGCCCTTACTTTTAATGATAAAAATACCTGGAGCCAGAAATACAATCTGGTTTGGGACAAAGTATTAAACCTTCATATTTTTCCTGAAAGCGTTGCAAAAAAAGAAGTTGCTTTTTATCTGACCAAACAAAACAAATTTGGACTTCCTTTAGACAGCCGGAAAACTTATACCAAATCTGACTGGATCATATGGACCGCTACTTTGTCTTCCGGCAAAAAACAGTTTGAGGAGTTTGTAGCACCGGTTTACAGGTTCGCTACTGAAACGCCTGACAGAGTTCCTTTAAGCGACTGGCACGAAACCATTACAGGAAAGCATGTTGGCTTCCAGGCAAGAAGCGTTGTCGGAGGATATTTTATGAAAATGCTTGATGATAAATTCAAAGCCGGGAAGTAGCCTGAATTAAAGCAGTAATAAAGAAATTATCTGACTTTATAAATAGTGGAAACATTTTTGCATCTGAATGGCAAAGAAGATGTCATTTAGCTATAAATATTTGCTGGTTTTCTTTTTTTCACTGCTTCCGTTTACAGTGTCTGCATATGGTGTGCTTACACATGAAGCCATTGTGGATGCCTCTTGGGACAAGTCAATGGTGCCTTTATTAAAAGAAAAGTTTCCAGGGGCAACAGACTCGGCACTGCAGGAAGCGCACGCTTATGCATATGGAGGTGCGGTTGCTCCCGACATGGGATTTTATCCCTTTGGAAGTAAATTGTTTACCAACCTTGTTCATTATGTAAGAAGCGGCGATATGGTAAACGCTTTATTAAGGGACGCCTGTACCCTCAATGAATATGCATTTGCCCTTGGTTTTTTGTCGCATTATGTAGCAGATAATTATGGCCACCCGCTGGCCACCAACCGCAGCGTTCCGCTTGTTTATCCTAAGCTTGAAAAAAAATACGGACACCTTATTACATATGCAGACGACCGTATTGCACACATGAGAATGGAATTTGGATTTGATGTTTTAGAAATTGCAAAAGGCAATTACGCCTCCCAGAATTATCATAATTTCATTGGATTCAAAGTAGATACGGCCGTACTTGCCAGGGCCTTCAGGGAAACCTATCAATTGGATATTAACGCAGTCTTCAAAAATCATTTTCAGCTATCTGTTGAGACATTCAGGTGGATCGTGGCCAATATTTTTCCGGCTCTTACCAAAGCAGGATGGGTAGCCAAAAAACATACGATCGGGAAACAGGATCCTACAAAAGCAACAAAGCATTTTTCTTATAAAATGCGCCAGAAGCAATATGACAAGCAATTTGGAAAAGGGTATAAGAGGCCGGGTTTCAAAGCTGCTTTGTTGTCCTATCTGATTCGCGTTTTGCCAAAGGTGGGGCCAACACGAGCTTTAAGATTTAAAGCGCCTACGCCACAGGCAGAAAAATACCTGGAACAGTCAATTGATACGGTATTACATTATTATTCGGTCCACCTGCAGCAATTGAAGGCTCATCAATTGCATTTGAAAGACAAGGATTATGACACAGGAAACCTTACAGCCAATTGTGAATATTCTCTTGCCAATCAAACCTATACACAATGGGTGCTGCGGCTGAAAGAGAGTGATTTTAAAAATGTAGATGATGGCGCCCGGCAAAATATCATTCATTTTTTTGATCTGCCGGCAGCCGGAAAAATACAGGCACAAAAGAAAAATGATTGTGAGCAATTTTATGATGCCTATGAACAGCTTCGGTCCATGCCGGAAAATGAAAAGAAAGGAGAGTAGATAGAAATATTCTAATGGCGTTATACATTCACCCTGCCTGTATAAATGCTGTTAGCCGCATTCTTTTCGTCAGCGCTTAAAAATCCAAGCCAGGTTTCTGCGACGCCCTTTTTTGAATTCAGTTCAAGGATAGCATAGCCATCGCTTCTTATCGCTTCGCTGAATTGAAAAACCGCCTCCCTGCTTTCAGGAAAGTAGGCAACCAAAACGGCTTTGTCATTTCCTTTTGCGGTTCCCGTACCTGCATTATCGGTCCAGTTAAATACAATATTTCCTTCGGTGTCAGTTATTGTTTCGGCAAACTCGGCTGAGGCGATCTGTCCTTTTGAAATCAGCACTTTGGGAAATGCTATAGCAGGCTCAGGATGACTGATAACAGCGAGGTTCATAATAGCGCTTGTAGCCCTGTTATATCCTGACCCGGCATGTCCTGCTTCGGGAAATGTTTTTTCAAAAAAGCCCGTACCGCTAAAAGCTTTTGTAAACTCGTTACAAACTTTTATTCTTTCGCGCTGCATTTTCCGGGCAGGTGTTTCTATTTTATTTTTATCCGTATTGCTGAGGCTCCGGGTAATGTTTTGTCCAAAGCGGATGTAGCTTACCACCGGTCCGGTTCTGCCGGTTACCGGCCCTAAAATTCCTTGTGAAAGTATCGCCATAAGTTGATTCCGTTTTATGTAAATAATGAATATTGTACCCTGCCTCCTTGTAATCAATAACGAAATATCTACGGATTTATTGCGCACGTTCTTCGATCTAAGAAACAACGAGGTATCGAAGCGGTATCGAAGGGGTATCGAAGGGATGAGCGTACAGACAAAGTTGGGACAGATGTAAAAGAGCCGGAAAAAGGAAGGGAAATTGGTTAAAAATTTAAAAAGGTTACAGATAGTTAAATGAACCTGCTATTGCTGTTACGTGCAACTTAGCGGGTTCTGTATTATAATTATTTAATTTTTTTGAGGGAGAAAAATTAAACAGTTTATTATCGTGGTTAATGGGTTGAATATTTTACCTTGTGGGTGAAAGAACTGCTTACTTTTCTTTTCAATCCCTACTCAGGAAGTTAATAATACAAATCGTTATGTAAATGGATTTATTTAAAGACTATGGCAAAGTTTTTATTCGTACACCTCTATACTCGTATTTAAGCCTGTTTGATGAGAATGGGACAAAAAATTTAGATGATCTTGTTCGTTTGAGACTGCATGACCCTGTTTTTATGGAAGCATTGTATTGGAGCTCGCCTCAATTGTTTGAATCTGTTTTGAGATTCAAAGAAGGAGTTCTTAAAGTAGCAAAAGAAAAAAAACTGTTCCATACTTTAAAAAAATACCTCATCAGGGCCAGTACCCGGTGCACGCCTTATGGTATTTATGCAGGAATCGGCATTGCCGATATTGGCCTTATGCAAGAGAATCAAAACCATGTTATGGAGCGAAAAGTTCGCATTGATATGGGCTTATTGCAAACTCTGAAGTGTGCTATAGAATCAGATCCTGCAATTTATCCTCATTTATTGTATTCAGTCAATAATTCACTTTATAGTATTCCCGGTCAATACCGTTTTATGGAAACGATTATTGAAAATGGTACATGTCATTATCAATTAAGTTCACTGGAATATTCTGACTTCCTGGAACAAATTGTCCAATTATCAAAAAACAAAATGGTATGTGTTGACGATATTTATGCACTGGCAGAAAGGGATACTCCGAAAGAAGAGTTTGACGATTTTATAAATGAACTGATCAGGAGTCAGTTCCTGGTAAGCGAACTCCGCATAGGATTAACAGGAGGCGACGAAGTAGAAAGGTTTATGGCGGTATTAAAGCGATTAACACAAAAAGGAGTAAAGGAAGCGCAAAAATATTTACGACTTTTTTCATCAATTGAAGGGATTTTAATCCAATTTGAAAAATCAGCTATCGGGCATCTGCCTTTGGAAGAAATTAAAGATTTGAAATTATTGCTGGATGAATGTGAAATTGCCCCTACTGATCATCTCTTTCATGCAGATCTAAAACAATCCATTACTGGTGCAGTTTTTTCAAAAGAGAAGCTGAAAGAGATTGAACATGCGATTATTGCCTTAGGCAAATTGGGTTGTAATCCTACCTCAAGCCAGATGGAGGTAGATCGTTTTAAAAAGCTTTTTACTGAAAAATATGAAACCCGGGAAATTCCATTATCTGAAGCTTTGGACCCTGAATTTGGGATTGGATTTCCTGCAAAAGAAAGGATAGGGGATGCAGGATTTAACTCTTTGCTGGAAAAATTTGATACTGGATATGAAAACAATCAAAAACAAGCTGATCAAAATTGTCAAACCTGGCTTCAGGATAAAAGGGAAGCATCCACCCGCTTTCTTTTTAATGAAAGTATTGAAATTAAAGATGAAGATTTGAAAGATTTTGAGGATAAAAGCGCCAATCTTCCTTCCACCTTTTCAGTAATGGGCAGCCTGTTGCCCGGCGGTCAGATCTTACTGGAAACCATTGGTGGAACTCATGCCAATTCATTGTTGGGAAGATTTGCTTATTTGGACCATGAAATGATGAACGTTTGCAAAGAGGTGTGTTTTACAGAAAGAGAAGCTGATAAGCGGGTTATTTTTGCCGAAATTATATTTATTCCTGAAGGAAGGATCGGCAACATTGCCCGACGGCCGGTCTTTAGTGATTATGAGATTCCTTTACTTGCCGGTGCTGCCACGCAAGAAAAGCAAATACCTGTTAATGACCTAATGGTATCAATTCAGGATGATGAAATTATTCTCCGTTCAAAAAAGCTGGATCAAAGGGTCATTCCCCGGCTTTCCAATGCTCACAACTATTCCAAAAGTCTTGTACCTGCTTACCGGTTTTTATGTGCGATCCAGCAGCAGGGGAGATCAGGATTGGGCATTAACCTGGGTGACACAGCCTCTAAAAAGAGGTTTCTGCCCCGTATGTTCTATAAAAACCTTATTTTTTATCGCGCCTGCTGGTTTTTATATAAAAATGATATAAAAGCAATTGTCTCTTCCAGGGACCCGTTAACGGAACTCCGTGCTTACTTTTTGCGATGGAATGTAACACGGTTTGTATGCTTTACAGAAGCTGATAATGAATTATTGATTGACACCAATAATGAAAGCTATTTGGAACTCCTGTTAGAAGAAATAAAATGCCACGACAGAATAAAACTGGTTGAATGGCTTTACGATACAGATTTTGATGTGCCTGTTCAGCAATTTATTTTGCCTTTATCTCAAAAAATTGCAGGTGTTTTTAAGCAATTAAGCAAGCCTGAAGCCGCTAAAAATATACCGCGCACCTTTGTACCGGGTAGCGAATGGATTTACTTTAAGATATATTGTGGTTCCACTGTTTCGGATAAAATATTGATGAATGTGGTAAAACCAACAATAGATTCCCTTTTAGAAAAATGTATGATCAAAAAGGCTTTCTTTATCCGGTTTACGGACCCTCATTATCATATCCGCTTTCGGCTACACGTAAACGACAGGGGTGATACCGGATATCTTGCGGCTGTACTAAAATATGTTTACGACCTGCTTCATCCTTTTTGTGAAAAAGGGTTGGTCTGGAAAGTTCAGCTGGATACTTATGAAAGGGAGATTGAGAGATATGGAGAACATGCAATACCAGCAAGTGAAGCAATTTTTTTTCATGATACCCTGTTATTTTTGAACTGCATGCAGCATCAGCAGTTTGCAGAAGACGAACAAATAAGATTCCTTGCGGCACTTAAAAATATTGACAAATGGCTCACTCTCTTTGAAATGAGTGTTGAAGAAAAAGCCAGGTACTGTAAAAAAATGACGGATTGCTTTTCCGAATATAAGCGGGATATAAAACTACAAACAGATATCAAATACAGGGGATTTAAAAATCTTTTGCCTGATTTTTTTAATTCAGATAAGTTTGATGATGAATTCAGTACACGGGATGAAAAAATTCGCGAAATTTTATGCAAAGAGAACCTGGCAAGTTATATTCACATGAGCCTGAACCGGTTGTTTATAAACCAGCAAAGGCTGATGGAATATATGTGCTATTCATTTTGCAGTAAATATTATCAGCAACTATTGCATAACCAATAACAGCATAACTGTTTTATAATGACAAAAAAAGAAAATCATAATCTGAAACTAACTTTTCTTGAAAGGGTAGCACTTTTTGATCTTGATAAGTATTACACTCGCGGAATTCGTTTTTTATGCCATTTATTCATGTGGGTGTTCTTTACTTTTCTCCTGCAGATAACCCTGTTTTTTGATTCAGGGCTTCCGTTGGATAATACAATCGCTTTTGCATCAAGAAGCCTGATCTGTAATATGGCGGTCTTTTATTTGTTTTTTTACGTTCTCGTTCCCCATACTGTTTTAAAAAACAGGGTAATTCCGGCAATCCTTTCCTTGCCATTTTGTGTCATTTTATGGCTCGTACTGAATCATTATTGCCTGGTATTTATAGGAAAACATTTTAAAGTGGAAGGAGCTTATTATAAACGCGGGGTAGAAGCTAATCTTCATGAAAATTTTTGGTATGTAGTATCTCCTAAAAATATAATAGTAGGATTAACACCTATTTTTTATGCATTATCTCCCTACTTTTTCACTAAGATCCTTTTTGATATTATCCGTTTTTATTCCAAATGGTTTAAATCGGAAAGAAAAACAATTGAATTAAAAATAGAAAAATTAGATCTTGAAAAGAATTTCCTGAAGGCGCAGCTAAATCCCCATTTTTTGTTCAATACTTTAAATAATTTATATGGGCTTGCCTTGCGTGCAGATCCCCAAACTCCGGAAATGATCAGCCAGCTTGCCGAAATGATGCGTTATTCATTATATGAATCCAATGCCGATAAAGTTCCATTGGAAAAAGAACTCTCCTATTTAAAGAATTATATAATGCTTGAAAGAAGACGATATAAAGCAGGTACTGAAATCATTTTTAATACCGATGATGTGCAATTATATGGCCAGACAATTGCGCCGTTGCTTACCTTTACATTTGTTGAGAACGGTTTTAAATATGGACTAAAATCAAAAAAAGAAAAATTTTTAAAGATTACTATTTCTGTTAAGAATGATACTTTTTATTTTTCTATGGTGAACGATAAAGAAGAGAAGAGAATAGCAAATGATTTTGGAGGGATAGGGCTTTCAAACACCAGAAAAAGACTCGAACTCATATATCCTGATAACCATGATTTGAAAATAGAAGACCTTGGAAACAGCTTTTATGTATCGATGATAATCAACCTGCAATAATCAATATGAATACTATTAAATGTGTCATTGTAGATGACGAGCCAATAGCATGCGAGATCATTGAAAACTTTATGAAAAATATCAATTATCTTGAGTTGGTAGCCGTATGTGAAGATCCGTTTCAGGTATTAAAAATTATTGAAAATAACCAGGTGGATTTATTAATTTCTGACATCGAGATGCCGGAAGTTAATGGGTTGGAATTGGTACGTTCTTTCCCTTCCCCGCCGCTGATTATTTTTATTACAGCGCACGAAAAATTTGCCGTTAACAGTTTTGAATTGGGTGTAGTGGATTATTTACTAAAACCTGTTCGCTTTGACAGATTTTTAAAGGCAGTAGATAAAGCGCGGTTACAAATTGAAAAAAGGAAGCTTGAAATGCCGGGCCAAAAAAATAAAAGCAGCGATTGCATTTTTATTAAAGTGAGTGATAAAGAGAGCAAAAAAGACAATCTCATTAAAATTAAGTACACCGATATATTGTATATTAAAGCCAAAAATGACTATTTGGATATATACACCGCCACGGCTAAAATTCAAACTTATTCTACTATAAAAGCTATTCAGGAAAAACTACCGGCTGATTCTTTTATCCGGATCCATAATTCACATTTAGTTTCAATCGCTGCAATAAAATTCATAAAGGGAAATATGCTTGGATTGACCAACGGAGATGAATTAGAGATTTCCAAACGTCATAAGGCGCAACTGCTAAATGTTCTGAACATTAATCGCTGACAACGATCTCTTCATTTAAACCTTACCGAATTGAAAATTCTTTGAAAGGAGAGGTACAAAGTAAGACGAAAAAAGTCATTTGTTTTCTTAATACAGAATAGCAATTTTAATTACTCCATAAGCACGGATACCGTGGAATATCTTCTAATTACCGGCAATCTTGTACCAATTGCCGGAAAAGTTTTTTTATTGATTCCAAAAAATAAAATTTTGTGGTGTACGAAATTTTCCGCCAAAACTAGCTGCTTTAACTTGCTCTGTAAAATCATCAAGAATTGCTTATGCAAACACTTTAAGGATGGTTCTGCCAGTATCCATACTTTAGATTTATCACCAATTGCTGCTGTAAAAATTGATACAATTGTAGACATCGCCCCAAATTAAATGCTTCAATCCAGATTTGGTTCCTGAAAGAACCAAAAATGACATGCTTTTTTAAAACTGGGTGCCATTTGTCCCGCATTTTAATCGCACCGTATTCCCGTCTATTGTTGAATCCACCCTAATTACCAGCTGTTTTGTGCCAGACGCCGAACATGTTTTTTAGTTGATTATATAAAATAAAATTTTGTTTGGAAATCATTTACCAAATAAAATAATCTTTATGGAACCAACTGCTTTAACTTCTCAGTTTAAGAAACAACAATTATTCCCGCCAACTTAATTGGAACTTATATTACCAGTAATTTTACAAGAGGTAATAAGCTCTTTGAATTAAGTAACCATTTAGGAAATGTTTTAACCACTATCTCCGATAAGAAATTTGGTATTGATACTAATGGCGATGGTATAGTTGATTATTACAATGCAGATGTGATAAGCGCTAATGATTATTACCCTTTTGGAATGGGAATGCCTGACAGGAAGTATTCTATTGCCAATCCAACTTATAGATATGGATTTAACGGTAAGGAAAATGATGATGACATTGAAAGTGGTATACAGGATTATGGCATGAGGATGTATGATACCAGATTGGGAAAGTTTTTGAGTGTTGACCCGCTTGGCCAGGAATATCCAGATTACTCAAGTTATCAATTTGCTTCTAATTCACCGATATCAAACATAGATAGGGATGGAGGAGAAGAAGAAGATGCCTCTGACGCTCTCAAAGATATTAACGAAGAGACGGAAAGGGAGAAGTATGAAAACTTACGTCCTTCTGAAGACAATGACGCACCTCCACCTCGTAGCCCGCAGGGAAGAGTGGTTACCAAGCCTGGACCTAGTGGAATTGTGAGACGTTATATTGAGATCAATTTTAATTCAGAGGAAGCTTTAGATAATTTAAAAGATATTTTAGGTGCCCCAAAAGTGGATATCTTTAATTTACCTAAAGAATCTCCTAAAACTCCAGGGGATCAGGCCTTAGAAGATCTTTCAAAAAGCGGAAACCCTACGGACCGAGAAAATGCTGCGAGGATGAAGGGACTTCCAAAATTGACGGTTCCAAAGAAAGAAAAAGTAGAACAAACAAAAAGTACTACTACCGATACAAAAGTAAAACATAAAAATTCTAATGGTGCGGAAGGAAATATTATCCTGTATGATATCCATGCGGATGGAGCAAATCAAGGCGAACATTTAAAAATTGGAAAAGCGGATGCTGATAATATTATGCCAAGTACAGGACAACCAAGACGATTACGGGCTAGCGAGTTAGCTGCCCGCAAACACGGCTATCCAAATGCAACTGCTTCGCCTCGAAAAGTTTTAGGTAAAACTACTACTAAGAATGCTACAGATATTGAAGCTAATGAGGTTAAAAATGAACGAGCGAATGGCAAAAAGCTGCCACTAAATAAAGAAAGAGGTAAAAAATATAAACAATAATAAAATATAAAAATAATATATGCATGTTAAAATTCGCAATTCATCAATGATTATGGACTTTTTAGATATTGGTTTCGATTCTTCTAAAATTTGTCAATTAGTGGAATTTGATGCAAATAAGATTGTTAATAAAATTAATCTTAAGGATCTTCAAGATTGGTCTCTTCATTTTGTTTTTAATTATACAAATGGTACCGAAATTTTGATTAGTAAAAGAACTAAATCGGTTTCTAGCATAAAGTATAAGGATATCGTAGCACATATTCCGATACCTGAAAAAAACAAAATTTTTTGGGGTGTAGAATCATCTCAGCAGATCTATAAAGATCCGGAATATTTAAATAATATAATACAAAATTTTGATTGTTTAAAAGTAGATTTTACAAAATATAAAAATAGAGAAGATTATATTTTGGATAGCATGCTTAGAGTCATAGATTTTTCTTTTAAAAAGGGATTTACAATTAATGGGATAAAAGTTAAATTGAAAGATTCATGAACATATATTATAAGGAATGAGACAGATAGCATGTTACTGCCATGGATAATACATCTAATAAAAAATAAAAATGTTGAATATAAGTTTGTTTACTGCAATAAAACAAGAAGTACCGGTAATGGTGGTAGTTGGGGCTGTACGCCTTTTGGCAGTAGCAAACAAATAATTATGATCTCGGTATCTCGCAAGCATCTCGCTTGTGTCAGCGATGAAAAGAGACAACGATGCTTAGGTCACAAATTTTTTTTAAATAAAATGGTTTCAATAAAAAGAAAAATAAAATAAACGAAAACACTTCATGAAATCGAAACTTATTATTACAGTTCTAACGCTGCTTTTATCTTACACTGCTTCATATTCGCAGGGTTATTTAATAACGAAAACGCTTCCGGGAAATGATTCAATTGCATTTACAACATTGCGGTACGGCAGGCATGATTACGGATTTGGAGTAATCTCTTCGAAAGGAGTCATGAACTGGCAGGTCGCTGTTCCAGGTTATCCTCTTGGAATGGGTAAATTTAAAAATAACGTGGTGGTTTTTTATACTTTCGAAGACCTGAGTAGTTTAACTGCTTTAAAGAATGTTCATGCCGCCCTTATAGGCTTAAGCGAAAAGAAAATTATAGAGGATAAGATTGTTTATTCAAATGAAACCAAATACCAGATTGATCCATCTGTTCTTGATGATCCGGCAGGCAATTTTATTTATCTTTTAATTCGTACTACCCCTTTGAGAGGAGGAATTGCGTCAATGGCTAATAATGCTGATACTAAATTAAATGAAACAACACAATTGAGCGCTATCTCTTTGGAACCAAATCTGACAACTCAAAGTAAAGATTTTAAAAGCCTCGCGCTGGAATCAACTTTTGTAGGCGCCACCTCAGGAATAAATAATGACATATTTATATCTTCTTTTTCTGACGAGAGATTAGTAACTGAAAAGTTTGATAAAGATGGTAACTTAAAAGGCAAACTTTCAGTAGAAGTGCCAATAAGAAATAAGTCTAAATTTTACCCGGTTATTAAATATGATAGCCTTGCAGGAAACTGCGTTGATATAGCAATCGCTTATAAAAATAATAATAAAGATGATGTACTGCGTTCATTCAGGTTTAATTTCAATGACCAAAAGGGATCTGCCAGTGAGGAAGCTGTTTTAAATAAAGATTATGTAAAACAACTGGTGCATGCGCAGGATGAAAAAAGCAGGCTTTCAAACTTTAAGAGCATTGATGATTTATACCCGGTTCAAATAGTTGAAACAAACGATAAAGTAATTGTTCTCAAGGAAATCCAGTATCACTTTATTCCTTCCGGCAGTAATGCCGAGCAATTTTACAGGGATGGTAGTATTATTTCTATTTATACAAAAAAAGATTTACACCTGGAAAGAGATGTAATAATCGACAAGTCTTTTGGAACATTCATCATGGGTGGTACGGCAATTTGCAGCTACATGAAGAATGGTAAGTTATATACGGTAACCTGCGAATTGAGCGGACCGGGAAAAACTAAAACCTTTTTATACACTATTAATATTGATAATGGGTCAATGGAAAAAAAAGAATTAGAAAAGGAAGATGCAGGCAAAGGATGGATAACTGACCCAACTACAATATTATGGTTCACCGATAATTTTATAACTCCTTTTAATTCAGCAAAGGCATTTATTCATTTGAAATTTGAAACTGATTTGCAATCGGCGAATTATTAAAATAGATAAACAAAAAAATAAAATTACCCGCTGGTGATTTGCGTGGAAATGGAAACAATAGAAAAAACAGGAAATATTTGAACCAACTGAACTTTTAAAAAAACATCATGAAAAAATTATTGATCATCCTTCTTTGCCTGTTAATTACAATAGTTTATACTTCCTGTAATAAAAATGATGTGCCATCACCACGTCTTTCGTCAAATGATTCAGCAACCATAATGGGTTTTAAAGATTCGACACAATTGATAAAAAGCATCAGGGAAATATCTTACGATAGCGCTACAAACGCTATCACCGATTCTACTATCACCTATTTTCATTACGATACGATAAACAGGAAAATAACTCTTAGCTTATTCGATTACTCTGATCCTGGCCAGGCAAACAGGGACAGCTTTGAATATAGTTACAATAATGAAGGTCTTCTCATTCATGTTGAAAATAAGTCTTCACAAATAACAACCGAATTTTTGAAAAGTGAAGATATTATCTATGACGCTGACGATGTTGTAAAAACCGTAACAAGTAGATCAGTTGACGGGACTACACTTGTATATAGCATGAATAAAGAGCCACTTGCCGGCGGAGGATACTCGTTAAGCTGGTTTGACTTGCTGAATGCTCCAGATACTGCCTATTACACTGTGAATTTCGATAATGACAACCGGGTAACTTCTTATTATTTTTATGGCAATTCCGATTCCTTAATATATGACGCCGAAGGCAATATCAGCCGGGTTATGGAAACTGTTTACCTCACACCCTATAGTTTAACCGGTGCAGATACTTTTCCGCTTTATGATTTTGTAAGCCGTGATACCAAAGGGGATCAGTTGTATAATTTAAACCGCATTATGTACAATGGCATCAGTAATTTTCCTGCAGAAACCAGTTTTGGAGTGGCTGATGAATTCCAATATCAATACACTAAATACCCCGCGCTTTCAACTAAGATCAACAGGCCTGCAAGCGGGGCTTATGAAGCAGGGGGAGGAGTTTATCTTATTAATTTTAGTTCAACTCCTGAATACGACAGTAAAAATCGTTTGGTGAAATACAAAGCGTTCTTTAATGATATAAAATTGTCCTATTTGGAATATGTAATTAGTTATTATAAGTAAAAATAGAGTGTACACAAAGGAAATAAAAGAAAAATAAAAGCCGAAAAATAATCAACAAGTATTAAGATAAAAGGGATTAATTGTTCAGATAAAAGATTATAAAATAAATATTAAATCATTATAGAATAAAAAACTAAAGCTATGCTTAAAATATTCTTACTTACCATCCTCACATTTGCTTTGCTTCCCGCAATAGGCCAGGTACAAACCCAGGTAATCGGTGATAGTGTTTATATTCATGCAAACACAGGTACCAGTGAGCTTATATTGCAAAACAGTAGCGATACGGTAAATGGGTTTCTTTTTAACAGGGGAGGTGGGCGCACGGAATTCAGGCATGCACTTGTTAAGATAAATGATTCTACTTATATCATGGGGGTGGATACGTTACATATAGCCACCAATTCAAATGGCTCTCAGGCATTAAATGGATGGAATATTACCGGGAATACCGGAATGGTTGCGGGCACAAATTTTATAGGAACTATCGACAATGTCGAATTAATGTTTAAAGTTAATAACATCCTTGCAGGCAGAACCGGAAAAGGCTCATTTAGCAATACATCCTTCGGCGCTCAATCCCAGCCCATTACAGGTACTGGGGATTTTAATGCTGCTTTTGGTTCATTGGCATCTGCTAATTTGCGTTCAGGTGGCAAAAATACGGATATAGGATACGAAGCCGGATATAATAATCTAACCGGAAATTTTAATACGCGTGTCGGTGAAGGTGCAAATATATGGGATACATCATCTTCTTATAATGTAGTTTTAGGCACAGAAGCATTAAACCATACCTCACTTTCAAAAGTTCCCGGAGGAGGATTTAATACAGCTCTCGGAGCATTTGCTTTGAATAAGCATGCAATTTACAGAGCAAACATAGGCTTGGGATATAATGCCGGTAATGGATTAACTGGCAATAATACATTATTTGTGTCTGATAGTTCCTACCACATGTATTTTAAATTAGATAGTTCTGCCAATGCGGCCCCTAATATAATTGGTAAAGATGCGACTGGCTTTTGGCACGTCTACCCACTTCCATCAGGGACGGGTGGAGGAGGTGGCGGTACTGTTACTAATATTACAACTGGCTTTGGTTTGTTGGGTGGTCCAATAACTACTACAGGAGCAATCATGGCGGATACAGCAGTTTTGCATCAAAAGTTTTTGGCTTTTGCTGACAGTACCACCTACTATCCCTACAATAGTAATCCCAAAGGGTATCTAACATCATTAAACGCCTGGAGTCCGACAGGCAATGCCGGAACTACGTCGTCAAATTTCTTAGGAACTACAGATAACAAGGCATTGGTTTTTAAGGTAAACAATATTTTTAGTGGATTCATAAGCACTTCCCCAAGTTTTTCATCCACTGCTTTTGGGAATTCTGCTCTCAATACATATTCCACAGGAACTCTTACCGGAAGCCCAAACACCGCCTTTGGCGGCGGGGCGCTTACGAAGGTTACTTCCGGTTCATTTAATACCGCTGTGGGTAATTCTGCAGGAGGTTCATTTACTACCGGTTATTACAATACTTCTATAGGTAATCTTGCCAATGACTGGAATCAGACAGGGATTAATAACACTTCTATCGGTGAAGAATCTATGGGCCAGGTCGGGTCAGGGGTACATAATCATTCTTATAATACTGCTATTGGCTTTGCAGCTTTGGCAGATAATTATGGAAATTATAATATAGGACTGGGCAACAGGGCGGGTCAGAACGGGGTTGGCGATTCCACTTTATTTGTTTCAGACAGCACCATTCACATGAAATTTCGGCTGGATAGTATTGCCGGAGGTGCACGAAATCTCATTGGAAAAGATGCAAATGGATATTGGCATGTGTACCAGATTCCGGCAGGGATAAACGGCGGAGGCACTGTTACTAATATTGCTACAGGCTTTGGTCTGCTGGGTGGCCCCATAACTACTACCGGATCAATTATAGCAGATACAGCAGCTTTACATCAAAAATTCCTGGGGATACCAGATAGCACTATTTATTATCCATACGCAAGTAATCCAAAGGGCTATTTAACTGCATTGAATGCCTGGAATACTACCGGTAATGCCGGTACGACTACATCTGATTTTATTGGAACAACAGATAATAATCCGTTGTTGTTTAAAGTAAACAATCAATTAGCAGGAAGTATTTTGACTGATCCAAATCTCAATGTATCATTAGGCTCTTTGACATTACCTATAAGCGCAACAGGACAAAATAATGTAGCAATTGGAGGACATGCTATGGGATTAGCAACTACTGCCTTTGGGAATGCTGCAATAGGAACCTGGGCTTTATACAAAAATGCAACTGGAAGGAATAACGTAGTAATGGGATGGTCTGCCTTATCTTATTCGACGGCCGATAATTCAAATGTGGCCATAGGATATGCAGCTTTGAATTTTTTAAATGGAGGATACAGTAATACAGCTTTAGGTACATCCGCTATGCAAAACTGGACTTCAGGCAATTACAATATTGGATTAGGAAATGAGGCGGGTTATTCCAAACCAAATCTGGGAAGTAATTATCTTTTCATAAGCGATAGCACTTATCATATGTACATGCAATTGGACAGTGCTAGCGGTTCTGCACCAACAATGATAGGTAAAGATGCAAATGGTTTTTGGCATGTTTACCAAATACCATTAAATGCTACTTCAAATCTACAACAAGTAACAGACATTGGAAATACAACATCACATGACCTGTTAATTAATAATGTAACTGTAGGAATAGGCAGTGGATCCGTTAGCACTAATACAGTTTTAGGAAATTTAGCATTGTCTTCAAATACATCTGGATATTATAATACTGCAATTGGTTTGGAAGCATTGAAGCTTAATACAACTGGAGCGTATAACACAGCACTTGGAAGAATGTCATTAAGTAATAACACAAGTGGGTTTGACAATACAGGAATTGGATTGTATGCCCTGGCATCAAATACCTCCGGGATCTATAATACAGCTGTTGGTATGAATGCACTATATCCAAATACTACCGGCAATCAAAATGCTGCTTTTGGTATGAATGCTCTTAGATTAAATACAACTGGTAATAGTAATACAGCATTAGGAGATTCTGCTTTATTTTATAATACTACGGGCAGTTATAATATAGGTTTAGGAAAAATTACCCAGGCAACTGTATCAAATACCTTTTATGTTTCAGATAGCACTTATCACATGTATTATAAATTAGATAGTGTATCAGGAACAGCACCATCAATAATAGGTAAAGATGCAAATGGTTTTTGGCATGTATACCAGGCCCCCTCCAGCGCCCCGGCCGGTATCACTACTATTCAGGAAGATGGAGCAAGTCTTACTGCAAGGCCAACTTTAAACTTTAATTATGGAGTAACCGCAACAGATAACAGTGCCTCTTCATCAACTTTCGTAGATGTCAATCTTTCAACAGCGTCGAATGCTTTGACAACAGACGTCTCAATGTCATCAGGCAGTACCTTTTATGATGGCGGTTCTATTTCGCTGAGTGCAGGCACGTGGCTAATTACTGCTAACGCAACAATAGAATCAAGCAATAACAGTGCGATGAAAATAACCGGAAAGATATGGGACGGTACCACAGTGTATGGCGCCGGTGAAGGCTCTACAGGATCATTTGGTGGTGGAGCAAAAGGATATGTAAACGTAAGTATCAATAGTTTGGTTACAGTGTCGTCCACAACCAGTATTAAGGCCAGTTACGCATCAACCATCGCAAGTTGCTCATTGAAAGCGGCTACTGCTGACAATAACACCGGAACTTCAGGAAAGACAACATCCATAACTGCTGTTAGAATCAGATAAGCCTTTGATTGTTAATTCGATAGTTTAAGTTTATTTAACTGTGATTGTACATGTTTAAAATATTATTTTCATCGGCTTTATTTTTTTTTCAATTTATTGATATATCTGCAGCGCAGACAAATAATTATATAAAGAATCCCGCTATCGGAATTCATTTTATTGAGAATGATTTTAAAGGCGCAGATTATATCCGGACTAATTCTTTATCTGATGCCTTCAGGAATAAGCAATTTGCCAATTCAAAAAATATGAAGGCAGGCTTGTCTATTAACTATTTGCGGGGAATTTCCAATCACTTTGATTTTTCAGTTACACTTGCGGGCTCGTATCTTGATTATATGCTTCATAATGGAACCACACTCGGAAATGGCAGCCTGTTATTAGAGACAGATGCATCGCTGATAGCAAAATTATTCACTGATAGGTATTGGGTATCTCCCTACCTTGTAGCAGGAATGGGAGCCTCCAAATACATTAATTATTATGGCGCTTTTATTCCTGTTGGACTTGGATTACAAGCCAATTTTTCTAATGAAGTCTATTTGATGATCAATGCACAGTATAGGGTTGCTGTTACAAACAAAGTAAACAATCATTTTTATTATAGCATCGGGCTTGAAGGAAATATCCTAAAGAAAAAAAGAAAAAAAACAGCCGGCAAAATCAGGCCGAGGCCTGTACTGGAGTCTTACGACCGCGATAAGGACGGGATAGCTGATACTTTGGATGCATGCCCTGATGTGCCCGGATTAAAACAATTTAATGGCTGTCCTGATAAGGACGGGGATGGCATTCCGGATAATAAGGATAAATGTCCCAATGTTGCGGGAACACTGAAGTATGATGGATGCCCTGTGCCTGATACTGATGGCGATGGCATAAATGACGAAAATGATAGCTGTGTAACAGTTCCCGGGGTGGTAAAATACCATGGTTGCCCAATTCCTGACAGCGATGGCGACGGCATAAATGATGAAGAAGATAAATGCCCGTTGGCACCCGGGCCTAAAGGCAATCACGGATGCCCTGTTTTGAGTGACACCATTGTAAAGAAAGTTGAACTCGCTGCCCAAAAAATATATTTCAAAACAGGTAGTTACGAGTTATTGCAGCAGTCTTTTAAGGCACTGGATGAGGTAGTTACCGTACTTAAAACGAATCCTTCCGTGCAGCTTTTAATTGAAGGCCATACTGATAATGTAGGCTCACAGGAAGAAAATCAATTACTGAGTGAAAACCGGGCAAAGGCAGTAATGGGTTACCTGGTAGAGAAAGGAGGTATCAGTAAAGACAGGTTATCAGTAAAAGGGTTTGGATTTTCAAAGCCAGTCGCAAGCAATAATACTGCTGAAGGAAGGGCAATGAACAGGAGAGTCGAGCTGAAGATTTATTATTAAGAAGAAAATTTGCTGATATATAATCCTATTCAGGCTTCCAGATAATTTAATCCTTTTAAATATCATGTATAATCAATAATGATCGAAACTGTTGTATGATTGATTTTACAAGATCAGTTTTCCTGACGTTAGCTCGCGGAATCTATTAAAGTTTAAATAATCTATAAAATAAGACTAAAGAAGGTGTGTAGAATGTTTAATTAAAAATGGCCGTATTTTACGGTCATTTTCCTGTTTTACGCACTTTTTAAAAACGTGCTCTGAAAGTATTGATTTTACTGGATGGGGTTTTGAAAATGGGTGTCCCACTGCTATATTTGAGGATGTTTTTGCGAAAAAAGAAAAATAAATC
>Ga0134128_10000847_pt1 | contig 41625 bp, 63 predicted proteins | sample KB31754_FD_96462 | JGI IMG/M metagenome (GOLD analysis project Ga0134128, IMG submission 96462) | Terrestrial soil microbial communities with excess Nitrogen fertilizer from Kellogg Biological Station, Michigan, USA - KB3-175-4 | ecosystem: Environmental > Terrestrial > Soil > Unclassified ...
CGATGCGTTCGTGTTCCATGATCAGGTCCTCGGCTTCCCCTACGCGCCCTCACCAGGCAAGATCGTCTACACGCTGCCCTGGGCGTTTCCCGGCGCGCCCAACGCAAAGATGTATGCGTATGATTGCCTGATTCAGCCGATCGGGCAAAACGGGCTCCCGCTCGCGCCAAATTACGGGCTGGCTCCCGGCGAGTTCTTCACCCATTCGATCTGCACGGTGAAATTCAAGAACCGCACCTGGGCGCAGCAGCCGAGCGACGACCCCAACAACATGCAGCAGTTCGACCCGAGCGAGCCCATCTTCTGGTGCGAACAGCGGACCAAGGGCTCGGGGAAGACGATCAGCCAGCCCGGCAAGAATTACCTCTATGACGATGGCTCTAACAAGCCGCTGCAAGGCGAGGTCGCCGCGGTCTTTGCCGAGGTCAAGCTTGTTCTGACCTTCCCGTGGGTTCCATTCCTCCCCTGGCAACAAACGCAGACTTACCTTGGCGGTGTGAACCTGAACCCCATCCTGGGCTGCCCCAAGGGCACGCTCCTGTTCGAGGAATTCAGCAGCGACCCGAAGGGCACCACCCAGGGGCTCATGGGACAGCAGGTGAGTTATTCGTTTGCCTTCCAGACCTACGACTGGAACAAGCAACCGAAGGACGGCGACGGCACACCCACTCTGGTCAAGCAAAACAACGGGTCGGGGAATCGTATCTACGCATACAAGGATTTCCTCGGCCTCTTCTTCTACTGATCTGATCTGAGCTCATGCCGGCCTTCAACCCTCCCGTCTATCAGCCTGGCGACCCGATCACGGCGCGCGACGCCAACGCGCAGAATCGCGAGATTCGGCGCCTGGGCGGGATCCGCGCCGGCGCAGGTCTCGCCGCGCGGCAAGGGCCGGGCGGGCTGGAGATCACGCGAAAATCCTCCGAGGAGCGCATCTTCATTGTCCTGACCGGGACCTACGCGACCGGGTATCCGTGGAAGGAAGTCCTGCACATCCCGCCCAACACCTGGATCGACAGCGGCTTCACCGGGTCCACGACGATCGATCCGGCCTTCGAACGGCAGACCAACGATACCACCTTGACCGTCGACGGCACCCGCTACGAAGCGCGGCGATGCCCGACGTCCGGCGTGCTCGTGTTCGACGGTAAGAACTGATCTGATCTGATGCCGCCCTTCAACCCTCCCACCTACAAGCCCGGCGATCTCATCCGGGCCAGCGATAAGAACGCCCAGAACCGCGAGATCCAGCGCCTCGGCCAGGTCCGCGGCGGATCCGCCATCGCTGCGCGCTCCGGGCCGGGCGGCCTGGAGATCGACCTCCTGGTCCCGGAGGAGATCGACGCCCAGCTCACCTCCACGGCCGACGCCGACGGCGGGTACCAGTGGCAGGAGGTGATCTTCGACGGCACGGCCTGGTCGACGACGGGGCGCACCGGCGGCAACCTCAACGGCGGGTCCAATTACGACCCGACGTATGAGCGCCGGATCGACGATCGGACGCTCTCCGCCGGCCCCACTGTCTTCCGCATGATCCGCTCGCCGACGTCGGGCGCCTGGCTCTTCGCGCATCGCGTCCACCCGTGCCCGGGCACAGTCTGCGCCCAGGCGAACGACTGCAAGGGCAACGCGATCAGCGGCGCGTCGGTCACGATCGCTGGGCCGGGCGGCCCCTGGTCCGGGACGACGGACGCGCACGGACACTTCTGCCAGGACGTCGGCATCAACACGGGCACGTTCACCGTCACGATCACGATCCCGAGCGGCCCAAGCCTCTCAGGCAACGTGACGATCTCCAAGAGTTGCGATATCCAGACCTGCACGCTCCGGTTCGCGGACCAGGTGTGCATCAACACCGTGGGCTGTGACGGACCCCTGAGCGGCCTGGCCGTGTCGGTCTCGGGCGCGGGCGGCGGCGGGACGACGTCGGGGACCACCGACGCGTCGGGCAAGTGGTGCTACTCGCCGGCGAACGCGCTCAACGGCACGCTGACGGTCTCGGTGACCTACAACGGCCGAACGGTCAATCAGACCGCCACGTACACGCTCAACGCACCCGGCCCGGTCTGCTCGCTCACGTTCGCCTGGGTCACCCGGATCTGCGCCTGCATCACCTCGAACTGCACGAACGGCCCGTTCACCGACATCACCGCCACGCTCAGCTTGACCGTCAACGGCAACGCCGCCGGCTCCGCCAACACGGACAGCTCAGGCCAGGCATGCATCACGCCGACGTACGGCACGATCCCCGGCGACTCGATCACGCTCAACGCCTCGGCCGGGAGCGATTACACGACGGGCAGCTATAGCTTCACCCTGCCGTCCATCCTCAACTGCCCCTCGACGACCGGAGTCGCCTGCCTGCCCGTGTCCTCGGTGTCCGGCGGCAACCCGCCGTGCCGGCTTGGCGACCCCTGCAACTCGGGCTTCAGCCTCTTCCTCAAGACGAGCTGGTACAACTTCCTGCTCTATCCGATTGCGGGACGGTGCTGCGCCCCCTCCTGCGGCGACGACACACTCCCCAGCACGATCCACGTCAGCGACGGGATCGGATCGGTGTCGCTCATCTCCGGCTCGTCGGGCCAGAACGGCTGCCTCTGGCTGGGCTGCGCGACGCGGACCGCCGCGCTTGCCGGCGACCATAACTGCCTGAACCAGCTCCCGAATACCGGTGTGACGGTCGCCTTCGGACTGACCGGTCCGGGTGTCAGCGGCGGCGGCTCGTCCCTGGGCGGCCGGCCGGCGATCGCCTGCGGCGATTGCAACGCCGGTGCCGTCGACCTCCCGACCTATGACGCCACGTGCGGAAACCTCGAATCCATCCTGTTCCTCGGATCCGGGGCGATCAACGTCCCGGTGCCGACCTCGGTGACGGTCAATAGCTGTTCGCCCTGGCAGATGACGGCGGTCTTCAACCTCCCGGTCGGCAGCCCGCTCAGGCAGATCTATGGCCCGACCGTCACGCTGATCTACACGCTGTGAGTGCGAGTGCGATGCTTTCCATCGACAGTCTTCCCAAATCGCTCGCCGGCTGCGAGGCCGTGCTCCTGGGCGCGCCGCGATACCTCGAGCTGCTCGACCCGGAGCATCCGGACTATCACCCCGGGTACACGAACCTGGTTCGGGCCCAGGCTGGCCTTGCCCCCGATCCGCTCGCGCCGGCCTATCGCGCGCCGAGGAGCCACCCGGCCGAGCCGGAGATCGTCCTGGAGCCGTCGGACCGGTTCGTCGCCCCGATCCGCGGCAACGCCCCGGAGAAGCCCTGGCAGGGCATCCTGGGCCGCAAGCCCTGGCAATACCGCGTGACCGCCGTGATCGTCCACATGGACACGCCGGAGCTGCTCGAGGCCGTCCTGGCGACGCTCCGGGCCCAGACGCTCCGGCCCTATCTGCTCGTGGTCGACACCGGGTCCCTGGCGGTGAACCGCCGCAAGCTCGAGCAGCTCGAGCAAAAGCATGAGGATCTGGAGATCCATTACCTGCGGTCGAAGGGTTACCAGCACAGCTCCGAGCCGATCACGGCCGCGAACGACCTGGCCTTCAGCCTCGCGCAGACGGAGTTTGTCTACTCGACGCACGTGGACGTGTTCTTGCGGCGTCGGGATTTCCTGGAGTGGCTCGTGTCGCTCTGCGGGCCGGAGACGCCGGCCGTGGGCTATCGTATGAGCTCCCGGCAGTGGAAGACGGACCTCTGGTGGCATTGCCTCGGTCACAGCGCGACATGCTATCACCTTCCGACCTGGCGGAAGATCGGGGCGAGCTGGTCACTCGCGCGGGCGCGGGAGCGGCTTGGCCTGACTCTCCAGGAGTCGGACTGGGGATGGCCCGATACCGAGACGGCGCCCGGGCTCTGTTTCCGCGACGCAGGCTTCCCGATTCGCACACTGGGCGAGCCGGCCGGCGGACCGAGCGTCCTGGCGATCGGCGATGAGATCAACGACGTCCAGGAAGACGACAACCTGGTCCACGTCCGGTCGACGACCTCGCACAAGCTCTATCAGCCGGCGACGTCCATGGCCCGGGCGGAGCGGCTGCGGAGAGAGGTGGCGGCGGCGTGGAAGCGGGCGGAGAAATGGAGCGAGCTCGATCAGCGCCTGCTGGCGAGTCCCTACCTGGGGCCGATCGAGCGTGCCAAGCGGTGCGAGCACCGGGGACCGAAGGCCCAGTGCGGCTGCAATGAGCTGTACACGTGCCTGGCCGGGAAGGGCGACAGCCAGGCACGCGTGAGCCTCAACGACTGCGTGGCGTGCGTCACTTCAGCGGAGCCGTTGACGGCGATGCCGACGGCTCCGGGCTCGGCTTTGGATTCGGATCCGGCAGAGGACCTCCGCCCGGCCCCGGCTTGAACCCCGGCGGCAGATGGCCCGGGTCGATGACCGTGACCCGCTCGGAGGGATCGCCGATCTCGAACCGACCCTTGAACCCGCGGATCGTGATCCGCTTGTCGGAGCAGGCCGGGCACGTCGCGGGGTCGTGCTCCTTGCTCCGCGGCGCGCTCGCGACCCACAAGGCCCGGAGCCGCTCGGACTGGAGGCAGCTATTGACGACGCTGGCGATCGTCACGGGGATCGTCACCCACAATGCGACCTGACCGAGGGTACGCCAGGGACCTATCTCTCGCTGCATGGTGTGAGTCCTTTGATCACGAGAATCGATTGTGCGGGTGAGATCGATTGGTTAAGGTGACATGAACATTACGGGCCATGACGGTCCCGGTCCGAGCTCGGAGAGGCCCCGCGGTCCGTCGGACAGACTGGCAGCGGGGCTTTTTGCTTACGCCTGCTGCTCTTGCTGCTGTGCGAGCTCGTATTGCTGGAGGGCCTCCTCCGCCTGGGCGACGGCCGCCTCGAGCGTCTCGGCCTCGATAACGGCCTCGCGCTTGCGTTCGATCATCAGCGACCACGTCGGCGCCGCGAGCCGCCCTCCGTTGGGGACGAGGGCGACGGGCTTGTCCGCGACGGTGGTGGTTTTGGCCGGTCCGAAGACGGCGGCGTAGTCAGACCATCGATAGCGCGTGTCAGCCATGAGGGTTGCCTCCGCATTGAGGCCAGGTCCTTGATCAGGTAATCGAGCTGGTGGTTTTCATTGGCCGTCCGCTTCGCGCGACGAACCAGGCCGGAGAACTCCGGGTCACTGAGCAGCTCGCGGATCACGAGAACCTCGAGCGCGGTCTTGAGGCAGGCCGAGCACAGGTCCGCGAGCACCCAGTAGCAGCCGCCGGGGCAGGCCCTGGCGTCGGTGCAGCGGCAGATCCGGCAGACGTAGGGCTGGTCGGGGTGGCTTCTCATGACAGCCACCCCGCAAGAATCGTGTCGGTCGCGGCCTTGAGGTCGGCCCTGCGGCCGCTCGGCTCGCCTCGGTACGCCGCGTAGCCATAGCCGGCGGCCACGATAAAACGCGGGTCCGCCGTGAGAGTCCGGACTCGGACCAGCGTGGCGACGGCCAGCCGGATCCCGTCGGAGGCCGCGCGCTGGCACGGGGTCAGGCCAAGGTGGGCATCGATCTGATGCTCCAGTTCGTACATGCTTCGCCTCCTGGAGACGCTGGGACCGATCGACGTGCGATCGGACGTCGGACTGCCCGCGGAACGCTCCACGGGCCGCACAGGCGATTTGGCGGGGACTGGGACGGTGGCCCAGGACAGGATCAGGGCGAACCCGAGGACCCCGAGGATGACGCCGGTGAATCGGCGCTCGAGCAGGTTGTCACTGAAGGGGTGGACGCACTCCAGGCCCCACAGGATCAGCACGCACCCGGCGCCGAACGCGGCCCAGGTGACAGAGGGGTCGTCCATGTCAATAGCTCCATGCGATCGGAAAAGGGGAAGTGTGGATCGACGCGAAGAAGGGAATCAGCGGATGCCGATCTAGGGGGTGGGCGGGCCTGTGGATTGAGACTTATCGAGATCGCGGGAGGGAGGAAGAGATGGACGAGCCCGAGAGTGGAAAGCGGCGAAGACGCAGAGCGGACAAGGGCGAGGACGCGGTCAAGGGGCCAAAGCGAAAAGTGAGCCTCTGCCTGTCGGAGGAGACGTATCGGCGGCTGGCGATCCACGCGGTGGGGACCGGACGCGACATGAGCGCGGTGGCGGAAGAGCTCTTTACCGTCAATCTCCGACGCTACGTGCTCCAGGACCGGGGAGGCGCGCCCGTGGTAAACACTGAGGGTCCGGCAAACCCCGAGGTTGAAGGTTTGCCGTCTACCGAAGCCTTGACGCCGCCGGACGATGCGTCCGGGGCCTTGGAGCCGGGGAAGGGGAGGGGAAGAGGGGGGCGGGGTCGACCGGCGGCGTGAGGGCGGGATGTTCAGCCAGCGTTGAGCTGGGCGCTCGGGGCGAACTGGCGGAAGCTGATCCGCTGGGCTGCGGCCCGGCAGTTGATCAGGTCGTCTTCCAGGTACCACTCCTGCGTTCGCTCGTTCGTGTGCCGGAGGAGGTCCTTTACCTCGTACGGTCCCATCCCGAGCCGTTTCGCGTGCGTCGCCAGCGAGTGCCGGAACTTCTGGATCGTGCCGTCCGCGACCCCCGCCCGCAGGCAGAGGGCCTTGACCTGGTCGAGCGGCTTCTGACCAACGCTGCCATTGAACCAGGGACCGACCCGCCGCTTGCCCGGAAAGAGCCACTCCGAGCCGCACTGGGGAATCCACCGCTCGAGGACGACCTTGAGCTCGGGCGCGATACCCAGCGGCCGGCCCGACGCCTTCGTCTTCAGCCGGCGGAGCCTGTGGCTCCTGAGCATGATGACCTCGTCCGCGAGCCGCACGTCGTCGACCCGCAGGCCGAGCGCCTCCATCTTCCGCATGCCAGTGTACGCATAGGTGTACACGAGCGCCTGGCGCAACGCGGCTTCCCGGCCGCCGAGGAGCGCCTCGGCGTCGGCCTGGTCGAGGATCTTGAGCAGCTCGGGGATGGAGAAGTGCCGGGCCTTGCGTTCGATCTCCTCGAGGTCCGCGTCGTCGAACGTGATCCAGTCCGAGCGGATGGCCCAAGGCGAGACCCGCACCCACTTCATCTTGACGGCGATGTTCACCGCCGCGCGGAAGGTGTTCAGGTAGCTCAGGTTCGTGATGGGCTCGCGATCCTCGTGCACCTCGAGCCACCGAAGGATCGCCGAGGGCAGGATGTCTGACGTGCGCTGAACCATCGGTTGCCGGGACCGCTTGCGTCTCAGCGACCGAAATTCCCCGAGCACCGTTCGCATCTTCTTGAACGTCGAAAGGCGGCGGTGGGGTGGCGCGTAGAGGTCGAGGATTTCGCGTTCGAACCGGCGATATCCGACTGCTGGCATCGTTGGGCCTCCCAGGTGATTGGGGGGGAATGCCCAAGTTTTGCCGCTGATTCTGATCTTGCTTGAGAAGGCGATCCGGAAACACTGTCGGCCTTCGGAACCGACGGTTAGAGGTTCGAATCCTCTCGGGTGTACTGGCACGGGTTTCGGCCGCGTGCCGTCCCTGCTGCGGTCTGGCGTGGCTCATTGGGTCACCCTAGACTGTCACTGGGGAAAGGAGTCCTTGGATCGAACACGGCCCCCGGGAAACGCCGCCAAGCATCTGCCCGGGGGCCGTTCCCTGCGCTCCGGGCTCGCCTGCGCTCCCGGCCAACCGGGAGAATCGGACGAGCTGACCCGACTTCCACGGTTTCCCAGACAGATTCCCGAGTTATTTTCGAAACTATGGAATCCCTCAGACTAAGCGGCACAACGGGTTAGGTCGAGATTCCCGAGTTTCTCCGATCCCTCGCGTGCGCGCGCCCCCGGGGGCGCGCCTGAACCAAAACTCGGGAATCTCGTCGTAAGTCGTTGGCAGGACTGGTCCGGATCGTTCCAGAGTTTCGAAAGAAACTCGGGAATCTGTCTGGGAAACCGTGGAATCTTTGACGGTTGTCGGGAGGCATCAATGGGCTCCGTTCTCGCCGGCCTTCCCATCGCCGTTTGTGAATCCGAGATCGAGCTGGGGCCGCACGCCGGCGGGGAGCCGGAGCCATTCGACGCCCCCCTCGCGGTACGTTTCGAGCCGGCCCAATTCGAGCATCTTGTCCCGGCCGTTGTAGTAGGTCTGGCTCGCCGACTTGGCGTCGTTGACGATCGCCCGCTTGACGTCGCGAGCGCGCATGGGACCGTCCTTGAGAAGTTTCGTGATCTGGCCAATGACCTCCTTGCACTTGCCGGCCCGCGGTCCACGGCGCCCGTCGGTCGAGTCCCGGTACTTTCGCTCGTAGATCATCCGCAGGACGTCGTCGGCGCTCCATTCGACGGTGTCCGGATCCCACTCGATTCCGTTGTCCTCGAGCCGGAAGCACAGGCCCGGGGTGCGCTTGGCGATGTTCACCTTGAGCCACGTGAGCGTCCGCTGGTCATCGTCGAAGGGATGCTCCGAGAGGAGCCAGTTCATCCGGCCGACCTGCAAGAACGCGCCCGCGCCGCCGGCCCGGTAGAGGGCCTTGAGGCCCCCCGTCTTGTTCAGGTGATGGATGATGACGATGGCCACCTTGTAGTGCGACGCGAGAACCTTGAGCGGGTTCAACGCATGCCGGACCTCAGCATCCTTGTGATCGTTCACCCCCACCAGGTAGTCCAGCACGGGGTCGATGATCAGGAGCTTCACGTCGCCCAACTGCTCGAGCTTATCGGCGAGGGGCTGGATGTCGCGCGTGATGCTGAAAGGCAACACGGTCCCATCCCGCCGGCGGATCGTCACCGCGTTGTAGACCATCTTGGGGTCGCACCCCGCCTTGGTGAGCCGAGGCGCGATCGTGTCCGCAAGGTCGTCCTCGGCGGCCATGTAGATCACGGAGCCCTTCTCGACCGGCTGGCCCGGGCAATCGGGCCAGCAGCCGCCCGTGGACACCACGGCGGCCATCTCCGTGGCCAGTTGGCTCTTGCCCAGACCCATGTCGCCGGCGATGACGCTGAGCTTGCCCTGGGGAATCCGCAGCGGCCAGAGCCAGCGGATGTCCTCCTGCTCGACGTCGGCGATCCGGTCGGCCACCAGCTCGCCCCAGGCTGGGATCTTGTCGAGGTCCGGATCGCGCTCGGTGGTCAGGATCCTCCGCGCACCGGGGACCAGCGGCGGGGGTTGGTCGGCATCGGGGAGCGACGACTGGTACCCGTCGGGCAGGAGCCGGTGGACCGCCAGGATTCGCTCGTAGTGCTTGCGCACCTCGAGCGGCAGCGTGCTATCCAGGATGTTCGAGAGGTACTCGGCCTGCTGACGCGCGGACGGGCGTCGTGTGAACTCGCTGCTCATCTACCCCTCCTTCCGGCCGTGGCTCGGGGGGGGGGGCAGGGTGGACAGAGGGGCAGAATCCGGGTACGATTTCCCGGATGGTACGGACCGTGTGCGCGGAGGCGCACCGTGCCCGCGGGAGGCGGGTTGTGCCATATCAGTAGCCCTTGGTTGTTTGCCGCCTGTCCGTGGGGAAACGCCGCCAAGCATCTGCCCCGACTGACCGGCCGTGCAAATCGAAGTCTAGCCGTTCAGGTCACATCTCACAAGCGACGGGGCCTACATGGCCCGTTCACTCCATATCCATCAGCCGTTACTTCTGTCGCCATCGTCACTGCTGGAACCATTGGTCGGCAGCTCGAACGCGTGCGCCAGCTCCGCCGCGAGCCGGTCGGGCGACGGCAGGGGCCGGTAGGCGTTGAGCAGCTCCCAGGCGAGCGACTCGGCGTCCACGGGCGAGTCCTCGTCGTCGATCGTCTCGCGGGCGATCGAGACCGCGGCGCCGCAGGCCGCGCAGTGGTAGACGGAGATCAGCCGGTAGACGCGCCGGCCGTCGCGCTGGACGACGTCGGTGCCGCCGGTCGCGAGCTCGAGCTCGCCGTTGCAGCGGGGGACGGGCAGGCCCAGGTGGTTTCCGAGCAGCGCGGTGCGGTGGGTGTAGGGATGGGGTCGGTAGCTCATCATCTGTCGTACTCCAGGGAGTGGACCAGGTCGGAGACGGCGTGGCAGATCCGCTCGGGCAATTCGTCCGCAAGGCGGACTTCGAGGAGCGAGTCTCGGACGTAATTCACCGAGCCGCCCCGCATTGAGATCAAAAGGAGCTGCTTCCCGTCAGGCCGTGGCTCGGCGATCGCCGAGATGCTGATTTCAAGACTGACGGCGTTGGCGACTCCGCGCTTCATCCATCCCTCCCTGGCCCGGGTAGCGTCGAGCCCTTGTATTCACGCCGGAGCCGATTGTCGGTCTCGCCCCAGACCACGCCGGCGACATAACTCACCCGCGCGATGGCGTCCTGGGCCAGGTCCATTGCCTCCTGCTCGGTCCGGCGCCCCAGGGGCATCTCCTGCGTCAATGACCGCTCGTCGCCAAGGTCGACGTGGTACACGAGCTGGTACTCGCGCCGGCCGTCGGCGTCGGGCTCTGACGTCCATTCGACTCTCAGTTCAGCCTTCATCCGCCCCTCCCATTTCGCTCGGGGCCGAGTGCCTGCGCGGACGCGGCCTTGAGGATCGTCGTCGCAAGCTGGTCGCGCTCGGCGTCTGTGAGCGTGCGCGTCGGGATACGCAGCGCGCCGTCCACGGCCATCTCGACCCGATACGGCACGGTGCCGTCCCGGGAGCGCGTGCCGGTGGCGTAGAGTCGGATCGTGACTTTCATTGCGGATCGCTTGCTCCTCACTCGAAAAGCAGCTCCTGGTCCGGCTCGGCCTCCCGGCGCTCCGCTGAGCGCCGCTCCCGCCGGCGACGATCGCCGCGGACCAGCCGGTCGAACTCCCGGAGCCAGACCTTGTAGGGGTAGTTTTCACGGCCCTGGAATGGGTACGCCTTGGAAACAAACCGCTCGAGCTCGCGGCCCTCGAGGCCGAGCCGCCGGCCCTCCTCGAGGGCGCGATCGATCGACTCGCGGGCCTCCTGGCCCCAGGTGTAGCGGTCCATGGGCCTGGTCAGTCCTCGAACTTGCGGAGCCACGCCTCGCGCACCTGGACGCCTCGCACGCCGGCCATCAGGGTCTTGTTCGCGTGGTCGGCAAGGAGGCCCGCGGCCTCCATCGCCTGGGATTTGGTCGGATGCGAAATGCCGCGCTGGTGCTCGATGTCGAGAAGCCATTGAAACAACGTGTTCACGGCATGAGCTTCGGTCACTGAGAGTGCCATCAGAGCGACTCCTTGAGGGGTTGATAGAGGACACGTTCGAGCATCTGAAGCTTGTCCATGCGGTACGCCACCCCGCACCGAGGACAGCCATACCACTGGCGGCAGAGCACGTGCGGCCCCACGGCGGCGATCTCGGTGCCGAGCCAGTCGACACGCGCGCCGCAGGGCTCGAGCGGGGTCAGGCCGATCTGGGCCAGGAACTGGGCGTGGCTGAAAGGCATCGGGTGGGGAGGCGACCAGTTCGAGGAGTTCACTCCGGCCCCTCCTGGCTCGCGTACACCGGATCGGACGCGGCCTGGATCGCCGCGAGCTTCCGCGTCGCCTCGGCGTAGGCCAGGCTGACCTGGTCCGCGTCCCAGTCGATCATCCGGCCCGGGAACTCCTGAAGCTTGGCCCAGGAGTTGAGGTACTTCAGGAGGCCGACCTGGTGGCGCTGTTCGGCGTCCTTGACCCAACCGAAGAGCGCCTTGCCGGAGCGGGGGACGCCGTCGCCCTTGCCGTTGGAGGCCGCTGGCGGCTCGCTGGCGTGGCCGTTGGCGGTCGGGCCGTTGCCAGGGCCTCCCCATTTCCCGTTGGCCTTGTGGTGGCCATTGGTGCCGTTCCGGGCGGGCGCCTCGGCCGCCCTGGTGACGGTCAGGTCCTCGGCGCTGACGGAGGTCCTCTCGACGCCGATCCGCTCCTGGACGAACTTCGGCACCCCGTCGCGGTAGAGGTAGCGAGCGACGCCGAACTTCACCGCCGCTCTCTTGAACGAATCGCTGTATCCAGACTTGTCGTCGTCGCCTGAATCGGCCATCCCGGCATAGCCGCCGGCGTCGCACTTGGTGAGCACGCTGCCGTCCGGGAGGCGGATCGACAGCCGGCAGAGGACGGAGTTCGCGTTGGGCACATACTCGTCCCACCAGTTCTCGGGGCCGAGCACGTTGTCGAGCCGGTTCATGATGGTCCGCGCCGTCACGTAATTGAGCTGCCTGCCGGACTGGGAGCGGACCTTCACTTCTTCGGGCTCGAAGGGCGCGGCCAGGGCCGCGAAGAGATCAGGGTGTTGGGTCATCATCGACGTCGCCTCCTTATCTTTTCCGCCTGACACTCCTCGCGCCAGGCTTCGTGCGCCCCGGAATCGTCATGCGCGAGGACCGTCCCGAGCTTGAGCGCCCCGTTGGCCGGCGGGATGCAGGGGTCGAGGGGGCCGCGCTCAACGGCGACCCGGGACGTCTCGTAAACGCTGAGCTGATCGTTGGGTGGCTCGATACGCCTGGTCACCAGCCAGATGTCCCAGGTCTTGACGGGAGTGCTCATCCCCGGCGCCTCCGTGGTGATCAATCCGGGTTGATGTTGCTCGCCAAACGCGCGAAGCGCTCGACGTCGTCCCCGAAGATCACGGGAGCGAACCCGAGGGAGCGAACACGGGCCTTGAATTCGACGAGGGCTCGCGAGAGCACGTTGCCGGAGCCATCGTCATCGCCCATGTCGAAGTAGGTCCCAGCGCCGTAGTCGACCGTGTCATCCTCGCGCAGGCTCTGCGTGTGGACGATCAGCTCCTCCAGCCGCCAGCGTTCATTGAAGCGACCCCGGAGCACGGCCCGATGCGGGACGTCGCCCGGCGCCTTCACGATCTCGCTTGAACACAGATCAACGATCATCGCATCGCTCCTAAAAGCCACGGCCGCTCACACCGGCCGGGGTGGGGTGGGGTGGGGTGGTCACGATCCGGGAAAGCTGATGTTCGCGACGTTGAACTTGTGCCGGTCCGTGTAGAGATCACCGTGCTCATTGAAACGGGACTCAGGGTAGCAGCGGCCGAGAAACCGCATCGCCGCGTCGACGGAGGGGAACGTCGCCGCCTCGTCCCAGGACGCCGTGTATACCGGTTCGATGGTGCGCGTCCAGGGCTTGAGGGAGACCGCCCGAAGAAACACCGGGCGATCCTCGATGCCATCAAACTTGATGCGAACGATCATGTCTGGCTCCTGAAAGGCCTGGACGCTCACACCGCCCGGGCCGGGTTAGGGGTCACTCACTCAGGCCGCCGCAACACCACGCGGGACGCGAGCTCGAGCTCGTCCCAGTCCAGCTCCTCGCCCTCCTCGGCCGGCGATCGCCGCTCGCACTCGATCGACCGCAGCCGCTCCGGCGATCGCCGCCAGGCCCGCTCGCCGGGATCACGCTCGAGCGGATCGGGGCCGGACCAGACCTCGATCCCGTCGACCAGGTCGACCAGCACGGCCACCGGGAAGCCCTCGTCAAACAGCACGTTAGCCAAAGGACACCTCCATTTCCTCGGCGCGGTGGAGGTGGTAGGCGAGGCGCGTCCAGCGGACCAGGAGGGCGCGGCGGCGGGTGTCCAGGACCTGCTTGCGGCTCCATCGCTTCGTCCAGGTCCAGCGGCGGTCCATCGCCGTGTGCGCGACGCGGGCGCGGTCGGTCAGTTCGCGGAGCCGCTCCTCGCGCTGGGCCAGGGCGAGGCCCGAGGGGGACAGCCGGTAGTCGAGGTCCTCGGGCTCACATGCGTCGCGCTCCCGGTTCAGCTCGAAGACGTCCTTCATTCGCCGCGGCTTGCCCGTCGCGGCGGTCCGGGGTAGATTGAGCATTAGAAGGGTCCTTGTTGCAGGGGGCCACTTCGAACCCGGCCTCGTGAGTGCAGCGAACACTCACGGGGCCTTTTTCATGCGCCGATCGAGCCACTCTTGATCGGACACCTCTATCCTAGAGACTCAGTCACCAGTGTCAAGAATGATTTGGGGAATCTTCTCTTGTCATCCCAGTGACGGGCTCTATGATGGAACTGGACCGACGGTGACGTTCTTTCTACAATCCTTCCCAGTTACTGGAGGCATCATGAGCACTGGGCTTGCCGCGACGATGGTCAAGAGAAACGACGAATCCGCGAAGATCGACGCGGCGGTCCTGCGTGACGCTCGCCTGGTGGCTGGCTACCGGGGGATCACGATCGCGGAATACCTCTCAGAGGTCCTCGCGCCGATCGTCGAGAAGGACCTCATCGCGGAGCAGGAAAAGGACATGCAGCGGCGCAGGGCGAAGGGGGCTGGTGGCAAGCCGCCGAAGAACTGAGCTCGCTCCGCATGTTGCTTTGTTGAACCAGGCTCTTGATCGTGGCCGGGCTGCGCACTAGGTTGGACCGAGCGCGTGCCCACTACCACGTGCCCAAATCACGGTTCGGGCTTGCCCGATCCAACGCCCCTGCGCGGGAGTAGTGGCCTGCGCAGGGGCGTCTCCATGCGCGGAGCCTGCTAATGCGCGACATCGACGATGATGAGGATGACGACGATCGCCCGATACGGAGGCCCAAAGAGGTAAATGGCCTTGGGGTGGCCGCCTTCATCTTCGGCGTGCTCGCCCTGGCGATCTCATGGCTCCCCCCTTACAACTTCGCCGTCGTCCCGCTCGGCGGTATCGGCTTCCTCCTGGCCTGCCTGGGACTCGTGATCTCCTTCATCAACAGCCGCATCAGTTCGACGTGGCCGGCGACCGCGCTGCTCTTATGCCTCATGGCCTTCGGACTGCTGGTGCTGACCACGCCAGAGATCACCGAAGCGATCGAGCGCGAGTGGGCACGCCAGGAGCTGGAGAGCAAGAAGGCCCGTCTCGACGCACTGAAGGAAGCCGAGGCGAAAGCGGCGGCATTGCCTCCCGCACCAACTCCGGCGCCGGAGCCTCCTCCGCCGCTCCCCTCTGATCCGCAGGCGAAGGTGGCACTCGAATCCGCGACGTCCGCCCGCTTCAATGGCAACGAGGCCGCGGCGATCTACATGCTCCGCAAGCTGATCAAGGCCCACCCGGGCACGGCCGAGGCGCAGGCGGCGAAGGACCAGCTCGCCGAGATGCGGGCCAAGCCATGAGCTGGTTCGACGCCGTCGGCATCATCGTGGCGACGCTCGTCGGCTTCCCGCTCCTGGCGTGGATCGGGCGGCTGCGGGAGTGGGGGCGGAGGGACTGAGGCTAACGGGTGAGCTGGCGCGTGGTCTGGCGGGGCGGAGTGGAAGTGGGGCGGGCGAACGGGCAGGCGCAGGCGTCGAGGCGCTGGTTGAAGTGGTAGATGGCGCCGGAAACGCCGTTGGCGAGCGCGCTGAGACCGATCGCCATCATCTGCCGCCAGAAGTCGTGCTCGTACAGCGACTCATAGCCGAACGCAAGGGCGGTGGCGATCGCACAGGCCAGGAACGGCACGCGGTACATGGGCGTTTGGTCTCCTGGGGTGAATGATAGCTCATGAGTGGCATGGGCCGGAAGTGGTGGGAACGCATCAAGCCCTACCTTGAGGTGATCGGCCATTTCATCAATGTCCGGGAGATGGCCTACCTCTTGCTCGGGGCGGCCGGCACGGCGGTCTCCCGATTGGCCCGACTGGACAGGCCGTGGCTGATCGCGCTCATGTGGCTGCCGTTCTTTGGGTCGATCGCCGTGATCGTGATTCGGCACCGGCGCGACCGGCGAGCGCTCACGGCTCCCAAGCCCGGGTCCCTGGCCCAGCTCGCGGCACGGCGCCCAGCGGTCGGCCACGACAGCCGCATCCCATTCCCGCTCAAGGTCCATTTCGCCGCCGGCGTCGCGCGCGACATCGTCTTCGAGGCGATGGCGGCGTGGGACGGAGACACGATCGTCGCACCGTCGCTCATCTGCCCGGACTGCGGGGCGATCATCGACGTCCGGCAGAACCCGCGCGGGGCCAAGAGCCTGCTCGGTGCGGTGGCGTTCCTCGAATGCCGCAAGTGCCGGTTCGAAGGCACAGTGATGATGAGCTGCGACGAGCTCCTCGACGCGATCCGGTGGGCGTTCTACCGGCATGAAGACGAGTCAGGCAGGCTTTAGTGCCGCTCCTGACATGGATCGGTCGGCTAAGGGAATGGGGACGGAGGGACGATTCGGAGAGGTGAGGTGCAAGCCATGCTGATGATGACGCCGGAACAGGTTGACGCCATCGCCCGGGGCGAGGAGAGCTCGGAGCTTTACCCCCGGCTGTCGTCGGAGGAGCTGAGGGACTACGAGGAATGCAAGGCCCGACGGTACATGGTGCGCGACGTGGACGACGGCTTCTCGAACGTCGAGATCATGTATCCCGAGTGGTGCGCCGCGCGGGGCCTCCCGATGATGAAGATCCTCTATATCGGCAACCTTGCATCGGTCTCGGTTCACACCAACCCCTTCTCCGTGACATCCCGACTCGATCGGCAAACGTTGGCGCGGGTCGTGCGGTTATGCCAGCCGCTCTCCGCGGTCGCGGATTCAGTCCTCTGCTGCGGGGAGAATCGGCTGCGGATCTGGGGGCTGCCGCGAGCGAAAGCGCCGGCGGTTGCCGCCCGGATCTGGAAGTACATCCGATTCTCGAAGACCGGCGACTGGGCGGCGACTGAATGAGCCACTGAGCATCTTCCAGCAGGCGATCCCGCCGGCCTACACCGAGGCCTGCTCGTCGACTGAGGAGGGCGAGGTGACGGTGAACCTGAAGCTCGTCGCTCAGCTCAGCGACTTCGCCGACGCCTGGGACAAGAACATCGGGGAGCAAGGGTACGTAAAGGAGGGCTGATGTTCGACCGGCACGTCATGCTCGAGGCCGCCTACCGTAAGGGCTGGGACGCAGCGGTCCGCTACGCCCAGCTCTTCGACAACCCCTACCGTCGGGTCGACTACCGAGACCGGTGGGAAAGAGGGTTTCGCGACTGCGAGGGGTCGGCCACGAATACGCGACCTGGGTACACCCACTATGACGATCGGTCTGCGGCAAGAGTCGTGGGCCGGATACGGAGGGCCTCATGATTACCGACGCAGATATCCAGAGCCTCAAGCCCCTGGCGATCCCCAGGGGCTTTGATGTCGTCGCCCAGACATTCGGCGACCACACGAACATCAGCCTCAAGGACCTTCGCGTCCCGGAGCTGGCCAGCCGCGGGATGTTCGCGACTGCGGAGGCTGCCAGGAAGTTCCTGGCAGATCAGCCCGTGCAGCCGCGGTTCAGGGCCCAGATGACCTACACCAACGGTCGGGTAAATGTCGGCGACGTCTACGCAGCGGACCGGCACCAGGCGTTTGTCCGGGTGGCGGCACTCGCGACGGTCCTCGGCCAGGTCCTGGATGACGAGCCCTGGGAGCTTCAATGGCAGAGGAGCGGGTGACCCGCCCCGGCGGCCGAGGCCGGGGCGGGAATGCCGGGGATACCTTGATCCTCCTGGCCCAGCTCCTTACCCTGGTCCCAACGGCGTGCCTGTCACCACGCCCACAACCGAGTCGGGGCTTGCCCCGAATCAAGCGCCCTGCGCGGGGGTGACAGCTCGCGCGGGGTGTTTTCATGCGCGGACGACCATGGAACTCAATCCCGAGCAGCGGGCGCAGGCCCAGCGATTCTTCGAGGACAAATGGAGGATGGCGGGCGTCTGCCCGATCTGCGGTACCACCGGTTGGGAGATGAGCAGTTCAATCGTGCAGCTCATGGGGTACTACGGCGGGACGCTTGTCGCCGGCGGCCCGGTATTCCCGCTTGTGCCTGTCTTTTGCAAGAACTGCGGCTATACCCTACTGTTTAGTGCGATCGCCATGGGTATCGTCATCCCGGAGCCGCCGGCCCCGAACGTGGGGACGGAGGCTGCCCATGGCTAAATCGACGGTTCCCGATGTCGGTCGCAATTACGAGTGGGCCCAGACCGTGCGGGAGATGATGCTGGCGGTACCCCTGGCCGACTGGCGGGCCATCAAGCGGATGGTCTGCCGGTGCAAACCGCGGAAGGCTCCGCGCCACGAGCTCGTGATCTCGGTGGCCGCCGGAGCGGCTGTTTCCGCGTTCCTGAGCGGACTTGGGCTTCAGACCGCGACTGCCCCTGCGTGGCTCCACGCGGTGACGTGGGCGGCTTGCATCGCCGGCACCGTCATCGCGGTGGTTGTGCACGTGATGTCCCGCGATCATGAGGCCGACCGGACGGAGCGCGTGGAGAGCGTGCTCGAGCAGATGGAGCACGTCGAAAGCCGCTTCAATCTCCCCGAGGGAGCCGTAGCTATTGATGGGCTAGTGGAGGCCCATGGAAGTCAAAAATCACTTCCACGCGCCGACAGAAGTGATTAGGGTAGGCCCGTCAGAGCGTTGCTGAGTGGCTCCAGGCCCCGGTCGGGCGGTCCGATCGGGGCCTTGGTATGCGCGGCAAACCCTCCCGATGGGGAAAACTCTAACGCTCCGGATCCCGCCGATCCGATAGACTCGAACGACGGCCGGTGAACACGCGCGCGGGGGATTGGTCCTTAACTGGGATCCTCCCGGTACCGGCCGCTCAAGAGGTGAGATCATGATCCGCCACACCTGTTTGATCCTCGCAGCATGCCTCGCGCCGGCCGGGCTCGCCCGCGCCGGCGACGAGGCCCCGCCGCCTCCGCCGACGCCATCCCCCCAGCGCCCGCTCCCTCCCGCGGCGCCGGTGAAGGCGCCCCCAACGCCGTCTGTGCAGGCGCCCGCGCAGGCCGTTCTGACGCCGGTCGCGCAACCGCCGAGCCAGACCGTCACGCTCCAGCTCCAGCCCGCGGCGCCGGCCCAGCCGGTGCAGGCGCCCCCGCCGCAAACGATCACCCTGCACGTCCAGGCTGTGACCGCACCGGCTCCAGTCCAGCCGGTTCAATCGCTTCCTGCTCAGCCCGTGACGTTGCAGATCAGCCAGGCCCCGGCCGCAGTTCCCGCGCAGCCGGCGGCCATCGTGCAGCAACCCGCCGTTCAGCAGGTGGTGTTTCAGCCGCCCTCGAAATTGGGGCTGGCCCTGGCCCGCCTCGGGCAGAAGCTCACGCTCTACGGCTACAGCACCGCCAGGGTGCCGTACCAGGCCCCGACGCTGGCGGTGACCACTCAGCCCGTGACGCAGGCTGTGTACGCACCCGTGCAGCTCCAGACCGTGGCACAGCCCGTCTACGCGGAGCCGGTGCTCGCGACGCCCCAGTCGCCGCGCAAGCACGCCTGGCTTTTCCGGCATTGAGTGGTAGAGTTCTGACGCGAGTTTGAGGGGGTCAAGTCGAGCCCCGGGGTCTGGTATGGTTGCCGACCCCGGGGCTTTTTTATGCGTCGTAAACTGTTCCACGCGGGCCGGGCCAGAGGTGGAGGCTGAGCCGGATCATGGGCTCGAGACCAGCCGCCAGGAACATGCTCCCGATCTTCTGGTCCCAGCAGCGGCAGCGGAACTCGAACGACCATGGGCCCCAGTAGTCGATCCTCACCAGTCGGGGGGCGGCGCGAATGTTGATGCAGTAGCTGTTGTCGCGGAGGAACATGCCGAGCTCGCGCGGACGGATCACGCGGTAATCGAAATCGCGCCGCGGCACCGGGAGCGGGTTGGTCGGTGGGATTGTCCCCATGGTTCTGTCCTAGGTCCCCATCATGGGGGACACCTGGTTCGCTCGGACTGATCACCTACGGCTCGATCACGCCGGCGATGTCTTCGTCGACCTGGGCGACGAGCTCCGACACGCCGGGCATGTCGAGCGTGCCGAGGTCCCGATCGCCCTCGAGGGCGAGCTGGCCGTCCTCCTGGACCTCTGGCGCGACCGCATCGACGCCGCGGCCGAGGCGCGGGCCGCTTACGCCTGGGGACTGCCGTCGGCTCGACAGATCGGCCCTCGAGGGCGGCGGTGACGGCCGCGATCTGCGGCTCACCCGCAGCGGCTCGACGCCGAGGACCTCGCACAGCCGGCCGGCGGTCTCGAGGGTCAAGTCACGCTCGCCCTTCCGGAACCGCCAGATCGAGGCCTCCGCCACGTTGGCCTGGCGGCCCAGCTCGTAATTGCTGAGCTCGCTGTCGGCGATCAGCTCCCGGAGCTGCTCGGCCAGGGTCGGGCGGGGCTTGGTGCGTGCCACGTCAGGCGCTCCTCCGCAAGAGGCGGGCGAGGGTGCCGGGAAGCCAGAGCTGGTTGCCCTCCTTGGTTTCAATCCCGAGCGTCTTGAGGACGTCGGCGATCGCCCGCAAGGACTTCCCCTCGCCGCGCAGGACCTTGATGAGCTTCAGGGTCGCCTGCTCGGTGGGGTTCTCCACCAGGTGGACGCCGTCTTCGTGCAGGTCGTACCCGAAGCGTACCTTCCCGCATCGCTCGCCGCGGGCGATCTTGCCCTGGAGGACCTGACTGGTTCGCTCGGATAAGATTTCCCTTTCCCACTGGGCGACGGTCATCAGGATGTTCAGGGCGAGCCGGCCGTTCGCGGTCCGGGTGCTGATCTCATCCGTTACGCTCAGCAACTGCCGCCCCGCCTTCTCTGAGTAGAAGTTGTCGAGCAGCTTCGACCAGTCCCCGAGCGACCTGGTCAGTCGGTCGAGCTTGAAGATCACCGTCCCCTCGACCACGCGACGGCGGAGGCGCTCGAGGTGCGCGCTCAGGCCCGGACGGTTCATTGTCTTGGCCGAGACACCTGCATCGACGAACACCTCCTTGATCCGCAAGTCATAGACGGCCGCGTATAAGAGGATCTTCTCGCGCTGGGTCCCGAGGGAGAGCCCTTCGTTGGCTTGCTCCTCGGTCGAGACCCGGAGATACGCGTCGACGTCGATAGGCTCAGCCATCGGTTTTTACCCTTCCGGATTGAGATACCCTTGTCAACTGACAAGCATTGATCTTACTTACCTTCTGACAAGGTTCCTTGTCAACTGACAAGCTTTCCGCCGTTTCGCCTTTTACCTTGTCATCAGACGAACCTCTGGATACGGATTTTAACTGTTCTTGCGTACACTCAAAATCGATGTTTGCACTCTCCAAAAGTGAGCCTAGGATAGATAGACGATCCGCGATGATGCGGATAACTGTGAGGGTTGCGATGCGGACCCCGCCTGGGATCGACAAGACCAAAGCGCGAGAGAACGGTGTCCGGGTCGCCGCCGAGCGACGCCGCTCGGATCCTTCTTCCCGACGTATTCACGCCATCAGCGAGCGTGAATATACAGATGAAGAGAATGCGTTCATCTCGGCCGTGATTCTGTACCAGCAGAGCCATGCAATCCTGTTCATGACGGCGACCGATTACCTCGCTGTGCTCAAGTTCCTCGGTTATCAGAAAACCGCGACCGCCTGAACCGAGGTCCGCCGCAATGGTCGATCTTCCCGCCGTCGTGCGGTGCGTCCTCTTCGCACCCGTCGCCTGGCTCTACCCATCGGTAATTGCCGAATTGATGGGCGCCGACGTCGACCTGGTCCGGGACCAGTGTTGCGACCTCAACGTATCGGGATGGCTCGATGTGGTCGATGCGGACCCCGAGCCGCTCGTGATGCTCAGCCCTGATGCGATGCAGCGCCTCGGTGTCGAGCTCGGAGACGAGGACAGTCCCACGGGCTACGTGCCGATCGAGCGGGAGGATGATCATCCGCGGGACTTGCCGCTCTCGGAGCCGGACCAGGTCGTGGATCCGCAGCCGACTCCGCTCGAGTGGGATGAGGCCAGAGAGGAGCTGGAGACCTACCTCTCAGAGTTGCTCCATTGGCGACGATCGCCGCTCCCCGGCCTGATCGACCGCGTGCCCTGGCCCACAGTGCTCTACATGGGTCTGCCCGGCCAGTGGAGCGAGCTGAAGCCCGAATGGGGGCCGTGCGTCGATTGTCGGTCGCGCGAGGCCAGACGCCAGGCCACTCCCCACTATGACGAGCAGGGCAAGCCCTTTATCCCGCCGGCCCCGCTCGACCGGTGCTGTCTTCGGTGCATGACCTGGGGATGGGACCGGCATTTCCGACCCAAGGAGGCGCGCGGGAGAAAGCCCGCATGAAACGCTCGTTCCGCAATCTATTGATCGGTCTTGCCCGGCGCGAGGGGCTCTCCCTGGGCGAGCTCGGCCGCGGCTTTGAGCTCAGTCGATCGACCATCCGCAAGATCCTCGAGGACCTCGAGCTCGAGGAGAAAAGTGCACACCTCCAAAATTTTCTTTCCGATCGCCGGCCGAGACTTACGTCGCGCGGACCCTCCAAAAAGTGCGCGGATCGGTAGCGGATCTATAGAGGGGGAATTCTCGTGACCCGCTACCGCACCGCCAAACTCATCGTCGGCGACGTCCTCTTCTGGGTCGTCTGCGTGGCGATCGTCCTGGCCGTGTGCGCGATCGGTCGCGAGCCCTGGAGAGGCTTCACTGAAAGGCTCCCGGAGCTGAGTTCCGATGGCTGATCAGCCTTGCAAATGGCCCGACGCGCACGCCTACTTCTGGATCGACTTCTCGCGCGTGCCGCCGCCGTTGACGTCAGAGGACTTCTCCGCGGCGGTCGCCTGGGCGGTCGAGCAATGGCAGTCTGCATGCGACTTCGTGTTCACGCCGGTCACCAACTCGGTCTATGCCCGCCTTGTCTGTAGCTTCGGCCTGCTCGACGAGTCAGGCGTGGAGCTCGGCCTCACTCAGGAGCCCTGCGGCGTCGATCCCCGGGCCCAGCTCTGGTCGAAGTACAACACGGTCGCCGCCTGGTCCCCGGCTCGCCTCAAGCTGACCGTGCTCCACGAGCTCGGCCACTTCCTCGGCCTGCAACACGCGCCCGACGGTACCAAGTCGATCATGTCGGCGATCCTGGATGAGTCCTTGACCGGGCTCACACCTTACGACATCGCCACGATCCAGGCCCTCTACGGGCAGCACCCCAGCGCGGTTGGCACGCCGGCGACGCCTTCCCCCCAGTCCCAAACCTACGACCCGGTCGAGATCCCGCTCCCCACGGGCGGCAAGCTCCGGGTCGAGTTCACGTTCGTCCCTGGCTCATGACCGAGCTCGATCTCCGCGTCTTCGTCTGGGTGGGCTGTGTGCTCGCCCTGGTCCTCTTCGTCGCACCTCTCGTGAGTTGAGCTGAGCATGTTCACCGCGCTTTACCAGTGGGTCGCCGGCGTCGTCGTCTCGAGGCTGATCAACAAGACTCTGACCGGCGTGCCCGCCGCGATCGCCGCGCACGTCAACGTGTCGGCCCTGGCGCTGGTCGCGTTCAAGGCCTGGCAGACCGGCGGGGGAGTCGTCGCCGTCGAGCAGGCCCTCCTGAGCCAGGTCGCCGCCTACGTGCCGGCGTCGGACGTGACGCTCGTCGCCTCCGGCCTGGTGTTCACCTTCGAGATCGAGCGGCGATTCGGCCTGCCCGCCCCGACCGCTGGCGTCAACGTCACGCCCTGACCAGCTCCCCGGTACCAGCAACGCCAACCCTCGATCGAGCGGAGCAACTGCGATGGACCACCACGGCCGGATTCACGCTTTGACCGCGACCGGCTCGGTGTGGTGGGTCATTGACCAGGTCTATCGGTACGGGCCGAGCTGGTCCGTGGTACCGCCGCTCTTCCTCGCGATCGCCGGACTGGTCGGAGCCGTCAACGGCTACCTCAATGACCGCCAGGCTCGGCGGCATCGGGAGGAGGAGCACAGGCTCAAGCTCAAGACCGCCGACACGTTCGCGGGACTCCCCAACTGGCGCCCGCTCGATCCGCACCCGAACTGAGCTGGCTTGACAGGTTGACACCTGAAAATGCGGGAAAAGTGGACCGAAAACTTCCTGGCCGCGCTGCAGCTCTCGCCCAACGTCGCCGCGGCGTGCCGGGAAGCCGGCATCAGCCGCCAGGCCGCGTACGAGCGACGCAAGGCGGACCAGGAGTTCTCCCGCGCCTGGGACGATGCGATCGAGGAATCGACGGACGAGCTGGTCGGGGAGATGTACCGCCGCGCGATCCGCGGCGTCGATCGCCAGGTCCTCTACCGGGGCGAGCCGGTCCTCGGCGTCAACGGGCAACCGCTGGTCGAGACGCACTACTCGGACACGCTGGCGATCTTCCTGGCGAAAGCCCACCGTCCGCACATCTATGCCGATCGGCTCCAGGCCGAGCACTCGGGTGACCTGACGATCCGCGTCGAGTACGCCGATGCCGACAGTGACATTGAGCCTCCCGCGGCCCCATCCGGCCCAGGCGAGGATCCTGCGGGAGGTGAAGCGGTTTAACTGCGTGCCCTGCGGGCGCCGGTTCGGCAAGACGACGATGGGCCTCCATCGGCTCACGCCGCCGATGCTCGAGGGTTTTCCGGTCGGCTGGTTTGCACCCAGGTTCAAGTATCTGACCGAGGTCTGGCGCGACTTCCGCCGCGTGCTCAAGCCGATCACCCGTCACAAGGACGAATCCCAGCGGCGGATCGAGCTCGTGACCGGTGGCTCGATCGAGTTCTGGTCGCTCGAGGATGGAGACGCCGGCCGCTCGCGAAAATATAAGCGAATCGTCATTGATGAAGCGGCCAAGGTCAAGAACCTCGAGCAGGCCTGGACGCAGGCGATCCGGCCGACTCTGACCGACTTCCGCGGCGGGGCGGACTTCTACAGCACGCCGAAGGGCCGCAACTTCTTCTGGAAGACGTTCACCTATGGTCTCGATCCGCTCCGGCCGGACTGGGCGACCTGGTCCGACGGCCCGAATCGCGGCCTGCCCACGTTCCTGAACCCGTTCATCGACCCCCAGGAGATCGAGGACCTCCGCCGCGGCCTCCCCGAGCGCGTGTTCCGCCAGGAGCTGCTCGCCGAGTTCCTCGAGGACGCCGGCGGCGTGTTCCGCGGCGTTGCCGAGGCGGTCGATCAGGGACGCTCGCAGAACGACGCCCCCGACCGACACCGCCACTACACGGCGGGCGTCGACCTGGCCCGCGTCGAGGACTTCACGGTCATCTGCGTGCTCGACGCCCTGGGCCGCCAGGTCTACTTCGAGCGGTTCAATCAGATCTCCTGGGAGCGGCAGATCGCCGCCGTCGTCGCGGTTGCCGAGGCGTATGACGCGGACGTCGTCCTGGACAGCACGGGCGTCGGCGACCCGATCTTCGAGCGGCTCCGCAACGCGGGTTTGAGCGTCGTTCCCTATGCGTTCACCAACGCCTCGAAGGAAGCGCTGATCAATCACCTGGCGATGTCGATCGAGCAGGGCAAGATCCGCTTGATGGACCTCGAAGAGCAGACGGCCGAGCTGCTCGCCTATGAGTACGAGCTGACGCCGTCGCGCAACGTGCGAATGAACGCGCCCGAGGGGATGCACGACGATTGCGTGATCGGTCTCGCCCTGGCGGCCTGGGGCGCCACGAATCAGAAGTGGATCGAGGTCCTCTGATGGCAGCCGGACCGAGCCGATTCAAGCTCGCCTGGGACCAGATCACGCGCGGGGTCTCGGCGGTCTGGACCCGGATCGGCGGCCAAGGCCTCGGCTCGCGACTGCGGTACCTGCTCCCGGGCGCCCGCCTCGATTACGAGCGCGAGGCCGGCGACCTGTGGATGTCCTCACTGGTCGCGATCGCCCTCAAGTGGGTGGGCGACAATTACCCCAAGCCGCGGCTCCAGGTCTCGCGCGTCGCCCGCGACGGCAGCTACGTCCCGCTCCCCAGGCACCGCGTCTGCGATTTGATGCGGCGGCCCAACCCGTACTACACGGGCCGCGTGCTCGCCAAGGCGATCGCCCTCTCGCTCCTGACCGACGGCAACGCCTACGTCGTCAAGATCCGCGACGGGCTCGGCCGGCCGGCGCAGCTCTGGTGGGTCCCGCACTGGCTGATTCAGCCGATCTGGGAGACGGACACCGGCGCCGCTTACATCAAGGGGTACCAGTTCCTTCGCGATTACCAGGTCGTCACGCTCGCGCCGCAGGATGTGATCCACTTCCGAGACGGCCTCGATCCCCGGAACGATCGCCTGGGGCTCGCGGCGATCAAGGGCCAGCTCCGCGAGATCTGCACGGATAACGAGGTCTCCGGGTACACGGCCTCGATCCTCCGCAACCTGGGCGTCCCCGGCCTGGTGGCGATCCCCAAGGACGGCGCGAAGCTGACGCCGGACCAGGGCAACAAGCTCAAGGAGCGGATCCGCGACACGCTCACAGGCGACATGCGGGGCGACACGCTGGTGTTGCTCTCCGGCAGTGTCGAGCTGGTGAAGATCGGCTTCAGTCCGGAGGAGATGCGGCTCGACAAGCTGCCCGCGCGGGGCGAGGCCCGGATCCTGGCGGCCCTGGGCGTCTCGCCGATGGTTGTCGGCCTGCCCGACCCCAACAAGACGTACAGCAACCTCAAGGAAGCCAACTCGGCCGGCTGGCGGCACTGCATCGTCCCGCTCCAGGACCTGGTGGCGGACACCCTCGATCTTCACCTCCTGCCCGAGTTCGACGACCCCGAGAAGTATCGGGTCGGCTTCGATTACAGCGACGTGGAAGCGCTGCAAGAGGACCTGAGCGAGAAGCATGAGCGCGTGCGTGAAGATTTCAAGGCCAATTTAATTGAGCAAAACGAGGCAAGGGACCTTCTCGGCTATGAACCACACCCCGATGGCGACCGGTTTTTCTTCGAGCTTGCGGGCGGCGGGAGCGATCCAAGTGCTCCCGACGACCCCGACGACTCTTCGCCTGGCACCCCGACCAAGCCAGACGACGAAGACTCAAACGTTGCTGAAGAGGATGGAGAGCAGAGTCGAGACGCTGCGTAGCCAGCTGGATCGTCTCAACACGGGCGGCGGGGACGGACGCCGGCAGTTCACGATCTCAGTCCCCGTGTCGCGCGACGGCGGCCCGATCGAGACCATGAGTTTTGCGGTCACGGCCAACACCAGGTCCGAGGCCCGGGCGATCGTCAAGCGGATGCTCAACGGCGGCAAGCTCGGCCGCCAGCGGTTGCCGATCTCCACCGAGATCGAGCGGCTCTACGCCTGATGGCCGCCGAGGCGAACACATACGGCCTGCCGACCGGCGAGAACGTCCGCCGTGCGCTGGTCCGGCTCTTCCGCGAGCAACGCGCGAACCTGATCGCCGCGCTGACTCCGCCGAAGCAAAAGTCGGCCGAGCAGCTCCCCGAGCTGCCGAACCAGCTCCCGGACATCAGGCCCGGGCTCCACGACTTCATCGACGTGATGACGCCGCTGATCACGGCCTACTGGGACAAGGCCGGCCAGACCTTCTTCGCGAAGCATGATCTCGATCCTGAGAAATGGCAGGTCGTCAACCCGCACACGAAGGCCATGATCGAGCAGTCGGTCCTGGCCTTCAGCGAGTCGACGCTGAAGACCACCAACCTCGCGCTCGACGAAGCGCTCAAACGCACGCGGGAGGAGCTGGTCGCCGGCGTCGTGACCCGGGGCGAGTCGATCGAGCAGCTCACAGACCGGATCCAGAGCGTCTTCACCGCGGCCGAGACCTGGCGGGCCAGGCGGATCGCCCAGACCGAGACGTCGCGAGCGGTCCATGGAGCCAACGAGGCGGCCGCACTGCAGTGGGGCGGCGTGGCCGGCTGGGAGTGGCTGCTCTCGAGCGACGCGTGCCCGATGTGCCAGACGATCGGCCGGCGGGCGAAGTTCGTGAGGCTCGGCCAGGCGTTCGCCGTGATCGGGTCCAATCCGGCCTATGCCGAGGTGAAGTACCCGCCGGCTCACCCGCACTGCAATTGCACGGTGGTGGAGGTCCTGACCGAGGACGACTCGAAGACGCCCTGGTCCGCCACACTGCATCAGCCGAAGCCCGAAGCGCAGGATTACCCGGACGGGCAACTGCCTGGTACCAGGCCCAAGCCGGAGCCCAAACCGAAACCAGCTCCGAAACCCAAGCCAAAGCCCAAGCCGCCGGCGAAGCCAACGACGAAGCCCCAGGAGCCCCACAAGACGATCCAGGAGCGGCTGGCCAGCTACACCGAGGGCGATGCCAAGGTCGCGGCCCTGGCGAAGATCCAGAGTGACGTCGACGCGGCTCAGGCCAGACAGGAGACGGCGCTCGCGGCCTGGAAGGCGACCGAGCATTTCAACCAGCTCCCGAGGGACAAGTGGACCGAGGAGATGCGGACCCAGCGCCGGAACCTGAGCGCGGCGCTGATGAACGCTCAGAACGAGCTGAATCGCGTGCGCGACTCGGTCCGCGATCGGGCGATGGAGGTCCTGCTCGTCCCGCCGAAGCAACGGATGAAGATCATCAGCCCGCAGAAGGGCAAGCCGATGAGCAAGCTCCCGGAGCCGCTCCGGGGCGAGGCCGAGAAGGGGCTCGAATGGTTCGGCCAGGTCCTCGCCAAGGGGCCGGGCCCAGCCCTCCTGGTCGCCCAGGGGAAGCTGGTCCCGAAGAACAGCGACGATCGGGCCAACGCGACGTATCAGCAAATCTTCCTGGAGCCGCACAACAAATCGCACATCGTCGTCCACGAAATGGGCCACTGCCTCGAGTTCCAGCACGCCAAGGAATCCGCGCACGCGTTCCTGAAGCATCGTGTCGGCGATGAGAAGCCGGCCAAGCTCAAGGAGCTTTTCCCGGAGAAGGGGTACAAGGACAACGAATTCGGCCGCAAGGATGAGTTCACACGGTCAATGAGCTTGCACTACGCGTACTACACCGGCAAGGATTACGGGACCTATGCGACCGAGGTCCTGTCGATGGGCGTCCAGAAGCTGTACGAAGATCCCCACGGGTTCGCCGCCAAGGACCCCGAATACTGCAAGTTCATCCTCGGAATCCTTGATGGATCGTTGAGGTAACATGATCGGCAGAGTCACTTACCGCTATCCGTCGCGTCCGCTCGATCCGCCGGTTGTGCTGGTCCTGGGCGACGACCTGGTCTGGACCTCGGCCGAGCGGCCGGACATCGCCGACGATCTCAACGATTACTTCGGCATCGTGCTGGCGGAGTCGGGCCCTGCTGACGGCAACGTGGCCGTCGCCGAAGTGGTCCGCGTCTCTCGGGCCCTGGGCGGCACTTACGAGCTCGAGGCGAAGAAGCCTGCCCCTGATGACAGGGTCTACTGAGCTGATCTGAGCTAAGCAGCTCCACACTTCGAATCCTCGTCAGGACGCCGCGCCCAGCTCGGCCGTCCCGGGAGCACTGCGCGATGCCACTGAAGTACAAGACCTTCGCCTTCCTCGACTGCAAGGCCGAGGGGGACGGCGACGGCTCGGAGTTCTCCGGGTACGCGGCCGTCTTCAACAACGTCGACAGCTACGGCGACGTGATCGTCCCGGGCGCGTTCAAGCGGACCCTGGACGACTTCATGCTCAACGGCCAGATCTGCTTCAACCACGGCGAAGTGATCGGCAAGCCGCTCGACGCCAAGGAAGATCAGAAGGGCCTGTTCATCCGGGGCAAGATCAGCGACACCGCCAAGGGCCGGGACTGCAAGACCCTCATCAAAGACAAGGTGATGAGGAAAATGTCGATCGGTTATCGCGCCGTGCAGGCGAAGAGCGCGGTTCCGGACGACGTGCGGAAATACTGGCAAGAGGTCGGTTACCAGCCTACCGAGCAGGACGCCTTCAACCTGATCGACAACAAGTACGGCCTCACCTTCCTCCACGAGATCAAGCTGTACGAGGCCTCGCCCGTCGCCTTCCCCGCCAACACCGAGGCCGACATCACCGGGTCCAAGGGCATGCTCAAGCTCTCCGAGCTGGCCCAGCTCGTCAAGGAGCTCAAGGAAGGCCGCAAGCTCTCGACCTCCATGCGGGATCGGCTCAGCGGTCATCACCAGTCCCTCTCGGCTGTCTGCAAGGACCTGGGCGACATTCTCACCGAGACGGCTCCGGCCTCCGAGACCGAACCCGAGCCGGATCCCGACACCGACGGGAAAGCCCGCGCGGCGGCTCTGACCAAGGCCCGCAACGAACTTTCGCTCCTCCACCTCCACCCCGTTTTCACCAGGAACGATCGATGAACGAGACGATCCGAGCGCTCCAGCGGGAGCACGACGAGAAGTACCAGAAGGCCGACGCTCTGCTGAGCAAGGCCGACCCGACCGACGCGGAGCGCGCGGAGGGGGCGACGCTGATCACGGACCTGAAGGGAATCAAGAACCGTCTCGAGAAGGAATTCAAGCTGCTCGACATGCGGGGCGAGCTCGACGGCATCAAGAAGGACCGCGAGAGCGTCAACCCCGCCGATCGCGCGGCCAAGAGCATGATCTGGGCCGGCAAGGTGGGCACGGACGGCGGCTGGCTCGGGATGAAGAACGCGGGCCGCGTCCTCTTCGACAGCTACGGCTCGCTGATCGAGGACATCGGGCCGGGCACGATGGGCCAGAAGCGCTGGGACGCGATCCAGACGCCCGAGTACAACAGCGCCTTCACCACCTGGCTCCGCTCCAAGGGCGAGAGGGCCAGCCTGGACGGCATGCGTCTGAAGACGCTCCAGGAGGGCCTGGACGATCAGGGCGGCGTGACGGTCCCGGCCGACATGCTGATGAGGATCATCGCCCGCGAGCCGGCGCCCACGGACCTCGCCTCACTGGTGACCAACATCACCACCGGCCGCGATCGCGTGGTCATGCCGCGCACTCAGTACAGCGCCGACAACCTGTACGTCACCGCGTTCCGGGCGGCCTGGACGGGCGAAATCCCGACCGGCTCGTCTCAGCTTGCGGTGAACGACGCGAACCTCCTGGGTAACATCGAGGTGCCCGTTTACACCGCGATGCTCAGCGCGCGGGTCACCAATGACATGGTCGAGGACTCGGCGTTCCCGATCCAGGCGTGGGTCGAAAACCAGCTCCGGATCACGGTCGACCTGCTCCGCGAGAACATGATCCTGAACGGCACCGGCAAGGGCCAGCCGACCGGGCTCCTGGTCAACCCGGGGGGCGCGTTCCAGCCGGCCTCGATCCTCTCGAGCGGCGCGGGCACCTTCAGCGGTGACGACCTGATCAACGTCGCCTACACGCTGCCTCCGCAGTACGACAAGGACGCCCGGTACGTCTTCAACAAGACGAACGTCCAGAACTTCATCTCGAAGCTCAAGGACGGCAACGGCCGGTACCTGTTCGGGATGGGGTACCAGGACAGCGGCCTGGCGACCGCCCGGCCCAAGGAGCTGGTCGGGTACCCGTTCACGATCAGCTCGTTCATGCCGAACATCGGCGCGGCCAACTACCCCGTGCTCTTCGGCGACCTGAAGGGCTATTACATGGTGAACCGCCTCGGCCTCACCGTGCAGATCCTTCGCGAGGTGGCAGCCGAGCTGAACCAGTTCATCATCGTCTGCCGGATCCGCTTCGGCGGCCAGACCGTCGAGCCCTGGCGGTTGTACGCACTCAAGTCCAACAACGCCTGAGCGCTCTCCGGGGCGCTCTTTCCCCTTCTCGCTGGCGGACCATTCCCAAACCACCGAGCGCCCTCGAGGGCGCTCCTGGGGACGCACGCACATGATCTTGCACCATCTGTTCAAGAACGCCGATATCCGCCTCGCGATGCAGGAGCAGGCGGCCGGCATCGCCAACGTCAATGGCAACTCGATCGATACCCTCGGCTACGACGCCGTGGCGTTCGTCGGGATCTGGGGCGCCCTGACCGCGACCCAGGTGAGCCAGTTCAAGGTCCAGGGCTCGAACGATAATGCGACATGGACGGACATCGCGGGCTCGCACACGACGCTCCTGACGGACGGCCAGAGCCACACGGTGAACGTCATCGACGTCTACCGCACCGGCTACCGGTACCTCCGCCTGGTCGCGCTCCGCGCCACCGCCAACGCCGTGATCGACGGCGCCGTGGCGATCCTCTACCACAACGAGAACTCGCCCTCGGCGTTCGCCGACGCGTCGGTCGCCTCGGCCCCGACCTTCGTCTATCTCGCCACCGCCGGAACGCCGTAATCCACGCCGTTCCGGTCAACCATCACCGGGCCACCAAAGGACCGATCATGCCGTTCATGAACGAGCGCCGTCTGCGGATCTACAGGCTCTCTCGGGAGCATTTCGAGCGGATCCGCGACGGCTATCTCGCGCCCAGGTTCTCAGAGCTCCCGCCGGACATCACGCCGGTCCAGGTCTCAACGGTGTACTTCTGGATGACGAGCGAGATCGCGATCCTCGCGACCAGTGAGTCGTTCCCGGAAACCAGCGAGTCCGCCCCTCTCGACGTGGTCGCCCTGCCTCTCGACGTCGTGACGGCGGAGTTCCACTGGCCGTCAGCACTGGCCGAGCGTGCGTGGCGGCGGCCCACGCTCGATGGGCCCGTGAATCGTTGAGCTGAGAGGACCGTCGACGTGAAACCGCCCGTGGAAAACAAGGCCCTGGCGCTCGACTTCGGCGGCGATCGCCGGCCGCCAGAGCGCCCGCCCTGCACTCATCAGGACACCCCAGGTGATCATCGATTACCAGAAGAACGCCGCGCATGCGACCCTGTTCAGTGTCTACGACGCAAAGACCGCCGAGAACCTTGATCACCTGCATATCTTCTACGCCGACGACTCTGCGGGTGTCTTCAAGAGCTACAAGAAGATCTCGGACGGGAACATCAACTCCTTCGAAGTCGATCCGGCGACGCGCGAACCGATCGTGGTGGTGACCGAGCGGAAGATCAAGATCGTGCGGAAGGCCTGACGATGCCCGACCTTGCCCAGCAATCCGACGTCACGACGCTGATCAGCCGCCTCCAGGGCCTGCCCGGGCTGGCCTCGCTGATCAGCACGGCGTCGGTCTGGATCCAGAACTACACCGGGCTCCAGTTCGTCGTGAATAGCTACTCCGAGCTACACGACGGCAAGAGCGAGTCCCGGATCTGGCTGAGGCAGACGCCCGTACTCTCGGTCCAGAGCGTCATCCTCTGGCCCAACACGACCCCGCAGCCGATCGACAACACGGACAACGACGGGTGGACGTTCGACCCGGCGACGGGCGAGCTCCGCCGCGGCAACGGCCACGTCAACCAGCGGTTCGAAGCCTGGTTCCCGGACGGCCTGCAAAACGTCCAGGTCAATTACACGGCCGGCGCTCCCAGCGTCCCGGCCCCGGTCCTGTATGCGACCGTGCTGACGGTCAAGCACCTGGCCGACTCGCTCAAGATGACCGGGCTGCTCAAGAGCGAGGACATCGGCGATTACAGCTACGAAATGGCCGACGCCGGCGACATCGGTCTCCCGCCTCTGGCTCGCGTGCTGCTCGCGCCCTACATCCAGGATTTCATCGCGTAGGGTGGCCATGGCGATCGAGGACTTCATGGACGACCTGGTCAACGTCCTCGCCCAGGCGACGGGGCAGGACACGACCGGAGCGCCGTCGCGCAAGCCCTACTCGCTGGCGGCGGCGAACTGCCCGGCACTCGTGCAGGAGAAGGGCGGGTCGCGAGACCGGAAGAACGACAAGGCCACACAGACGTTGATCGGCACGGTCTACCTCACGACCGATTACCAGCTCACGACCAGGAACCGGCTCGAGCTGATCGACCCGAACGCTCCCGACGCTCCCAAACGCGAGCTGGTGATCACCGCCGCCAAAAACATCAATCGCATGAACCGGCTCTGGCAGGTGGATTACGAAGAGCAACGCGTGTGAACGATGAGCAGCAAGCTCGAGTGGAATGGCGATGGGGCCAAGGCCCTGGTCCGACGCCGGACCGCGGCCTACCTGCTCAAGCTCTTGCGGCTCATCGTTCGCCGCGCCAAGGAACTGCTCGCTGTCCCCGGTACCGGGAAGACGAAGGGCAAGAAGACCGGTCCCGTCGTCCATGCGTCCGCCGGCGATCCCCCGCACAAGCAGACCGGCCGCGGCCGCGCGAGCGTGACGTACGAGTTCGACGATGAGCAGCTCGTGGGACGGGCTGGCACCAACGTCGAATACATGAAGCATCAGGAGCTGGGGACCAGGAAGGGGCTCGCCCCGCACCCGTGGCTCCGGCCGGCCTACGAGTGGGCCAAGAACCAGGTCGGCTCGCTCGAGGACTTCCTCTCGGACCAAGAATCGGGATCCCCGTCCTCATGACCACCCCGCTCGCACCGGGCAATCTCGTCGCGACGCCGCAAGGCCAATCGGTGTCGCTGAGCGCGTCCGCGCCGAGCGGTGGCACGCCGCCTTACAGCGTGTTCCTCTGGATGGATACGGATGAGGTTCCGGAGACGTTCAATCCGCAATCGCTGCCCCTCTTTCGCTGGCTCAAGTCGGACGCGGGCCTCCTGACCGATTCGGCGGCCGGCTTCTCGGGGCTCGCAACGCAGGTCCTGGACGCCGGCAATGCTCTCCAGCTCGGCGGTACCAGCTTCACGGTCGGGGGTTGGTTTCAGTGGGGCGCGGGCGGCGCGATCAGCACCGCCTGGCAAAAGGGCGTCGTCGGCCAGGCCACCCTTGAGTACGCGATCTATCTCGACGCCACCAACCACATCACCGGGGCGATCGGCAGCGGCGCGGCGACGACGACAGCGGCCACTGCAAGCCCTGTCAGCCTGGGCGTCTGGTACTTCGTGCTCGCGTGGTGGGATAGCGTCGCACAGACGTGGAACCTGAGCGTCAACGGGGCCGCGCCGACGTCGGTCGCCTGGGCCGCCGGCACGTACAACGGCAGCGGACGGTTCCAGTTCGGCAGCGCCACGGCACCGATGAACGGCGCCATCTCCGGGCCGTTCGTGTTCACGAGGGTCTTGACGGGTGCGGAGCAGACCGAGCTATACAACGGAGGCCTCGGCCTCCCATTCACGCACTGGCCCACCGCGCTCCAGACGGACTCACACTATCAAGACTATTTTCCGTTCGTGGAGGGAACGGGGAGCCGCCGGGTCGACCCCGCCGGGTCGCAAGGTTGGTGGCTGGACGACACGAACCTCAACGTCGCGCTCGTGGCCGGGGCAATGGGCTCGTTCGCGCCGACGGGGACCGCGGTCGGCTGGGGGCACAGCCCGTGCGAGCCGATCTCGCAATGGACCGATCAGACCGGCAATGGCAACCACGCGATCCAGAGCGCGGCGAACAACCGGCCGATCTTCGTGCCGAACGTCCTCAACGGACTGCCCGCGGTCCGGTTCCATCGCTCCGGCCTCTACAATACGGTCGGCACGGCGATGGAGCTGCTCGGCAGCCGGAGCGGCTCCGGCACGCTCCTGATGCTCTGCAAACTCCGGGGCCAGCCGGCGTCCGGTGACTTCTGGTCGCTGATGAGCAGCAAGGGGCCCGCGGGCACGTTCAGCGAGGTCCTGGTCGAGGGCACGGGCCGCACCGGGTTCGCGCCGTGGACGTTCCTGAACGACTATGTGCAAGGCCAGGGCGTCGGATTCGATCAGCCTCCCGACACGCTTTCTGCCCACTCGCTGGGCCTGAGCTACGCGGGGCAGATCGGGCTGAGCAACTACCTGGCCCAGCTGGACGGCCAGCCCCAGGTCCTGGTGCTCAGCGGCAACCTCCTCCGCGCGACGACCGATCTCGGCAGCCTGGGCGGCCGGCAGGATCAGTACGGCAACATCACGGCCTCGTCCGAGCTCGACGTCTTCGAGGTGATGGAGTTCGCCGGCGAAGTGGACCAGGACACACTCGCCCTGGCCGCGAGCTACCTGGCGACGCGCGGCGGCCTGGCCACCACGGCTCCCGCCGCGCCCACGCTCACGGCGATCGGCGGCTCGCAGGCCGTGGCGCTGAGCTGGGGCACGGTGGCCGGCGCCACGGGCTGGTCGATCGAGGCGAGCATCCACGGGCAGAATGCGTTCGAAGTGGTCGCGACTCTCCCGCCCGGCCAGCTCAGCTACGTCCACGGGCCGGTACAGCTCGGCACGTCGATGGACTACCGGATCCGCGCGACCTCGGCCGCGTTCGGGTACGGCGCCTATTCCGCAGTCCAGTCGGCGCAGCCCTTCCAGTGGCCCCAGGCGGCCGGCTCGCTGATCGCCGCGTACGAGTCGGGGTCCGCGTACCAGGACGCCGGCAGACGCACACTGGCGGTCAACCAGGGCGATCCGATCCAGGGCCTCCTCGACCTCACGCTCAACGGGAACCATGGGTGGACCACGGCGGCGAACCAGGCCACTCTCCAGCTCAACGACGGGAACGGGCTGCCCTCGATTGCGTTCAACCAGGCGCTGCCGAGCTGGTTCAACATCGATGGCGGGGCGGCGCTCAGCGATCACACGATCTTTCTGGTCGCGCGCTGGCCGGCGATCGATGCCAGCATCAAGCCGATCCTGGGCGATGCGACGAATTATGCCGCGGCTGTTACCAGCAACCAGGTCGACTATCTGGCCGGCGCACAGACCACCGGCGCGCAGACGCTGCCGACGTCCACCGCGCCGGTGCTGCTGGAATCGATTCGCGCGGGCAGCTCATGGACGGTGAACTGGAATTGTTACGCGCTGAAGAGCGCCGTCACCGTACCGACCACGGCCATCGGAGCGAGCTTCTTCGGCAAGGCGGGCACGAACTTCCTGAACGCCCGCGTGCAAGCGCTGATCGTCGCGCCGAGCAACCTCCAGGTCACCAACCCGACGCTGTTCGCTCAAATCAGAGAATACTTGCGTCAGAAGTACTCGACGCCCGGCGTCTACTCGACGGTGGTGATCGCGGACTCGACGACCGACCTGGGCAGTCACGACACGGGCGCGCTCAGTCTGAATCCGGACGGATCGATCCTCTGCACCTGGGAGGCGGCGGCGACCTTCGGTGGGATCGTCCACAACATCGATTATGCGACCTCCTACGACGGGGGAAACACGTGGTCGCCGGCGACGGCGCGATGGACCACCGGGCAGGACCTCTGGCGTGGCAGCTTCTCCTACGGTCAGAAGCGGCTCGCGTCGGGCACCACGCTCTGGGGTATTGGCCGAAGCTATGCGGGCCGAAACGTCTTCACGACGGACACCGGGCATTTCCTCCGATCGAACGACGGCGGTGTCTCCTGGACGGACCCGGCCCCCGTCACGTTCGATTACAGCCCGTTCTCACCGCAGCCGGCCTATTTCCAGTTCTTCGGCCAGCCCGTCGAGCCGGTACAAGGGGGACCGCTTTACTGGCACGGGTATGGCCAGCCGGCGGGTGTCTCATGGACCAACTCCTATTTCCTTGTGTCGAACGATCGCGGGCAGACCTGGACGATCCAGGGGACGATCGCGACCGGGAGCGCGACGCACGCCTACAGCGAAACCGCCATCATCAACACCGGAGGAAGCAACTGGCTCGCCCTCATGCGCGACGACGGGACCGCGGGAGGGAACCTCGCGCAGTGCACCTCGAGCGACGGCGGGGCGACGTGGTCCGCACCGACGGTCCCGTTCACAGACAAGCTCGTTGAGAACGTCTCGCCGGCACTCCTCAGACTTCAGAGCGGGTCCATCCTGGCGGTGTACGGCCATCGCAACGCGGGCCTGCGCTGCCGGCGGAGCACGAACAACGGGACGAGCTGGAACAATCCGCTCGACGTCTTCATCCCGGTCGCCAGCTCCGACTCGGCCGGGTACCCCGGACCGATCCAGCGCACGGACGGGCTGATCCTCGTCTCGTACTACTGCCTCTTCAACTCGGGCGCGGGCGGAAAGACCCAGCTCCAGCTCGTCGGCTTCCCGGAGTCGGCACTGCCGTAAGCAAATGCCGCGCGTGCTGGTCACCACGAACCCGACCTGGCCGTTCCTCTACACACCGCCGCCGGGCGGACCGTACCGGTTCCAGCTCGAGGTGAAGGACAGCGCCGGCGGCGACGTCTTCACTCCGCAGGTTCCCCTGGCCGGCTTCACACCACCGCCGGGCTCGCTCCAGGAGGCGATTCAGGCCTTCTTCGCCACGCGCCCCGACCTCCAGGCCATGACGTCCGACCGCCGGCTCTGGCACCTCGAGGCGGACGAAGGGACCGAGCTGCCCTACGTCGAGTACTTCAAGGTCGCGGAACCGACCGACGTGTTCACGACGGGCGGGCGCGTGCTCAAGGCCTCGTTCCAGATCAACTGCTACCACTGGACCGTGACGCAGGCAATCGCCGTCCGCCAGGCGTTCCAGACCGCGTTCGACGGTGCCCCGCTCAACATCCTCGGCCAGGTCGTGGCCTACTGCATCCCCAACGAGCCGCTCGAGAGCAAGGCCGAAGGCAAGGGCCCCAAGGGCGAGGACTGCTACGCCTCCCTGATCACATTCGATGTCCTTTATGCCGGTTCTCTTTGATTTGATTTGAGAGGAGTCCGCCATGACCGCAAACGTCTCGGGGGGATTCACCCTGAGCTCCAACCTGGTGTTCGCCATTCCCGCGGGCGCGAACGTCCTGACCGCGTACAACGTCCCGATCCAGCCCAACGCCAATTATTCGTACACGCCCGGTACCGGCGCGAACCAGATGAACAAGGGGTACCAGGCGTCGGGCAACGCCGCGGCGGCCCCCGTGTCGATCGACCTGACGACCGTCGTCTGCGTCGACGGCAGCACGGGCCTCGCGCATGTCCGCGAGCTGCTCATCTTCAACGACGACCCGACCCACACGCTCAACTGGGACATGACGATCGTCAACTCGCTCCTGGGTCCGTTCACCGTCGCGACGAAGTGGACGATCCCGCCGCTCTCGCACGCGCGGATCGCCAACCCGGCCTCGGCCGCCGGCTGGACGGTCGACAGCACGCACAAGATCGTCGACCTCGATCCCGGTGCCAACACGATCGCGTACCGGCTCGTCGCCGGCGGCGATTGACCCGCCCTGGTCCTTACACCCCATTCCACCTCACCGATTCAGATAAGGACTAGAGCATGTCTACTGCCTATTCCGGCAAGGACGGCAAGGTCTTCAGCGGATCCACGGACATGGACGTCGAGGGCTGGGACGCCGACGTGGAATCCCCCGATATCGACGTCACGACCACGGCCGACGCCGGCTGGGAGGATGCGATCGAGGGCCCGATCAAGGTCTCGGGCACCTTCGATTTCCTCTGGAACCCGCTCAAGGACCCGTTCAACACGGTCGTCAACCTGATGCCCGGCGCGGCGCTCCTGGGCGGCACCTACCCGACGCTGAAGCTCCAGATCGACGCCAACAACAACTATCTCCAGGGCACCGCCAAGATCACCAAGCTCTCGATCAAGAACAAGGTCAAGGACGCCGTGCGGTTCACCGCGAGCTTCCGCTCGAAGGGCGCCTGGACCAGGCCGAACGTCTGATCTGACGTGGGGCCTCTCCGGAGGCCTCGTTTCTCCCCGATCACGTATCAGAGTACTTCCGATGGATCTTGCTCGACTCAGCAACCAGCCCGTCGAGATCGTCGTCGCCGGGCAACCGCTCCTCTTCGGGGAGCTGACGCTCGAGGGAATCGCCCGGCTCCAGGCCTGGGTCAAGGAGCACGTTCCGCATCCGCTCCGTGCACTCCAGGGTCAGCTCGTAGGGTTTTCGGAATCCGAGAAATCCGAACTGCTCCGTCAGGCTCGCGAGGACGCGAAGGCGTGGCCTCCCCAGATCGGCACTCGTAAGGGCAACGGCGCGCTGCTCTCGACCGAGGAGGGCCAGATCGCCGCGCTGACCGAGGCGCTCAAGGTCCATCAGCCGATCTGGACCGACGCGGACGGGAAGCGTCTCTATCGCCAGCTCGAGCGTTGGGGTCGCAAGCACCCGGACCAGGCCGAGGCCACGCTCCGGCGCATCTACGCGATCGCGTTCGGCGTGGACGATCCCGAAGCCGAGCTCGACGAAGAGCTCGAGGGCGAGGCCTCCGACCCAAAAGCCTGAGGCGCCCCGGCGCCGCTGAGCTCGACTGGAAGGCGATCTATCGCGCCCTGGTCCGCCGGGCGAAGGTCGCGCCGTCGGAGGTCTGGGGCCTCACGTTCACCCAGGCCGCGGCCCTGCTCGAGGAAGAGACGGACCCGAACGACCGCCACGCCGGCGGCATCCCGATCAACTCGCTCGAGGACCTCCAGGAAGCGCTGGGCCTCGAGGGCGATCAGGCGAGATGGGCGCTCGGAGCCGGAGCCGGAGACTGACCCATGTTCAAGCTCGCATCGCTCTTCGTCGAGGTCTCCGCGAAGAGCGACAAGTTCAACTCCGCGCTCAGCTCGATCCACTCGCGCCTGTCGGCCGCGAGCGTGGCCGTGGGGACGTTCGCCGGCAACGTCGCCACGGCGTTCGCGCGAATGACCTTCGAGGGCGTGGGGGCCGGGTTCCAGAAGACCATCGTCTCGGCGTCTCATCTCGCGGAAACCACGTCCAAGGTGGGCGTGGTGTTCAAGCAAAACACCGCGCAGATCATGCAGCTCTCGAATGAGATGGCGCGGTCGTTCGGGATTCCCAGGGGAGAGCTGCTGGACGCCGCGGCAATGTTCGGGTTGATCGCCAAAGGCGCGGGCATGTCCACGGCCGAGGCGGCGAAACTCTCCCAGCAAATGAGCAAGCTCGCGATCGACGCGACGAGCTTTTATGACCTCCCGCTCGATAGTGCGCTCGAGAAGATCCGCGCCGGCCTGGTGGGCGAGGCCGAGCCGCTGCGGGCCCTCGGCATCATGCTCTCCGAGGATGCGGTGAAGGCCGAGGGCCTCCGTCTCGGGTTCATCAAGGCCGGCCAGGAGCTCACCAACCTCGGCAAGATCCAGGTCCGGGCCCAGCTCATCGCCAAGGGCCTATCTGACGCCCAGGGCGACCTCGCCCGGACCCAGAGCAGTTTCGCGAACCAGTCCCGCGAGGTCTGGGGGCGGCTCGAGAACACCTTGACCGGGATCGGCGAGAAGCTCTTGCCCGCAGCCAACTCGATTTTGAACGGCGTCAACAAGCTCGCACAGTCCGTCTTCGAGTCGATCGAGGGCCACCTCCCGACGATCCAGGCCTTCGCCGATCGTATCGCCACTTACGGCAAGTACATCGGCCTGGCGTGGAAGGAGCTGCCCACCGTCTTCGAGCTCGCGAAGATCAAGGCCCAGGAGCTGGCGCTTCAGGTCCAGACGGTGTTCAGCCGGTTCGGCTCCAAGGTCTGGGACCAGCTCGTCTGGGGGGCGAACGCCGCACAGGTCGCGATCCGGGACGATTTCATTGGCCTGGTCAACTTCTCGATCGACCTTTTCGGGCAAATGGCCAAGGCGTTCAGCTCGCTCCTGAATAACGCGATCGACAGCGTGGCCGCGAAGTGGAAGCCGTTGCTCGCCGCGGTCTTTGGCCCGCATATCCTCCTCAGTGGCGGCAAGGAAGCGGTCCCGGCGATCAAACCCAACTTCGGGCTGCTCAATCAGAACCCCTTCGCCAACGTCGGCCCGCGCCCGGAGTTCAACGCCGCGGAAATCTTCAAGGACCTCCCGAATCTCGCCGGCAAGGCCAAGGAGTTCTGGGACAAGCTGGGCCAGAGCTTCGACACCCAGCAGGCCAAGGAGCGGCTCACGACGATCTTCGGCAACATCGGAACGGCCGTGGGCGGATTCTTCGCGCGCGTCTTCGGCGGCGGCAAGAACGGGACCCCAGGCGGAGCGCTCGCCCAGGCGCCCAAGAAAGAAAAGAAGCCTGAGATCGACAGCCTGACCGAGTTCGCGTTCAAGCTCAGGGCGGCGCAGTTCGGAAAGGACAGCCAGAAGGCGGCCACCGATGCCAACACGAAGGCCCTCAACGCTGCGACGAACGCTTACATGACCGCGACCGCCGGTATGACCAAGCCCACCCTGGGACAGCAGGCGCGCAACGCATTCCGCGCCGTCTTCGGGTACGACGTTTGAGGGACACCGATGCCCGCTCCGACGGTCAAATTCAAGGTCCTCGCGCACGGGTACGAGGTCCACGGCGGCCAGGATGGGCTCGAGGCCACCGTGCCCTTTCTCGTGGCCTGGTCCGATGCGTTCGTGTTCCATGATCAGGTCCTCGGCTTCCCCTACGCGCCCTCACCAGGCAAGATCGTCTACACGCTGCCCTGGGCGTTTCCCGGCGCGCCCAACGCAAAGATGTATGCGTATGA
>Ga0134128_10000848_pt1 | contig 41608 bp, 34 predicted proteins | sample KB31754_FD_96462 | JGI IMG/M metagenome (GOLD analysis project Ga0134128, IMG submission 96462) | Terrestrial soil microbial communities with excess Nitrogen fertilizer from Kellogg Biological Station, Michigan, USA - KB3-175-4 | ecosystem: Environmental > Terrestrial > Soil > Unclassified ...
CTTTGCGCCCATAGACGAGAGGATTGGATGACCGACTCGCAGCGATTCGATCCACACGGCACGACCATTCTTGGCGTGCGGCGCAACGGCGTCGTCGCGTTGGCCGGCGACGGCCAGGTGACGCTCGGCAACACCGTCATGAAGGGCAACGCACGCAAGGTGCGCAAGCTCTACAACGACAAGGTGATCGCCGGCTTCGCCGGCGGCACGGCGGACGCCTTCACGCTCTTCGAGCGCTTCGAAGGCAAGCTGGAGAAGTACGGCAACCTGACTCGCGCCGCCATCGAGCTCGCGAAGGACTGGCGCTCGGACCGTTATCTGCGGCGCCTCGAGGCGCTGCTGCTGGTCGGCGATCCGGGCAAGCTCCTGGTGATCTCCGGCAACGGCGATGTCATCGAGCCGGATATCGACGCGGCCGCGATCGGCTCCGGCGGGCAGTTCGCCCTCGCCGCCGCGCGGGCGATGCTCGAGACGACCCAGCTCGACGCGCGCAGCATCGCGGAGCGCTCACTCAACATCGCCGCCGACATCTGCATCTACACCAACCGGAATCTCACCGTCGAGGAGCTCGGTTCCTAACATCATGTCATCACTGACGCCTCGAGAGATCGTCCAGGAGCTCGACAAGCACATCATCGGCCAGGACGCCGCCAAGCGCGCCGTGGCCATCGCACTGCGCAACCGCTGGCGGCGCATGCAGGTGCCGGAGCCCCTGCGCCAGGAGATCACGCCGAAGAACATCCTGATGATCGGGCCCACCGGCGTCGGTAAAACGGAGATCGCGCGCCGTCTGGCGCGGCTCGCCAATGCGCCGTTCGTCAAGGTCGAAGCGACCAAGTTCACCGAAGTCGGATATGTCGGCCGTGACGTCGATTCCATCGTGAAGGAGCTGGCCGATGTCGCCGTCAAGATGACACGCGAGCAGGAGATGCAGAAGGTGCGAGAGCGAGCCGCCGAGGCGGCGGAGGAGCGCGTGCTCGATGCGCTCCTGCCCAAGCCGCGCATGATGGGCTTCTCCACCGATGAGCCGGCCCAGCCGCGCGATGCGGAGACGCGACAGAAATTCCGCCGGATGCTGCGTGAGGGGGAGCTCGACGACCGCGAGGTCGAGATCGAGGTGCGCACGCTCCCCATGGGCGTCGAGATCATGGCGCCGCCCGGGATGGAGGAGATGCAGCAGCAGCTCCAGTCCATGTTCCAGAACCTCGGCGGCAACCGCACGCGCAGCCGCAAGGTGAAGGTGCGCGAGGCGCAGAAGCTCCTCGTCGAGGAGGAGGCCTCGAAGCTCATCAACGAGGATGAGCTCAAGGTCAAAGCGCTGGCCAACGCGGAGCAGAACGGCATCGTGTTCATCGACGAGATCGACAAGGTGACGCGCCGGCAGGAGACGGCGGGCGCGGATGTCTCGCGGGAAGGCGTGCAGCGGGACCTGCTGCCGCTGGTCGAAGGCTCGACCGTGGCGACGAAGTACGGCCCGGTCAAGACCGATCACGTCCTCTTCATCGCCTCCGGCGCGTTCAGCCTGTCGAAGCCGTCGGATCTCATCCCGGAGCTGCAGGGGCGCCTGCCGATCCGCGTGGAGCTCGACTCGCTCAAGGTGGGCGACTTCGTGCGCATCCTGACGGAGCCCGACGCCTCGCTGACGTCGCAGTACCAGGCGTTGATGGGCACGGAGGGTGTGACAGTGGGATTCTCCGAGGACGGCGTGCGGCGGATCGCCGAGATCGCCTTCCAGGTGAATGAGCGCACGGAGAACATCGGTGCCCGCCGGCTGCACACGGTCATGGAGCGGCTGCTGGAGTCCGTCTCCTATGAGGCGTCGGAGCAGGGCGGCACGCAAGTGGCGATCGACGCGAAGTACGTCGACGAGCACCTCGGCAACCTCGCCAAGGACGAGGACCTGAGCCGCTACATCCTCTGAAGAGCCGGCCGCTTACTCCTGCTTGTGGTCGTGCTCCCACGCCGAGAGGAAGTTGACGAGTGAGATCAGCTTGTTGGGGCCGCCCGCCTTCTCGACGCCGGTGCCGAATCTGCCGTCCACCGCGATGAACGGTACCTGCTGCACCTGATAGTCGTTCATCGTCTCCTCCGCCTGCTGAAGCTGCGTGTTGACGAAGAAGGAGTTGTACGCCTGCGCGAAAGCGTCGGCATTGATCCCGTTCTGCACCGCCCAGGCCTGCTGCTCCTTGAAGGTCTGGTCTTTATCGTCGGCGACCAGGCCGGACTCGGTGTTGCTTTGCATGTCCACGTTGTGGATGTAGGTGAAAGCCTTCTCGAACAGATCGTCACGGCCAAGTGCCTGGAGCGTGTAGTAGAGCCGCGCATGCGCGTGCTGCACCGGGCCCCACATCACCGGCACGCGGACGAACTCCACGTAGGAGGGCTTCGTCTTCAGCCACTGCTGGATGTAGGGCTCCAGCGCGTAACAATGCGGGCAGGCGAGCCAGAACACCTCCAGCACCTCGACCTTGCCGGGTGCGACGGTGGTGGGCTGCGCCGGGGTGATCACATCGTAATTGACGCCGGGCTTCCACTCGCTGCTCGTGGGCAGCGCGGCGCTCGCGGGCAGCGCGGCCAGGTGCTCCAGCGAAGGGCTGCTGGTATCCGCCGACGGAGTGCTCGTGGCGGAGCTGCTCGGCGTTGGGCCCGAAGCGGACTGGCCGCCGGCGGTCTGCTGACCGCTGTCCGCCGGGGACGCCGGGGACGCTGCCGTCGTCGGCGCACTCTGGGCGGCGCTCTGGGCTGCCGGCTGCGGCGCCTGACTCTGGCGCGAGCAGGCGCTCAGGGCGAGCAGGGCAGTGGCGGAAAGGGTGATGACGATCGGCAGCGACGGCGTTCGGGTCATTGGGTTCTATCCTGGCCTCAACGCAAGCCTTGGACGTAGGAGGCGACGTCGCGCATCTCCTCCGGCGTCAGTTGCTTCGCGATATCGAACATAATGATGCTATTGGGCGTGGCAGTCGTCGCGTTCGATCCGCTGTAGCGGGTGCCGTTCGCGTATTGCTGCAGCTGCGACACCACATAGACCGATTGTTGCGCCTGGAGTGCCGGATACCCCGCAGCGGGATTGCCGCGGCCGGTCGGCCCGTGGCAGGCGACGCAGCCCGGAACGCCGTGAGCGACATCGCCGTGGAGATAAAGCGCCCGGCCCGCCTTCCAGTAGGACGGGTCGCCTTCGAGGCCCGCCGGCGTCTGTGCGGCGAAGAACACCGCCAGGTTGTCGATATCCTGATCGCTGAGGCCCGCGCTCATGGGCTGCATCACCGGGTTCTTGCGGATGCCGGCCCGGAAGAGATGGAGCTGCTCCGCGATGTAGACGGCGTTCTGGCCGGCGAGGCGCGGGAAGGTGGGACTCTGGCTGTTGCCATCCGGCCCGTGGCAGGAGAAGCAGACCGCGGCCTTGCTGGCGCCCGCCTGCTCGGAGCCGTCCACATAGGGATCCGGAGTCACTGGAGGAGTCGCCGCCGTCGGGCTTGCGGTCTGCGTCGCCGGTCCCGCGGCCGGCGGCGGGGTGCCGGCGGCACCTGTCGCGGCCCACACGACTGACAACAGTGCGGCGGAGGCGCTGGCCGACGCTGCTCTTTTCACCATCGTTTCGCCCTTTCCCCGAGTATCGCCAGGATGCGAAAGCGCCGGATTGTACACTACGCCCGTGGCTACATTTCCGAACGCCAGGTTTCTCATCAGCGCCGCCGCCCCGGAGCAGTATCCCGCCGACCGGGGCGCGGAAGTCGCGTTCGCGGGCCGCTCGAACGCCGGTAAATCGAGCGCCATCAACGCGATCCTCGGCCGCCAGGGGCTGGCGCGCACCAGCAAGACGCCGGGCCGCACACGGCTCATCAACTTCTTCGAGCTGGCACCGCTCGAGCGCATCGTGGACCTTCCGGGCTATGGCTATGCGAGCGCACCGCAGAGCGAGCGGCGCACCTGGCCGCCGCTGCTCGAGGCGCTGCGCGCGCGGGCGGCGCTGCGCGGCCTGTTCGTGATCGTCGATGCGCGCCGCGGGATCGGCTCGGGCGATGAGGCGCTGCTCGATTGGGCGCTGCCGCGCCAACGCGTGCACGTGCTGTTATCGAAAGCGGACAAGTTGAGCCGGAGCGAAGCCCGGCAGGCGCTGGCTGCGGCCGCGCAGGCGCTGGGCGCGCGCGCCACGGCGCAGCTCTTCTCCGCCCACACGCGGACGGGCCTGGAGGAGGCGCAGGGGACGCTCGCGAGCTGGCTGACCGATTGAAACACGGGCCCGCAGGCACAGGGATGTGCCCCGCCGCCGAAGGTGGCGGAGCTGGGCCGGGCAGGAGCCCGGATCCAGCGCCATAATAAAAGACCCCGATGACCTCTGGCGAGGCCACCGGGGCAGACTAACCCGGCACAGGTCTCGTGTGAACCGGGTCGACCCGCTCAGGGAGGGAAGCGGGGAGTGCCGAAGCACTCGACGAATTAGACGGTGAGGGGTAGGGGAAGTTCCCCGCTACAGGAACCGATAGGCCACGCCCAGGCTGGCGGTCTGGCCCCGCTTTCGCATATCCCGCTTCAGTCGAGCGCGCGCTTCAGCGCCGCCACGTCGATGGGCTTGCGGAAATGCCGGTCGATGCCGGCGGCTCGCGCCCCGGGCTCGTCCCCCTTGCTGCCGGAGAGGCCGATGATCAGGGTCGTGCGCAGCCCCGGTTGCGCCCGCAGCCGCCGGGTGACCTCGTACCCGCTCATCCGCGGCAGTTCGAGGTCGAGCAGGATCGCGTCCGGTCGCAGCCGCTCCGCGGCGGCGAGCGCCGAGAGGCCGGAATAGGCCACATCCACCCGGTGTCCTGCCGCGGTGAGAATCGCGGCAATGGTATCGGCGGCATCGGGATTGGCGTCGACGACCAGGATGCGCTGGGACCGCGCTGCCGGCTCTGCGCGCACAGGCTCGCCGGGCGCCGGCACCGGCTCCAGCCGCCACAGATGAATGGCGAAGGTCGAGCCCTGTCCGGCGCCATCGCTGGCGACCTCCACACTGCCGCCGTGCATCTCCACCAGCCGCTTCACGATCGCGAGCCCGATGCCGAGACCGCCACGGGAATGCTTCAGCGTCTCCTCGCTCTGAACGAAAGGATCGAAAACATGGGGCAGGAGAGCGGGCGCGATCCCGGCGCCGTTGTCGTGGACGATGATGGAGATCTTGGCGCCCGACTCCAGGGCTTCCAGGTGAATCCGGCCGCCCGGTGGCGTGTATTTGGCGGCGTTCTGCAGCAGGTTCGAGACGCACTGAACCAACCGGGCGCCGTCGCCCAGCACGAATGCTGCCGCTTGCAGCCGCTTGACCGTCAGCTCGTGCCGCTTCTCCCGGACGAGCGGATGCACCGTCTCCAACGCCTGCTCGAGGATCTCTCCTACCTCGACCGGCCGCTCCTGCAGCGTCAGGCTGCCGCGCTGGATCCGCGAGATGTCGAGCAGATCGTCCACGAGCCGGGTGAGCTGCCCGGTCTGGCGCCTGAGAATGGCGAGCGGACGGTGCGCCGCCGGCCGGTCATCCACTAATTGCGCCAGCACCTCACCGGCGTTGCGGATCGGGGCGAGGGGGTTGCGCAGCTCATGGGCGAGCATGGCGAGAAAGCTGTCCTTCTCGCCGTCGATCCGCTCCAGGGCCGCGAGGCGCACGCGCAGGCTCGCCTCGCCCGCGCGCCGCGCTTCCTCATCGGCGGTCCGCTCGAGCAGCCGCGCGATCTGCCGCGCGAGCGCATCCAGGAGGCGCAGCGCGTCGCCCGGCGGCTGATATTGATGCCGCCAGTGGGTCGACAACATACCGAAAGCATCACCGGCGCGGGAGAAGAGCGGCGTCGACTGCACGGCGCGAATGCCGCACGAGCGCATGTGGCGCAGATCCTCCGTGCCCGCGAGCTGGCTGTCGCCCTCCACGTCGGCGATGATCACGCGCTCGCCGCGGAGCAACGCCTGGCCGCAACAACTGCTCGAGCCGGCATCGACCCACTCCCAGTAGGCCGTAGCCTCCGGTACGAAACCTCTGGCAGCGACCAGCCGCAGTTGCTGCTTCTCCGGCACCCGGGTCTGGATGCTGGCGCAATCCGCGCCGAGAAGCCTGGCCGCCACATCGATGATCCTGGCGTAGAGCGACGCGAGATCGCCCGCCTCTACGAGCCCTCCTACGGCTTCGATGGCAGCCGCGGCGTCCGGCGATCCGCGACCCTGCAAGTCTTCCACGCCCCTGCCCCTGTGTGGTCAGCCGCAGCGATACCTGACAGCAGCACCCGCTACCTCATTGAGTCTAGCACCGTCAGCTCGCGTCCGGTTGCGCCGCCGGAGCCGCGCGCGCGAACGCCGGCAGCGTCTGCAGTGACTCGCAGATCCCCCGCAGGGTGGGGAAGGGCTGCACGTTGCACTTGAACCGATGGGCGTTGAACATCTGTGGAACGAGGCAGACGTCCGCCAGGGTCACCTCGCTGCCGAACATGTGGCGACCGTCGCCGCTCGCGCGTGCGGCCTCCTCCTCGAGCGCACGGAAGCCCTCGGCGATCCAGTGCCGGTACCAGGTATCCACCGCCGCCTCGTCCTGGCCGAGCGGCGATCGCAGATAATTCAACACGCGCAGATTGTTGAGCGGATGCAGGTCGCAGGCGATGGCGAGCGCCATCGAGCGCACCCGCGCACGGTCCAGGGCCGAGCGCGGCAGCAGCGGCGGTTGCGGATGAGTCTCTTCCAGATACTCGATGATGGCGAGCGATTGGGCGATGACCGCGCCGTCGTCCTCGAGCGCCGGGACCAGGCCCTGGGGGTTGCAGGTCAGGTAGCCCGGCTGGCGGTGCGCGCCCGGCCGCAGATCGACGGCCACGGAGTCGCACGCGATCCCCTTCAGGTTGAGCGCGATGCGCACCCGAAACGCCGCGGAGCTGCGGAAATAGGTGTAGAGCTTCATGCCGCGTAGAATACGCCGATGGGCATCTGGCGCACCGAAGTCACCCCCGAGCTGCTCGAGCGCTTCTCGCGCGGCACCTTCGCCGAGCGCATCGGCATCCGCATTTCCGAGGTCGGCCCGGATTACCTGCGGGCGACCTTGTCCGTGACGCCGGCCGTCCACCAGCCGTACGGGGTTCTGCACGGCGGGGTTTCCGTAGCCATGGCGGAGACGGTGGGCAGCGTCGCGGCGAACCTGTGCATCGATTCGCAGCGGCTGCAATGCTTCGGCCAGGAGATCAACGCCAATCATCTGCGCCCCGTGGTCTCGGGCGTGATCACCGCCACCGCGCGTCCCTACCACATCGGCAGCCGCAGCCACGTCTGGGGCATCGAGATCCGGGACGAGCGCAGCAGGCTGGTCTGCGTCTCCCGCCTGACGATGGCGATCGTGCAGCGCCGCGAAGCCGCCCAATGACCCGACGAAGGGCTTGGAGTTGGCTCGGACTCTGCGGGGCGCTCGTCACGTGCGCCGGCTGCGGCTTCAAAGGGCCGCTGTATCTTCCGGAGCGCAACACGACGGTCGTCACTCACACGGCCCGGTCGGCGCAGGCCGTGCCGATATCCGCCGCCCGAAAAAAGGCGAAGTCGCCGCCGCCGCCGGGCTCGCCCCAGTCGCCGAGCACCCCGCAATCGCCGATCCCGTCTGCGCCGCCGCCGCAGTAACACTGCATTTTCAGCGGATTCGCATCGAAACGCCCGGCTCGCGTCCCGCACGCTGCGTCGAGTACTAGACTTCAGGAACATGGACGCCGAAAACGAAGCCGGCCGCATTCTGCGCGAGGTCTTCGGCTACTCGCAGTTTCGCGGCGAGCAGCGCGAGATCATCGAGCACCTCATCGCCGGCGGCGATGCGTTGGTGCTCATGCCCACGGGCGGTGGCAAATCGCTCTGCTATCAGATCCCGGCCCTCGCCCGGGACGGGATGGGCGTCGTTGTCTCGCCGCTCATCGCGCTCATGCAGGATCAGGTGGCGGCGCTGCGGGAGGCGGGCGTGCGCGCGGCGGCTCTCAACTCCGCCATGAGCTGGCCGCAAGTGCAGGAGACGGAGCGCCAGGCGCGCGCCGGGGAGCTCGATGTGCTCTATGTCGCGCCGGAGCGCCTGCTTACCGAGCGTTGTCTCACGCTGCTCGACCGGTGCTCCCTGGCGCTCTTCGCGATCGATGAAGCGCATTGCGTGTCGCAGTGGGGCCACGACTTCCGGCCGGAGTATCTGCAGCTCGCCGTGCTGGCGGAGCGTTATCGCGCCGTGCCGCGCATCGCGCTCACCGCGACCGCGGATGAGCTCACGCGCAGGGAGATCCTCGAGCGGCTGCGCCTCGACGCACCGCGGGTGTTCGTCGCCAGCTTCGATCGCCCCAACATCCGCTACCGTATCGCCGAGAAGGACAACCCCCGCCGCCAGCTCCTGCGATTCATCCGCGATGAGCACGCGGGGGAATCCGGCATCGTCTATTGCCTGTCGCGAGCGTCGGTGGAGAACACGGCGCAGCTCCTGGCGCGCGAGGGGATGGATGCCTTGCCCTATCATGCGGGGCTCGACAGCGGCACGCGCGAGGACAACCAGCGCCGCTTCATCCGCGATGACGGCATCGTCATGGTGGCGACCATCGCCTTCGGCATGGGAATCGACAAGCCCGACGTGCGCTTCGTCGCGCACCTCGATCTGCCGAAGAGCATCGAAGGCTACTACCAGGAGAGCGGCCGTGCCGGCCGCGACGGCCTGCCTGCCGATGCCTGGATGGTTTATGGGCTGCAGGATGTGGTGCAGCAGCGGCGCATGATCGATCAGTCGGAGGCCAGCGCGGAGTACAAACGCGGTGCGACCGCGAAGCTCGACGCGCTCCTCGGCTTGTGCGAGACGACGCAATGCCGGCGCGTGCGCCTGCTCGAGTACTTCGGCGAGACCGCCGCGCCCTGCGGCAATTGCGACAATTGCCTGGACCGGCCCCAGGAGTGGGACGGCACGGTGGCGGCGCAGAAGCTTCTCTCCTGCATCGCGCGCTGCACTTCGGCCAGCGGCTTCGGCTTCGGCGCCCAACACGTGATCGACATCCTGCGCGGTCACCGGACTGCCAAAGTGGAGCAGTTTCGCCATGATCGCCTCAGCACCTTCGGCATCGGCGCGGATCTGGAGGCGACGCAGTGGCGCTCGGTGCTGCGCCAGCTCGTCATGTTGCGCCTGGTCGAGGTCGACGCGGAGCGCTACGGCGTGCTGCGCCTGACATCCGCCAGCCGCGAGGTGCTCCGCGGCGAGCGCACGATCCGCCTGCGGCGTGCGCTCGAGGGTGGAGGCCGGCCGGGCGGCCGCGGAGCGATCGACCGCACGCGGATGACGCCGGCACAAGCGGCGCGCCTGCTGTCGGCCGCCTCCGCCGTCCCCGGGAGCGATGCGACCCTGGATAGCGATGGCCAGCATCTGGCTCTCTTCGAGGCGCTGCGCATCTGGAGGCGGCAGGTGGCGCGCGAGCATGGCGTGCCGGCGTACACGGTGTTCCACGACACCACGCTGGAGGAAATCGCCCGGCGGCGCCCCGGCTCGACGGCGGAGCTGCGCGCGGTGAGCGGCGTGGGCGCGATCAAGCTCGAGCGCTATGGCGCGGCCGTGTTGGAGCTGATCCAGGGCGCGCAGCCGGGCATCATGCCCGCAACAGGCCCGTGAGCGGCCGCGCCGCGCGGCTGTCCGGAAACACCGAGCTCTCGAGCGCCCGCTCGGGCACCTGCAGATGCTCCGCCAACAGCCCCTTCATGACCGAGCGCAGGTCGAGCGTCGGACGCAGATCCCGGTCCTGGTACAGTTGCCGGGGCGAGAGTCCCGGCCAGTCCGCCACCACGCGGCCGCCGTTGACCGCACCGCCGAGGAGGTAGGCCGCGGTGGCGGTGCCGTGATCGGTGCCCCGCGTCCCGTTCTCCGCCACCGTCCGGCCGAACTCCGTCGCCAACAGCACCGCGGTATCGTTCCATACCGGACCGAGGCCCGCCGCGAGGGCGGACAGCGCCGCATCGAGCGTTGCCAGGCGGGTGGCGATCTGGCCCTTCGCGCCGCCTTCATTGAAGTGCGAATCCCACCCCACGGTGTCGAAAACCGCCACCTGCGGACCGTCCTCCTGCCGCAGGAATCGCGCCGCCGCCTGCACGACCTCCGCGTACCGCGCGCGCGGCTGGCCGCGCTTCGCCAGAAGCGGGCGCGGGCCGCCGCCCATCGTGGGGTCTTGACTCGCAGTGTCCTGGTCGGCAATCGCTTCGGCTGCGAGCGCCTCGGCCAGCTTCTTTCCGAGCACCGGGTCGCGCGAGTAGAGATCCGATATCCGCTGCAACGTGTCGTCGTCGAGCGGCGCAAGACGCGAAGGCGACCAGGAGGTCACGGCCGCCGGTCCGCGCATCACGAGCGGCGCCGTCGCCGCGAGGCTGATCCCGCGCTCCTTCTCCGGCGCCTTCCCCGCCGGGATCGCGGCCAGGGCGCGATTCAGCCAGCCCGTTTCCACCGCATGCGGCACCGCATATCCCGTCTCCAACACGTTCTGGCCGTCGAAGTGCGATCGGTCGCGATAGGGGCTCGCCACCGCGTGAAACACGATGAGCTCGCGCGCCGCATAGCTCTGGTGCATGAATGCGAGCGCGGGATGCAGGCCAAACGTTCCATCGAGCGCGAGCGCGCCGCCGTCCGTGCCCGGCCGCCCGATCTGCAGCTCGCCCCGCAGCCCGGCGTAGGCCGGATCGCCACAGGCCGGCACCGCCTCCAGACCGTCCAGCGCGCCGCGCAGGATGATGAACACCAGGCGCGGCTTCCTGCCGTTGGCCATGCCGGCGAAGGTGAGCCCGCTCAGCCACACGCTGCCCGCGGCCAGCGCTCCGCTCGTCAAGAACTCGCGTCGCTTCACGTGATCAGCGCCTCATGAAGTCCGGGGAAGCCAACAGCAGCGCGACGGCCTGCGCCGCGGTCTCCGCGTGCGCGATGGCAGTGCGCGTGGCGGCGGTGAGCGCGCCACCCAACATCTGCGGCGCCAGCTCCCGCGCGTCGCGTCTCGGTCCGACCCTCTGCGCCACGGCGTCGGCCCACTCGATGCGCTTCAACAGCTCCGACGCGCCGTCCCAATCGGCGCTCCGATCCGGCCACCCGGCCGGCGATCCGGGGCACCAGATCCTCTGCCCGAGGAGTTGGAAGAGTCCTATTGGAGCCAGGGGCTTCCCCGTGTCCGTCCGCAGAGGCAGCTCCAGCCCGCGGAACGAGGATACGATGAAATCCGACGGCGATTTGTACTTGGCGACCGGCTGCTCCCAAGCCTCCGGCGAGTCGATCAACGCCCGGTAAACGGTCGGCAGATCGCCACCGCTTGCCGAGAATGCCGCGGCCAGCCGGTCCACGGCGGGCGCCGGCGGATCATCCGCGATGAAATGTCGGGCGAGCTTGGTCGCGATGAATCGCGCCGTGGCGGGGCGAGCGGCGAGGTCCCGCAGCACCGCCACGCCCTGGTCGTAGCCGCCGTCGGGGTAGCGCTTGCCCATCACCACCTGGGAGCCGGGCTGGTGCATCGCCGCGCGGAAGAGGAACGTGCCCGGCTGCGCGCTGGCTCGCCAGCGCTCGGGCCCGGCGATCGACCAGCCGGTCAACACCCGGGAGAACGCGGTGACGTCGGCCTGCGTGTAACCGCCATCGACGCCCACCGTATGCAGCTCCATCGTCTCCCGCGCCAGGTTCTCGTTGATTCCCGGCCTGGTGCCGGGCCTGCGTCGCGCGATGTTTCTGGCCGCGCGCGAGTCCGGTCCCATCGACATCTGGTTGTCGAGATAGAGGACCATCGCCGGATGCCGCTCCGTCGCGAGCAGCATGTCGTTGAAGTTGCCGAGAACGTAGGGCCGGATCGCTTCGCGCTCGTAACTTCCCGCCAGCGCAGCCAACACGCCCTTGTCGATCGAGACGGCAAAGTGGTTCGACCAGAAGTGGACCAGCCGCTCCACGAACGGGCGGTCGGTCGAGACCGCCTGCCGCAAGCGCGCGCCGGCCTCGGCGAGATAGATGGGCCGGATGAGCTGCGGCAGCTTCCTGAAAGCGCCGATCGCGGCTGCGGAGGCGCCGCCTTCATCGTCGCCGCGTACGCGCCTCATGCGTGCGGCACGGATGGTGCGGCGTAGGTCGTAAACCTGGGCAAGGATGCTGGCGGAGCTCTGCAGGCCGTCGCCGGTGATCTGCGGCGCGGGCCCCTCGAGCTGCGCTCGCAGCCCGTCCGGCCCGGCGCCGCCGATGGTGGCCAGCTCGCCCGGCCGGGCGCCGAGCCCGAAGCGGTTGGCCGCGATGGCGGAGGTCAGCCCCTTGTCCATAGCCCTATAGCGCACGGGTACCGGCGCCGGTTGACCGCAACCGCCTCCGATATACTGCCGTCATGCCCATCCCCGACTCCCCCGACCTGGTTCTGGTCGATGCGTCCTCCTATCTCTACCGCGCCTTCCACGCCTTGCCGGCTCTGAGCAACTCCCGGGGCGAGCCCACGGGCGCGCTCCTCGGCGTCCTGAACATGCTGGCTAAATTCCTCAAGGAATGCCGGCCCAAGCGCATCGCCCTGGTGTTCGACGCGCCGGGCAGGACGTTTCGCGACGATCTCTTCGCGCAGTACAAGGCCCACCGCACGCCGATGTCGGACGATCTGCGCCGGCAGATCGAGCCGCTGCTCAGTGTGCTGCGCGCCCAGGGTCTACCCCTGCTGCGGGTCGAAGGCGTCGAGGCCGACGACGTCATCGGAACGCTCGCCTGCCGGGCCGCCCGCGCAGGGCAGTCGGTGCTCATCTCCACGGGCGACAAGGACATGGCGCAGCTCGTCGACGGATCGATCACGCTGGTCAATACGATGAGCAACACCGTGCTCGATCGCGTCGGGGTCAAGGCGAAGTTCGATGTCTTCCCGGAGCAGATCGTCGACTATCTCGCGCTGGTGGGCGACAGCTCCGACAACATCCCCGGCATCGACAAGGTGGGCCCGAAGACGGCGGCGAAGCTGCTCAACCAGTACGGGACGCTCGACAATCTCATCCGGAACGTGAATGAGGTGAGCGGCAAGGTCGGTGAGAACCTGCGCGCCGGGCTCGAGACTCTCGAGCTGGCACGCAAGCTGGCGACCATCCACTGCGATCTGGAGCTGCCCGTCACCCTGGAGGAGCTCGTGCCGGCGGAGCCGGATACGCCGCGCCTGCGCGAGCTTTATACCCGCTACGAGCTGCGTGCCTTCCTGAGTCGGCTCGATGGCGGGAGCGGTGAGGCGGCAACTGCCGCGAAAAGTAGCGTAGAGCCTCTCCAAGAGGGCAGCGCCCCAACACCGGCCCGGGTGGGCATCCCACCGGACGGCCCGGCTCCTGTGGCTGCGTCGCCGATCGTCAGGAATTACCAGACGCTGGAGCGATGGGAGGATCTCGAGCGCTGGATCGCGAAGCTGCGCGAGGCGCAGCTGATTGCCCTCGATACGGAAACGACCCGCCTCGACTACATGAGCGCCGAGATCGTGGGTATTTCCTTCTGTATCGAGTCGGGCACCGCCGCCTACCTCCCGCTGGGGCACGACTATGCCGGGGCGCCGCCGCAGATCGACCGCGCGCGCGCCCTCGAGGCGCTCAGGCCCGTTCTCGAGGACCCCGAGAGGCCCAAGCTGGGTCACCACCTCAAGTACGACGCGCACGTGCTGCAGAACCACGGGATTCGCCTGGCCGGAATGCGATACGACACGATGCTGGAGTCCTACGTTTGGAACAGCGTAGGGACGCGACATGACATGGATGCGACGGCCCTCTGTTATCTCGGCCGTCGTACCATCACTTACGAGGATGTGGCGGGCAAGGGAGCCAAGCAGATCCCGTTCAGTCAGGTGCCGGTGGAGCGGGCCTCGGAATATGCGGCGGAGGACGCCGAGGTGACGCTGTGTCTGCATCGGGCCCTCTGGCCGAAGCTCGAGAGCATTCCGGCGCTGCAGCGCCTGTACGAGGAGATCGAGCAACCGCTCGTGCCGGTGCTCGAGCGCATGGAGCGCCGGGGCGTGCTCGTCGACCGCGATCTGCTGCGGGCGCAGAGCACGCGCTTCGCCGCGCAGTTGCAGGACCTCCTGCAGCAGGCGCGGCGCGAAGCCGGATATGACATCAACGTCGACTCGCCGAAGCAGCTGCAGCAGGTGCTGTTCGAGAAGCTGGGCCTCCCGGTGCTGCGCAAGACCCCGACGGGGCAGCCCTCGACGGCGGAGGATGTGCTGGAGGAGCTCGCGGCCTCCTACCCGCTGCCGCGGATCGTGCTCGATTACCGCGCGCTGGCCAAGCTCAAATCGACTTACACCGACAAGCTTCCGGAGCAGATCAATCCGCGCACGGGCCGCATCCACACCTCCTACGGGCAGGCGGTGGCGCAGACCGGCCGCCTTTCCTCCTCCGATCCCAACCTGCAGAACATTCCGATCCGCCGGCCCGAAGGCCGGCGCATCCGCCAGGCCTTCATCGCTCCGCCGGGCCACGTGCTGGTGGCCGCCGACTATTCGCAGATCGAGCTGCGCATCATGGCGCACCTCTCGGGCGATGAGGGCCTGCTTGCCGCGTTCGCGGAGGATCGCGACGTTCATCAAGCCACCGCGGCGGAAGTCTTCAGCGTGCCGCTCGCGGAGGTGACCGCCGATCAGCGGCGGTTGGCGAAGACGATCAACTTCGGGCTCATCTACGGGATGTCGCCGTTCGGACTCGCGCGCAACCTCGGCATCGATCGCGGCGCCGCGCAGACCTATGTGGAGCGCTACTTCCAGCGCTACCCGGGCGTACGTCGCTTCATGGACGAGACACGCCAGCAGGCACGCGAGCGCGGCTACGTGGAGACGGTATATGGCCGCCGCTTGTACCTGCCGGACATCCGCTCCGGCAATGCCCAGACGCGTCAGTACGCCGAGCGCAGCGCCATCAACGCGCCCATGCAAGGCACCGCGGCCGACATCATCAAGCGGGCCATGATCGCAGTCGATGCGTGGTGCGCCCGCGAGGACGCCCCGGCTCGGCTCATCATGCAAGTGCACGATGAGCTGGTGCTCGAGGTGCGCAGCGACGCCGTGGAGTCGGTCTCCCGAGCCGTCCGGGAACGAATGACCTCGGCCGCGGAGCTCCGCGTCCCGCTGCGGGTCGATGTCGGCACCGGAGCGAATTGGGACGAGGCGCACTGAGACGACGCGGGTGATTTGCCAGCATCTCGCGCGGAAACAGCCGATTTCGCGGGGCGGCCGCCCTCGAGCGCTACTTCTTCAGTTTCGCCGCGATCCGGCGGTAGGCCTCGCGGAAGGGAATGTGTTCCGTGGTGACGAGCCGGTTCGCTTCCTCGGCGGCGTGGATCGCCGGGTCGAGCCGGATCCGGTCGGGGCGGAAGCGCATCGCATCGAGCGCGGCGGGCAGGAGATCGACGGTCTCTTGGACCACGTCGATGCCACGAAAAAGGGGCGCCTTCAGGAGCTGCAGGTCGCGTTGGTAGCCCGAGGGCAGCTTGGCGCAGAGACTGAGCGCTTCCGTGAGACACGCCTGCGCCGTGGCGGACCGGCCGCGGATCAGCTCGAAGACATCCGGGTTGCGCTTCTGCGGCATGATGGAGGAGCCGGTGGTGAACGCATCCGGCAGCTCGAGGAAACCGAACTCCTGGGTGTAGAAGAGCAGCACGTCGGTGGCGAGACGTCCCAGATCCTGCATGAGGAGCGCGCTCTCGAAGAGCAGGCTCGCCTCCGCCTTGCCGCGCGAGAGCTGCACCGAGGTGACCGGCTGCTGGACCTCGTCGAAGCCGAGGCTGAAGCACGGGAACTCGCGATCCAGCTCCAGGCCCGGCGTGCCGTACCCGGCGGCCGACCCGAGCGGAGACTTGCCGAGTCGGCGCTGAACCTCGCGCAGCCCCGCCGCGTCGTCGCGGATCTCCGCTGCGAACCCGCCCGCCCAGAGCGGCACGGAGCTCGGCATCGCCTGTTGCATGTGGGTATAGCCCGGAAGCGCCGTGCTCTTCTCACGCTCAGCCAGGCGATCGAGCGCCCGGGCCACCTCGAGCGCCCCGCCGCTCAACTCCTGCACGACATCGCGCAGATAGAGCCGCAGCGCCGTCAACACCTGATCGTTGCGCGAGCGTCCCAGATGAATCCGCCCGCCGGTGGCCCCGATGCGGGCCGTCAGCCTGCGCTCGAGCGCGGTCTGACCGTCCTCGTCGGCCAGCTCGATGCGCCAGAGTCCGCGCGCATGCTCCTCCCCCAGCCCGGCGAGGCCGCCGCGGATCGCTTCCAGATCGGGGAGGGACAGAAGCTTCTGCTGGTGCAGCATGTGCGCGTGCGCGATCGAAGCGCGCACGTCATAGCGCACCAGGCGCTCATCGAGTGCGAAGTCGTCCCCTGCCGTGTAGCGCAACACACGGTCGTCGAGAGGCGCACCCTTGTCCCACAAGCGAGTCATGATGGATCCCCGGCTGCAGTCAGCTCTGCGCGCCCTGCTGCTCCGCAGCGGTCAGCGCGTTGATATCCGCGACGATCAGCGTGCCCGTTCCCTCGTTCGTGAACACCTCGCCGAGGATGCCTTCCGGTGCCTGGTACGAGACCACGTGCACGCGCCGCACGCCGCCGCGGATCGCGTCCTCGATGGCCTTCGCCTTGGGCAGCATGCCGTCGGCGATCCGCCCCTCCTCGCGCAGGCGCTTCAGCCCCTGCAGGTCGATGTAGGAGATGAGCGAGCCCGGATCGGCGATGTCGCCCAGGATCCCCGGCGCGCCGGTGCAGAGGATCAGTTTCTCCGCGCCCAGCGCGGCGCCGAGGGCGGCGGCGACCGTGTCCGCGTTGATGTTGAGCAACACGCCGCTGTCGTCCGCCGACAGGGGGCTCACGACCGGCATGAGGCCGTTGTCGAGGAGCTTGCGCACCGCCGCCGGGTCGACCGCATCGATGTCACCGACGAAGCCGTAGTCCACCATCTCGCCGCTCGAGGCGATCCTCACCGGCGGGCGCCTGTGGGCGCGAACCAGACCCGCATCGACGCCGCTGATGCCCACGGCCTCGATGTCGAGGTCGCGGCAGATGCCGAGAATGCGGGTGTTGATGAGCCCGTTCAGCACCATCGCGGATACGTCGATCGACTTCTGGTCGGTGACCCGCCGGCCCTCCACCATGCGCGTCGGCACGCCGAGCGCGGTGGACAGCTCCGTGAGCTGCGGGCCGCCGCCGTGCACGAACACCACCCGCACCCCGAAGTAGTGCAGGATCGCGATCTGCTCGACGAGAACCCGCGTGGAGTCGAGATCGGCGAACACGCCGCCGCCCGCCTTCACGATGAAGGTCTTGCCTTTGTACATGCGGATGTAGGGCGCCGCGTTCTTGAGCGCGCGGATGGCCAGGGCCTGATCGCCAGGATGCATGATCATCTCGTGTGTCCCTCAAATGCTCTTCAACATGCGGTAGAGGACCGCCATCTGCACGGTGAGGCGATTGTAGGCCTCCCGCTGCACGGCGCTGCGCGGACTATCGAGCACCTCGTCCGCGATGGCGACGTTGCGGCGCACGGGCAGGCAGTGCATCAGGCGGCAGTCATCGGCGGCGCTCACGAACCAGTCGTTGCGCACGCACCAGTCCTTGAGGCCGCCGCGCAGCCGTCCGTCCGCGGCGGCATCGCCGTAACAGGAGGTCGCGCCCCATTCCTTCGCGTAAATGACGTGCGCGCCGCAGAGCGCCTCGGCCCGGTCGGCGGTTTCCCGCACGGAGCCGCCGGCGAGTGCCGCGGCGCGCTGCGCCTTCTCCATGATCGGCGGCGGCAGCGCGAACCCTTCGGGCCGCAGCACGATCACTTCCATGCCCCGCAGGGCCGCCATGTGCACGGCCGTGGCCGGTACGGCCAGCGGCAGCGCGCGTGGATGGTACACCCAGGAGAGGACGAAGCGGCCGCCCCGCGGCACACCGAGATCGTCCAGGGTCTTCCAGTCCGCGAGCGCCTGGCAGGGATGGCTGGTGGCCGACTCCAGGTTGATGAGCGGCTTGTCGATGAGGCTCGACATCGCGCTGAAGGCGCTCTCCGCGAGATCTGCGGCAAGGTCCTTGCCCTCCGCGAAGGCCCGCAGGCCGAGCACGTCGCAGTAGGAGGCGAGCACCGGAATCCCCTCGCGCACGTGCTCCGCGGCGGCACCTCTCATCACGGCGCCGCGCCGCGTCTCGAGCTGCCACGTGCCCTGTCCCGGAGTGATGACGAACGAGCTGCCGCCGAGCCGCGCCATGCCCGCCTGGAAGGAGGCGAGCGTGCGCAGCGACGGATTGAGGAAGAGGAGTCCCAGGATCTTGCCCGCGAGCGCGTGCGGCTCCGGATGCGTCTCGAGGCGGCGCGCCAGCTCGAGGAGCGCCAGCACCTCCTCGCGCTCGAGGTCCGCCAGGTCGAGGAAACGCTTCATGCGAGGCTTGCGAGCGCATCGCGCAGCAGATCGACGTGCTCCTCCTGGAGGATGAAGGGCGGCAGGAGCCGGACGATGTGGCTGTCGCTCGCCGTGCCCGCCAGGATTCCGACTTCCAACAGCTCGGCCTGGATCTGCTTCGCGGGCCGGCGGGTACGCAGCCCGAGGAGGAACCCCTCCCCCTGGCTCGCCTCGACCGGCCCGACGATGCAGGTGCGGCGGATGTAGTCCGACACGCGCCGCACGTTCTCGAGCAGATCCTCCGACTCGATGGCCTCGATCACCGCCTCGACGGCCGCGCAAGCCATGGGGCCGCCGCCGTAGGTGGTGCCGAGGAGCCCCAGGCTCAGGCTCGCGGATACCTTGGCGCAGGTGAGCAGCGCCGCGCAGGGAAAGCCGTTTCCGAGCGCCTTCGCCACCGTGATCATATCGGGCACAATTCCGTACAGGTTGGCGGCGAACGGATGGCCGACCCGGCCGAGCCCACACTGCACCTCATCGAAGATGAGCTGCGCGCCGACCTCGTCGCAGCGGCGACGCAGCGCGGTGAGGTAGGGTGCGCCCAGATCCACGGCGCCCGCGAGGCCCTGCACCGGCTCGACGATGACCGCGGCCGTGCGATCGGTGACCTGCGCGGCGATGGCAGCGAGATCGCCGCGCGGCATGAAGGTGACATCGAACGGCTTGCGCGGGAAGCCATACCAGGCGTCCGATCCCCACGTAAGCGCCCCTGCCGCCGCAGTACGGCCATGGAAGGCGCCCTCGACCGCTGCGACATGCGGCCGCGAGGTCATGCGAAACGCCAGCCGCAGCGCGTTCTCGTTCGCCTCCGCGCCGCTGTTGACGAAGAAGACGCTGGTGAAGGGCAGCTTCGAGAAGCGCACCAGGCGCTGCGCGGCGCGCGCGCGGATGCCCATGGCGATCGAATTCGACTGGAAGTTGCAGGAGCGGGCCTGGTCGGCGAGCGCTTTCGTCCAGCCGGCATGGCCGTATCCGAGTGCCGCGACCGCATGGCCGCCATAGAGATCGAGCACCCGCTCGCCGCGCGCGTTGCGCAGCCAGACGCCTTCGGCGGAGACGACCTCGAGAGGATATTGGGCGAAGACCGGCGCGAGGTAATCCCGGACCGGAGCGTCTTGGACTGCCGTAACTGCTGAACTCATGCTTTCATCATCTCAGTTGGCCATCGAATCAGGTACACGGATGCGCCCCGGATCCAGCGTCATCAACTACATCCAGCCGGGCGCGCAGGCCGTGAGGCCCTCGGTCTCCGCCAGCCCGAACATCCGGTTCATCCACTGCACGGCGCCGCCGGCGGCGCCCTTGTTGAGATTGTCCACCACACACATCACCGCTACCGTGCGGCCATTGGCCACCGCGGAGAGGTGCGCGTAGTTGGTGGTCGCGACTTCCTTCACCCTCGGTGCCGAGTCCGTCACCCGCACGAACGGCGAGCCGGCATAAAACTCCCGCAGCGCCGACAGCACCCGGGGTGTGTCGATGGGTGTCTTCAGCGGCGCTTGCACGGTGATGTGAATGCCGCGGGCGAACGGCCCGGAGTGCGGCACGAAGGCAAACTCCGCCTCCACACCCGTCGCGGCGCGCGCGCAGGCGGCGACCTCCGGCGCATGGCGGTGCGTCAGCGCGTTGTAGGAATAAAGGTCGCTCTGGCGCAGCGGGTGGTGAGTGCCTTCGACCGGCTTGCGCCCGGCGCCCGTGCTGCCGGTGATGCCCGTCACGAAGAGCACCGGCGGTGTGAGCCCCAGGGAAAGGAGCGGCACGCTCGCGAGCAGCGTCGCCGTCGCGAAGCAGCCGGGATGGGCCACGTGCGGGGTGTCGAGCTTGCGCAGGTGCTCCGGCACGGCGCAGGTGAACTCCCGCAGCCGCGCGGGAGCATCATGCGCGTGCTTGTAGACCGCCTCGTACTCCGCCGCGGAGCGGAAGCGAAAATCGGCGGAGATGTCGACGACGCGGGGACGAGTACCGGCCTGCGCCGCGGCCCTCAGCAAGGCGTCGATCAACGCAGCCGAGACTCCGTGCGGCGCAGCGCTGAACACGGCGCATTCCGGGTTGCCGGATACGAGCGCCTGCACTTCCGACTGCGACGTGAAGCGGGTATCGCCGTACGCGGCCGCAAGGTGCGGGAACGCCTTCGCGACCGGCTCTCCCGGCTGACTGTCGGACATCACCGCCGCGAGCCGGAAACGCGGATGCGCGCTCAGCAGGCGCAGCAGCTCGCCGGCGACGTAGCCCGTGCCTCCGAGCACGACCGTGGGTATCGGAGTCACGCGGCGGACTCCCGCTGGAGGCCGATAGCCTCCATCACCCGGTCGCCCAGTGCGGCGCCCGTGCTCAGCGCGTTGAAGGCCGGCACGCCCAACTGTTGGGCGATGATCTCGACCCCCACCTGATTGTCGGTCGAGGGTCCGGTGACCACGCAGGGCTCGATCCCGAACCGCTCGCGCAACAGCTTCACGCCGCCCCAGGCCGCGACCGGATCGTTGGCCGAGAGGACGACGCCGGTGAGCGCCGCGCGGATGTCGGGGCACTCGAGAATCGCATCGACGCCGTAGGTGCCGAGAATGCCGTCGCCGAGCTCGAACACGATCACATCGGGCCGGCCGCCCGAAAGCTCGGTCAGCATGGTACGGGTGAGCGCCGGTCCATTGACCCGTGTGGTGGTGACGACACCGAGGTCGGTGAAGATGGCGGAGCGCCGCGCCCCGGCATCCTCCATCGCGAGGACGTCACGCCGCAATGAAACGCCGGTCGCCTTGAAGGCATCGATCGTAAGCCCCCGATGGCGCATGCGGCTGATGATGGCGCATGCGGCGGCCGTCTTGCCTGCCTCCATGCAGGTTCCGGCCAGCGCCACGATTGGGATCTGCCGCGAATCGAGCTTCGCCGCGAGGTCGAGCCGGCGGTGGCCGGCGCGCGCGGGCACGCCGATGCGCTCGCCGAGGTAGGGGAAGTTGAGCGCCACGCCAAGCACGCGGCAGTCGAAGGGCTTGCCCTTGTCCGGGTTGATGGAGTCGCAGATCCCGAGCACGCCGCCGATGTTGAGCATCTGGATGACATCGCCCGCCTGGAGCGACGGCGGGATGTGCCCCGAGTAGCCGAAGAGCGCCTTGCGGTGGCCGAGAGCGCCCACCACGATGTCGCCCTTGCCGACCTTCGCCATGCGGCCGCTCACGAGCTCCAGGGTGTTGTAGGTCGACTTGTTGGTCAGCACCTCGACGACGATCACCACGCCTTCCTCGGAAGGGATATCGGTGGAGATGCGCACCTCGTGCGACAGGCCGCAGGCCTGGGCCACGGAGGCGATCTTGTCGACGACGACGCTTCTCATCCCGCTGACCATGTCAGGTCTCCTCCTGGGCGCGCTCGCCGGCGCGCCGGTGGAATACGCCCGTCAGGGCGACGATCTTGGAAAAGCCGAGCGCATCGGTCGGGGTCCACTCGCCCGCCGCCTCGCCGTACACGCCCTTGGAGGCGGCCATCAGCGAGTGGGGCGACTGCACGCCTTCGATGAAGAGGTTGCCCGGGCGCAGCTGGATGCGCACCCGGCCGGTCACGCGTTCCTGGGAAGAGAGGAGCAATGCCTCGATGTCGCGGCACACGGGGTCGAGGAGCTGGCCCTCGTGCACCAGGTCACCGTAAGGCTGGGCAACCGTCTCCTTGATGCGCTGCTGGCGGCCCGTGAGCACGAGCTTCTCGAGCTCCCGGTGAGCGGTCAGCAGCACCTCGGCGGCCGGCGCCTCGAATGCGACGCGTCCCTTGGTGCCGATGATGGTATCGCCCAGATGGATGCCGCGCCCGATGCCGAACGGCGCGGCCAGAGCCTCCAATGCCTCGATGAGAGCGACCGGCGAGAGCGCGCGGCCGTCGAGTCCGACGGGGCGTCCCTGTTTGAACTCGATGACGTGCGATTGCGGGGCCCGCGGTTGCGCGAATGCGTCGCGAGTGATCACCCACGCGTGATCGGGAATGCTGCCGGAGGATGTCAGAGTCTCCTTGCCGCCGATCGTCACGCCCCAGAGCCCGCGATTGACGGAATAGGCCGCGCCGAAGGGCGGCACCGGGAGCTTGCGCGACTGCAGGTAATCGAGCTCTTCCTGCCGCTTGAACGCGCGATCGCGCACCGGCGCCAGCACTTCCAGCTCCGGAGCCAGCGTGCGCATGGCGACCTCGAAGCGCACCTGGTCATTGCCCGCGGCGGTGCAGCCGTGAGCGATCATGTTGGTGCCGAGCTTGCGCGCCATCTGCGCGATGGTCTGCGCCTGCATGACGCGCTCCGCGCCGACGCAGAGCGGGTACATCTGGCCGCGCTTGACGTTGCCCATGATGAGGAAGCGCAGCACCTGCTCGAAGTAGTCCGCGCGCGCGTCGATCTGGTGATGCTCCACGGCGCCGAGCGCGCGGGCGCGCTCCGCCAGCGTGCGGGCCGCACCCGCATCGATTCCGCCGGTGTCGACGGTCACGGTGATGATCGGGCGGCCGTAGTTCTCCTTCAGCCAGGGCACGAGAAAGGAGGTGTCGAGTCCGCCGGAATAGGCGAGAACGATGGGCAAGTCGCCCTTTACGGAGACGGGATTGGGCATGCTCAAACTCGGAAGATGGCCTGCAGCCGGGCAATGAGGGTGTCCTGCGCCCCGGCGTTGGCGGTTGCGATGAAGATGGTGTCGTCGCCGGAGAGGGTCCCGGCGACCTCGGGCCACTCTGCCCGGTCGATGGCCACGGCAACGCTTTGCGCCGCGCCGATGGTGGTCCTGACGACGGTCAGCGATGGGCCGGCGCGCCGCAGCCCGCGCACGAACTGCGCGAGCATGCCGAAATCGCCATTGGTCCGCGAGACCTCATCGGGGGGCAGCACGTACCGCCCGCTTGCCTTGAGCACGCCGAGATCGCGCAGGTCGCGGCTCACCGAGGACTGCGTCACCTCGAAGCCCTGCGTCTTGAGCAGCCGCGCCAGGTCTTCCTGCCGGCGCACGTGTCCGCCGCGCAGGATGCGCACGATGGCTTGGCGGCGCTCGAGCTGCTGGGCGTCCACGGGTGGGTCACTGGCCATGGTTGTGCATAATCTTGCGAAGAGTATGCATATTCATGCGCAGCCCTGTCAAGGCGGCCGGCCGATCCCCGCTGGGCCGCTCAGCTTCATTTCTCGACGCTGAACACCAGATCCGCCCCCCTGATCTGCCCGGCCTCGGTGCGGATCGTCCAGTGGTCACCGAGGCTGTAGCGCAGGCGGATCGCGTTCAACTGCTGCGTGAGGCCGACGCCGTAGCTCACGTAGAGGCGCGGCGATAGATACTTGCCGAGGACGAGCGAGGTCTCGTTGTTGAGATCGGTCTCCAGGCTGATGTCGGGCAGGCCGATGCGGGAGCCGAGCTGCTGCGCGAGGATGGCGCCGCCCTGGGTGAGCAACTCGTTGGCGGCGGTCGCCTGCTGGTTCTGCTGGCTCGAGGCCGCCATCATCTCGAGCGTGCTGCCGCCGCCCCCGCCGGACAGGATGAGGGAGACGATCTGCGACTGCGGCAGCGACGGATCGGAGAAGAAGGACATCCGCGGCTGCTGCAGGGTGCCGCGCACGGTGATGCCGGCCGTCACGTCGGGATAGCGCTTGATCGCGCGGATCTCGATGCCCGGGTTGTCGATCGGGCCGCCCGTGAAGATCAGGCGCCCGCGCTGGATTTCGAGCTTGCGGCCGTAGGCGGAGTACTTGCCCTTCTGCACCGAGAGCTCTCCCGTGGCGCGCGTGATTGCGTCGTAGCCGCTGCGGACCGTGATGCTGCCCCCGAGGCGGCCCGTCAGGCCCATCGTGTCGATGTTGACATCCGGGCCGAGCGTCATCGTGATCTGGGTCCGCACCTTGAAGCGATCGGCCGGGTTCTGCGACTCCTGACCGACGATGACCTCATCCGAGGAGGAGGTCACCGCCCCCGTGTAGTCGGTCGGAACGATCCTCGCGTGAGGCACGCCGACGGTGCCGGTGATGTCGATCTCGCGCGCCGCCACTTTGAAGTCGAGATCCGGCGAGGCGTCGATCCGCGCTTCGGGAATGTCCACCACCCGCAGGTTGCTGCCATCGAGGTGGAGCTGCCCAAAGGGGAGCGCATTGCGCCAGTGGAGCTGGCCGTTGGCATGCACCTGGCCGAGACCTGCTTGCGCGACGCCATCGAACATCAGCCCGTCGTCCGTCAGGCGCGCCGTCAGGCCGACGTGGCGCAGCTTCAAATTGGTGCGGTAGACATCCAGCTCTCCATCGGACACGCCGAGCGTACCGCTCAACTGCGGCGCGGCCACCGTGCCGGCGATCCGCGCATCGGCCGTCAGATGGCCGGCCACCCGATCGAGATCGGGGACATAGACGGAAACGAGGTCGAGCTTGGAGGTCTGGGCGCGCAGCTCCCCCGTGAGCGGCATGTCCTGCCAGCGCTGCGCGCCGCGGCCGATCTCGAGTCTGCCCGCGAGCGTGCCGATCTCTCCCGAAGTCAGTGAAGCCTCGGCGTCGATCGCCGCCGGACTGGCGGTGGCGGTGAGCACCCCCGAGCCGATGGAAGTGCGCTCCATTCGTCCGCTCACGAGCCGCCGCGCCAGTGTGGCGTCGTGCAGCTCCAGCCGGAATACCCCCTGGGCGGGGCTGCCGCCGCCGCCGAAGAGGCGTGCGCCGACATCGATGTTGCCGAGGTATTCGACCGTCGGCGTGCGGCCCGCGGTGAGCGTGCTCAGAGGCAGCCGGCTGGCGGTCAATGTGGTGGACCACGCCGCGGGTGTCCAGCTGCCCTCGGCGCAGAGGTTGCCGGGAGTGCCGATCAGGCAGAAGCGATCGATGCGGCTCGCTGCGCGCGACACGCTGAGCGATACCGGCCGCTCCAGGTGCAGCCGCAGCGACTCCTCACCTGAGAGGTTGAGCGCTTCCAACTGTCCGCCGAAGCTGCCGCCGTTGAAGCTGCCGCTCGCCGTGGCGGCCAGGTGCAGGCCTGGCGCGCGGGCATCGAGGCGGGCGGTCGCTGCCGCCGCCGGACCGTCGACCGTAAATTCCAGGCTCTCGAGCGTGCGGCGATGCAACTGCAGCCGCCGCAGATGCGCGGCGATCGCCGAAGGGCGGTGCGAGCTCGGGTCGAAATCCACCTTGGCATCGAAGCCCGCGAGTGACACGCCGCCGTAGCGGATATCCTCTCCTTGGGCGGTGGCGAGCACGTTGGGAGCGTCGAGCGGTCCGCGGATCGTGCCGCTCGCCTGCACGCGGCCGCGGCTGCCGGCGGATAGCAGGCTCAGATCCTGCGCCGTCACCGCGAACCGCAGATCCGCCGTGCGATCGATCCGCCCATCGAGCGCCAGGCGCGTGCGGCCGAGAGCCACGCGGATCTGTTGGAACGTCCACGTATCGCCCGCATACGCGAGCCTGCCGCCGCCGCTCGCGGCAACACCGCGCAGCCGGCCGCTGAGCCCGGCAACCGTCACGCTGATCGGATCGCCCGCCTTGAATCCACGGCCTGAGATCGCCACCCCGAAAGCGAGACTGCCCGGGAGGTCGGGTCGCCATTGACCCGGATCGATGCCGGTGGCGCTGCCGCGGAGCGCCCAGCGCTGCACCGGCGCCCAGGTCACCTCACCCTGCAGGTCCGCGCGACCGCGCAGCAGATCGACTCTCCCGCGGCTGACGCTGACGCCGTCGTCCCCCAACTTGCCGGCGACGTCGGCCGGCACCGGAGCGAGCTCAGCGATCTGCGCTTGTCCTCGAGTGTGGAACTCGTAGGGGCGCAGGCCCGAGAGCTCGAAGCTGCCCTCGCGGCTGCGAAACGGCACGTTCCGTCCGGCGAGCGGCCAGCGGAAATTGCGCCACGTGCCGCGCAGGTCGAGGCGCGGTCCTGCGGGCACGATCCCGATGGTTCCCGAGGCGATCGTGCGCGCTCCCGAGGCCGGATGCAGGATATCGATGCGCCGCGCGGTGAGGACCTTATCGGAGTAGCCGCCGTCGAACTGCACGTCGAACGGGCCGGCTTTCAGTCCGGCCGGATCCAGTGTGCCGTGCGCGGCGAAGGTCTTGCCCGCGCCGCTCAGGGCGAGCTTGCCGCGGATGGCGCCCAGCGCTCCGGTCAGATGCCAGGCGCGCAGATCGAAATTCCGGACCGCGGCCTCGCCCTCCCAGTGCCAATCGTGGGTCAGATCGAGCATCTCGCCGCTGAGATCGCTCTGGAAGGGCGTGAGGATGCGGGCGCTGACTCCCAACCTGTCGAGATCCCCCGCCCCCTGCGCGGCGACCGTCCAGACGGGCTGTCCGCGCGGCTGCCAGGTGATCCGGCCTTTCCCCGTGAGCCGCAGCGGATCGCCGGCGTGGAGCGCGCCGCTGCTGATCGCGAAGTGCACCTCGGCCATCTGCAGCGTGGCCCGATAGATGCGGATGTCCCGGTGCTGCAGCAGCGCCGAGCCGGCGATGCCGCTGCCTTCGAGACGGGCGCCGTCCGGCACCACCAACACCGCCTTGCCGACGCTGGCGTGTCCGATGTCGATGGTCAGCCAGCGCGGCAGGAACTCCGGCGGACGATGAGGCCCCGGCGGTCCGGGCGGCGGCCGCTTGACCCTGATATACGCGCTGTCGACCGTCGTCTCGGGCGTGCGGATGATCTGCCAGAGGAGCGGCTCCAGACGGGTCCGGGTGTAGATGCCGCGGAACTCGAGATGCACCCGCTCCTGGTCGATGACCACCAGTCCCGCGCGGGCCCCGCCCGCGATGGTGCCGCTGACATCCTCGATCCTGACCCCGACGTGGCCAAACCGCCGCGGCAGGTGGCGCACGACGAATCGCAACCCGCTCTGGGTGTAGAGCACGGAGTAGAGCGCGGCGCACGGCAGGCCGATCGTGACCAGGAGGAAGAGGGCGGTGGCGAACAGCAGGAATCGGCGCATCGCGGCGGGTGCCTTTTTACGGCGCTCTCACAGCTTCGGCGAGAAGTTGATGTAGAGACGCGGGCTGCCCGACTGCGACAGCGGCTGTCCGATGTCGATGCCGAGGGTCAGGACGGGCAGGCGGACCCGGAATCCGATTCCGGCGCCGTACTCGAGCGGCGTGCCGAAGTGGTTGAAGGCGTTGCCGTAATCGAAGAACGCGGCGATGCCGAAGTTCCTCGGCAAATCGCGGTCGAACTCCACCGAGCCGGTGATCAGATCCTTGCCGCCCGCCTTCACGCCGCCGATGCACTCGTTGGCCGGGCTACCGTTGTATTTGACCTGGTTGCAGACGTTCTCCGTGGGTGAGAGGTCATCGTAGGCGAAACCGCGGACGCTACCCTCGCCGCCCGCGAAGAAGCGCATCGCCGGCGGTACCTGGTCGAAGCGGGAGGCGAGCGTGGCGCCGACTTCATCGCGCAGCAGCAGATGCCACTTCGGGGCGAGATTGATGACCCGCTCGAGCTGCAGGTCCGCCTGCAGGAAGTTGGCGTTGGCGCCGAACCCGGCCTGCGAGCCGCGGATCTCGAGATAGAAGCCGTGCTGGAACATCGGCTCGCCGAGATACCCTTTCGGCACCGAAGCCACATCGACGCCGGGGACGAGCATGTAGTCGTTGCCCACGCCCAGAGTCGCATTGGGGACGGTGCAATCAATCGTCACTGAGGCCGTGCAGGGCGGAGTCGACGTTCCCGGTGCCGCCGGCGGCGCCACCTGCGCCGTCGGCGGCAACACGTCCGCGGTCCCTTGCACCGAAGCGGTGGTGTGCACCCCGTTCAGGAACGCCACGGTCTGCCATTGCCCGGTCACCCAGGTGACGCTGGGTCCGATCGACACCGTGCGCGCCTCGACGTCCGCGAGCTGACGCTGCTCGACAGTCCCGGCGAGTGTCAGGTTCTCGACCGCCGGGTCGCCGATCGGGATGACATAGCGGCTCTGCAGGCTGTACTTCGTCACCTGCGCGGCCTCGAGGTCGATGCTCATCTTGTGGCCGTGGGAGTTGAGTCGCCGGTTCTGCCAGCTGATGATGCCGCGCGCGCCGGTATCCGTCGCGTAGCCCGCGGCGAACGAGTAGATGTTCGGGTGACTGGGCTCGGCCTGGATGCTCACCGGCACCGTGTGCTGAATCCGGTCAGGCGTCCCTGTCAGCACCTCCAGGTCGGTGAAGTACTCCGTGTCATCGAGCGCGAACTGCGTGCGCAGGACTTCCGTCAGATCGAATGGCTCCCCCTCCCGGTAGCGCAGGTAGCGGCGTACCAGCTTGTCGTCGATCGCTTGCTGCCGGATCGTGGTGGCGCCGAAGCGGTAGCGCACGCCCGTTTCGAGCTCCAGTGCGATGCTGGCCGTATGGGTCCCCGGGTTGACCAGCAGCTCGTGACGGGTCAGCGTCGCATCGAGATACCCGTAGGTGGCCGCGGTGCGCAGCAGGTCACCCTTGACGCTCTCGTACTGAGCCTGATTGAGCGGCTCGCCGGTATGGAACGGCAGGTCGGAGGTGATGTGCGTGAAGAGCGGGCTGGCCGCTCCCGGTCCGGTCACCCGGACGTCGACCTGTCGCAGGATCACCGGCTGGCCGGGGACGATGGCGATGGCCACCTGCCAGTTGCCAGGGCCGGAGGCGGTGACGCTCGAGCGCACCTCGGGCTGGTAGTACCCGAAGGGGCTCAGGGCGGAGTGAACTTCCCGGCTGATGCGGCTCTGCAGCCTCTCCACCGTGTCGGGCGTCAGATCCTTGCTGTGCTCGTAACGGGCGAAGCTCAGGAACGCGAGCACGTTGTTGCGCAGCGGATCGCTCACACCGGTGACGGTGATGGTCACATCGGCCCGCGCGAGCGGCGCGGCAAAGGCGCACGCGAGAAGCAATGCAAGGGCGCCCGAGGCCTGCCGTAACGGCCGAGCCCCGTGTAACGAATTGCATGACGCCATCGATGCGTGCGACCCGGCCCCGGCTGGCAGATAAAACTCGGATTGTAGACGTGACTCCTGCGCGGGGTCTCGGGTTCCGCACGGCTACAGCCATTCCCCTGGCGAGAGCCGATATCCGGTTTCGCCGACGCAGGCGCCGGTCGGGTCGAAGCGCCGCTCGGCGAGGTAACAGCCGCCCGCGGGCTCCAGGGCGACGATCGTGGAGCAGCGCGTGCCGTAGCGATCGTTGAGGACGAAAGGCGATGACAGGATCCGCTCCCATTGCGGTGCAGGACCGGTATCCGGCGGCAGCTCATCCTCCGCGGCGGGCGTGCGGTCCGCGAGCAGCTCGAAGAGCCCACCGCCTTCCGCGCTGCCGCCTTCCCGGAGCCAGTCCTCGAAGCCCCGGCGTACCCGGCGCAGCTTGGGCCAGGGAGTGTCGAGCCGCTCGTTTGACAACCCATGGACACCCGGTGACAGCGCTCGCGCGAACGGCGCGCAGCGGTTCGAGGCGTACCAGAGAGACTCCGTGTCCGCCAACAGCAGGTTGAATCCGCCGTATCCCGCGGCCTCGGCCTCCAGCCCGGCGAGATATTCCTGCGGTCCGGCCGTGCCGCCCAGATACCGCGGGATGAGGGCGCCGCGGGTCGGGGCTTCGGCTGGCGCGGGGACCAGATCGCGGAAATTCGTGACCACCCCGAAGCGTCTGCGGGAGTCGACCCCCAGCCAGCTGCCGCCGGCGCGCAAATCCCGCCCGGCGAGCATGTCGGCGGGAGCGGGCCAGCGGCCGAGCGGCGCCGCGGGCCGATCGTGGTACTCGTCGCGGTTGGCCGCGACCACCAGCCGATAGCGCGGGTGGGCATTCCAGGCGAGAACCAGGAGGCACATGCGGTCCTACTCGCCATCCATCCAGGCGCCGATGAGGCGCCGGGAGATCGAGTGCACGGGCGGCAGCCCCGCCGCGCCGGCGCGGATCTCCTCGCGCGAGAACCAGCGGGCATCCTCGAGCTCCCCGTTGACGCGAGTAGGACTGCCGGGCCGGGCCCGGGCGCGAAAGCCGATCATGATGGAGGCGGGGAAGGGCCACGGCTGCGAGGAGTCGTAGCGCGCGCCGGTCACCGGCACGCCCGTCTCCTCCATGACTTCGCGTGCGACCGCATCCTCCAGGCTCTCGCCCGGCTCCACGAAGCCCGCGATGGTGGAGTACCGTCCCGGCGGCCAGTCGGCCTGCCGGCCGAGGAGGGCGCGCTCCCCGTCGGTGACCAGCACGATGATCGCGGGGTCGAGCCGGGGAAAGACCTCTTGCCCACAGCCTTCCCTGGAGCAGCGCATGCAGTGGCCCGCGCGCTGCGCAAGGGTCGGTGCGCCGCAGGCGCCGCAGTACCTCTGGCGGGCGCGCCAGATGGAAAGTGCCCGCGCGTAGGCGAGGAGGCCGGCCTCCTCGCCATTGAGAAGTGGCGACAGCGGACGCAGCTCCTCGAAGGAGGCCTGCGGGGGAGTCTGCAGCGGACATGCCTCCCCGACTTCCACCAGGACGCAGCGGCGCTCCCGGAACCATCCGAGGAGCACGAGGCGGCTCGGGTCGGCCGTGGCGGCCGCGGCCTCCCGGGCTTCGAGAAAGGCGATGCGCGGCTGCGGCCGGGTGTAGACGAGGTGCCGCGTGCCGCTGCCCAGAAGATAGAGCGTCTGCGGATCCTCGAGCGCAGCCCGCATCCAGTCCGGGTGCTCGCGCTCCTCGGCGCGGCGGTCGATGTAGGGGCCGGCGAAGAAATTCGGGTGCTCGGAGTCCATGCCCCCAGTTTATCAGCCGGGCGCGGGCGGTCAGGCCGGCTGCGCCAACAAACTCGCGAGCCCACGCCGGACGCGAAAACGCAACCCGTATTTATGCGGGTCCGCGGCCCGCCTCATCGGTCGGTCTCGCTGCGTGCGGCCGCGCATGACTGGCACCGCTCGTCCCGGATGGGGAAAGCGCTCGACCACGATGAGGCCGCCGTAATCACAGCACTTGCCGAGCCGGAGCTGATCGCCCCGCGCCAGGGACTCCGCGAGCAAGACTGCATACTCGAACTTGATCGAGGCCGTCGGGATCATCGTGTTGTAGGTCTCGAACGCGGTGCAGAGGGAAGTACGCGGCCTCGTGCGGCGATTTGCCGCGGTGTCGGGGCACATAACAGGCCGCGCGCCCCAGGTGGGATCGCTTGAGGTTGGTGATCTGTTCAGGTTGCACGCGACTGCGCAATTGTGCCCGGAGATGCCCGGCCAATAGAGAGGGCCCAGACGAACAGCTGCGCCTGGGCCCGAATTCGGACGCAACGCGGCGGGCATTGTGTCAGCGAGCTTTTGCTGCGGCCATCAACACTGGCGCTGGCATGGCTTGCTTGGAGGTGAACAGGGCGGACAGTGCCGGCTCATTGACCTTGGCCACAGCCGCGGCCAGGGCGGTCTGCCAGCAGAGCTTGTATATCCTCTGCAGGGGGAGAGGTCCACCGCTGCCGCCGTCGGTGTAGGTATCGCAGACCGCCTCGGCCCCTTCTTTCATGCGGGCGTAGAGCTGGGCCACCCCGGCGCTGTGCGACAGGTCCAGGTCGCCGAAGTTCACAACGACCTGCTGAGGTGTCGCGGCGTCGTCAGCAATCGACACCCCGGAGATGCTCGCCAGGGTGCCGAGGATCGCGCAGGCAGTCAGAGTGCGAAGATACCTGGAAGGGGTGGTGTTGATGGTATTCATGGTGGGGCCTCCTCGGTAAACGGGTGGATAAAGTCGTTGCCGTTACGTGAGAATTCGTGCGAAATTCAGTCAGTCGACGGCGCAACTATGGGCGACGGACGTGCCATCGGATATCGCCCGATATGCTGAGGCCCCTGCTGTGGCGCTACAGGTAACTGCCTCACCCGGAAAGATGGGCGTCGGCAACCATCCGTGTGTTGCGCTGCTTTCTCACCAATCCTCGTGAGGGATTCCCTGCCATCAACCCGGTAACAGTGGCGTTGTGCTCAGGCAGAGCGCCGCACGGTCGGGCTGCATCGGTATCAGGCTGGAGCTCACCGGGTCACGCCGGCCCTGAGCTCGTTCCCGACTGCCGTGCAGGCCTCACGAACCCGGCGGCGTGAGTGGACCAGCTGTTGCCGGCTCGAGGCCCTCTACACGCCTGCCTCCGCCGAAAACGCAACCCGTCCTTAGGCGGGTAGTCCCAAGGCCGGTTTCATCGGTCGGTCTCGCTGCGTGCGGCCGCGCACGACTGGCACCGCTTGTCCCGGATGGGGAAGCGCTCGACGACGATGAGGCCGCCGCAATCACAGCACTTGCCGAGCCGGAGCTGATCGCCCCGCGCCAGGGACTCCGCGAGGAAGACTGCATACTCGAACTTGATCGAGGCCGTCGGGATCATCGTGTTGTAGGTCTCGAACGCGGTGCAGAGGGAATGGCCGCGGGCGATGTCCGGCAGGGCCATGCCGGCGGCGGCCGAGGGTTCCGGCGGCACGAGCCCCGCGAGCGCAAAAAAGCTCGCCAGGACAGCCGTTTCCTGTTGGATTCTCAGCGAGCGCATGAAGTACGCGGCCTGGTGCGGCGATTTGCCGCGGTGTCGGGGCACATAACAGGCCGCGCGCCCCAGGTGGGATCGATAGAGGTTGCGGATACGGTGGTCGGTGAGTCCCGTCCACGTGTGGATCGTCTGGGTACGCGCCTCGTGTGTCAGGAAACGCAGGGCCAGCTCGAGGCGTTGCCGGTCGCGGTCGTAGCGGTCTTCCAAGATGCGCATGGCTGGTTCCTCCGCCGTCTGTAATTCTGCCGGGACGAGAGCCGCGCCCATTGTTGGGAAAATCCCGCGAAAATACAACTGGCTAAATTTGGGAAAAAAAGCCCAAATTAACCTGTTGCCTTCGGCGGGCTCTCCGGTACCATGGGGGAGCGTCATGGGAGGCCGACATGTTGCGTAACGAAGCGCTCGTCCCGTTGGAACTTCGCCGGGCCTGCTGGCTGCGGGCGGAGATGGCGGAGGCTCTGGCGGACGTCAATCATCGGTGTCTGGGATTGATCGCCGAGCAGGCCCTCGCTACGGGAGCCCATGGCTCGCCGGCGCTGCTGCAGGTGGGGGAGCTGTGGCGGGCGCTCGATGAGCGCTCGCGGCGGCTGGCGGCTGCCTGTCCCTATCTGCTGGTGGATGCGTGCTTCGGGGATCCGCAGCGCTGGCGCTGGCTGAGTGGCCTGCGGGTCGCCGACGCCTCCAGTATCCCCGCCGCCTCATTCTTCACGGTTCCGCAGACCGTCGGGGTGGCGCGGACGGTCTTCGTCTACGCCTGGTCGCTGGTCGTCAGCCATCCGGACGGCGCGCGAATGGTCCTCGGGATTCATCCCCAATGCGCCAGCCTGCTCGCCGCCTGCACGGTGCCGCAGGTACACGAGCTGGCGGAGCGCGGCGCCGGCTGGCTGAGGCCGCGATGGCTCAGCCGGATGTGGCTGTGGCGAAAGATGCTGGTCGCGGTCGCGGAGGACGACCCGGCGGCGCTGGAGCGGGCCCGCATGCAGGGGCTGCAGATATCGGCGGCGGAGGCATGGGATGCCGCCCGACGCGGCGCACTGCCGGCGTGGGGTCCGGAGTCCTCAGTGTAACAATGAGTCGATGAGGCCGCGCAAGGCGTCGGGGGCGACTGGCTTCACCAGGTGGTGGTCGATGCCTGCCCGGCGGGAGCGCACCCGATCGTCTTCCTGGCCGTAGCCGGTGATCGCAATGAGTACGGCGGTCTTGGCTTGCGGCAGCTCACGCAGCCGCTCGGCCACCTCGTAGCCATCCATCCCGGGCAACCCGATGTCGAGGAACACTGCCTCCGGCTGCCACTGCTCCGCAGTCTTGAGCGCGCTCGGGCCATCGTAGGCGAAGGCGACCTCGTGGCCCCAAATCTCGAGCAGCATCGACATGCTCTCGGCAGCGTCCCTGTTGTCGTCGACGACCAGCAATCGCCGCCTCGGTTTCGTCTCTCGAATGCCTCGCTGCTCTCCTGCCATAGAGCCTCCCCTGGTCAATAAATATCGATTTGGCGCAGTCCGCTCGAGTCACGGACACCGCGAAACATGCCTTCGGTGCTGAATTCCGTGACGATCCCTCCGCTGCGGTCGAGCGCGATCACGCCGCCGCTTCCGCCCAGCTCACGGAGTCTCTGATGCAGCAATTCGTGTACCGCCGCGCTCAGCGTGAGACCGCGATACTCCACCGCGGCGCAGATATGGTGCGCTGCGACGGCGCGGATGAAATATTCGCCATGACCGGTGGCCGAGACCGCGCAAACCCCATTCTTGGCGTAGGTGCCGGCTCCGATGATCGGTGAGTCGCCGACCCGGCCCTGGCGCTTGTTCGTCATCCCGCCAGTCGACGTCGCGGCCGCGAGATCGCCGGCCACGTCCAGGGCGACGGCGCCCACGGTGCCCTGCGAGGAGGGGAAGAGGTCCGAGACCGGCCGGCCGCCGCGCTCGCTTTCGAGCTGCGCCCGGCGCTCCTCGGTGCGGAAGTAAGTGTTCGGCACCAGCGCCAGCCCTTCCTCCAGGGCGAATTCCTCCGCGCCCGCCCCGACCAGCAACACGTGCCGGGACTTCTCCATCACCCGGCGCGCCAGCTCGACCGGATTCCTCACGTGCCGCACGGCCGCGACGGCGCCGGCGCGCTGCTGCCGCCCCTCCATGATGGCGGCATCGAGCTCCGCGGCGCCATCGCGCGTAAGGGCCGCGCCACATCCGGCGTTGAACAGCGGGTTGTCTTCCAGCGAGCGCACCGCCGCGGTGACGGCGTCGAGGCTCGAGCCGCCCTTCTCCAGCGTGGCGTATCCGAGGTCGAGAGCGGCTGCGAGCCCATCGCGGTATCGCTGCTCGCGCTCCGCCGTGAGAGTGTGCCGCGGCACCGCGCCGGCGCCGCCGTGGATGGCGATCGAATGCATGGAGGAGTCCTGAAAAGCTATGATCCCGGGATCTTACCGGTGAAGGTTGTCATGCCGCAGCGGATCCGAAGCATTCTGGTCGCCAACCGCGGCGAGATCGCCATTCGTGTCATGCGGGCCGCGAGCGAGCTCGGCCTGCGCACGGTGGCCATTTACTCCCAGGAGGACCGCTTCTCGCTCCATCGCACCAAGGCGGACGAGAGCTATCTCGTCGGCCGCGGAAAGGGGCCGATCGAGGCGTACCTCGACATCGCGGACATCCTGCGCATCGCGCGCGAGGCCCGGGTGGACGCCATTCATCCGGGCTACGGCTTCCTGTCGGAGAATCCGGAGTTCGCCCAGGCTTGCGCGGCGGCCGGAATCATCTTCGTGGGCCCGAGGCCCGAGACCATGCGCGCGCTCGGCAACAAGGTGGCGGCGCGCAATCTCGCCACCGCCGCCGGGGTGCCGGTCATGCCGGCGACCCCGCCGCTGCCCGCGAGCCTGGAAGACTGCCGGCGTCTCGCCCACGAGATCGGCTACCCGGTGATGCTGAAGGCGAGCTGGGGCGGCGGCGGCCGCGGCATGCGCGTGGTGGAGAGCGATACCCAGCTCGGGGAGCTGCTGCCGGTCGCGCGCCGGGAAGCGAAAGCGGCCTTTGGCAACGACGAGGTCTATCTCGAGAAGCTCGTGCGCCGCGCGCGGCATGTCGAAGTGCAGATCCTGGGCGATGCGCACGGCGGCCTCGTGCACCTCTATGAGCGCGACTGCACGGTGCAGCGCCGCAATCAGAAGGTCGTGGAGCGAGCGCCGGCCGTGTTCCTGAGCGATGCGCAGCGCGAGGAGCTGTGCCGGGCCGCGCTCGACATCGGTCGGGCGGCGAGCTACCTCAACGCCGGCACGGTGGAGTTCCTGCAGGATGCGGAATCCGGGAAGTTCTACTTCATCGAAGTGAACCCGCGAGTGCAGGTGGAGCATACCGTCACCGAGTGCGCGACCGGCATCGACATCGTCAAGGCGCAGATCCACATCGCCGAGGGCGCGCGGCTCGGGACCGCCGAGAGCGGCGTGCCGCCGCAGGAGCAGATCCGGATCACGGGTCATGCGCTGCAGTGCCGCGTGACCACGGAGGATCCGGAAAACAACTTCATCCCGGACTACGGCAAGATCACCGCCTACCGCAGCCCCGCGGGGTTCGGCATCCGCCTGGATGCCGGCACGGCCTACACCGGGGCGATCATCACCCGCTCCTACGACTCCCTCCTGGTGAAGGTGACGGCCTGGGCGCCGACGCCGGAGGAGACCAACGCCCGCATGCACCGGGCGCTCTGGGAGTTCCGCATCCGCGGCGTCGTCACCAATCTGCGCTTCCTCGACCAGGTCATCACGCATCCGCGGTTCGCCCGCGGCGAGTACACCACGCGCTTCATCGACGAGACGCCGGAGCTCTTCCGCTGGCCGCCGAAGCGCGACCGGGCGACGCGCATCCTGACCTACATCGCCGAGACCGTCGTCAACGGCAATCCGGAGACCCGCGGCCGGGCCCGCCCGGCAAGGCTCGAGACGCCGAAGCTGCCGCAGGTCCCTCCAGCGCAGCCGCTGCCCGGCACGCGGCAGAAGCTCCAAGAGCTGGGACCGGAGCGCTTCGCGCAATGGATGCTGGCGCAGGAGCGGGTGCTGCTCACGGATACGACCTTGCGCGATGCGCATCAGTCGCTGCTCGCCACGCGCATGCGCACCCTCGACATGGCGGCGATCGCGCCTTACTACGCGGGCCTGCTGCCGCAGCTCTTCTCGCTGGAGTGCTGGGGCGGCGCGACGTTCGATGTGGCGATGCGGTTCCTGAAGGAGGATCCCTGGCAGCGGCTGACCATGCTGCGCGAGCGGGTGCCCAATCTGCTGCTGCAGATGCTGCTGCGCTCCGCGAATGCCGTCGGGTACGCCAACTATCCCGACAACGTGGTGCGGTTCTTCATCGCGCGCGCGGCGGAGCGCGGCATCGACGTGTTTCGCATCTTCGACTCGCTCAACTGGGTCGAGAACATGCGCATGCCCATCGAGGCGGTGCTGGAGTCGGGCAAGCTCTGCGAGGCGGCGATCTGCTACACCGGCAACCTGAGCGACCCGCGGGAGAAGAAATACACCCTCGATTATTACCTGCGGCTCGCGCGCGAGCTCAAGGCCGCCGGCACGCACGTGCTCGGCATCAAGGATATGGCGGGCCTCTGCCGGCCGCGTGCCGCCTACGCGCTGGTGAAAGCCCTCAAGGAGGAGATCGGGCTGCCGGTGCATTTCCATACGCACGACACCAGCGGGATCGCCGCGGCCAGCGTGCTCGCCGCGGTCGAGGCGGGGGCCGATGCCGTGGACGGTGCCATCGATGCGATGAGCGGTCTCACGTCCCAACCCAACCTGGGCTCCATCGTCGAGGCGCTGCGCCATGGACCGCGGGATTCCGGCATCGATCCGGCGAAGCTGCGTCTGCTGTCCTCCTATTGGGAGCAGGTGCGCAGGCTCTACGCCGCGTTCGAGAGCGACATCCGCTCCGGCGCGTCGGAGGTCTACGTGCATGGCATGCCGGGCGGGCAGTACACCAACCTGCGCGAGCAGGCCCGCTCCCTCGGCATCGACAACGCTCACTGGCCGGACGTCGCCCAGGCGTATGCGGACGTCAATGAGATGTTTGGCGACATCGTCAAGGTGACTCCGACGTCCAAGGTCGTTGGGGATCTGGCCCTGCTCATGGTGACGAGCGGCCTGACGCCGAAGCAGGTGCTGGACAGCCAAGTGGACGTTCCATTCCCGGAATCCGTGGTCCAGCTCTTTCGCGGTGACCTGGGGCAGCCTTACGGCGGCTTTCCGCAAGCCCTGCAGAGGAAGGTGCTGAAGGGCGCCGCGCCGCTGACTCAGCGCCCGGGCGCGCAGATGCCGCCGGTCGATCTCGCCGCCGAGCGCGCGAAGATCCAACAGAAGCTGACGCGTCCGGTCACCGACGACGACCTGGCCTCATACCTGATGTATCCGCGGGTGTGGCTCGACTATGCCGCCGAGCGAGCGCAGTACGGCGACGTCGGCATTCTGCCGAGCGCGGTGTTCTTCTACGGGATGGAGCCGGGTCAGGAAGTCTCCGTGGAGCTGGAGCGCGGCAAGACACTCATCGTGCGCTTCGTGGCCTGCAGCGAGACGCACGAGGACGGCACGCGGACCGTTTTCTTCGAGCTCAACGGCCAGCCGCGCTCGGTGCGCGTGCCCGATCGCAGTCAGGTCGCCAAGCGGCCGCCGCAGCGCAAGGCGGAGCCGGGTAATCCCAAGCAGGTTGGCGCGCCGATGCCGGGGACCATCGCAACGGTCGCGGTGGCCGCCGGCCGCAAGGTGGCGCGCGGCGATCTGCTCGCCACCCTCGAGGCGATGAAGATGGAGACCGCCGTGCGTGCGGAGATGGACGGGGAAGTGACCGAGGTCGTTGTCAGCCCCGGGCAACAGGTGGATGCGAAAGACCTGCTGGTCGTGCTGAGCTGAGATCGGGCCGGCCCGCTCAGGCCTGCTCCGGGCGCTGAGTACCCGGACAATCGCGTTTTTATCGCCGGGCAGCCGCCTGCATTCCGTCGCTCATCGCAGGATCGCAATGGTTGGACGCGAGCGGAGAACGGCTCGATCGCTCAGGACCCCAGAAACATCCGATATGCCGGATTGTTCGTCTCTTCCGCGTAGGCGTAATGCAGATCGTTCAGATGCTGCAGAAAGTCCGCGCGCTCGGCTGAGGGGACCTGGATGCCGGCGAGCACCCGGCCGTAATCGGAGCCGTGATTGCGGTAGTGGAACAGGCTGATGTTCCAGCGGCCGCCCACCGCCTGGAGGAATTTGAGCAGCGCGCCGGGGCGCTCCGGGAACTCGAAGCGATAGAGGAGCTCGTCGCGGATGCCGCGGGCGCGACCGCCCACCATGTGGCGCACGTGCAGCTTCGCCATCTCGTTGTCGGTCATGTCGGTGACCGTGTAGCCGGCCTCGCGCAGGGCGCGCACCATCGCGTCCTTCTCCGTCCGGCCCTGGACCAGCCCGAAGCTGACGAAGATCTGCGCGGCCTGCTCGCTCTCGTAGCGATAGTTGAATTCCGTGACGCTGCGGTTGCCGAGCTGCTCGCAGAAGCGCAGGAAGCTGCCCGGCCGTTCCGGGATGGTGACCGCGAGCAATGCCTCGCGCTGGCCGCCGAGATCGGCGCGCTCGGCCACGTGGCGCAGGCGGTCGAAGTTGATGTTGGCGCCGCTGTTGATCGCGACGATGCGCTTGTCCCGCCAGCCCTCGCGGGCGATGAGCTTCTTCAGCCCCGCGACCGCCAGCGCGCCGGCGGGCTCCACGATCGAGCGGGTGTCCTCGAACACGTCCTGGATGGCGGCGCAGATCTCGTCGGCGTCGAGGAGCACGATCTCGTCGACATGCCCGCGGCAGAGAGAGAAGGTTTCCTCGCCCACCCGCTTCACCGCCACGCCGTCAGCGAAGATCCCGACGCGATCGAGGGTGACCCTGCGGCCGGCCTGCAGCGACTCGTACATGCTGGCGGCATCCTCGGGCTCCACCCCGATGATGCGGATGTTCGGATACAGGTACTTCACGTACACCGAGATCCCGGCGATGAGGCCGCCGCCGCCCACCGGCACGAATATCGCATCGATGTTGCCGCCGGTCTGCCGCAGCAGCTCCACGCCGATCGTGCCCTGTCCGGCGATGACATCGGGGTCGTCGAAGGGGTGGACGAAAACGAGATTGCGCTCGCGTGCGAGCTCGAGCGCCCGCTCGAGCGCGGTGTCGTAGTCGTCCCCGTGCAGCACGACCTCCCCGCCGAGATCGATCACCGCCTGTACCTTGATCTGCGGGGTGGTGCGCGGCATCACGATCGCCGCCGGAATCCCGCGCCGCCGGGCCGAGAGCGCCACGCCCTGGGCGTGATTGCCCGCCGAAGCGCATATCACCCCGCGCTTCGCCGCCGCATCCGACAGATGCGCAATCCGGTTATAGGCCCCGCGGAGCTTGAACGAGAAGACCGGCTGCAGGTCCTCGCGCTTCAGCAGCACGCGGTTTCCGAGCCGCCGCGAGAGTCGCGGCGCCTCCTCCAGAGGGGACTCGATCGCGACGTCGTAGACGCGCGCCTTGAGAATCCGCTCGATATAGGGACTGGCCATATCGCGAGCTTAAGCTACTTTTGGGTGCGCTGGATCCGGGCGTCCCGCCCGGCCCAGCGCTGCTTTGGGCAAAAAGCGCGGTTTTTGCCCGAAGCTCCGCCACCTGCGGCGGCGGGGCACGTCCCTGTGCCTGGCTTCGCGGCACGCGCCCGGCCGATCAATGATTGTCGGTGCCGGGCTTCTCGACAATGGGTGGGCGCTTGGCGCCCGCCGATTGCCGGGCATGCAGCAGCGCTGCCTCGGTCTGCGAGGGCGGGGCCTCGGGCAGCTCCACCACTCGGAAAGGCGGCCGGTCCGGATACTTTTGCAGCAGCAGCGGCATGGCCACGTTGTATACGGGGGTGCCGGAGCTCGTCCGCCCTTCCGGCGTGCCGTGATGCGCGTGCCCATGAAAGACGACGTCGACGGGATGCCGGTTGAGCGGCTCTTCGAGCCGGCTGGTCCCGAGGTACGGGAAGATGTCGAGCGGCTCACCCTCGACGGTGCCGCGGATCGGCGAGTAGTGAAGCAGCGCGATCCGCTGCGCGGTCCGCAGCCGCGCCAGCGCGCCCTCGAGCTTCAGCGCCTCGTCGATCGCCTCCTGTACGTAGCGTTTGGTCGCCTGCTCGCCCCAGGCGCCGAGTGTCGCGCGGCCGAAGCCGCCCGAGAAGCCCTTGGCGCCGGCGATGCCCAACCCGCCGATCTCGTAGGCTTCGCCATCGAGGATCCTGACGCCGGCGTCCGTCAGGATTCGACAGACCTCTTCCGCCTGCCCGGATTCGAAGTCGTGGTTGCCGAGTACCGCGACGATGGGGATGCGCACCGCGGCGTTGAGCTCCTTGGCGAGAATCGCGGCTTCCTCGCGCAAGCCGTAGTCGGTGAGATCGCCGCAGAGCAGCAGCAGGTCCGCATGATCGTTGACCGGCGCCAGGAGCGGCTGCAGCGCTCCCTGCGAGGTCTTCTTCACGTGCAGATCCGCGGCCGCGGCCAGGCGCATCGCTTGCTTACGCTCCTATGTTAGTGCTGCGACGGAGCAATCCGCATGCCGGCGAGCGATGAGCGTGAGGGGAGGCTCGACGAGAACGCCCGCGCCTTCTACGTGCGGACCCTCGACCTGCTGGCGCAGGCCGGCGTTCCCTTCCTCGTGGGCGGCGCGTACGCCCTCGGGCATTACACCGGCATCGAGCGACACACGAAGGACTTCGATGTCTTCGTGCGGCGGGAGCACTATGGGCACCTCATGCGGGTGCTCGACGCCGCGGGGATCCCGACCGAGCTGACATTCCCGCACTGGCTCGGCAAGGCGAGCTGCGAGCACGGCTGCATCGATGTCATCTTCAGCTCC
>Ga0134128_10000849_pt1 | contig 41577 bp, 33 predicted proteins | sample KB31754_FD_96462 | JGI IMG/M metagenome (GOLD analysis project Ga0134128, IMG submission 96462) | Terrestrial soil microbial communities with excess Nitrogen fertilizer from Kellogg Biological Station, Michigan, USA - KB3-175-4 | ecosystem: Environmental > Terrestrial > Soil > Unclassified ...
CGCGGAGTCCTGCTGCAGACGCTGGCGGTATCCCTCCTCAATCCGCACGTGTACCTCGATACCGTTCTCCTCATAGGCTCGGTGGGCGTGCAGCAGCCCGGGCCGCTGCGGCCGGCATTTCTCGCGGGCGTATGGACGGCGAGCGCGGGTTGGTTTGCCAGCCTGGGCTTCGGATCGCGTCTCCTGGCGCCTCTCTTTGCCCGCCCCGTTGCCTGGCGGCTGCTCGATGCGCTGGTTGCGGCAGTCATGTGGGGCATTGCACTGACGCTGCTCTGGACCACGTTCCACTGATGATGCGGCCGGGCGGAATGGCGGCTCAGAATTCGTACTTGACGCCCAGGCTCGGATAGATGACCCAACGATTCGAGAGCGCGTAGACGTTGCGCGTGGTGCGGACGTATGTTCCGACGGAAAGGTACTTCGCGACCTTGTACCAGACTTCCGTCTCCAGCTCCCACGAGGCGAGTTTGTGCGCGGCCGGCGCGCCGGTTGCGCCGGGCGACTCGGCGGACGTCGTCCAGGCCTCCAGGGAATTGGCGATCTCCAGCCTGTAATCGAAGAAGTACTTGCCGGCCCACAGGCTGATCATCGGATCAAACCTCGGCCGCGTGACATTCATGTAGCGCAGCGCCGCGTAGAAGACGCAGTAAGCTCCGGCGGCGCGAAAGCCGTATTCGGGCCCTGTATTGTAGGCGTTCTGGACGTAGTATCCGCCCGCGGCGTGGTTGAACACGCCGAGCCCGCCGGAGTATCCCAGATGCAGCGACAACGGACCGCCCCACAGCGTCGCGCGCCCGAGCCTGATGCTCTGATCGAGCTCGCTGTATACCTCCGACTGGTTCTTCCTCGTGCCGTCGAGATCGAGCTCCTCCTTGAAAAGAAAGGAGCCGAAGCTGAGAGGAAAGAAGCCTTTCATCTCGATCACCGGAAAGTTGTTCGAGTTGTCCGCGGGATCCGTCGAGTGTCTGAGATCGTACAGACCGTAGACGCTCATGTCGGCCCGGACAGGCTTTGCGTTCGAGAGCAGGGCCAGGCCCGAGAGCAGAATCGAGGCAAGTCGGGCGACGCCCGTGGCGTGTTGCGGCATGAGATGACTCGCTGGTTTTCGGTCGCGGGTCAATCTACTTGGCGAGGAAGGCGGCGGGGTTTAAGAAACATTAAGCGGCGGTGTGCAGGCGTGACGCCGCCGGCAGTGGGAGTTATGCTCCTCACGGTCCATGAACACCTCGCCAACACAGAAGCAGCTTCGCATCCTGCTCGTCGACGACGATGCGGAGCTCGCCGGCATGATGACCGAGTATTTTGCCAGGTCGGGCCACCGCCTCGACTGTGCGTACAACGGGCGCGACGGCCTGGTGCGCGCGCTGGAGGAGCATTACGACGCCGTGGTGCTGGATGTCATGCTGCCGACGATCAACGGCTTCTCGGTGCTGCAGCGGTTGCGGCAGAGGAGTCGCATGCCCGTGATCATGCTGACCGCGCGCATCCGCCGCGACGATGTCATCGCGGGCCTGAACGGCGGAGCGGACGATTACCTGACCAAGCCGTTCGATGCGGATGAGCTGCTGGCGCGGATTCAGGCGGTGCTTCGCCGGACGGAGGCTCCTGCCGCCGGTCAGGACCAGCCGGTCAGGGTCTTCAAGGAACTGCGGATCGACGTGGCCGCCCGTGAGGTGAGGAGCGGCGGCAGGCTCGTGGATCTCACGGCGTTGGAGTTCGATCTCCTGGAAATGCTCACGCGCGTACCGGGCCGTGTCGTCCTGCGGGAAGAGATCACGGAGGCTTTGCTCAATCGCAGTAACAACCCGTATGACCGGGCGCTGGACGTCCATATCAGCCACCTGCGTAGCAAGCTCGAGAGCGGCCGGGCGCTCATCCGCACCATTCGCGGCGCGGGCTACGTGTTCACGGCCCCGCCGGACTGCGGACCGTGAAGTCGCTCTATGCCTGGATCGTCGTCGCGATGGTGGTGACATCGTCGCTTGCCCTGCTTGCATTCACGATGATCACGGACAGCATTGAGAGGGCTTACGTCGACCCGGTCCTGCAGGCCATGGATGGTCTGGAGTTGGACAGCGCCAGGGATGCGCTGCGCACGAACGGGCCGCAGGCAGCGGCACGATACCTGTCGCATCTCGATCGGCTGTTCGGCACCCGACATTACCTTCTCGATGGGAACGGTGCGGACGTGGTTTCGGGGGACAACAGGGCCGTGTGGCTGCCGCGCCGGCCGGCCGTAGAGTCCCGCCAGTTCATCGGCGCGCGTTTCATCGTGACGCACCGGTCCCAGGACGGACGCTACTGGCTGCTCTCCATCGGCCCGCCCGTGGCGCATGGACGGCAGTTCGTTCCCTACTACTACGTAGTCGTCGGCAGCTCGGCCGTGCTGTGCCTCCTGGCGGCACTCGGTGTCGTTCTGCCCATCCGCAGGCTTGCGAGAGTGGTGGAGCGGTTCGGCGAGGGCGAGCTGGGCGCCCGCTCCAACTGGCGGCGGCGCGATGAGCTCGGCAGGCTCGGCCGCTCATTCGACCGCATGGCCGATCGTCTCGAGCGCCTCCTCGTGAGCGAGCGGCGCCTCCTGCAGGACGTGTCGCACGAATTACGGTCACCCCTTGCGCGGCTGACCATGGCGCTCAAGCTGGCGCGAACCTCTCCCGATCCTGCCGCTGCCCTCGATCGCTGCGACCGACATCTCGGTCGCCTGACCTCCCTGACCGCCGAGATCGTGGAAATGGTCCGCATCGAAGGAGATCCGCAGGCTCAGCGCTGGGAGGCGGTCGATCTCGCCGAGCTCACCGCCGGTGTCGTAGCCGATTGCAGCGCCGAGGCGGAGCCGCGCGCGTGCGAGATCCGGGTAGCGGGGAATGCAGGCGGCTCGGTCACCTGCGACCGCGAGCTCATCCGGCGTGCGTTGGAGAACCTTCTGCGCAATGCCATCCGGTTCTCGCCGCAGGCCGCCGGCATCGAAGTGGAGCTGCGGGATGCTCCGCCGGTCGTCTCCGTTACCGTCCGGGATTACGGACCCGGAGTGCCGGAAGGCGCTCTCGAGCGGATCTTCGAGCCCTTCTTTCGCATGGATGAATCGCGCGACACCGATCGCGGCGGGGTAGGGCTCGGCCTGTCCATCACCCGGCGGGCGGTCGCTCTCCACGGCGGGAGGGTTACCGCCCGCAATGCCGATCCGGGTCTGAAGGTCGTCATCGAGCTGCCGCGCGCACGAGCCGGCCTCTGACTCGACAACATGCATCCGGGTGTTGCAGCGGCTGTAACTTGTGCTAACCTGCAACAGCACCGTAACTGCACAACAACAACATCGTCTCGAGGGGAGTCGTGATGGTTCGAACGTACGGAGCCGCCGTTCTGGCGGCCGGTATACTGGCTGTGATGGGTCTGACCGGGTGTGCCAGCACGCCGCCCACGGCGGATTTTTCGCATGCGATCGTGCCGGCGGCCAAGGTCACCTCGCCGGATACCGTCACGGTGACGGTCGATTCGGCCGATGGCCTCACGATCCTGCCCGTGGAGAAAGAGAGGATCGCCGAGAAGGTCACCATGAAGATCAACTCGCGAAAGGTGGCCAATGCGAGTGCCGGCGCCGCCCGTGCTTACGAGGTGGACCTTCACCTGACGCGCTATGACAAGGGCAATGCCTTCGCCCGCGCGATGCTGGCCGGTCTCGGACAGATCCATATCGAAGGCGTGGTCTCCGTCTTCCAGATGCCCGGGCGCACCCCGGTTGGAGAATTCACGCTCAAAAAGACGTTCGCATGGGGCGGAATCTATGGCGCCGCAACTTCCATCGAGGATATCGAGGACACGTTCGCAGACGGAGTCGCCGCGGCCGTAACGGGCCAGAAAGAGGCGCCTCCAAAGCAAAAGAGCTGAGCGACGCCCGACTACCTGCCGCTAGGTCGCGCCCGCATGCGAGGCGGGCACGACGAAGTACGGCTGATTGCCGAGGTCGGAAGTGAAGCCGGGAAAGCGATGCGCCCTGTCATCGGTTTCGCGCAGCTCGAAGAAGTACTGCAGCGAATAATCCGATGCGGTGTAGGCGGCAGGAATGACCGCCTGAAGCTCGCCTTCGTGCTGCGTCAGCTCCACGCAGCCGTATTCCTCCGCTTGATTCACGTGGCGATAGAAGAGGCGTGCCGTGACGACCGGCGTGTTGCGGTCGACCGCGATCGCCAGCGCCAACGGCTGGCCCGGAGTGAAATGCGCCGGCGGGGAGTGCCGCGGCGCGGGTACCGGGCTGCGATCAGCGCTCAGGAGCTGATGAATCGCCGGGTGATCAACCGCGGCTGAGCGGCTGGCACGGGCCGACGCCAGTTCCCGCCGCATGGCGGCGATATCCGCGTCCATTGCGGCGAGGCGATCCAGCCAGTGGCCGCGCTGATGCGGCAGCGGACCGATGGTGATGTCAGACACGTAGACACCGCGCGCGTACTGCGCGAAGTGCGACCAGATCGCACGCGCTCTCTCGTATTCACGCGCGGCTTCCTCGAGCGCTGCCGCGCTGGAGGTGCGGCGATAGAGAGCGTAGAGCGCGCCGCTGCGCAGCTTCGCGGCGAAGAAGCGGCCGAGACCGGCCTCGATCGTCACATCGACCGCGACGCGCCGCAGCTCCGCATCGGGAGGGGAGGTACCGGCCTTCAGCGCTTGGGCGAGGTGGTGCTCGGCCGAGCCGGCCAGAGAGTCCAGCCATCGCGCGACGTCACAGGGCGAGTACTTGCCGCTGCGATTGCCGGCGAGCACTTCTGCGACGGATTCCTCGATGGTCGAGAACATCTGCGGGTCGAGCGGACTGACATATCCGAAGACCTTCGGTGACGGTGTGTCGCCATACGGGCTGGGCAGCCCGGCATCGACGATCGACTGGTTGGTGTAGATCTCCGGCATGTAAGTGTCATTCGCCGCAGACGGCAGGTGCGCTGTCGTGACGATCGGCAAAATGCGCGTCGAAGAGGCGAGAGCCGCCTCGACGTGGGGCGCCCGTTCATGGAATCGCCGCCGCAGCGAGCGGCGCCAGACCTCCGGGTGGGTCTCCGGGTCATAGAGCAGCCGCCCCCAGACGCGGTACGAGTAGCGATATTTCTCCCAGTCCCGGCGCGGCTCGAGCGACCTGTCCGCGTAGGCACACCGCCCGCCCGGGAGCCCCGAGCCGCGACGCCCCTTGAAGGAGAGGGGCTCGAAGATTTCCGCGCCGTCGCTGCCGCCGAATCCGAACGCGCGCGAATGAGAGGCCGCGGTGGCGGGATCGCCGGTGAGGAGGAGCCGGTCGCTGCCCGGCCAGACACGGAACATGATGTCGTAGCGTCTGTCGTTGCGAAGGAAGTCGGCGTAGCCGTATCGCGTGAAGCTTCTCGAGCCTGTGCTGAGAGCGGCGAAGGCGTCTGCCTGAGGATGCCCCTGCGGCATCTCGAGCTGACGGATGGCGGTCTGTTGATACGGCATCCCGATATGCTCCGCCCAATACTTGGGCGAGAGTCGTACCGGCAGCCCCGTGGCGAGCGCCTCATCGATGAGCTTCCAGTCGAGCCCCTTGGGGTGCAGATCCAGCTCCACCTTGCGTCCGCAGCGTGCGGCCCCATCGAACACTGTCCGCCAGAAGGCGTAGCTGCCCTCGCGCACGCCGCTCTCCGCATGTGTCCGCAGCGTCACGCCGCTGATCGTCGGACAAGCGACCAGCAGAGATGTGAGCGCATCGCGGCAATAGGCCGCATGGTTGTCAGCCGTCAGTCCCGAGATCGTGTAGTTGGCATCCGGACTGTCGGCCCATTCATAGCCATGGGTCCAGATGCCGAGTTGGAAGTCCATGCCGCGCTTTACGGTCTCGCGACCGATGAACTGCAGCATCTCGAGATTGCGGGCACGCTCTTCGTCGGGAAGGTTCACCGCCCGCACCGAGTATCCGGGCACGGAAAGCAGAAACGGGTATGCGAAGAGCAGATAGGCGTCCCGAACCCCGCGCAGCGAGTCGTATCCGATCCCGAGGCTCAGTTGAAAACGGTTGAACCGCTGCGTGGCGAGCATCGAGAGATAGTCAGGCCAGAATTCCCGGTCGTTGAACCATGGCTTGTCCTCCACGTCGCTGACGAACAGGCGTCCGATGCTGCGCACCCGGTTGTGCGGCTTCTCCACGAGAGGCACGTCGAAGCTCATGGCGGCCGCCGGCCGCTGCCCGCAGCGAATCCGGTCGGCGAGCTCCAGCAATGCGAACGTGAGCCCGCGGCTGTCAGCACCACAAGCGAGCAGGGCCTGGCGGCCGGCGAACGATGTCGTGAGCAACGCCAGCGATTCCGGCGCACCCGGCAGTGCGACCCCGGCCTCCCGCAGAGCTTGCTTCGCGAAGCTCATGGCGGAAGTTGCGGCGACGATGCAGCGAGTCGTCGCGGGCACCTCGCCGATGGTGCGAAACCTCTGCAGAGCGGTGGTCTGCTGCGACAGTGCCGCTTCGAGCTGGTCCATCGCCCAGGCAACCGGCGGGCCCGATGCTCCCCGGTCCGCCGGATCGATCACGATCGCAACGTGGTCGCGGTCACCCGCCCGCGTTGCGGGCGGAGAGATTGCGCCTGCCGCCCCGAGGGTACCGGCGGACAGCCGCAGAAAATCCCGTCTGGAAACCATCGATGTCGCCATCCTCTCTACCAGGCTGGTGGTTGCGCTCCCAAGTGTGAGCTGTTTCTACTCCGCTGCGCCAGTCCCGCAGACGCCGGGCCGCATTCCCCAATGCGGTTCGACGATGCCCCGATTGTGGGTACAATGACCCGCAGTAGCGGCAGGGGGCGCATAATCGGACGCAATTATGTCTGACAGCATTCCGGCACCGGCGGCGCGGGCGCAGCGGCCATGGGACGCGCGACTCGCGCGATGGCTGGTGACGCCGCTTGCCGCCAGCCGCGTCACGCCCAACCATTTGACGACCCTCCGCCTCGCGGTCGGGCTTGCGGGCGCCGCTGTCTTCACGCAGGGAACCTACGGCTGGTCCAATATCGCCGCCCTGCTCGTGGTCCTGTCGAATTTTCTGGATCACGCGGACGGTGAGCTCGCCCGGGTCAGCGGGAAAACCAGCCGCTTCGGGCACATTTATGATCTGGCGAGCGATGCCGCCGTCACCATTCTGCTCTTCGTGGCGATGGGGGTCGGTGTCGGAACCGGCTCCGACAACCTGCTGGGAGTGCCGCCGCCAGTGCTGGGCGCGCTTGCGGGCGCGGCGATCGCGCTGATCTTCTATCTGCGCATGCGCATGGAGGAGATGGCCGGCAAAGCTGCGACCCGTCAGGCCGCGCTCGGCGGTTTCGAGACAGAGGACATTCTCTACCTGCTGCCGCTGGTGACAGTGTGCAACTGCATCATGCCCTTCCTGATCGCGGCATCGATCGGTGCTCCGGTGTTCGCGGCCTGGGTCGTGCTCGACCATCGCCGGGTGGCGCGCCGGTTGAAGCCGGTGGCGGCAAGCCCGACCTCGGGGACGAGGCTGATCTGACCGGGTTGCCGCGCGGAATTCCGCTCGAGCCGCTGCGGCGCGCGTTCGTCGAGCAGGGCTCGTTCCTGTTTCTGCCGGAATTCCTCCCGCCGGAAGTGACGGCGCGACTTGCGTCGGCCGTCGACGTACTGCAATCATCGGTCAATCGCAATTATCTGCCCGGCCACAAACAGGGAGGCAGCGTTGGTCGCCACGTCCTTGATGAGCATGCGCCTTTCATTGCGGAGCTGTACCGCTCACGTGCGCTGATCGACATGCTCGAGGGCATCGCCGGCGAGCACCTGCAGCTCTCACCGCCGGATGATCCGCATGCTTACGCGCTGTACTTCTACACGCGTCCGGGCGATCACATCGGCTGGCACTACGACACGTCGTACTACGCTGGACGCCGCTATACGGTGCTCTTCGGTGTCATCGACCGGTCCTCCTGCCGTCTCGACTACGAGCTGCACACGCGCGAGAGGGGTGTTGCCGTCGTGCCGGGCTCGATTCAGATCCCGCCGGGCGGTCTGGTGTTCTTCGACGGCGATGCGTTGCGCCACCGGATCACCCCGCTGAAGGAGGGCGAGACTCGCGTCTCGCTCACGTTCGAGTATCTGACCGATGCGCGGATGCGGCGCGGCTGGCGGCTGATCTCCAACTTCAAGGATGCGCTGGGATACTTCGGTTTTCGCCAGGTTTTCGCCCGGCGGCCCCGCGCTGCGCGCACCCGGCAGCCGGGCCCGGCGGCGGCGTCGGGACAGGAATTCTCGTGAGACGGCCGGCGTTCTGGCTCTTTTCGGCGGGCCTGCTGCTCCTCATCGGGCTTCTCGCCTCGCAGGGACTCGGACCCGTGTTCGCGACACTCGCGACCGCGGGATGGGGTCTGCTGCTGGTGGCGCTGTTTCACCTGCTGCCGCTCTGGCTCGACGCGGCGGCGATCCGCGTGCTTTTCGAAACAGGCGCGACCCGCGGCGTCTGGCGCGAGGCGTTGCTCGCACGCTGGGTAGGCGAGTCCGCCAATAGTCTCATGCCGCTCGGTCAGGTTGCCGGGCCGGTCGTCATGACCCGCCATCTGTCCCGGCGGGGCATGGCGACTCAGAGTGCGGCGGCTGCCATCACCGTTTCGACTACGCTTCAGGCGCTCGGTCAGTTCCTTTTCGGCCTGATCGGTGTCGCGATGCTGGCGCTGCCGGCGAGGATCGAGAGCGCCAGCGCCCGACAGGAGCACCGCACCGTCATCATTGCCACTCTCACCGCGAGCATCGTGCTGGCCGCCATCCTGGTCTCCTTTTATCTGGTCCAGCGGCGCGGCCTGTTCGGGGGCGCGGTACGCCGGTTCGCCCGCCTCGCGCGCCGGCGCGAACGGCCCGGCTTGATCAGCCGCGCGGACGCCATCGATATCGCAGTGGAGGGCACCTATCGGCGCGGCAAGCACGCGGCGGCGAGCTTCGCGCTGAGCCTCGTGGGCTGGGTGATCGGGTCGGGCGAGGTTTATCTCGCACTGCGGCTGCTGGGAGCGCCCGTGGGCTGGCGCGACGCTCTGCTGCTCGAGAGCCTGGGGCAGGCGATCCGTGGTGCGGCGTTCGCCGTTCCGGGGGCTCTGGGCGTGCAGGAAGGCGGTTACCTCCTGCTCGCGCCTTTCGCGGGGCTCGCGCCCGATGCGGCGCTCGCCCTATCCTTTGCGAAGCGCGCGCGCGAGATCGTGCTCGGCGTCCCGGGACTCATCTACCTGCACCACTGCGAGCGGGTCTGGCGCCGCTCGCAAGGCGTGGTCACGGAAACGGACTCCGGCCGCGCTTTTTTGTAATATCGAGGAAATATCGCTACCAAGGGGGTTCATGCGCGCCATCATCCTGGCGGCAGGACGCGGATCACGTCTGCAGCAGACTGAGGACCGACAACTGCCCAAGTGCCTGCTGACATTCGGCGGCCGCAGCCTCCTCGAGCGGCATCTGCAGCTGCTCGAGGCTGCCGGTGTGGAGGAGATCGTCCTCGCCCTGGGCTTCCGCCACGAGCTCATCGAAGAGGAGCTCACGCGCTTGGGCTGCCGCTCACGCGTGGAGATCGTGCTGAACCCTCGTTATGAGCTCGGTAGCATGCTGACGGTTCACTGCGCCGCCGCACCGCTGGTGCGTGGCGGCGAGGTGCTGCTCATGGACGCCGACGTGCTCTATCACGGGCGAATCATGGCCGCGCTCGCGGCGGGCCGCGGGCCCGTCAACCGGCTGCTGATCGATCGGGATTTCGAGGCGGGCGAGGAGCCGGTGAAGGTGTGCGTCGCCGCCGGCGTGCCCGTCGAGCTGCGCAAGAAGCTCGAGCCCGGACTGCAGTACGACACGATCGGAGAGTCGGTGGGCTTCTTCCGCTTCGACGAGCGGGCTGCGCGGCGGCTCGCAGCGATCGTGGAAGACCACGTCGCAAGCTCGGGTGCGCACCTGCCGCACGAAGAGGCAGTGCGGGATCTGCTGCGCGAGCGCAGTCAGACTTTCGAGGTCTGTGACGTGACGGGCGCGCCCTGGATCGAGATCGACTTCCCGGCGGACGTGGCGCGCGCCTCGGACGAAGTGTTGCCGCAGTTGGAGGATCTGGTATGAGCGCCGACCCGAAAGGGCGATTCGAGGCACCTCGCAGCCGCAGCGCAGCGCTGCGGCGCATGCTGCTCAGCAACCGGCTGGAATTCCTCATGGAGGCGCACAACGGCCTGTCGGCGCGCATCGTGCGCGAGGCGGGCTTCCAGGGCATCTGGGCGTCGGGGCTGTCGATCTCCGCGCAATACGGCGTGCGCGACAACAACGAGGCGAGCTGGACGCAGGTCGTCGACATGCTGGAGTTCATGGCCGACGCGGGCAACCTTCCGATCCTGCTCGACGGTGATACCGGATACGGCAATTTCAACAACGTGCGCCGCCTGGTGCGCAAGCTCGAGCAGCGCGGCATCGCCGGCGTGTGCATCGAGGACAAGGTCTTCCCGAAGACCAACAGCTTCCTCAACGGTGAGCGCCAGCCGCTCGCCGACATCGATGAGTTCTGCGGCAAGATCGCCGCGGGGAAGAATACGCAGCTCGACCCGGATTTCTCGATCGTGGCCCGCGTCGAGGCGCTGATCGCCGGCTGGGGGATGGAGGAGGCGCTGCGCCGCGCCGAGGCGTACCGGTGCGCCGGCGCGGATGCGATTCTCATCCACAGCAAGCTGTCGAAGCCCGACGAGATCCTGACTTTCGCGCGCGAGTGGGCGGGCCGCGGGCCGCTGGTGATCGTCCCGACCCGCTACTACAGCACCCCGACCGATGTTTTCCGCAAGGCAGGCATCAGCGTGGTGATCTGGGCCAACCATGTGCTGCGCGCCGCCACGGCGGCGATGCAGAGCACGGCGCGGGAGATCTTCGAGAGCGAGACTTTGGTGAACGTGGAGGACCGGATTGCCTCCGTCGAGGAAATCTTCCGGCTTCAGGATGCCGATGAATATTCCGCGGCCGAGCGCCGCTACCTGTCCGCCGCGCGCGCCTCACGCGCCGCTGTCGTGCTCGCTGCGAGCCGCGGCAAGGGGCTGGAGGCGGTGACGGCGGACCGCCCGAAGGTCATGCTGCCGATCGCCGGCAAGCCGCTTCTTCGCTGGCTGGTCGATGCCTTCAAGAAGGAGAGCATCAACGACGTCACTGTCGTCGGCGGGTACCGTGCCGATGCGATCGACAAGGCCGGCGTACGGCTGGTCGTCAACGACCGTTATGAGCGGACCGGGGAGCTCGCGTCGCTTGCCTGTGCCGTCGACGCCCTCGAGTCTGACACGGTAGTCTCTTACGGCGACCTGCTGTTTCGCAGCTACGTACTGCGCGACCTCATCGAGAGCGATGCGGAGTTCGCGGTGATCGTGGATTCCTCACCCACGGGCGACAACAATCGCACGGTGCGCGACTTCGCTTACTGCTCGCGGCGCGACGACCGCGGCCTGTTCGGCACGCCGGTGCTGCTCAGGCGCGTATTCAGCGCCGCGGATGCCGCAAACGGGGCAGCCAACGCGCCGGATGAAGAATCCGGTGTCTCCGTAGGAGCCGCGCATGGACGCTGGATCGGGCTCTTGAAGGTGAGTCGTGCGGGGATCGCGCGGTTGAAAGGTGTGCTGCGCGAATTGCGCGAGCGCCCCGATTTCGACACGCTCGACGTTCCTCATCTTCTGAACGCGCTCATCGCGCAGGGCGTCGCCATCGAGGTGCAGTACGTGCACGGCCACTGGCGTGGGGTCAACGACCTCGAGGACTTTCGCCGCGCGGCGGATTTCGCGCATGCTCAGCAGCGCTTCGGCGGCTCCGACGAGACGGATCCCGCGGCGCCGTCGGGCCCATGATCGAGGCGCGCGATTTCATCGAGGCCGCCCGTGAGCGCGGCTTCGGCTGGTATGCCGGAGTACCCTGTTCATACCTCACTCCCTTCATCAACTATGTCGTGCAGGATCCCTCGCTGCGCTATCTCTCCATGGCGAACGAGGGCGATGCGGTCGCGCTGATCGCGGGAGCCACGCTCGGCAGCGGCGGCGCGCCGTGCGGCGTCGCAATGATGCAGAATTCGGGTCTCGGCAATGCCGTGAGTCCGCTGACATCGCTCACCTGGACATTCCGTCTGCCGCAGTTGCTGATCGTCACGTGGCGCGGCCAGCCGGGCGTTGCCGACGAGCCGCAGCACGCCTTGATGGGGCCGGTCACGCCTGCGATGCTGACCACCATGGAGATACCTTGGGAGCTCTTCCCGTCCGAGCGGCCGGCACTCGGCGCCGCCCTCGACCGTGCGCGCGCTCACCTCATAGAGAGCGGCCGGCCCTACGCGCTGGTGATGCCGAAGGGTTGCGTCGCGCCGTATGCGCTGGCCGCAGAGGTACGTCCCGGCCGCCGCGCCGCGCCCGCTCCCGCAGTACTCGAGCCGCATCGCCATGCACCCGATGGACGACCGTCGCGGCGTATGGCCCTTGAGGCCGTCGTCGCACATACGCCCATCGCTTCGACCGTCGTGCTCGCCGCGACCGGATTCTGCGGGCGGGAGCTGTACGCGATCGCCGACCGGCCGAATCAACTCTACATGGTGGGATCGATGGGGTGCGTCGCGCCTCTCGCGCTCGGTCTCGCCCTGGCGCGTCCGGATCTGACGGTGGTCGCGCTCGATGGCGACGGCGCGGCGTTGATGCGGCTGGGAGCGTTCGCGACGGTCGGCGCCTACGGACCACCGAATCTGCGCCATCTGCTGCTCGACAACGGCGTCCATGACTCGACCGGCGGCCAGGCGACCGTATCGCCCTCCGTCTCGTTCGCCGAGGTTGCCGCCGCATGCGGCTATGCGGCCGCTCTCGAGACAGATGACACGGCGCGCATCGCCGACTGGCTGCGGGCGCCGCCGGACGGGAGGCCCAGCTTTGCGCGCCTGCTCATCCGCGCCGGAACCTCGCACGGGCTGCCGCGGCCGTCGATGAGTCCGGTCGAGGTGAAACAGCGCTTGCAGCAGCATCTTGGAGGGTCATGATGCTGCTGCTCAATCCGGGGCCGGTCACCATCAGCGCGCGCGTGCGGCGCAGCATGCTTGCGCCCGATCTGTGCCATCGAGAGAGCGAGTTCTTCGACCTCCAGGATGAGGCGCGCCGGCGGCTGCTGGCGGTGTATGGGATCGATCCGGCCGAGTGGTGCGCGGTGCTGATCACAGCCTCCGGCACAGGGGCCGTGGAGAGTATGGTATCGACGCTGGTGCCGCACGACGGCCGGGTGCTCGTCGCCGAGAACGGTGTGTACGGGGAGCGGATCGCGCAGATCTGCGCGCGCTATCGGATCGAGCACGAGCGGATGACGGGCGACTGGATGGAGGCACTCGATCTGGCCGGCATAGCCAGACGCCTGTCACGCGCCCCGCATGACGGCGGCGGGCGCTTCACGCACGTCGCCGCGGTGCACCACGAGACGACTACCGGCCGCCTCAACGATTTACGCGCGCTCGGCGACTTGTGCCGCCAGCATGGCGTAAAGCTGCTGCTGGATGCCGTCAGCAGCTTCGGCGCCGAGCCACTCGACTTCGCCGACGATGGCCTGGCGGCGGTGGCGGCCACCGCAAACAAATGCCTGCACGGCGTGCCGGGGGTCGCATTCGCGATCGTGCGCAGGCGCGCGCTCGAGCGCGCTGCCAGTCGAACTTATTATCTCGACCTGACGCGGTCCGCAGCCGCGCAGGAGCGGCGCGATACACCCTTCACGCCTGCCGTGCAGTCACACTATGCACTGGTCGAGGCCCTGCGGGAGCACGCGGAGGAAGGGGGCTGGGCTGCGCGGCAACGGCGCTATGCGGCGCTTGCCGAGCAGGTGCGCGCGGGCCTTGGCAAGCTCGGTATCGAGCCTATGTTGCCGCCCGGGGCGTCTTCCGTGGTCCTGCGCTCATATCGGGTGCCCACCGGCACGTCCTACGCGGAGCTGCACGATGGGTTGAAGGCGCGGGGCTTCGTGATCTACGCCGGCCAGGGTAGCCTCGCGGAGAAGTTGTTCCGCATCTCGACAATGGGCGATGTGTCCGCAGCCGACATCGACCGGCTGTTGGAGTGTTGCGGCGGGTTGTTGCGGTGAGGGGTGTACGGCGGCCCGCGCGCGGCGGCCGGACCGCGGGCGCCGTCGCCCACGCGATCCCGGCGCTGCTCGCGCTCGGTGTCCTTGCGCTCGGCGGCCGGGTCGCGGCACAGGTGCCGGCGGTGCCGCCGACCGAGGTGCCTGTGCCGCCGGCCAAGGTGCCGGTGTCCCCGGCGACGGCTCCGCAGACAGTCCCGAAGCCGCCGCCGTCTACCGCCGCCGCAGGCATCTCCCGCTGGTTCAACCCGGCGACCGCCCCATTCATTCCGATCCCGGAAGTCGCGGCCGATCCCGACAACGGCACCACGATCGGGCTCATTCCGACGTGGCTGAAGACCGACGAGCAACATGACATCCGGCAGATCATCGCGCCCGATATCATCCACAACCCGTACTTCGGATATGGCGTGCACGGCCGAATCTACGATTATCCCAGCACGGACGAGCAATGGTCGCTCATAGGCGGCATCAAACAGCGTGTGGAGCGGAGCATCGACGGCGAGTATCAGACAGGACGGCTGCGCGATCGGCGCTGGTCGGTGAATCTCACCGCGCTCTACGACCGCGATGGGACACCCAGGTTCTACGGCACCGGCAACGATTCGTCCGCGAATGACCAGACGAACTTCACCGGCGAGCAGGAAGTGCTGCAGGCGCAGGTCGGATTGAATCTGACCCAAGCGTGGCAGCTGCGGTACACGCTGCGGCTGCGCGCCTTCGACGTGCTGCCTGGAACGCTCCCGCGCATCCCATCGATTTATACGCTGTTTCCTGCCGTCCGCGGTTTGCATACGACCAAGGAGCTGTTGCACCGCTTGGCGATCGTCTACGACACCCGTGACGACGTCACGGTCCCGACGCGTGGCATGGAGTGGGTTGCCTACGGCGGCCTCGCCAGCCGGGCGGGCATTCTCAACGATTCGCTCTACAGCGAGGCCGGCGTCGACGGCCGTGTGTTCTGGCCGATTGCGCGCAACAGCATTCTTGCGGCGCATATGGCTCTGCGCTACATGCCGGCGGCCAGGGATGCGCCGTTCTGGGCGCTCAGCACTCTCGGCGGCAGCGAGAGCCTGATCGGTGGCACTCAGCCGCTGCGCGGCTACGGCGCCGGACGCTTCTACGATCGCAATGCATTCTCGGCGACCGTCGAGCTGCGCCAGAGGATCGGTTCGATAGGCATCGCCGCGACTCGCCTCGAGCTCGAGGTGGCGCCCTTCCTCGATATGGGCCGGGTGTTCTCGCGGCTGAGCCTGTCGCCGGTTTCCGATCTGCACAAGGTGATTGGCGTCGGCTTCCGCGGTGTCGCGCGGCCCTTCGTCGTGGGCTATGTCGATGTCGGCTACGGCAACGAGGGTGCGGCCGTTTTCTCAGGAATCGGCTATCCTTTTTGAACGGCACATCCTTGTGCCTGGAGCTCACTTCTTCTTGACGGCCTCGCGGTACGCGGCGGCAAACGCCTCTACGAATGTATGCGGCAGATGGTCCGCCGGCATTTCGATGAGGTTGCGGTAGAACGTGGTAAACAGCTCCCAGTACTGCGCCTTATCGGCGGAGCGGGCCTTGCCGCGGCGTGCGGCCCGCTCGAAGCGCGCTTCGAGCTCAGCCGGATCCAGCCGGTCGAGGAACTCGACGAAGGCGCTGCGCATGGCCTGCGCCGCCGCCTGCTCATGGGACTTGGCTTCACCCACGGCCTCGCGCAGCCATTGCACGGCATCGATGCTGCGGCTCTCGTGCTGGATCAGCAGAGCGAGCAGCAGCTCATCGACGGTCGAGCGGCCCAGCGACGGCCGCGGATCGTCGGGCTCGGGCGGGGGCGTCTCGATGCGGAAGCGGTCGCGAATCTCGCTGCGCGTGCGCTCGAGATCCTTGAGGCCCACCAGTGCCTCCCGAAGGAGCTGGCCCGTGAGGTGCAACAGACGCGTTTGGGCTTCCGCGGGCAGCTTCTCCTGGTCGATGCCCGCGCCGCGGCAGAACGCCTGCAGTCCCGATTGCACGTCATAGAGCGCGGGCGAGCTCGCCCCGCGCGAGTCCCGGCCGGCCGCCTTGGCGAGCCGGGCGATGCGGCGGGCGAGAGAGTCCTCGCTCGGGTCGGCAATCGGGGCAGGCTTGGCGGTGGGGATCGGCGCGCGCGCGGCGGAAACCGCCTGGCCGTAGGCGTTCACCGGCTGGAAGCTGCCCGAGCCCGCCGAATCGCTGACCAGGAGCTCCTCGAGATCGAGCATGGCGCCGATGTCGGTCTGCGCCGCGCGCCCGACCGGGTGCAGCGCGTGAATGCTGGTGGGCACGGCCGCGGCCGAATCCAGCTCGGGGATCTCCGACGCCGTGTCGGTTTCGTTTTCCAGGGCGACGACGATCTGATAATCGCCAATCCGCAGCAGATCGCCGTTCTTCAGCCGATAGCCGCTCGAGCCGAGCTTCGAGATCGCCTCCGGCTGGTCATTGACGAACGCGCCGTTGGTGCTGAGGTCTTCGAGGTAGAAGTGGCCGTCGCGAAAGTGCACGCGGGCGTGGTGCGCGGATACGTAGCGCAGCGCGTCCGGAAGCACCCAGTCGTTGTCGCTGGAGCGCCCGATCGAGCCGCCGCTCACGCCGAAAAGGATGGTATGGCGCTCAGCGAGCTGCCGCCGATGATCGCTGACGACGCGCAGGCGAAGCGACATGGTGCCCTGAAGTCAAGTGGCCTTTTGCTGTGAAAAACCAAGCCCATTGCACGGACGCGGCAGCTTCCCCGGCGCGCCCGGCAATATAATAGTCGCCTCCAAACTAGCAGCGGGCCTGACCCGAGCCATGGCAGCCAGTCACATTTTCCGCATTATGTTCGTGAATCAGGGCAAGGTTTACGAGGTTTACGCCCGTAAGGTGGGGCATGGCGACCTGTTCGGGTTCATAGAGGTCGAGGAGCTGGTCTTCGGGGAGCGCTCTTCCGTGGTCCTGGACCCCGCCGAGGAGCGCATCAAGAGCGAGTTTATGGGTGTGAAGCGCACTTTCCTGCCGCTGCACTCGGTGCTGCGGATCGACGAGGTCAAGAAGCAGGGGGTCAGCAAGATCACCGCACTGGAGGGCGGGGCCAACGTGGCGCAATTCCCGATGCCGATGTATTCGCCGTCGCCCGGCGAGAAGAAGTAATGGCAGAGCGTCTGCTGATACTCCCGGGCGCCGCGGCGCTTTCCGGCTTTCGCATCGAGAAGATCCTCGCCCGCATCGCCGCCCTGGAGCCGGCGGTGACCGGCCTTGCGGCGCATTTCGTCCATTTTGCCGATCTGGCACGCCCGCTCGGCGGCGCTGAGCTGCGGATTCTGCAGCAGCTGCTGACTTATGGCCCTCGCGCCGCCGGCCTGCCCCAGAGCGGTGAGGCCGAGCGGCTGCTCGTGGTCCCGCGTGGAGGGACCATCTCACCCTGGTCGAGCAAGGCGACGGACATCGTGCATGTCTGCGGACTTTCGGCAGTGGAGCGGGTCGAGCGCGGTATCGAGTATCGGATCGTGGCTCGCAGGCCGCTCGGGCCGGAGCGGCTGTCACAGCTCGCTCCTGCGCTGCTCGACCGAATGACCGAGATGGCATTGCTCGATGCCGCCGAGGCGGGCCGGCTCTTCGGGCACTCGGGACCGAGACCCGCACGGCGGATCGCGCTTGCGGGCGGTCGTGCGTCCCTGGAGGAAGCGAATCGCGCGATGGGACTCGCGCTCTCGGCGGACGAGATCGATTACCTGCTCGCGAGCTTCCGGCAGCTCGGCCGCGATCCGACCGACGCCGAGCTCATGATGTTCGCGCAGGCCAACTCCGAGCACTGCCGGCACAAGATCTTCAATGCGCGTTGGATCATCGACGGCCGCGAGCGGGAGGAATCCCTGTTCGCGATGATTCGCCACACGCATGCGCGCAATCCCCAGGGTGTTCTCTCGGCCTATCGCGACAACGCCGCGGTCATCACGGGCTCGGAGGGACTCCGGTATTTCCCGGAGCCGCGAACCGGCGCCTATCGCGAGCGCCGCGAGCCGATCGACATCCTGATGAAGGTCGAGACCCACAACCATCCGACCGCCATCTCGCCCTTCCCGGGGGCGGCGACCGGGTCGGGCGGCGAGATCCGCGACGAGGGCGCGACGGGGCGCGGAGCGCGGCCCAAGGCGGGCCTCACGGGGTTCTCGGTATCCAACCTGCGCATTCCGGGCTACGAGCGGCCCTGGGAGCGGCCGGCGGAGTCGCCCGCTCGCATCGCCTCGGCGCTCGACATCATGATCGAAGGGCCGATCGGCGCCGCGTCCTTCAACAACGAGTTCGGCCGGCCCGCGATCTGCGGTTACTTCCGTACCTTCGAGCTTGCCGCTGCCGGCGACCGCCAGGGGCGTGTGCGCGGCTATCACAAGCCGATCATGATCGCCGGCGGCCTCGGCAACATCCGCCGTCCGCATGTCGAGAAAGGCGACGTGCCGGTGGGCGCGAAGCTCATCGTGCTGGGCGGGCCCGCCATGCTGATCGGCCTGGGCGGCGGCGCCGCCTCGTCGCTGGGCAGCGGCGCCTCGAGCGCCGATCTCGACTTCGCTTCCGTGCAGCGCGGCAATGCGGAGATTCAACGCCGCGCGCAGGAGACCATCGACGGCTGCTGGGAGTTGGGCGACGACAATCCCATCATCCTCATTCACGACGTCGGGGCGGGCGGACTCTCCAACGCGGTGCCGGAAGCCGTAGCGCATAGTCATAGGGGCGCCCGCGTCGACCTGCGGGCGATCCCCAGCGCCGAGCCGGGCATGTCGCCGCTCGAGCTCTGGTGCAACGAGGCACAGGAGCGGTACGTCGTCGTCGTGGCCCCGCAGGCGCTCGAGACCTTCGCGGCCATTGCAGACCGGGAGCGCTGCCCGTACGCAGTGATCGGTGACATCGACGGTACGGGCCGGCTGACCGTCTCCGATCCGTTGCTCGGAGGCGAGCCGGTGGACATGCCGCTCGACGTGCTCCTCGGCAAGCCGCCGCGCATGGTGCGGGATGTGCGCAGCGCGGCGCCGCAGGCGCGGCCCCTCGATCTCGACCGTATCGAGCTGCGCGAAGCGGTTTATCGCGTGCTGCGGCTGCCGGCCGTGGCCGACAAGACATTCCTCATTACCATCGGTGACCGGACCGTCGGCGGCATGGTGAGCCGCGATCCGCTGGTCGGACCCTGGCAGGTCCCGGTGAGCGACGTGGCGGTGACGGTCGCCGACTATCGCGGCCACGCCGGCGAGGCGATGTCCATGGGCGAGCGGACGCCGGTGGCGGTGCTCGATGCGCCTGCTTCCGGGCGTCTCGCAGTCGGCGAAGCGATCACCAACATCCTGGCGGCCGACGTGCCCTCACTGAGCCGCATCCGTCTTTCCGCCAACTGGATGGCGGCATGCGGCGAGCCGGGAGAGGACGCGGCGCTCTACGAGACCGTGCACGCCGTCGGCAAAGAGCTCTGCCCGGCGCTCGGCATCGCCATTCCCGTGGGCAAGGACTCCCTCTCGATGCGCACCCGCTGGGAGGACGGCGGAGTGGAGCGCAGCGTGGTCGCTCCGGTCTCGCTCATCGTGTCGGCTTTCGCGCCCATCGACGATGCGCGGCGGACTCTGACGCCGGCACTGTCGACGAAGGAAGGTCCGACGTCGCTGTGGCTCATCGACCTCGGCGCGGGCCGCAACCGGCTGGGAGGCTCGGCGCTCGCGCAGGTCTACGGCGAGCTTGGCGCCGAGCCGCCCGACCTGGACGACAGCCAGCGGCTGGTGCGGCTCGCCGCCGCGCTGGCGGAGCTCCGGCAGGCCGGGCTGGTGCTGGCGTATCACGATCGTTCCGACGGCGGCTTGCTCGCGACCCTGTTGGAAATGGCGTTCGCCGGGCATTGTGGCCTCGATGTGCGCCTGCCGGCGTCGGCGCAGCGCGGACCGCCGCTGGCGCAGCTCTTCGCGGAGGAGCTGGGAGTGGTGCTGCAGATCGCGGCGGCTGCCGAGGGAAGGGTGCAGGAGATCCTGGTGCGGCACGGCCTCTCCGAGCTCGTCACACGTCTGGGCGCGCCACTGCAGGAGCTGCGTATCCGCATCGACGTCGGCAACGAGCGGGTGCTCGATGAATCCTGGGTGGATCTGCGCAGCGCCTGGGCGGAAACGTCCTGGCGGATGCGGCGGCTGCGCGACGACCCGCAGTGCGCCGACGAGGAATATGCGGCGCAGACGGCCGTGAATGACCCGGGTCTCGAGGTGCAGCTGAGCTTCGATCCCGAGGAGGACATCGCAGCGCCCTACGTATCGCGCGGAGCGCGGCCGAAGGTCGCGGTACTGCGGGAGCAGGGCGTCAACAGCCACACCGAAACCGCCGCCGCATTCGACCGGGTCGGCTTCGCTCCGTACGACGTGCACATGACGGACATCGTCGCCGGCCGGCACCGGCTGGCGGAGTTTGCCGGCATCGTCGCCTGCGGCGGATTCTCTTATGGAGACGTGCTCGGCGCCGGCGAGGGTTGGGCGAAATCGATTCTCTTCAACACCGCGCTGCGCGAGGAATTCCAAGGGTTCTTCGAGCGGCCGGAGACTTTTGCACTGGGCGTGTGCAACGGGTGCCAGATGTTTGCCGCCCTGAAGAGCATCATCCCCGGCACCGCGCACTGGCCGCGCTTCGTCAATAACCGCAGCGAGCAATACGAGTCGCGCTTCACCCTCGTCGAGGTGTTGCGCTCCCCCTCGGTCCTGCTCGCAGGCATGGAGGGCTCGTTCCTGCCGATCGCGGTGGCGCACGGCGAGGGCCACGCCGAATTCGAGTCGCACGCGGCAGCCGGGAAGTGCGTGCAGGACGGCCTGGTCGGCTTTCGCTACGTCAATAACGACCGCAGCGTCGCCAGCCGTTATCCCTTCAATCCCAGCGGCTCGCCGCACGGTATCGCGGCGCTCAGCAATCTCGACGGCCGCGTGACCATCACTATGCCGCACCCGGAGCGGTCCTTCCGCTACATCCAGAACTCCTGGCGCCCGCGCAATGCGGGCGAGTACAGCGGTTGGATGCGGTTGTTTCGGAACGCGCGAAAGTTCGTCGACTAACGTCCGTTTCGGACGTCGAAAACGACGTCGCTCAATTTCTCTGCATTTCTGTTGTTTTTCGTAGAAATGTCTGCGAGAGCTGGCGTTCGGCCGTTCTGTCCATACAATGAGGTCTGCGCTCGATCGTTGGAATCGGAGTGGACAGATGCATACCATCACAGACATTCAAAATGCGGTCTTGAGACTGTCGCGAGTGGAAACCGAGAGAGTGTTCGAATGGCTGGAGACGATCCGGCGGGATCGGCTGCGGGTTTTCGAGTCGGCGCCGAAATATGCAGCCGGGCCGCAGGTTCCCATGACCTTCGAGGAATATCTCGAGCTCGAGGCGAATTCCCGGATCCGTCACGAATACCTCGCGGGCGAAGTGTTCGCGATGTGCGGAGTCACGCCCCGGCACAATCGGATAGCCAGCCGCCTTCATGGCGCCTTTCGCGATCACTTGAAGGGGGGCAAGTGCGAGTCCTACATGTCCGATGTCGGTGTCAAGTTGCGCATGAGCCGCGACGATTACGGCTATTATCCGGACGTCATGGTCGTCTGCGGACGGGAGGAAGAGGAGCAGCTCTTCTTCACCAATCCGAAGCTGATCGTGGAAGTGCTCTCGCCTTCAACCGCCAGCATCGATCGGCACGAGAAGCGGATCGCTTATCGGCGGATTCCGGACCTCGAGGAGTATGTCATCGTCGCGCAGAAAGCCGTCGAAGTGACGGTGTTTCGCCGGGAGGATGCCTGGGAGCCGGTGGCTCTCGAGTCGCTCGAGTCGGTGCTCGAGCTGCGCTCGATCGGCCTCACGCTGCCGCTCTCGCGGATTTACGAAGAAGAAGGGATGTTGCCGCGAGCCGGCAGACCCGATCGGGATTCGGCCTGACGCTGCCTGGACTGACGCATGTGCGGCCTGATCCGCCGCGCGGCTACTGCAGCAACGGCTGAAGGATCTTCTCCGAGAACTGCCGCCACACCGAGCCGAAGGACAGCAGCCGGTCCTGTATCGTGCCGGTCATCAACGTGTCCGCGATGGAAAGCATTTCCGCGTCGTCCGGATAGTTCTTTATGACGTTCTGCACGACCAGACGGAGGCACTGCTCGATCTCCGTGTCGTTCAGGATCTCGAGCTTCGAGCCTATGTGTGCCAAAGCGGCCCAGGCCAGGTAGCCGGCCTTCAGTGCCGATGATTTCCTATTGAACGTCTGCTGTTGAGAGTGAATGCGAAACGCGCCGAGGTGCTCGGTCAGATAGACGATCGGCGCAGCGCGGGCGGCCATCAGGAACTGGGCGACGTCGCCGAGTCCGTAGTAAGGAATATCCGCAAAGGCCATCTGCCGCAGCGCCTCGACATGCTCACGGCGCCACACCGCGTTCGAATACTCGCCCAGCCAATTGAGCATGAACGGCACTGTCGACCGGAACAGGAAGCTGATGTCGATCGCCGTTGCCTTTCCCGAGTAGTTGCGCACCTGGTCCGGCACCTGAAAATCGCCGTGGATGAAGTTGCGCTCATCGATCGCCCAACGGGCGGATACGGAAACCCTGGCCGATTTGGATGCTTCCAACGCAAGCAGGTGCGTGTCCATGAAGCCCGGGAAGAGTACATCGTCGTCGAACAGGAAGTGGACGTAACGGCAGTCCGGCTCCACCTGATCCAGGAGATGCATCATGTTGCGGTGCGTCCCCTTGCGTGGACCGGCGACAAAGCGAATCGGCGCCGCGCACTGGATATTGCGCACTTCCCGCGTGGCCTCGCCGTCCGCGGAGTCGTCGGACACCACGATCGAAACGTTGCCCCGGGACTGGATCCCCGCCGATTCGATGGCTTGCCGGAGAAACGCCGGCTTGAATGCTGGGATCAGTATGTTGATCAGCGACATGCGAAGAATGTCCGGATACTTTCGGCCACGGCCCGGATGTCGGCCGCGGATAGATACGGAGCCATTGGGAGGCTCAATACGTCCGATTGGATTCGCTCGGCGATCGGAAGCGCCGGCCATCGTTCTGCCGAGTACGCCGCCTGGCGATGGCAGGCCAGCGGGTAGTGGATCATCGTGCCTATGCCTTGGGCGCGCAGGTGAGCCTGGAGGGCATCCCGGTCGGGTGTTCTCACGACGAACAGGTGCCATACGGGCTCGGCATCTTCATGGACATGAGGCAGTTGCAGCGGCAGGGGGGCCAATGCTTCCAGGTACGTGGCCGCCGCTGCGCTGCGTCTTGTGTTCTCGGCATCGAGATGCGGCAGCTTGCTGCGCAGAATCGCGGATTGCAGCTCGTCCAGTCTCGAATTCAGTCCGGCGACCTCGTGCCGATACTTGATGCTCGATCCGTAATTTCGCAATTTGCGGAGCGTAACGGCCAGCGCGTCGTCATCGGTCGTGATGGCGCCGCCATCGCCGAGCGCACCGAGGTTTTTGCCAGGGTAGAAGCTGAAGCCTGCGGCGTCGCTCAAGGCGCCCACTCGCCGGCCTTGATAGCGCGCGCCGTGCGCCTGAGCTGCGTCCTCTATGACGCGCAGCCCGTGTTTGCGCGCGATCCGGTTGATCGGCGCCATGTCGGCCGGCTGTCCATACAAATGCACGGGCATCACCGCGCGTGTGCGGGGCGTAATTGCCGCCTCGATGCGTCCAGGGTCGAGGTTGCAGGTGCGCTCGTCGGGCTCGACCGGCACCACGCGGGCCCCGGCCTGGCTCACCGCAAGCCAGGTGGCGATGAACGTGTTCGAAGGAACGATCACTTCGTCGCCTTGGCCGATCTCATACGCGCGCAGGATCAGATGCAGCGCGTCGAGACCGTTTGCCACCCCTATGCAATGAGCGACGCCGCAGTAGTCCGCGAATTCGCGCTCGAAGGCCGCCGTTTCCTCGCCGAGGATATACCAGCCGGATCCGATTACGCGCTCGATCGCAGCGTGAATCGCGGCTTCGTGCGGCTCGTTCACGCGCTTGAGATTCAGGAATTCGACTTTCATGAAAAGGGGCGATCGCTCGCGCGACGTGTCGGACAGATCAGCGAGCCACCACCTGAGAGCCGCGTGCGAGTGTCAGAAACTGGTCGTAGTCGCGGATGTAATCCGCGGCATCATAGACTTCCGATGCGAGCACCATGCAGACGCCGCCCGAAGAGAAATTATCGAGTGTCCGCCACATCATCGGGCAGATGTAGAGGCCGAAATACGAGCGATTCAAATGAAACCGGCGCTGTCGGTCGCCGTCGTGAAGGACGATGTCGAAGCTGCCGGACATGGCGACCACGAACTGATGCAGGCTCCTGTGCGCATGCGCGCCGCGATCCGATCCGCCGGGAACGTCATAAAGATAGTAGACGCGGCGAATCTCGAAAGGGATGTGATTCCCGCCCTCCACGAAGGTCAGATTGCCCCGCGGGTCGGCGACCTTCGGCAACTCGATTATTCGGCAGTCACCCAATGGCATCGTCATTTCTCCGCAGGTTCCACTCATAGAACTCATGGACTACGCCGCCGGCACCGAACTCGTTCTTGAACCGGTTCAGGCCTTCGTTCAACGCGTGTCCCTGTTCTTCCGTGCTGATCCCGAAATCGAAATAGCGCTTTCCGTCGAGCCGGCTCTCCTCGATCGCCGACTCGAGCACGAGATCGAGCGCGTTGATCTCGTGGCCGCGCTCGCTCGATGCGATGTACTGGGCATGAGCTACCCTCTCCGTCAGAAACAGCAGAATGCCGGCCTCTATCTTTCCGCCGAGGAGTGCGGCAATGATGCGTAACCGATCTGGGAAGCGCGTGGCCAGTGTCGTGATTTCGGCGAGCGTATGAACGGGTTGCGTCTGGTGCTTGCGTCGCAGATTGTCTTCGAGCACGCCCCATAGGGCGCGCATATGCTCGTTCCCGGCCGTGATCTGGGCCCCGGCTCTCAGCGCCTTCCCGCGCGCACGCCGACGGCGCTCGCTCACCGGAAGCCTGTGACGCAGGTCGATGCAGCTCGAGAGGTCGCAGCGGTACCGCCGCGCACCCGCACGAAACAAGGCATAGAGATCTTCCTGAGCCGGCGCGCGCTGATAAATGTGCGGCACCGCCTTGTACTGGAGTCGGGTGAAGCCGGCTGCGTGCCACAGCGTCGCGGCGGAGCTGAGGGCTGCAAGCATCTCACCGCCTCGCAACCGCCCATGATGCAGCACGCCGCCATAGGTGATACCCGGGTGCGATACCACCACCTCCTGCTCGACTGGATGTCGTGCGGCGGGAATGACACCCAACCAGTCGCCGGCATCCTCGATGACGATCGACTGGTCGACGAACCGGTCCGAGTGATACGACAGGAAGCGCCGCGAATGTAGAAATGTCGCGCCATGCGCGCCAGCGCAGAATTCGTCCCAGCGCGCGGCATCGTCCGGCAGGAAGAGACGGGCCTTCATCACGGGCTGATGAGCTCCGCAATGCCGAAGCCGGTCCCGCCGAAATCGTTCCCGTCGTAGAGCAGCCAGGTCTTGCCGGCGGTCTCGACATCCACACCGAACTCCACCGAATCTGCGTCCCACCCTTGCTCGGATACGTCGAGTCCGATCATGTGGTCGTGCCGCTGCCACTGCAGGCCGTCGGGCGAGGTGGCAAAGCCCATTCGGTATCGGGCCGGATCGCGGCGACGAATCGAATAGATCATCCGATAGCCGTCCTGCCCTTGCCTGACGACGGGGCGGCCAAATCCGTGCTCCTCGGCCAGGTTCATGGGCAGGACCACCCGTCCGTGCGACGGCCAATGGATGCCATCCGCCGACTCGACATACCGCAGGTCGTACACCGGCACCTGCTTGTCCCCGATCTGCTCCCACGATCCGCCCGCGACGTACCACATGCGAAAACGTCCGCCATCCATCATCACCCACGGGCCCCCACGGATGTGCTCCTCACCAGGGCTGCGCTCGAGTATCGGTGTGGTCTGGACGCGCTGGAATGTTTCGCCGTCGTCCTCGCTGACCGCGAGGCCCGCCAGGAGGCGATAGCGGATTTTTCGGCACAGCTCGAATCCGACGTAGTACATGAGGAGCCGACCGTCCGCGACACGGAGCACTGTCGTCTGGAACACGCCGTTGTCGTCGAACGCACCCGGCTCGCCGATGTCCAGCACGGGTGCCTCGGATTCCCGGATTACCCTGCGTGGATCGCCGGGGTCGAGGTCCACGTATCCGACGCGGCCCACACCATGCTCATCGCGGCACTGCACGTAGACGCGCAGCATGTTCTCGTGAAGCCAGATCGGAGTCGGGCACGTCGCATGAGTGCGAGCCCACCAACGTGTGCCCGACGGCTTCCATATCACGCCGTGCTTCAGCCACTTCATCCGGGGATCCGGAAGAACCGGTGCGTGGACACGCTTTCGGCGGCGGCCTGCCGTGTCTTGAAGAGCTCTCCGGCCGAGGTGCTCTTCATGATCGCGGTGTTCGGGCCGAGCCAGTTGTCTTCTGCAATCGTGACGTTGTTGGCTATGGTCGCGTTGACGCCGAGGAAGCTGTTTGCGCCGATATCGCAGAAGCCGGAGATGACGACGTGGGACGAGATGAAAACATTGTCGCGGACGGTGCTGTGATGGCCGATGTGGTTGCCACTCCAGAGAACGACATTGTTGCCGAGCGTGACGAACGGCTGAACGGTGTTGTCCTCGAATATGAACACATGCTCACCGAGACGTACGTTGCGCCACACGAAAGCACGCGAACTGACGTAAGACGCCAGGGCATAGCCTTTCTCCTTGGCCGAGCGTGCGAGTCTCGTGCGCAGCCGGTTGAGCTGGGTATAGGTGGCAGCGACATAGACCTCGTGATCGGCCGGAGAAAAATGCCGATCGAGCGATTCGAACTCCACCACAGGCAGTCCGTGCAGCTCCTCCCGCTTGAGGTAAGGCTTTTCGACGGCGTGGGCGACGACGCGGTAGCTCGAGTCACCGTCGAAATACTCGCGGGCTATTTCCGCGAAGGCGGTATCGCCGACGATGACGAGCTTTTTCGTACCCATAGCCTGACTCCATCACGGTTTGACAATCAGCACGTCCTCACGGCGATTCGCCATGGGAAGCGCTGGAGGTTGCGGTAACCAGTAGCCATCGCAGCCTTGCGCGCGGGCGCGCATGATCACGCCCAGGATCACGGCGTCATCGATGCGGCTCGTCTCGACTGAGCGGAAGTCCACCTGCGGCACATCGGTGGTGCCCATGAACGCCTGATGGAACCGTATGCCCGCTGCGCTCGAAAAGAAGCGCTTTCGCTTCGAAACGTTGGGGATGTCCCCGATCAGCATCTGCCCGCCATCCGCCAGGAGCTCGAGGGAGTAATCGAGGAATTTCCAGAATCCGGCCTCGACGAATATGTAATGCAACACGCTGTAGCAGAGGATGACATCGAACTTCCCCTTCCAGGCATCGAGCGATTCTTCGCAGTCCGGGTAAAAGCCCGGTACCTTGGTCACGCCCGCGCCGTCGGGCAGGTGCGCCAGCATTTCGGGCGAGTCGACGAGCACGAGCGCATGCTCGCGCGTGGCACTGTGGGCGATCAGCCGTTTGGGCAGTCCAGAACAGCCCGGACCGATGTCGAGAATCGTTTTGGAGCGACCCTGGAGATTGGACAGCTTACCGACGATGTCGTTGAAGATGGCTTCTTCGTAACCCTCCCGATAGGAATCGGGAAAGCCGACTTTTTCGTGCGCGCTGAGTGCCGGGTCCCCGGCCATGCGGCGGAAATCCTCGTACCCGAGATCATCGAAGGAGCGTGTCATTTCAGTCGCCCCACTTGTCCATGTAGGTCTCGAACCCGCGCTGCCAGGCTTCGCTGATGAATCCGCCCGTGCTCTCGTGCACGACCGAGATCGGCCAAGTGCCCATCCGCAGACCCGCTTGCTCGGCCTGGCGGCAGAAATCCATGTCGTAGAAATGGAAATCGAAGCGTTGATCGAAGCGCAGCGGCTTTGCGCGCAGAGTCTCGCTGGCGACAGCGAGGAACAGGCCGTCGAGGAGCTTGACGGACTGTCCGGAGGGTCCGAACACATCGACCGTATCGAAGGGCAGTCCCCGGCCGTGGGCCACCGCGCCGCTCAAATTATCCAGGCTGTCCCGCGTCAGCCGCTCGTCGACGAACATCCATCCAGGCTGCCGGGGGACCCGACGCCGATTTCCGGCGAGCCCGATGACATCGAAGGCGCCAAGTCCCTGGCGCACCTTGTCCGCCCAGTGCAAGTCGCAGAGGTGAAGGTCATCGTGCATGAAAACGAGCGCCGCGCTGTCCTTGGCCGACTCGTCGATGGCCTGGTTGTAGACCTCCGGCAGGCCGCGATCGTTCTCGGGGAACAGCCGTATCTCCACTGCCGGGGGGCGATAGAGCGTCAGTGATCTGCCGAGGGCGGTCTGCGCGAAGAAATCCTCGCGCCCTTTTCGCGTGGCACAGACGATGCGTATTTTGCCGGCCTGCGCGGCTTCTGCTGCGTCCCGCACCCGCACCGGCGCGGGATCGGCGCCGGACGGGCGCTCCGCCGCGGCCGGACGCTGCAGCACTCTGCCGCGCAGCTGTGCATAAAGGGACAGGAAGCGCTCGAAGCCGCTGCGCTCGTACGCGATCTTCAAAGCGTCGAGGATCGACAGGTCCGCAACGCTCAATAATCCCGCGAGCGGCGAGGGCGACAGAGGCAATAGCGCGGGATCGTAAGGCCTGACCACCCACTGCCGCTGCGACCACAGCAGCAGGCTTGCCACCCGCTCGATGATGAAGACCTTCAGGGGTCCCGTGCCGGCGCCGCAACTCACGTTACGATTGAGCTCGATGCCAAGCGGCGTCAGGGACTCTTCCGCGAGCTGGAAGATTCGCTCGCATTGCCGCAGCCATTCCGACCAGAAGCTGGCCTTGGCCGCGAAGAAGTTGCCGTAGATCGTGTTCTGCGTCGTCGTCGCGCTGCGAGCCATCTGGAAACCGGGAGCGATGAGGCTCGCGCACTGCTGCAGCGCGTCCAGGTATTCCCCGTGCGCGCCGATGGCCTGCTCCATGATGTTGAGCGGAAAGGCCATCTGATCGAAGAACGGAGAGAACGCGATGACATCCGCTGCCGCGCCCTGCTGCTCGATGAAGGCTCGGACCGCATCCGCGCCCAAGCCCGTCTTGCCGTGGAATTCGGCAGAGAAGAATCCGTAGTAGGCCTGCGGATCGAGGTCGTCATTCTCCCGGAGAAAGCGCCGGATGGGCCAGAATTCGCCCCAGTCCGGCCGCTCGCCGGCGCAGTTGTCGATTGGGATGAATCCGGGATCGAGCTGCGCCCGCGACTGTGCCGAGCTGTAGACCTGGTAGAGCTTCGGTTCCGGCACGAATGGACCTGATGTGATTTCAGCCGCAGCGGGGCGGCAGATGCTCGGGTGGGAGGCCGGCGAGGTGGCGCTCGTACATGCGTGCGTAGAGCTCCTCGAGGTCCCTCGTCATCCGTGGCGTGTCGAAGAGCGCGCAGCTCGGACGGTTCTCGGTCAGCCTGCGGCGTATTGCAGCGAGGCGTTCCGGTTGTGTGGCGAGCTCGATCGCAAGCTGCTCGTACTGTGAGCGGTCACGGGTTATCAGCTCGGGCAGCCCGGCGGCGGTGAGCACACTGGCGGCGACGCGGGCAGCGAAGGATTTCCCGATGCAGGTGAGCACCGGCAGCCCGACCCATAGGGCATCGCTCGCAGTCGTGCCGGCGTTGTAAGGTGATGTGTCGAGGAAAAGGTCGGCGGCGCGGTATCGCGCCAGATACTCCGCCGGGGCGACACGTGCGCCGAATACGAGTCGGTCCGGCGAGATGCCGCGAGAGGCTGCCTCGCGGTGCAGATTTCGCTCGGCTACCGCATTGCCAGCCACCAGGAAGAGCACGCTGTCCGGAACCGCGGCCAAAATCCTCATCCAGCTTGCGAAGACGTCCGGTGTGATCTTGTAGCTCGCGTTGGAGCAGCAGAACACGAATCCGCTCGGCGGCAGGCCGAGCTCATCCCGGCTGGGCGTCTTGTCCGCGATGATGCGTTTCGTGTCGTTGACCTGATAGCTCGGGAGGTACGCGAGCTTCTCGGCGTAATGCTCGCGCGCCTCCGGCGGCACGATGACGGGATCGGTGACCAGGTAGTCCATGAAGTCTCCGCCCATCGTGCCGAGGAAGCCCAGATAGCTGACCTGGATCGGTGCTGTGCGCAGGGCCATGATTCGCGGCCGCGAATCGCCGGTGTAACCGCCGAGGTCGATGGCCACGTCGATTTCCAGCCGCCGCGACAGCTCCGCTATCTCCCAGTCCGACTGCGCGCCGACCCAGAGGAAACGGTCGAAAGCCCGTTCGATGCGCGAGCGTGTCTCGTCATGGACGTTGGGGCCCAACGAGAATGCCGTGAGCTCGAACCTGGAGCGATCATGTGTCTCGAAAAGCTCGGCGGTCAGGAACGCGACGGCGTGGCCATACAAGTCGGCGGAGAAATAGCCCAACCGGATGCGATCGTGCCGCGGACGTCGGGGCATTGGGGGCAGGTGACGGCGCGGCGTGCAGAGCTCGGCAACGGCGATGTCGCTCGCCTTGCGGTGCATCGCGGGAGAGTCGAGGAGCGAAAGCACATTGAAGGGTCTCGCCATCGACCGGCCCTGATCGAGTCCCGCGGCGATCCGCGCCACATCGGCGTCGTAGTCGGCCCAGTCGCACAGCTGCATGCGCAGGTGCCGCAACGTCCCGAGCACGGATCCGGCATTCGGATCGAGGACGAGCGCCCGCTGATAGCTCGCCACCGCCTCCTCGGAGCGCTTCAGCTCATGCAGCACGCCCGCCTGAGACACATACCCGAGGGCATCCTGCCTGAGGGTGAGCGCGCGCTCAGAGCACGCCAGCGCGTCATTGAAGCTCTTGAGATCGGCGAACGTGGCGCCCAGATTGGCGAGCCCGTCGACGCACCAGGGCTCGATCTCCAATGCCCGCTGGCAGCTCGCCAGTGCTTCCGGGTAGCGCTTGAGCGCCCGTAGTGCCGCGCCTCGATTGCTGTACGCTTCGGCGTAGGCCGGCCGTGCTGCGATCGCACGATCGAAGCTGGCCACCGCCTCCTCGAGCTGCTCGAGACACATCAACACGACGCCTCGCCCGTTGTGCGCTTCCGCATAGCCGGGCTGGCAGGTCAACGCCCGGTCGTAGCTCTCCAGGGCTTCCTCGAATCGCTGACTCTTCTGCAGAGCGCTGCCCCGGTTGCTGTGCGCTTCGGCGTATCGCGGCCGAAGCGCGAGCGCGCGGTCGTAGCTGGCGAGCGCCTCATCGGGGTGGCCGAGCTCCTGCTGGCACACTCCGCGATTGTTGTGAGCCTCCGCGTAGTCGGACCGCACCCCAAGCGCACGATCGTAGCTGGCGAGCGCCTCCTCCTTGCGCTCGAGCGCCCGCAATGTCGCACCGCGATTGTTCCAGGCGGAGGCGTGATCCGGCTTCAGCTCGAGCGCTCTGTCATAGCTCGCGAGCGCCTGGACGTGCCGCCGCAGATCATGAAGAGTGACGCCGCGGTTGTAATGTGCCTCAGCATCGTCCGGCAGGATCGAAACAGCCCGCTCGTAACAGGCGAGGGCCTGCCCGTAGCGACCGAGGGACCTGAGGGCGTTGCCATGGTTGTTGTGCGCGCTGGCGTCCCGTGGATTGCGGCTGGCAACATTCCCGAGCAGCTCGGCGGCTTCGGCCAGGCGGCCGGCCTGGGCCAGCATGATCCCGAGCAGCGTCATGGCGCCGGTGTCGTCCGCCTGTCGGGCGAGAATCGACCGGCACAGTGCTTCGGCTTCGGCTCGCTGGCCTCCGGAATAGAGCACCCACGCCTGCTGCAGCGTGGTCGACGGGGATCCGGCGGACAGCTGAGCGCGCGGGCGAGGCTTGGGGCTCGGGATGGCGCGGGCGTGGCGTCTGCTCATGGGCGCCACCTTGGCAGGAACCCATCACGGGCGCAGCGAAATATGTCGCATTTCGGCGCCTGCCCCGACGCCGCGCCGCCGCTCGATGCCTATCTCTAGGCAGCGGAGGCGGACGGTTCCGACTCGCGTCGCACCTGGGGACCGATGGCCGCCCAGCCGCTGCGGATCTCACCGAGGAGGCTATGCACCTCGGCCACCGCCGCGGCGTCACTATTGAGATTCGCGTGAATCAGCCGGCGCGCCATGTAGTCGTAAAGATCGCTGAGGTTCTGAGCCAGGGGGCCGCCATCGCGCAGGTTGAGGCTGCCGCGCAGCTCGGCGATCAGGATGACCGCGCTGTGCAGAAGGCCTGCCATGCGCCTGGTTTCGCGCTGCTCGATGCAAGTGCGGGCCACCGCAAGCCGTCCGAGAGTGGCATCGAGAACCGTGAGCACCAGCCCATGAGGATCGGCATCGGCAACGGCTCCGTGCGCGACGACGCTGCGATAGGCGGCAAGCTTCGACTGTGTCGAGTAGGAGCTCACGAGGCGGTCTCTTCAAGCTGAGGTATCCGGGATAACGGCCCCGCAACGCGTAACTTGAGTCTGCCGGCGTCAGGCGGCGGGGGTCGCCTGGACCTTCGGCAGGTTCGAGAAGGCCTGAGTGAGGTAGGAAGAGGTCGATTGGAGCGAGGAGAGCAGGGTATTGAGCGACGCATACTGTTGCGTCAGGCTGGCGGTCAGCTGGGTCATCTGTTGATCGAGCTGATTGCTTTGCTGCGTCAGCGCGTTGTCCTGCTCTACCAATGTCTTGCTGCGGGAGTCTATCGTTCCGCCTGAGGCGAGATCGGAGGTGATCTGGCTGTTGAGCGACGATGCAACGCCCGATGCGCCGCTGAAGAGCTGGCTCACGGCGCTGAAATCAGCCGTAAGAGCCGCCGACAGCTTCGCGGTATCGACGCTCAACGTGCCATCGCTGTTTGTCGTGACGCCGATGCTTGCCAGAGTGTTGTAAGTCGTTGACCCGGTATTGACGACGCTGTAAAGCGTCGAGCGTACTTGACTCTGCATACCGGAGAGCAGCGCGTCGCCGAGCATAGGTCCTGCCGTTCCGGTGGTGGCATTGTAGCTGCCGAGCGATGCAAACGTGCCTTGCAGCGCATTGTAGGCGGCAACGAAAGCCTGGATGTTCGTCTCGACCGCGGCGGTATTGGTCGCGACACTGAGAGTGGCCGCCGAGGTAGTGGGGGCCAGGAGGTTGAGTGTGACGCCGCTCAGCGCTCCGGTGACCGTATTGCTCGCGCTGGTGTAGGAAATGCCGGCGATGCTGAGGCTGGCATCTTTAGCCGCGGTCTGTTGGGAATAGTTCGCCGTGTTCCCGGTCCCGTATGTCAGTGCGGACAAGCCGCTGCCGCCATCCGTCTCCGTGACCTGGATGGTATTGGCGGCGCCGGTCAGCGACGAGCTCAATACCAGATAGGCGCTGCCGCCCGTGCCCGTCACGACGCTCGCCTCGACGCCGGGGTTTCCGCTCGCCCCGTTGATGGCGGCGGCGATGCCGGAAACCGTATCGTTGCTGCTGTCTATCGAGACTGAGAAGCTCGTTCCGCCCAGGGAAACCTGCAGGGTACCCGTACCGACGGTTGCGGAGCCCCCTCCCGACCACGAGGTAGTGGAGACGATCTGCTGGGCCTGCGCGAGCCCGCTCACAGTGACGCTGTAGCTGCCGAGCGTCGCGCTCGAGTCGGCCGAAGCCGTGAATGCCGTCGTGTCGCTGCTCGTCGCGCTGAGGGAGTCGAACGCAGTCGTCGTGGCGACGGGGCTCAGAGAGGACTGGAAGGTCGAGAGCGCGCTCTTCAGCGTACCTACCGCGGAAATCTCGGTAGTGACCGCCTGGGTCTTGCTGGTGATGAGCGATTCCTGCGGCGCCTTGGTCGCCGCCACCAGCTCCGAGACCAGCGCGCTCACGTCGATCACGGATCCACCGGCCGCACCCGCGCTGCTGTTGCTTGCGACCGAAACGACCGGATTGGTGGCCATGCGCGTGTCCTAGTGGTGAGAGCTGCCCGGCAGCGAAGAGAGGGCGGGGCCTTGCGGCGCCCACCCTCCGTACCTTCGTCGGTGATTGATGAAGTTTCCTCTCAGCGTCTTCTCCGTTACGGCAGCTTCTGCAGCAGCGAGAGGATGTTCTGCGGGATGGTATTGGCCTGGGCCACCATCGCCGTGCCTGCCTGCTGCAGGATCTGCGCCTTGGAGAGGTTCGAGGTCGCCTGAGCGTAGTCGGCGTCCACGATCGAGCTCTTCGCGGCACTGAGGTTGGTGGCGTCCGTGTTCAAGCCGGTGATCGCAGCCTGGAACCGGTTCTGATACGCACCGAGGTTCGCGCTGCTGGTCGCCATCTGCTGCAGCGCGTTGTCGATCGAGATCAGCGTGAGGTTCGAGTTGTCGACCGTCTTGACATCGAGTCCGCTCAGGTACTTGGCGGTGCCGGCAACCGTGCCGGACCCGGCCTTGTACGTGCCGATCGTGTCCGAGCTGTCGACGCCGAGATCCTTCAGCGTATTCGCGCCGGCGGTGACACTGTTGCCGGATGCGTCGGTGGCGCTCGCAACGGAGAAGTCGACGATATGCCCGTCGCCGGCCGCGGCAGTGCCGCTGAGCGTGATGCCGGTGCCGGCGCTGTTGACCGTGGCGACGATACCGCCCACCGAGCTGAGCGCCTGGTTGATGCCGGCTGCGATGCTCTTGAGGTCAGTGCTCGCCGTGCCCGTGAGGGTGATGGCGTTGGTGTTGTAGGAGGTGCCATCAACGCTGACGCTCAGGGTGACGGAGGAGCCACTGACGGCAGTGTTGAGGTCGGACGAGCTGGCAAGCCCCGTGGTTCCGGAGTTGTACACTCCCCCGGTTGCCGCGGCAGTCGCGCCGGCGTAGGTCGAGCCGGAGGCAAGCGATACCGTGGCATTGGCAACGGTGGCGGTGCCCGTGTAGTAGTTGCCGATGGCGCTCGAGCTCGCGCTCGAAATCGCACCGATGGTGATCGACTGGCCGGCATTGGCACCGACCTGGAAGGTGGCGCCCTGGAACGTGCCGTCCAGCAGGTTCACGCCGTTGAACTGGGTCTGCGCGGCCACGCTGTTGATGTCGTTCATCAGCTGCGTGAACTGCGAGTTGAGGTCGGTGCGGTCCTGCGAGCTGTTCGTCGCGTTGAGGGACTCCACCGCGAGATCGCGCATGGTCTGCAGGTCGTTGGTGATCTCCTGCATGGCGCCGGAAGCGGTCTGGGCGAGAGACACGCCGCCGTTGGCGTTTTGAGCCGCCTGGTTGAGGCCGTTGACCTGCGAGGTCATGCCCTGGGCGATGGCGTATCCGGCCGCGTCATCGGCGGCGGTGTTGATGCGCAGGCCCGAGGACAGCTGCTGCAGAGCAGTCGCCAGCTGGCTGCCCGACGAAGTCAGGCTGTTCTGCGCGACGAGAGCGTCGATGTTCGTATTTAGGACGAGTGACATGTGTCATGACTCCTGAAGTTTCAGGCGCCGGACACCCGTCCGCGCGCTGTCTGTGGGAGGCGGGGGGTGGCCCGTCTCGCTTCAGTGAAGTTATCGGTGGGCGGCCGTGGAACTTGAATGCCTTGGGTCGGGGAGAAGAAAACTGTCGAGTCGGTCACATGCCGCCGGAGGCGCTTCGTGCCTCACGAGACATAATTGAACAGGGAGAGCTTCGAAAGCGAGGCGTAGGACTCTTCCGCGGCCTGCAGGGCGACCTCTTGGCTGCTCAATTGGGTTGTCGCCTTGGCGTAATCGGTATCCGCGATGTTCGATATGGAGGTCTGCAGGTCGGTCTGGCGGCTCTGCGCCGTCGATTGCGAGGCCGTCACCGCGTTGAGGCGGCCGCCCACGGATGCCTGGACGTTGCCGAAGTTGTTGAGCGCTGCATCGATCTGCTCGATCGACTGGCTGATCTGCGTGGCCCTCTGCCCCGAGTTGACGGTCGTCGAATTGAGGGTCGTGACGAGGCCGGAAAGAGTGGCGAATGCGCTCGACTTCCCCGCCGGCGCGATGGTGAACGTATCGCCGGTCGCCGGATTGCCGCTCAGGGTGGCCTGGATGCCGTTGAAGGAGACCGTCCCGCCGCTGGTGGCATCGTACGTGCCGGTCGTCACCGTGGCGCCGCTGCTGTTCGTCACCTTGTAGTCGGTCGCATCGGTGAAGGTGATCGTATAAGTGTCAGGGACCCATTGCGACGGGTTGGTCACCGTTCCGGGTCCGATCGAGGCGGTACCGGTGTTCGCAGCGCCTGCCGCGGTGGTGAACGTCCCATTGCCGGCCGGAAGGTTCATGAACACCGAGCTTCCGGTGTCTCCGGTCGAGATGCGCTGATTCTCGCTGATCTGGACCTGACTGACCTGATCGGCGCCGCCGTAGCTCACGGAGCCGCCGTTCTGGGTGAAGGGCTGGGTGCTCGCGGCGTAGCCGCCGAAGAGGTAGTTGCCGTTGCCGTCGGTCCGGTTGCTGATGTCCATGAGCTGCTGCAGCTGCTGGTTGAGCTGCGTGGCGATGTCCTGGCGCTGGGTCGCCGAGAGCGATGCGTTGTTGGCCTCCAGGGCCAGATCCCGGGCACTCTGCAGCAGATTGGTGGCGTCGGTCAGCGCCTGATTCTCGAGATTCAGGTTCCCGCTCGCCAGATTTCCGTTGGTGACGAACTGCTGCGAGGCGGACAGCTCCATGTTGAACTGGTTGACCTGGGCCATGCCGGTCGGATTGTCCGCCGCCGTCTGGATGCTCTTGCCGGTCGACAGCTGTTCCTGCGTCTTCGATATCTCGGCCTGCAGCGCCTCCATCGAGTCGAGCGCGTTCGTCCGGAAGGTCAGGGTCGAGATGGTCACGCGTCACCCGTTGATCGCATTTATGAGGGATGTGAACATCTGGCTCGAGGCCTGGATGACCTGGGCCATCGCCTGATAGGCCTGCTGGAACTGCAGCATGTTCGCCGCTTCCTTGTCGAGGTTCACGCCCGACGAGTTGTTGAGCGCTGTCGTGGCGTTCTGGTTCGCTGTCTGCTGCGCGGTGGCGTTGTTTTGCGCCTGTTGCGTGATCACGCCGACCTGGCTGATCAGGCCGTTGGCCGCGCCGGTCACGGAGGTCGTGCCGCCGCTCAGGGCCGCCGCCGACAGCGCGCCGGTCATCGCGAGGATGTTGCTGTTGTCGCCCGTGTTGGCCGGATTGTTGAGGCCGACCGTGAATGTGTCGCCCGAGGCGGGTGTGCCGCTGAGGGTGAGCTGCGCGCCCGCGAAGGAGATCGGGGTGCCGTTCGCGTAGGTTCCGGAGGCCACCTGAGTGCCGCCGCTGTTCGTTACCTGGTATGAGCCGCCGGCCCCGAACGTCACCGTATAGGTATCCGAAACCCAGGCGCTGGGGTTGGTGACACTGGCCGCGCTCACCGTTGCGCCGCCGGTATTGGTGGAGCCCGCGGTGCCCTGGACCAGGGAGGCAGCGGCGATCTGCGACGGGCTCGTCAGCGCTACCGAGAAGCCCGCGGTGGCTGCAGCCGTGGGTTGTACGAGGAAGCTGTCGCCGTTCGCGGGCGAGCCGCTCGTGACGATGGAGAGACCCGCCGCCTGAAACGGGCTCGCGCCCGTTCCGCCGCCGGTCATCGCCACCGACTTGCCGGTGGTGAGGTCGTTGAGGCTCCAGGCGCCGCCGGTGTACTGCAGCCTGTAATCGTCCGTGGTCAGCGCGCTCAGTGAGCCGCGCGTGACGCTGAGGGACGCGCTGCCGGTATTGTTCGTATCCGGCAGTACCTGGACGCCGCCGACGGTGAACATCGGCTGTCCCTGCGCGCCGGTGAGATCCATGCCGGACTGCTGCTGCTGGTTGACGATGGAGGCGACGGCGACGCTCACCTGGCCGATGGCGTTGCGCGCCGGGTCGAGCACCTGAGTGCGCGCGCTCAGGAGGCCGCCGAGCTCACCGCCGCTGATCTCGGAGGTGATGTCGGCCGAGGTGCCGCCGCCGCTGATGGCGATATCGAGCTGCGACGGATCGTAGGAGCCGGCAACGGTGCTCAGCTTCGCCGCATTCCCTCCGGTTACCAGCGCCTGACCGGTGCCGACGTAGACGTCCATCGCGCCGTTGCTCTCGGTGGCGGTCTGGACCGACACGTACTGGCTCAGCTGAGTGATGAGCTTGTCGCGCTGATCCATGAGCTGGTTCGGCGTCTGTCCGCTCGCGGACTGGGCTGCGATCTGCTGATTGAGCGAAGCGATGTTGGACGCCAGGGTGTTGACCTGCGCCACGTCGCCGCTCAGCTGCGACTCCAGCTGCGAGCCGAACTGCGTGATCTGCGAGTCATAGGAGGTGAGCTGCTGCGCGAGAGCCTGCGCCTTGTTGAGCAGCGCCTGGCGCGCCGCGGTCGAGGTCGGCGTGCTTGCGACGCTCTGCAGGGAATTGGCGAAGCTCTGCAGGGTCGCGGTGAGCCCCGTGCTCGAGTCGCTCAGCAGGTTGTCGATCTGCGCGGCCTGCGTCGCCAGGGTGTTCGAGCTCGAGTAGCTCGCCTGCGAGCCGCGCACCTGCTGTGCGAGGTATTCGTTGTAAGTGCGGGTGATGCTCTGGACGTCGACCCCGCTGCCGATGAACCCAGTGCTCGTGGATTGGCCGGGCGCCTCGACCAGGTTCGCCGTCTCGACGCTATACCCGGGCGTCGAGGCATTGGCGATATTGTTGCTCGTGACGTCCAGCGCCTGCTGGAACGCGAGGAGCCCGGAGACGCTGGTGGAGAGTAGGTCGGCCATCCGCTATCGCCTTTACAGCGTACCGCTGCCGGAGGTTGTCGGCAGGCTGGCGGCGAACTTGAGTGACCCGGACGGTCCCGATCCGGCAGCCGCTGCTGCTGGCGCGACCGCGCTAGCCAATCGTTGCGTCAGGGCGCGCGTCAGGGTGCCGGCCACTGCCGTGAGCTTGCTGGCATAAGCCGGATCGGTTGCATAGCCTCCCTGCTGCAGCGCGGAGCCAAACGCCTGGACGTCGTTGCCGGTGCCGAGCGCGGCGGCGTAACGGGGATTGCCCTTGAGCAGGTCGACATAATCCTGGAAGCACTGGCTCGTGGAGCCGTAGGAGCGGAATTGCGCCTTCACGGTCGTCGCCGTGCCGCCGCCGTACTCCTGCGTGCTGCTCGAGACCGCTGCTCCGTTCCAAGCGGCACTGGCCTTGATGCCGAAGAGATTGTTGCTCGAGCCGCCATTCGCATCCTGCGGCAGGCTGCGGCCCCAGTTGGTCTCGAGTGCCGCCTGGGCGAGGAGCGTGACGGGGTTCACACCAAGCTGCCGCGCCGCCTGTTGGGCGTCCGGCCACAGCGTTTGTGCGAAAGCTGCTTGCTGGGCACTCGTGGGGCAGCTGGCTTCCGACGCGCCGGAGGCGGGTGTGCCGCCCGCGGCGGCCGTGCCGGCTGTGGTCCTCGTACTGCTCGTGCTGTCAAAGCCTTGCGCCTTGGAGCTTGAGCCAGCTCCGGTCGAAGCATCAGACGTCCCCGCGAGCCCTTCGCGTGCCAGCTGCTGCACCAGCATGTCGGCGAGCCCGAGTCCCTTTCCCTTGCTCATTACCGCCGCGAGCTGGTCGTCGTACATCTCCTGATAGAGGTCGCCCTGGTCCGAGCCGAACAGCGGATCCTTGAAGTTCGCCTGCTGCATGCTCTTCAGCACCATGCTGGTGAACAGGCTCTCGAACTGCTTGGCAGCCTCACGCAACGCCTGCGGACTGTTGGTCGCCGCCGCCTGCTTGAGCGAGGCGAGATTGCCGCTGGAGGCCAGCTGGTTGGCGTCGGAGAGTGAGACGGTCGGCAGCGTCATATGACTATGAGCTGGGCGCGCAGCGCCCCGGCCTCCTTCAATGCCTCCAGGATCGCAACGAGATCGCCGGGTGCGGCGCCCACGGAGTTCACGGCGCGCACGATCTGATCGAGGTTGACCCCGGCCGGGAACTGGAACATGTGCGCCTTCTCCTGCTTCACGTCGAGCGTGCTGCGCGGCGTGACCGTCGTGGTGCCGTTGCTGAAGGGTTCCGGTTGGCTTACGTCGGAGCGCTCAGTAATGGTGACGGTGAGGGAGCCGCTTGCCACCGCGGCTGCCATGACACGCACCTCGGAGCTGATCACTACCGTGCCCGTGCGCGAATTGATGATCACTTTCGCAGCCGGCGCGGCCGGATCGATATCGAGGCCCTCGAGCGTAGAGACGTAGGCGATGCGCTGGCTCGGGTCAGCCGGTGCGCGCACGCGCACGGATATCGCATCGAGCGCCTCGGCCGTGCCGGGGCCGAGGAGCTTGTTGATCGCGTCGGTCAGCCGTGTTGCAGTCGTGAAGTCCGGCGTATCTAGATTCAGGGTGACGAACGGAGTGCTGTCGAAGCTGTTCGGTACCGTGCGCTCCACGGTCGCTCCGTTCGGGATCCGGCCGCTGCTCGGGATGTTCACCGTGATGCTGGAGCCGTCCTTGCCCTCCGCACCGAAGCCGCTGACGAGCACACTGCCTTGCGCCATGGCGTACACCTGGCCATCCGCGCCGCTCAACGGGGTCATGATGAGACTGCCGCCCCGCAGGCTCTGAGCATTGCCGATCGAGGAGACCGTGACGTCAATGGTCTGTCCCGGCTTGGAGAAAGGCGGCAGGCTGGCGTGCACCGTCACCGCCGCGACATTCTTCAGCATCGGATTGGTGTTGGGGGGCACCGTCACGCCGAACTTCGCCAGCATGTTCTCGATGCTCTGGATGGTGAAGGGCGTCTGGCTGGTCTGGTCTCCCGTGCCGTCGAGGCCCACTACGATCCCGTAGCCGATGAGCTGGTTGCTGCGCACGCCGGCGACCGTTGCAAGATCCTCGACCCGCTCCGCACGGGCCGAGCCGTCCCCGAGAAGCACGGAGAGGAGGGCGAACGCAAGGACGGCGCTGATGGCTGAGGTGCGACGGCCGGCCCGGCTGCTGGTGAATACGCTCAAGATGGCTCCGCTCAGAATGGCATCCAGGGGCTGTTGAAGAAGCGCGACAGGAGTCCCGCACGATTGGCGTCGTTCAGGGCGCCTTTCTCCCCGTAGGCGATACGCGCATCGGCCACTTCCGAGGAGGGGATGGTGTTCGCCGGGGAGATGTCGATCGGCCTGATTATCCCTTCGAGGCGCACGAACTCGCTGCCCTGGTTGATGTCGACGTATTTCTGCCCGCGCACCAGGAGATTGCCGTTCTGCAGCCGCTTCACGACCGTGACGGTAATGTCGCCGACGAGGCTGTCGCTCTGCTTGCTGTCGCCCGAGCCGCTGAACGAGTTGGCATTGTTGAGGCTGCCGCTCAGGATCGGCGTGCCGTGGATGGTCACCTGGTTGCCGAGCACGGTCGGAGCGGCGAGCGAATCCTTGGTGGTCTTCGCGGTGTCCGTCTGCGAGCTCTTCTGCGCAGTGGTCGCTTCCTGCAGGACCACGGTAACCGTATCCCCCACGTTGCGGGCAGTGGGATTGTCGAACAGGCCCGCGCTGTAGCCCGTATGAAAGATCGCGCCGTCCGCCGGCGGTGTCGGAAACTGCGGCAGATCGATGGCCTGCTTCTCCTCGGCCGCGCGGTTCGTGGCGCAGGCCGCGAGCAGCACGCACGCGAG
>Ga0134128_10000850_pt1 | contig 41566 bp, 40 predicted proteins | sample KB31754_FD_96462 | JGI IMG/M metagenome (GOLD analysis project Ga0134128, IMG submission 96462) | Terrestrial soil microbial communities with excess Nitrogen fertilizer from Kellogg Biological Station, Michigan, USA - KB3-175-4 | ecosystem: Environmental > Terrestrial > Soil > Unclassified ...
GGCGCGTTATCGATGGAATCGAAGCTGCGGAACTTCACCTTCGGATTGTGCTTCGCAAGCACCTTGGTAATTGCGGCGGTCAAGGTGGTCTTGCCATGATCGATGTGGCCGATCGTGCCGATGTTTACGTGCGGTTTGCTGCGATCAAATTTTTCTTTCGCCATGTTCGACGCCTTCTCTGTTACGGGGTGCGTTACAGGAAAAAACTGGAGCCGTTGACCAGGATTGAACTGGTGACCTCGTCCTTACCAAGGACGCGCTCTACCAACTGAGCTACAACGGCCCGTAAAACACAGGGTACTACTAAAACAATGGTGGACGGGGGAGGATTCGAACCTCCGTAGCTCGCAAGGAGCGACAGGTTTACAGCCTGTTGCCATTAGCCGCTCGGCCACCCGTCCGGTTCACCCATAGCGGCCCCACCGGAAGGCGAGACTCAAGCTGCAGGGGAACTACTAGCATACTAACTGCCTGGGGTCGGGTGCAACTTCGTGTTTGGGGGCGGCGTTTGGGCGCGGCGCGGATTCGCGTGCGCGGCGGTCAGCGGGTTGACCGTCGGGAGAGGGGATCTGGCGGGCCGGTTGGGTTCGTTTTTCCGAGGTCCGCGGGCCGCTCTTGTGTTTTGTTGAGCTTAGCGGGGGAGTTTGGGTTCGTTCGGTAAATTTGGGGTGTCGGGGGCGGCAAGATTGCGCCTGGCGAAAATGCGCTCGACCTCCTCCACGACGAAGCGATAGTCGCGGCTGACCTGGGGACTGTAGCGGAGGGCGAGGGTCACGACGTTGGAGCACCCTTTGGCGGAGCGTTCGCACAATAGCTGGACGCCGTGGCCGAAGGTGACGTTGCGGCTCTGCCCCATGGCCATCTTCCTGGGGTCCTCCGTGCCCTCGAACTCCGGTTCGCAGCCAGTGAGGGGGGTGATGCCGGCGAGGTCATTTGCGCCTATGACAGTGGCTTTGGTGAAGGCGGAGGTTTCGAAGCGGGAGGCACGGAGGCGCCTCTGGTGAGCGATGGCGAGGTGCTCAATGGCGAGAAACTCTTCGCCGGTTTGGGGCTCATAGACGGCGACGAGGTCGGCTTTGATGCGTTCGACGTCTTCGACGTCTTCGGTGCTGAAGACGGTGTGGACGTCGCTGCGGAAGCCGTGCTTGATGGCGTTGCGGGAGGAGCGGACTTTGCCGGCGGTGGATTTGGGGCCGGTCGACTTTTTGGCATTGGCGCGGTTGGCGGCGATTTTGGTTTCCGAAGAGGGCATGGGTTGGGGGTCTCCTTCGTTTTGACGCGTAGCACGGCGACTCGGGGAAAATCGGGGGGTTGGGGTGGGTTTTGGTGTGGGGGAAGGAGATAGAGGTCGGGATTTGGTGTGAATGGGGCGGAGGTGGAAGGGGTGATTCCGGTAGAATCAATTCCAGGCCTATGGTCGAAATCCAACCGATGCAGATTGAGCTCGAGCGCGAGGAGGAGGGAAGGTTCCTGGCTTCCGTCCCCGCGTTGCCTGGCGTAATGGCTTACGGGGACACCAAGGAATCAGCGCTGCGGAAGGCGAAGTCAATCGCGCTTCAGGTACTTGCCGACATGATGGAAAGCGGCGAGGAACTGCCCCAGCCTCTGCAGGTCCTGTTCGCCGCCTGAGCACCTGGACTGCCGCGAAAGACGCGGCGCGTTTACGGTGCGCTCATCAGAATCGGGTGGAGTCTCAAGAAACAGTTAGGCGCGAAAGGTGCAAAAGCGAGGCGTTCCAGCCCGCGAATCAGCCGGTCCGAAGAAACGTCCCGCGGAAGCGTCATGCGCCTTCGAGAGGAATCAGTTCGTCTCTGACGTAGTGCATTTGAACGAGTCGCGGACGGACTGCGGCGTCTTCGAAATGCAATGACACGGATTCCAGGACATTGGCGCGGAGATCCTCCCACGTTTCGACTTCCGTGAAGGTGGCGTGGCCCAGCGCACGGGCATAGAACCCGCCGTCTTCGGCGTCACGGATCTCGAAGATGAGTTCCATTGTCGTAGAGTACCTGGAAATCCGACTGCTGGGCGGCGAAGTATTTCGGCGGCTTTCGGGCGACGGGAAAAGAAGGGCGTTGATGGGTCTTTAATTCAACGCTTCCCCAAAGCGCCGGGATGTAGTACGAGAATACAAGGCGATGCAGCGATTCGAGCGAATCACGTGGAATCTGGCGCAAATGAATGGCCAGCCGTGCGTCCGCGGAATGAGGCTTACTGTGCGCCGGGTTGTCGACGCTGTTGCGCTGTATCCAAACCGGGGCGACCTATTCCGCAATTATCCGGAGTTAGAGCCCGAGGACATCGAGCAGGCGCTGGCCTTCGCGGCGGCGAATCTTGAGGACAGCGCCAGCGAGACCGACGCCCCATAGCAATGGCGCTCATCTTCGCGTTGGAGCAGGCATCCCGCGCGGCGCTGCCGGACTCTTGCTCGATTTCGGGCACGAGTGCATTTATGCCGGCGAGGTCGGCATGTCGAAGGTGACCGACGAAGAGATTCTTGGGTTTCGCATTGGCGAAAAGCGCCGTCGTGGTGCAACATCGGGCGCTATAGCCGCTCTGAAAGGGGAAGAAGCCGCGGCCGCCGGTCGTCGATTTGAGGTATCCGGCGTGGGCGTAGAATAGGGGTGGAATAACCCTGGACGACTACAAGGTGGTACTGTACCGCAACCAACCCGATGGCTGGGTTGCGGAGGTTCCGGCGAATCGGAGGGTGCTACGCACTGATGCCCACCAAAGAGGACGCGCTTGAGGAACTCGAACGCGTGTTCGAGATGATTGCAGCGGAATACAAAGTCAAGGGAGTCCCCCTGCCACTCGATACGACCGAAATCGCGCATGCCTAGCGCCCGGGCAGACGGTCGTGGCCGGGTTCGAAGTTGAATTGAAGCGTGGCGCTCTGGTCACGGTGAATGCGCTCAAAACAACGTGTCACCGGTTGCCGATCGGCATCTCAGACTGAACCAGCAAGTCCAATGCGCATTTCTCGTTCCTTATCGCTCTAACGAAGCACTTTGAGCGGCTTCATCGATAATTTCGAGCGCTTGCTTGATGATTTTCGGGTGCAAGGAGGCGCCGGCGTGGAACGGAACCGTTACCCTGAATGCGCCCTTGCCGTAGATGCGATGACTGCCCTTGGAACGGAGCAGTACGAAACCCGCTGTGGCCAGCGCACGTTCCGCCTCAGCGGCCGTCCACCGGGGCAGTTTAGGCATTTACCTCGACGGTGGTGGTCAAAATTTCACGACTGAGCAGGCCATCGCGCTCATCGCTCGGTAGCGTTTCGAGGTAAAGCTCGATCGCCTCTCGAATATTCGCCACCGCCGCTTCGAGAGAGTCGCCCTGAGACTGGCACCCTTTCAATTCGGGGCACCAAACGTAGAATCCGTGCTCATCCTTCTCAATGACGACGCTCGCCTTACGGACCATGGCCCCAGTGTACCGCGACGCAGCGGCGGAAGGACGGTGTGGCATGGGCGTTTGCGGGGAGTAGCCGGCGCCCGACACTTGCGAGCCCCGTACTATCATGGGTCTATCCTTCGCTACCACGTCGCATTCTACCTTCCGGAAGCCGCGAGTGAAATGGTAGTGGCGGAAGCGCTCGATTTTCCGGGCGCTGTAACCCAAGGCTTCGACCTGCCGGACGCCCGTCTGATGATTGCCAGTGCGCTGGAAGACCTCGCGCAAGCGCTGCTCGAAGAGGGCCGACCGCTTCCGGTGCCATCGGCGGACGCGCAGAACGCCAAGGCTGATCTCATCGAGTTGGTGCCGCTTTCGGTTCACGCAGGGTCCGCTTTGAAGTGAAACGCGACACGAATTGCTGGACCACCTCCGCCGGCACGGGTGCGCGCTTTCCCGAGAAGGCGGCCGGCATTCGATTTTCTCCAATCCGCAAACAGGGGCTAAAGCGCCAGTGCCGCGCCACGCGGAGGTCGACAATCGCCTCGCTCGAATGATCTGCTAACAACTGGGATTCAGCCGATACGCTGATCAAAGGGGCGTTCCTGGGACCTAATCCGGCGAGAGCACCGGAAATCGAGCCAGATCGGCGGCATGCGCGTCCTAGGTTCAACATTTGTTGCGTTCGTACCGAACCGCTACATCTGGCGCGAAAAGCATCAGAATGGGAGCGATGTCGCTCTTTGAGCGGAGCGGCTATTCACCTCTGCTACTTCGCGATTCGGGATTGCCAAGGCTCGAACATCGGACACATTCCTCGATTCGGGCGGGAACCATGATGAACAGCGCGGGAGTTCAGCGTTCATTTACTCAGGCATAGTTATCTGCGAGACTGCCCCGGGAATCTTCCCTGCGGCGGCTGGGAACTGGGGTCTGTTCTGAGTCGTATCGTAGAATCCGACACCTGCGTTTGCCATCGCTAGGAAAACAGGATCACCAGCCAATACGGGAGACTGTAGCCAACCCTGTCTTAAGGCCTCATAGGCGAGCAGCCAGTGCTCCCCCGTCAAGGCGTCGGCATGATTGACGGCTGTCGACCAGCCCGTTTTGTCGAGCGCGCCGTTGGGGAGCAATTGCCGAGACTCGGCCTCCAGTGCCAGTAACGCAACCACATCGTCGTCCATGCCTCCCAGGATCCTTCCGGCGTCTGCACTAAGCGATATGCCCCAGGCGATACATCCCCAAAGCGCCCAGGCGACTTCGCTCCCCTCTTGACGCGGGCCCTGGGTCTCGATTACGCCCTCGAACACCTCTCCCAACGGAGCCTTGGAAATCGAGTGCCCTGCTGTCGTAGCGCATTGATATAGAGTGCCCAGGCTTGCTGCAAGCGTCGACGGGTCGCTCCGAGCTGCGCCCAGGACACAATTCTGAAATGCCCGCCAGCCTCCCCCGCTGACCTCTTCATTCCTGACACGCGCAACAGCGTACTTCAGTACGGGTTCTTCCGGCCGTTCCGAAGCGATCTCAAATGCCCGGCTAAACAATGCGACGATGTCATTGCGCTGCCCGGCAGCGTGATTTGATCCCCGCAACTCGAACCTTGATAACTCAGAGGCCCATGATGCCTCCAGAGGCCGAGGTAACTCTTCGATCTTGGTTTTCCTGGGATTCAAGGTCAATTCATATTTCGCAAGTATTCCCTGTAGCTCCGTCAGCACTTGCTCGGCGTCACTGAGCTTGCGGAAGCTGAGTTCATAATCGTCTACTTATCGAAACCCGCGAACGAGCCCTGCACACCGCTGTAGCAACTCTCTGTCGGTCGCCGCAAGAAGCGCCTCAGCAACCAATAAAGAGATGTCGGGGCCGATAGGAATACCGTGGGTCTGACCGTCATTGAGTTCCCGCAATGCCTTGTCGAGCTTATTCCCGGTGAGGTGTCCGCCTTTCTTTGGAGTATTCAGTGCGGCTTTGCACATGGACTTCCCATGTATTGCCCAGGGAACAGAATGCGTGTAGAGCGCCGGATAAAACTGGTTGATGTCTGTTCGGAGGATATACCGCGCCCCCCGTCGCCTGAGAGAACGTAAACGCGGGAGTTCGGACGGCGCATACCTTGGAACGATCGGCCGCCCTCCAGCTGTTATTTGTGATGGGCGGCTTGCAGACAAGCGGACGTTCCACGTGTGCTGTCTGAGGGTCTGCCAGTTCGACGATACGAGACGGGCAAGGTGAAAGTACGTGACGGGATTCGGCAGCCGGAGTACCCTTCTGAGCCCACCTGGCCGGGCCAAGTTGTGCTGGGCGCAACGGGTCCATTTTCCGCTTGGCCAGCCATTGCCATGCGCTACGGCGAAGGATCCAAAAGACTGCGCTGAAAAAGAAGGCGGAAGTTCGCGGGGCAGATACCCCTTCTGCAAGAGAGAGATCAGGCTGGCCATGATGTTTCGAATAATAACGCGCTTACACGGCACAGGATCGAAACTGGTGGGGCTAAGAATTGTTCGGCGATCCCCATAATCGGAGGCCTTCGAGTGAATTTCCGATGAGACGCCGTTCTTGTGGCGCTAAAGTAGCCGCTTGAGGAGCCGGGCCGCGGCAGTTGACTGCAGCTCCGTCAGAATCGTCGGCGACTCGTACATTTTGCCCAGAAAGCCTTCGGGGAGCGTCGCCGGATTAGGAACGATAAGGCTAGTGACATCGGATCGTCTATAAGTCTGCAGTCACCGCGTCGCGCTGAACACCCTTATGCTGAGCGACAGCGCGAAGAATTGAACTCAGCGTTCCGACTCTGAGAGGATTGTGATCCGGAACGGCGATCCGGTGATGAGTAGGCTGGGCAGTTTCCAGGATGATGTGGCTGCCGACCTGGTGCACCCTCGCATACTGCCATTTTCGGCACAAGACATCCGCGAGGCGCGCGCCGGAAAGGTCGCGAGGGAGCTTCATGCCACCAGGAGGACTTCATCGCGGACGAGGTGAAGCCGAACTCGTTCGGGTCGCGGCCGATCAAAAAAGAATGCAGAAGTCGCCTCCAGCACGTTCTTCCGCAACTCGTCCCAGGTGTCCCCTTCGGTGAAGATGCTTTCCGTCAGGCATTCGGCGCAGTACCCGCCGTCGGCTTCCTGGACCACCTCGAATACCAACTCAGCCATACGTCTATGATACGGCACGACTCCGAATGATACGGGGCAAGCACGACTGCCGCCGGCAGATTAGGAACAGCAAGCCGGCTTGTGACTCCGCATCAATTACTGTCCGCGATTATTGCGTCCCAGTGGACAGCTTTGTGATGGAATCGCGATCCGGTGAGGAGTAGGCTGGGCGGTCTCCGGGATGTCATGCGACCGAGAGGACTTCATCGCGGACCAGGTGAAGCCGAACTCGTTCGGGTCGCGGCCGGTCAAGTCCCAACTGTCCCCGTCGGTGAAGGCACTCTCGGTGCGGCATTCGGCGCAATACCCGCCGTTTCGGCTTCGATGCTGACACGGTGGAGCGCTTCGTTGCTGACGCGGTGAATCGGCGTCATTGCCCGCGGCGCGTTTTCGCGCTTGCCCAGAGCCCGATGAGGCCTAGCACCATCAGATTGGGAAACAGCAGCGGGGCGAACGGCGGGGCTCCGTTCACGATGTTCTGAAACACATTTCGCGAGGGGCCGTGCAGATCGGCTTGCGCGTGCAATGCGAAGCCCGCGACTCCTACCACAGCTTGCAGCAGGAGCACGATGGTGCAGGCCGTCAGGTAATGCTTCGTAAGCGGCACAAGGAAGAAAACGGCCAGGAAGCTTACCGCGAAGCTTGCGCTGACCACGGGTATCCATTCGGTCCAATGAAAGAAACCGTTGCCTGCGTGGTCCGTGAGGCTGAGGACCAGGTTGCCGAAGAAGCCTCCTAGGGTCAGGAAGACGACCCACCTGGCCCAGTCCTCCGTTGCTCCGGGAACCATGCGGTTGAGGAGCAGCAGCAAGCCCACTCCCGTATAGGCGAGGGGCGCGGCGAATGGGGCGGCGTACGTCAGCGACCGGATGGTGCGCTCGTAGAAGAATTGACTATCGAGGTGATAGACAACTCCGGCGACGCCGAGCGCGATGGAGACGAGTCCCACCGCGTACCCGGTAATGCGCCAGGCGGAAGGATTGTTCCAGATTTCCCGCGCCAGCAGCGCGAGCGCGAGGCAGATCGGGGCGGCGATGGAGAAGTACAACGGGAAGTATTCGGGCCGCCGCAAAAAATCGTTCTCCGAGTGAGCGATGTAAATATCGAGCGCGAGAAACGCGAGATTGCCGAGCGCGAACGCTTCGACCCAAAGGACATAATCCGTGGCCCAGACGCGCGGCGCCGGGGCCGTGTGTGTGGGGTTAGTGGGCATGGCCGCGGCCGCCGCCGCGCAGGTCCTGCGCGATGGAACGGAGTTCGACCATACGCGCGAGCATCGGATAGTTGCCGTGCCACTGGACGAAGTCGGCCCCTCCCATGAAGGCGCCGTGTTTGGAAGTCCGGCCGTCATAATGCCAGAGGTCGAAATAGATGAAGTCCGCGCGGTTGGTGAAGGGCGCGCCTTTGAGCGACCCATCGGCGCGCAGGCTGTCCATGAGAGCCTTGGCTTCGGCCACCTTTTGATTCGTTACGTCCACGACCTTTTCGGCGCGCTGGTAAACCCCATCGATCAACGTTTTGGTGTGGCACTGCTCGCAAATCTGCTTCATGGCGGTCTGCGCATAGATGTAGTTGGGGCGTTTTTTGGTGATGGGGTCGGCCAGATACCAGGAGAGGCGCTCGGAAGGGTCGTGCGTTACCTTGTTCCCGTTGATGCCGGACATGTGGCAGGTGGCGCAGGTGGGCACCCACATATCGTGCGTGGTGAGTTTAGCGGGCACCTGGGCCAGATTCAGCAGTTGCGCCTGGGCGTTGAACATCACCCCGTGTTTGGACTCTTCGTAAATTTCCATTTGCGAATGGTCGGGACCCATGTGGCATTGGCCGCAGGTGCGAGGCTCGCGTGCGATCGCCACCGAACTGGTGTGGCGCGTGTGGCAGGCTGTGCAGGTGCCTATGGTGCCGTCGGCATTCGGGCGGCCGACGCTGTGGCACTGCTCGCAGCCGCTGACCATGGCCGATTGCCCTTCGAGCTGAGTAAACGGATGCGGCGGGCGTTTGGCATAGCCGGGGTGGAACTGTTCGGCGAAACTGACCTGTTCGGTGGAGAGTCCCTGTTCGCCGTACACGGCGGCCCAGGAGACCGCCGCGTGGCGGGAGCGCAGGAACTGCTGGTATACCGGCTCATGGCATCCACGGCAGTTGCCGGCTGTGAGGTGTTTGGCGATGGTGAAGCCGTGGTGGTCCACGCGCTCCTGGTTGGCGGCGGGCTGATGGCATTCGAGGCAGCTTACGTGCTTCTGCGCATGGACGCTCATTTCGTACTCGTGGACGATGCTGTATTGCAGCCGGTAATGGCACTCCGCGCATTTTCCCGACGCCCGGACGAGTGCGGCTGTGGGCTGCGCGGACTCGGCGCCGGGACGCGCGCGGTTCACGAGAAAAGCGCCGACGATGATGGCGAACGCAAGGGCGACGGCGACGAAGACTGCTCGGAATCCAGTCACGCTACGAGTGTAGGGCGCGGCGGCTGCGCCGGTCCGTGCGGTTGAATGCAGTCCCGGCGCGGGTGCGCGGGTGCGGGTGCACGTTTCATGCTTGCGCCGCGTCCTTGGGGATATGCCGACCTGCAACCGGAACTGGAGACTTGCCGGCGCATTCCTGGCGCTGTTATCGGCTGGATTTGGCCAACAAATCGCGGACGAGTTGCTGGGCTTCGATGTGGTGTCGGTAAAGCCGAGTTTGGGCGACGCAGGCTCCGGCCGCGGGAGGAAGGGGGCGGCTCCGTTTGCCATCGAGCCCACTCAATTGAGTGCCCGGCATCTCACGCTGAAAGGACTCATCTCGCGCGCTTATGCGGTGGATGAATCGCTGGTCAGGGGCGGACCCGGGTGGCTCGATTCGGACCGGTACGATATCGATGCCACCATCGAGAAGGCGGCCAGCCGCGAACAGATGCTTGCGATGCTGCAGAGCGTTCTTGCCGATCGATTTCTGTTGAAGCTTCATCGCGAAACGAAACTCGTGCCGCAGTATGTGCTGGTGGTGGGCAAGAGCGGACCGAAATTCGGCCCGAACTTTCATACCGCCGAAGCCGCGGCGCAGGACGGGTTGAGGAATTACACCATGGCGCGGCTGGCGTACTTCCTGTTCGACAATCGCGACTGGTGGGACCCTGAAGCGGGTCCGGTTCTGGACGAGACCGGACTCGGCGGGTCGTACGACCTCATCCTGAATATGAGATCCCGCAAAGACTGGCTGGCGAACTTTGAGCAGGACACCGGCCTTAAAGTCGAATTGCGCAGGATTTCCTCCGAACTGGTTGTGGTGGATAGCGCCCGCAAGCCGGCTGCGAACTAGGCGAACTGGGTCCGCGGCAGGCAATGGGGGGAGCGTACTAGTTCTTGCCAACTCTCCGATTTCTGTAGACAATGGGTGCCTACTTCGGATGAAACGTTGGATTCGCTCGCTTCTCCGCGTTGCAGGACGGGGCGATAAACAGGTTGCGGCGGTTTTCGGGTTCGATTCCGCGGGGTGCCATCGTGCGGTGGGTTACCTTCGCGAGCAGCAGCCCGAGGTGCCGATCCATCTTTTTGCCACTGTAAAACCGGATGCCGAAACGGCTGCGCTCTGCGAACGCGTGGTAGTGCGGCGGCACGCGGCGACCTTGATTGCACGGGCGGAAGTGGAGTTGTGGCGGCGGAAGCTGGTGCTCGCGGTGGGCTGCTGGACGGGCGGGCATGGCGACTGGGCGATGAAGGCCGCCCCCTTTCTCACGCCTCCGTTCCGCGCTTTGCTGCTGAACGGGAACGGAGATTTTTTGCCGGGGCGGCCCGCGACGGTGGCGCGCCATGCGGGCCGGCGGTTGGTGGAGACGCTGGTCGCCGATTGGGGAACGGTGAAGGCCTGGGCCCCGGTGCATCGTCACATTTGGAACTCGGGTCCGTGCCGGCGCGTGCGCGATGTTGCGGGCAGTCGCGCACTCGCGGCTGCGGCGGGAGTGCTGGAGCGGGCGGGGTATCCGCATCGCAAACTGTTTGCGCGAATGCATGGCGCAGAGCGACTGGCGGTCGCCGCGCCCATCGACACGGCGTTTTACGGAGCGCTGGAATATGAACAACGGGGTCCGGCGTGGCGTCCCCAGGATTTGCGCGCGGCGATGGAGCAGAGCGGCGCGCGTTGGATCGTGTGGCGCGGGCCGGGCGCGGAACACGATTCGGTTGACGACATGCTGCCGCTGCTGGAAGATCCGCGCACGTTTGCGGTGTCGCGGCAGACGGCGGAGCGCGGCTGGAAAGCCGGTGTGTTTCCGACGGCTCCCTTCCGCAAATTGCAGCCGGGCGAAGCGTCTCGCGTGCTGGGTCCGGTGGGAAGCACGATTGTGGTTTCGCGCGAGAAGCTGGCCGCGCTCGGCGTACCGGAGACGGGACTGCCGGGCACGGCGTGGCGGCTGCTGTTCTGGAAAGCGGCGGCGGCCGGTTGGCGGAGTTACGCGATCGGGAGCGCGGGGCAGGTGCGGCGGGAAGCGGAATCGCCGATGGAGGAAACGGCGTTCGTGGCGCGCGCGCTGGCGCGGAAAGAGTTGCGGCGGATCGGTCCGGCAGATGCGGATCTTTCGCGCGGAAACATCTCATTCGCGGTGGAAGGCGGCGGGCCGGACGGCGGCGGCGAAGGGGCGAAACTGCGGGTTTTGCTGGTGACTCCGTTTTTACCGTTTCCGCTGACGCACGGCGGCGCGGTGCGCATCTGGAACCTGTGCCGGGCGCTGCGCGACCGTGTGGAGTTTTCGCTGATCGCGATTCGCGAGTCCGGCGAGAGGGTGGATTACGCGAAGCTGCAGGAGGTGTTCAGCGAAGTTTGGATCGCGGACCTGGACGAGCCGAAGAGCGGAGATACGCGGCTGCCCGAGCAGGTGCGCGGCTGCGAAAGCCGGAGTCTTCGCGCGCTGGTGGCGGAACGGAGCCGGAAGTGGCAGCCGGATCTTGTGCAGATCGAGTACACGCACATGGCCGGACTGCGCGAGGCGGCCGCGGGCACGCCGGCGATTCTGGTGGAACACGATTACACCGCGGGGCTGTACCGGCAGTTGGCGGAGCGGGAGCGGACTGCGGCGGCGCAGCGTGAGTATGAGCGGTGGCTGGACTTCGAGATCCGGTGGCTGAGGCGGTATGAAGGCGTGTGGGCGGTTTCGGAAGACGAGCGGGCGGAGGTGCTCCGGGCGTCTGGCCGGCGGGAGTGCAGGACCTTCGTTGTGCCGAACGGCGTAGACACGCAGCGCTTCGACGCGGCGGACCGGCCGGGCGCGCGCGAAATTCTGTTCGTGGGTTCGTTCCGGCATCGTCCGAATGTGATTGCCTTCGAACGGCTGCGCGATGAGATTATGCCGTTGGTGTGGGCGCGTTTTCCGGACACGGTGCTGCGCGTGGTGGCGGGTCCGAAGCACGAGGAGTTTCAGGCGCAGTTCGGCGGCACGCGGCGCGGCGCGGAAGACCGGCGGATTGAGGTATTGGGGTTCGTCGAGGATTTGCGGCCGGTGTACGCGCGGGCAGCGGCGGTTGCGGTTCCGTTGGCCGTGTCGTCGGGCACCAATATCAAGGTGCTGGAGGCGATGGCTTGCGGAAAGCCGGTGGTGAGCACGGCCGTGGGGTGCGCGGGGCTGGGGCTACGCGACGGAGTGGAGTTGCTGGTGGCGGAAGGGGCTGCTGCATTCGCGGGGGCGTTGTGCCGCGTTTTGGTGGACGCGGAACTAGCGAGCGAGCTGGGTCGGGCGGCTCGCATGACGGCTGAGGAGCGCTACGATTGGAGAGCAATCTCTCGGGGCGCGTATGACAGCTACCTGGCGGTCTTGGGTCACACGGAATGGAATCGCGCAGCCGCGGGAGACTGAGTCCGGCGCGGCTGGCATGGCAGCGCGAACCCCTCGGATTCTTTGGGTAGAGCTGACTTCGAAGTGCCCGCTCGATTGCGTTTTCTGCTCGCGAAAAACGCGGCGGGGCGCGGGCGAACACATGCCGTTCGAGATGTTCGAGCGGCTGGTGAAGCAGCTTTCGGCGCCTCGCAAATTGCTGCTGAACTATTCCGGCGAATCCACCGTGTATCCGGATCTGGCGCAGGCGATTGGGGTGGCGCGGGAAAGCGGCGCCCTGGTCGAGCTGGTGTCGGCGCTGGTCAACGTTTCGGACGCTGGACTGGCGGAGTTGTGCGCAAGCGGCCTGAGCCGGTTGACGGTGAGCGTGCACACCGCCGACGCGCGGCGGTTCGCGGAGATCTATCGCTACGGCAGTCTGGAGCGGATGCGGACGCGGCTTTCGCGGCTGATGGAATTGCGCGGCGCCGGCCTGACGGTGGACTTCGCCTTCGTGGCGATGGATGCGAATGTCGCGGAGATGGCGGACGTGGCGGCGATGGCGCAAGGGATCGGCGTGCGCTCCCTGAGTGTGTTTCCGGTAATCCGGCGAGATGAAATTCCGGTGGAGTTTGGGCGGGAGTTGCGCGAAGGCGTGCACAGGCTGGAGTTCACGGCGCGCGTGCGAGCGGCGGTCGCCAAATCGGCGTCGGAGGCTCCGGAGGTTGCGGTGACGGTCTGCAATCCGGCATTTGGCGATGGCGCGGCGGAGATCGGGGAGGTGCCCGTTGCGTACGCGGGTCCGCTGCCGGAGGGGGCGCGCATCCATTCGTGCGAGCAAAATCCGTGGGAGACGGCGCACGTGCTCGCGAACGGAGATGTGGTGGCGTGCGAGGTTTTGGATCGGGCGCCGCTGGGAAATTTGCAGCGGCAGACGCTGGCGGAGATCTGGCACGGGGCGGCGTACACGGAATTTCGCGAGCGATACCGGCGAGGAGAGGTGGAGGAGTGCCGCGCGTGTCCGTGGAAGCGGGTGTACCGCGAGGCGCCGCTGAGCAGCGATGTGATTGCGGCTCGCGGAGGGAGTGCGCAGTTGTTGCACGGGTGGCACGACGCGGACGGGGACCACGTGTGGTCGAGTCAGGAGGCGGCGGCGGTGCTGAGAGGCCCGGCGGGCGCGGGCGTGCTGCATGTTTCGGGAATGCTGCCGCCTGGTGTTGCGGGCGAGGCGAATGAGCTCGCCGTGCTTTGCAATGGTGTGGAAGTGGGGCGCGTGGAGAATCCGTGGGCGGAGGCGATTCCGTTCGGCGCGGATTTCCGGGTGGGCGGCGGCCGGGATGTTTGGGAGGTGGAATTTCGGAGTCGCTTTGTTTTTCGGCCTTGCGAGCGTGGCATGGGAGAGGACGGCCGGGATCTCGGGTTTGCCCTGGTGCTGATGGCCGCCAAAGAGACGGTCGATGAAGCTGAAGCGGCCGAGCGGCGGGCGCGGCTCGGGCGGGTGGAGCGAGTGGTCCGCGCAGCGGAGTGGGCACGGCGGATTGTGCCGCCGCGGCGGTATCGGCGCGATGCGGCAGCGGGCGCGGGGATCTCGATCGTGATTCCGGAGCGGGACAATCGGCAGGAGCTTGCGGCTTGCCTGGATGGCGTGGAGCGGGCGCTGGAGGAATGGCGCGAACCGGCCGAGGTCATCGTGGTGGTGAACGGCAGCGAGGCGGCGGAGTACACGGAATTGCGCGGGCTTCATCCGCGGCTGCGATGGGAGATGCATCGCGGGCCGCTGGGGTTTTCGGCGGCGGTTCGACGGGGCCTCAGGCGCGCGCGGTTCGATTGGGTCTACCTGTTGAACAGCGACGTGGTGCTGGATGGTGACGCCCTGGTGGCAGCGGCGCGGCATCGGGCGGCGGATGTGTTCTCGATCGCTTCGCAGATTGTGCTGAAGGATGCGACGCGGTTCCGCGAGGAGACGAATTGGACGGCGCTGGTGATGGAGGATGGGCTGGTATCGGCGCACGACCGGATTCCGGAATCGGCTGAAACGGTGGAAGGATTTTACGCGGGCGGGGGCGCGTCTTTATTTCAGCGGCGGCTGCTGGCGCGCCTGGCGCGGGTGCGGGCGTACGACCCGTTTTATTGGGAGGACGTGGAGTGGGGATGGCGCGCGCGGGCGCTGGGGTATCGGAGCCTGTTTTGCGCGGGGAGCGTGGCGCATCATACCCAGCGGGCCACGGTTAACCGGCACTACTCGGCCGGTGAGGTGGCGCGGATTGTTCAGCGGAATCGGATTCTGTTTCAGTTGCGGAATATGGATTCGGGCGACGTGGCTCGGGCGTTGGATGAGGCGGCTCGGTGCGCGTGGGTCGCGGGGGAGATTGGTGGATGGCGCGGGGTTTTGGCCGTGTTCGGGGGTCGGCTTGGACGGCCGGGGCGGGAGGTATTGGGACGCAGATGAACGCTGATGGACGCTGATAGGACTAAGACTGCAGGCTTGGAGCAGGGACGCAATGCATATTGGCCGCCGATGAACGCCGATGGACTCCGATAAGACAAGAGTGCACACCCGTTATGTTAGGTTTGCCGGCGGCGCTGCCGGGACTCGCCGGAGCTTTGGCGGCGGTTCGGACACGCGATGATTGGGACGCAGATGGACGCTGATAGGACTAAGACTGCAGGCTTGGGGCGGGGACGTAATTCATATGGCCGCCGATGGACGCCGATAACGCAAAGACTCGGACCTTGCGGGCGTCGGCGGATTACTGGATTGCGTATGGGACGGCTATGTCGATGGTTTTTGGCGGGAAGCAGGTGGTGGCGTTGCAGGCTTGGTAGGTGAGTTTGCCGGCGGCGCTTCCGGGACCCGCCGGAGCGTTGGGGGCGACCTTGAAGCGGGCGACAAGGTCGAAGCTTCCGGTGAAGACGGCTAGCGTTTGATCGGCGACCTTTTCGTGAGTCGGCTTCGGGTAGACGATCTGGCCGGGCTCGAGAGCGCCGGCAGCCGTCCACTTCAGCTTCAGCGGGATCAGGTAGTCTTCGGTGGGCTTGTCGCTGTTCACGTGGAAACCCGCGTCGATGGCGACGGGGATCTTGGCCTGCACAGCTTCGCCGCGCTTGGCCGTGACCTTCGGGATGGCGCCGACCGAGAGGTGGCCGGTTCCCTGTGCGAGCAGCGCGAGGCTAGTGAGCGCGATTAGCGGCAACGGCCGGAGCATCTTGGAGTAGTTTGGCAACGCCATCTTCGAAATCCTTTTTATTCGCGAGGCCGACGTGGACGGCCGCTATTTTGCCCTGTTTATCGATGAGGAAGGTAGTGGGTAGCGCGTCGACTCCGCCGTACGCCTGGGCAGTCATGTCATTACCCATCAGGACGCGATAATTGACGCCGACTTCGCCGAGGAACGGCTTGACGACCTCCCAACCTTCATCGTCCATGGAAACGCCGAGAACTTCGAAACCACGGTCCTTGTTCTTGCGCTGCATTTCGGTAAACCACGGAATTTCGATGCGGCAGGGACCGCACCAGGTGGCCCAAAAGTCGAGGAGGACGACTTTGCCTTTGTAATCCGAGAGGTGCACCACTTTGCCGTCGGCGTCCTTGAGGGCGAAGTCGGGCGCGTCGTGGCGCTGATCGGTGGGCTTCAGATCGGCGGCTTTGACGCCCGGAGTGGAGCAACCCGTCACGGCAAGGCCGAGCAGGAATGCGGTTGAGATTGCGAGCAAGATGCGATGCGAGCGCACAGATACCTTTCTTAATTATAGCGGCAACGGCCGGCCGCTAAATGTATCTTCGAACCAGGTGCGGCGGCGGTTACGGTGTCGCTGCGCGAGCGTGAATTCAGGGTGACGGCGCGTGCCGGAGTACAGCCACGCGGCGGTATCGCAAAAGGCTTCGCAGGCGTATTCGCGCCAACGGCGGGTGCGGGCAGCCCGGTCCGCGGCGGTGAGGGCGCGCTTGCGCCATTCCGCGGACCAGCCGAGCTCGCCACGGGCTTTGTCGCGGAGCTCGGCGGCGAGGAGGCTCTCCCAGCTACGGCGCCGGGGGTTTCCGGCACGCAGCCAGACGAAGTGGAAGACCTCGTGGACCAGAATGCGGGGGAGTTCGGCGCGCGCGCAGTTGAGAGCGATGCGACGTTCGCGAAGGAAGGAGCCGGCGTGGACGGGTCCGCGCCGGTCGGCGAGTCCGGGGGCGGAGTGGATGTCGATGGGGTCTCCGTCGAGGGGCGGCAGGCGCCGGAGCACTTTGGCGTAGCGGGGGTCCAAAAGGCGCTTACCCTCGGGATCGGACCACGAAGTAGGGCTGGTTGGCGTGGGCTGCGTTGAAGCCCGGGTATAGAGCTGTGTGACCGGCGAACTTGATTTCGAAATAATATTGCAGCGGATAGTTCGAATCGGTGTAGGCAGCGGGGATGGCGGCTGTGTGGGTTCCGTTGGCGGGCTGCATGGCGACGGATTCGAAGCGCTCGGCCTGATCGACGTGGCGGTAATAGAGAGTGACCGCGGAAGGGGATCCTTCGACGGCGGCGGCGATGGTGAGCGGTTCATTGCGGCGGAAGCGCGCCGGCTGTTTGTGAGCGCAGGTGGCTGTGCGTGGCTGCGGCCGGGATTGCGCTTCGCGAATGAGGGCGGCGACGTGCGAGTCCGCTTCGGCGGGGGTTGCGGCATCGGCTTTCGCGGCGACGGCGGCGATGTCGGCGTCGATGGCAGCCAGGCGATCCAGCCAATGACCGCGCAGATGCCGCTGCTCTCCGACTGTAATGTCGGCCATGTAAACTCCCTTGGCGCGATCGGCGAGTTCGGCCCATGCTGCCCGCGCGGCGCGGTACTGCAGCAGACTGGCCTCGAGGGCGGCGCGGTTCTTCGTGCGATCGAAGATGCGGTAGAGCAGCGCGCTGCGAAACTTCGCGGCGAAGAAGCGGCCCAGCCCGGCCTGGAGCTCGATATCGATTGCGGCGCGGCGAAATGCGGCACTGTTCTTCGCTCCGGCGCGAGCATTGGCGGCGGCGAGTTCGCGCGTGGCGGTATCGGCGTGGTCTTCGAGCCACTGGGCGACTTCGACGGGCGAGTACTTGCCTGTTCGCTCGCCGGTAAGAAGCTCGCCGGCGAACTCATCGATGCGAGAGAAGAGTTGAGGATCGAGCGGACTGGCGTTGCCGAAGACGCGCGGGGGAGTGGTGTCGGTGTAGGCTCCGGGATGCGCGGCGTCAACCAGCGACTGGTTGGTGTATATTTCAGGCCAGTAGCTGTTGTTGGCCGCGGAAGGCAGGTGCGTGGTGGTGACGATGGGGAGGATGCGGCTGGCGGCGGCGAGGGCGTTGCCGAGCGGCGGCGCGGCGGCCCCAAAATCGGCGGCGAGAGGACGCTGCCAGACCTCGGGGGCGGCATCGGGGTTATAGAGCAAACGGCCCCAGATGCGGTGGCCGTGGACGTACTTTTCCCAATCCCAATGCGGCCGCAGGGAAGCGTCGGCGTAGGCGCAACGGTCGCCCGCGATACCCGATCCGCGGCGGCCTTTGAAAGAAAGCGGCTCCATGACATCGACGCCGGCGCTGCCGCAGAAACTGAAGGCGCGCGAATAGGCGGCGGCGAAAACGGGATCGCCCCAGAGGAGGAGGCGCTGGCTGCCGGGCCAGATGCGGTGGAGAACGGCGTACTTGCGGTCTTCGCGGAGAAGATCGCCGTAGCCGTAGCGCATGTAACTGGCTGAGCCGTCACTGATGCTCATGAGGGCGCTGCCTTTGCGGCCGGGCCGGGGCCGCTCGACGTCGCGGATGTCGGTCTGATGGTACGGCATGCCGAGATGCTCGGCCCAGAATTTCGGTGAGATTTTAACCGGGAGACCGGTGTCGAGCGCGAGATCGATCATGGCCTGGTGCATGCCTTTGGCGTGCATGTCGAGATCGACGGTGCGGCCGCAGGTGGCCACGCCGTGGAAGACGGCTTTCCAGAAATCGTAGCTCCCCTCCTGGACGCCGCTCTCGCCATGAATGCGGAAGGTGACGCCGGTGACCGAGGGCAGCGCTTGCAGCAACGTCCGGACGGCGTCGCGACAGTATGGGCCGTGCGTTTCGTGAGTGAGTCCCTCAATGGTGTAGTTCGGGTGCGGACTATCGATCCACTCGTAGCCGTGCATCCAGAGGCCGAGTTGGAAATCGAGGCCGTGGGCGGCGGCCTGGTCGGTGATGTAGCGGAGCGTGGCCAGATTGCGGTCGCGCTCGGCGTCGGCGAGTTGGGGAACGCGCACATTGTGGCCGGGGACCGCCAGGAGGAAGGGATACGGGAAGAGGAAATAGGCGTCGGTGACGTTGCGCAGGAAGTCGTAGCCGATCCCGAAGGCGAGGTGGAAACGGTTGAAGCGCTGGGCAGCGAGCATGGCGAAGTAGCGCGGCCACATGTCGCGGTCGTAGAACCATGGCTTGTCTTCGACGTCGCTGGTGAAGAGGCGACTGACGCTGCGGATGGTGTTCGCGGGGGCTTCGGCGAGGGGAGTGCGGGGAGCGAGAGCGGCGAGCGGGTCGGTGGAATAGCGGACGCGGCCGGCGAGTTCGAGAAGAGCGTACATGAGGCCGCGAGGGCCGGGAGCGGTAGCGAGCGTAACGGCACGGCCATCGAGTTTGGATGCGGCGATGGCGAGGGATTCGGGATTCGGGTCGACGGTGGTGGCCGTCTGCTTGAGGACGGTGGCGGCGGCCGGCGAGCCAGAGAGCGCGGCGAGAATGGTGAGCCCGGCGGGCGGTGCGCCGGCGAGGCGGTCGACGACACGGGTGGCGATGGCGTGATCGGCGAGGGCGCTTTGGAGGTCGGAGAGTGCCCAGGTGAGGCAGGGGTGGTGGGCGGCGGGATCGAGCACGATGGTGACAGCGCGATCGGCGGCGTGAGCTGTTTTGAGGGTAGCGAGGGCTCCGGCGGTTTGCAGAAACTGGCGACGGTCCATGGCTGATGCTAGCGAAGGACGCTGGTGGAGCGCAAGGGCTGCCGACACCGGCGCATCGCGAGGCCCGGTGCCGCGATCACGATCAGGAAAACGAAGCCCGCCAGCCCGCGTAGGCGATTGTACCGATCTGGGTTGAGAGTAGAGCCGAGTAGTGGCGTCCCAAATCACTCAGAGTTGGAACCCCTTGATCGAGTGGCTTCGGCGTCTTGGCATCCTGCGGAGTGCTTTGGACGTCCCAGCCTTGGCCGGTGCGAAGGGAGGCGTGCAAACCCGCTGAAGGTGTCATTCTGAGCCGCGGCCATATCCCAGTGTTGCATGGAACCCTGCGTAGAGCCTCTCTCGACTGCACACGGTGCAACGCGAGAGGTTCAGACCTAGCCCGCCTCACTTTCCGGTAATGGCGTTTCGCTGTCGCCAAAGCAAAGAATCCTGCGTTGCAATGAGCTATCGTCAAGAACGTGAAATTATTGGCGGGCTGTTGCGCGATAGCCGGACTATTTGTTGCGGCCTTTGCTCTCTTCGTGGCGAGAATCCGATTGTATGATTCCGTCGGGGAGTACAAGGGATTCGGGAACATTGGAGCGTTTCCCCTCTGGTTGCTTGTAGCCGCCGTTTGCCTATTTGGCTCTGCCTCAGCGCTCTGGTCTTTGCGCAAGAAATGAGTTGGAAACCCGGAGGACGAGTGATTTGAATTCTTGGGATTGGGGTAGCCCCCCGTAATTGGCGTAGAACCGAGCCGCCGGACAGCCGGAGATGTGGCGTCCCCAGGGGGATTCGAACCCCCGTTACCGCCGTGAAAGGGCGATGTCCTAGGCCGGGCTAGACGATGGGGACTTGCTGGCCGACTTGCAGGAAGAACATTTCTAATGTAGCGTTCCGGGACCCCAAGCGTCAACCGCCGCAAGGTACGGTGCGGGCGCAAGGGACGCGCGAGGCGAGAGGATCGCGGCAGGGATGGACTGTAGCGGCAGGACTTCCACCGCCGCGCCGAGCTTGATGGCTTCCCGCGGCATGCCGAAAACGACGCAGGTGGCTTCGTCCTGGGCGATGGTGTGCGCTCCGGCCTGCCGCATCCGCAGCAGCCCCTGCGCACCATCGGCGCCCATGCCGGTGAGCAACACACCGACGGCGGACCGGCCGGCAGCCTCGGCAACGGATTGGAAGAGCACGTCGACGCTCGGGCGCTGATAGCAGACGCGCGGTCCGGGTTTCACAGTGACGATGTAGCCCTCTGTTGAGCGGCGGAGAACGAGGTGGAAATCTCCCGGCGCGACGAGGGCGAGTCCGGGGCGGAGACGATCGCCATCGGCCGCCTCTTTTACTTCCATGGCGCACTGCTGGTTGAGGCGCGCTGCAAATGCGCGCGAGAACTCCGGCGGAATGTGTTGCGCGATCACGGTGCCGGGCGCGCCCGCCGGGAGTCTGGAGAGGATCGCCGCGATGGCTTCGGTGCCGCCGGTGGACGCTCCAATGGCAATGACGTGATCCGGCGACGAGCGAGGCGCGGCGATGGTGGTCGCGACGGGTGCGGCGCGGCGAGTAGCCGGTTGGGCAACGCGGAGGCGGGAAACGGCCGCGGCGCGAATTTTCGCGGCGATCGTCTGGCGCAGTTCTCCAACGGAGTACGGTCCGCCGGGCTTGCCGAGCACTTCGACGGCTCCAAATGCGAGAGCGTCGAGGGCTGCGCGGCAGGAGGGCTGCGCCAGCGAGCTGATGACGACCACCGGCAGCGGATGAAACTGCATCAGTTTCTTCAGGAACGTGAGCCCGTCCATGCGCGGCATCTCGATATCGAGCGTCAGCACATCGGGCCTCAAGGAGAGGATTTTGTCGCGAGCGACATACGGATCGGGCGCGGTGCCGGCGACCTCAATGTCCGCTTCTCCGGCGAGGGCGTCGCTCAAAATCTTGCGTACAATTGCGGAATCGTCAACAATCAGGACGCGTATTTTTCGGTTTGGGACCATAGGCGCCGGCTCCTCCGGAGGTGATGTGCTGTTTGCCCAGCAAGCGTTTCCCGGCGGCGCCTTCGACGAGCCACAGCCGCCCGGTACCGATCTCGAGTTTCATGCTGCGGAAGTGTCTGCCTCCCGTAGCGGTGGCCCCGAGCGGGACGGCAAGGCGCCGTAAGACGTCGCGCATGGCCGCCTCATTCCTCTTCCCGATGTCAAATAACTCTGAGCCCTCCGCCATGGCCGCTCCGCCCGCGGCAGACACAATCAGACGACGCCGCGAAGCGCCGGAGTTGTACATGGATTGCAGCAACGACGGAATGCCTGTATCGGCGAACTTAAAGGGGTTCAGGCGAGCCGCCACGGGATCGAGAGAGGCAGCGGGTAGCATGAAATGCAGCAACCCACCGACCTGCGCTTCAGGATCGTGCATCGCAACGGCGATGCAGGAGCCCAGCCCGTAAGTGACCAGCACATCTCCAGGGGCATACGAGACTCTGCATTCGCCCATTCCTACCACGACGCGATCCACTTGCCCTCTTTAATCACCGGTTTTCTATATACCGCGGGCCTCACGTACTCCAGTCCGTGAGACACCCGGGTGAGACTCTCCGCGTGTCCGACGAAGAGATACCCGCCCGGCTCCAGACAGTGGGCGAGTTTTCGAATGAGGCGCGTCTGGGTTTCGCGGTCGAAATAGATCATCACGTTCCGGCAGAAAATCACCGGAAGGGGCCGGATGCCCGATATCTCTTCGATCAGGTTCAACCGCCGGAACTTCACTTGCCGGCGAACATCGGCGCGGACCTGGTATAGCGGCGGGGAAGAACCATCCGCCGAAAAGAACCTCGACACCCAGTCGGGAGGTAGCGTCTGGCACCGCTCGGCCGAATAGGTGGCCTGTTGCGCCGCTTTGAGTGCCCGGCCCGAAATATCAGTGGCGAGGATGCGAATGTTTTTCCCTGGGCACGCGTCGTTCAAAAGGAAGGCCAGCGTCCACGGCTCTTCGCCGGTTGAGCAGGCGGCGCTCCAAATCTCGATGGACGGTCGCTTCATCAGAGCGGGCACGACGCGCTCGCGCAGGAAGCGGAAATGCTCGGGCTCCCGCAGGAAAGCGGTGTGATTGGTAGCCAAGGCATCGATCATGGCGGCGAGCGACTGCCCCGTCGCGTCGCTCCGGACGGCATCGCAGTATTCGCGGAAGCTGCGGAACCTGCCCGCGCGAACCAGCTTTCCGAGACGTGAGGAAACGAGTTCTTCCTTACCCGCCTTCAGTTCGAGGCCGAAGCTGCTGTAGGCGAGGCGGCGCACCTCTTCAAATTCCTGGGGCGCCATGCGAGTGGATGGCCCATCGTCGACGTCAATGGGTAGCTTCAACTTGCCCTTCCCTGAGCAGGTGCTCCACGTCGAGAATCAGTCCGACACGGCCATCGCCGAGAATTGCTCCGCCGGCGATTCCGGGAACGCCCTTGAACGTCTCACCGAGCGCTTTGATCATGACCTCCTGCTTGCCAATCAGGTCATCGACGAGCAGGCAGAACCGCCGCCCTTCCACCTCGGCGACCACCAGCACGGATTGACGGGGATCTTCCGTCCGCGGCACAATTCCGAAGCGGCGGTATAAACGCACAACGGGCAGCAGAGAATCCCGCAACAGAGCCATCTCCGCGCGATCCTGAATCGTCCACATCGTGTCCTGCAAGGGCCGGAACATCTCGCGAACGGCGAATAACGGAACGATGTAGCGCTCGGCGCCGACAGAAACCACAAGTCCGTCGATGATGGCGAGTGTCAGGGGCAGTTTCAGCAGAAACGTGGTTCCCTGCCGCGCGGTGGACCGGATTTCGATGCGGCCGCGCAGTTTTTCGATGTGCTTGCGCACGACGTCCATGCCGACGCCACGGCCGGAAACGTTGGTCACTTGCGCGGCGGTGGAGAAGCCGGGATTGAAGATCAGGTTGTAGATTTCGCTGTCCGACAGCGAATCGCCGGGTCCTATGAGCGCCTTCTGAATGGCTTTCTGCCGGATTTTTTCGCGATCGAGGCCGCCGCCGTCGTCTGCAATCTCGATGACCACCTGACCGGCATGGTGCATGGCGCGCAGCATCAGGCGACCCTGGGGACTTTTGCCCGCGCGCACCCGTTCTTCGGGCGTCTCGATGCCATGGTCCAGAGCATTGCGGACCATGTGCATGAGGGGATCGGCCAACTCCTCGACGATGGTGCGATCGAGTTCGATCTCATCTCCGCGCGTTTCCATCTCGACCGTTTTGCCGCAGGCTCGCGAGAGGTCGCGCACAAGCCGTGCCATGCGGCGAAAAAGCGGACCGATGGGAATAAGCCGCATCACCATGGCCGTCTTCTGCAACTCCGACGTGATGCGCGTGAGTTGCGCGAGATTGCGCTGCAGGCGCTGGCTCTTGGAAGCGCCGAGGTCGGGATCGTGCCTCACGAGGGATTCGGCGATGACCATTTCCCCGGCCATATCGACGAGATAGTCCAGCTTGGCTGTATCGACCTTGACCGTTGTGCTTTCGCGGCGGCGTTTTTCGATGGGGGATACAGGAGTGGGATCCACGGCGCCAGTCTCGACAGCGGCAGCGAGCGCGGCGAGGGGCCGCGGATCGACCGCGGCTGACGCTTCCTCTTGAGCGAGCGCACTGATGCGCAGCAGCAGAAGGTCATCGGCCTCGGGCGGAGTGGAGGCGGCGCCGTGCAGAGTGGCATCGACGTGATCGACCCAACGGTGCAGCATGTCGGCACTCTCTAAGATCACGTCGATGGCAGATGAGTTGACGGTTAACTGCCGGTTCCTGGCCCGGTCGAGGACGGTCTCGACCTGGTGCGCGAGCTTCTGCACATCCCATAGCTCCAGAAAACCGGAAAGTCCCTTGATGGTGTGGAAGCCGCGGAAGACGGCGTTCAACGCTTCGGAATCGTCCGGATCTCGTTCGAGTCCGAGCACCTGAGTTTCGATCTGGCTGAGGTGCTCGCGGCTTTCGGTAACGAAGTCCGCGAGCAACTCAGGATCCTGAGCAGGCGAAACGTCCAGAGCCGGAGCCGGCGAGCCACCGTTCTCGATGGCCGCTTGCATGGCCGCGACTCCGCTTTGCAGAGATTCTCCCGAGAAAGGCGAGCCGCCCTCGCGCATGGAAGCGAGCAAGTCACCGGCAATAACCGCTACGTCCGCGGCCGCTTCGCCGTTGGCCTGCTCCCGAATGCGCTCCAGGGCCGGCCTGAATTCTGCGAGCGCCTCCTGATTTGCCGCGCCCTCCGGGGCCACGACAGCGCGAAGCGCCAGATCGTCGAGTTGTTGCCGCAATTCGCCGGATGCCACGAGATTACCCCTTAAAGTCCGAATTCGTTGGTGTCCAACGGGAAGCTGGACTCATGCTGAGAAACCGCAGGCAACGGCTGCGAAGACGGCACGCGTTTGCGCACCAACGCCGAGCCCATGGCGGCAAGACCGGCCGAGTTGGGTCCGCCGCCGGGAAGTGCGGCTGCCGCGCGCGGCTTCGCTGTGTCTCCGCCGCCGCCGACCAGAGATTGCAGCCGTTCGACGATGGAAAAGAGGCCCTGAGCCTGCGATGCGAGTTCCTCGCCGGCGGCCGCACTTTCTTCCGCACTGGCAGCGCTGCGCTGCGTAACCTGTTCCATTTGCCCGACAGCACCGGCGATCTGCTCGATCCCGCGGGCCTGCTCCTGACTGCCGACGTCAATTTCATCGACTAAAGTCTTCACTTGCGTGGCACTGACGGTGATCTGCCGGATGCTTTTGGCCACGCGATCCAGTTTCGTGCTGCCTTCGTTGGATTTCGCGATCGATTCCTCGATCAGCCCGGCGGTATCCTTCGCAGCTTGAGCGCTGCGCTGCGCCAGGTTGCGAACTTCGTCGGCGACCACGGCGAACCCCATGCCCGCCTCACCGGCCCGGGCCGCTTCCACCGCCGCATTCAGGGCGAGGATGTTCGTCTGAAAGGCAATCTCGTCGATGACGCGGATGATTTTGGAGATCTTTTCACTGCTGCCGTTGATATCTTTCATGGATTGCACCATTTCCTCAAGATTGTGGTTGGCTTCGTTCACCAGACGGGCGGTTTCTCCCATGTGGCCGGAAACCGTGCGGGTGTTCTCCGCGTTCTTCCGCGTGATGGCTGTGATCTCAGTAGCGGACGAAGAAGTTTCCTCCAACGTGGCGGCCTGTTCCGATGTCCCTTGAGCCAGGGACTGGCTCGCTGAAGCGACCTGGCCGGCGGCCGCGGAGACCTGACTGGAACCTTCCACCATCTCCAGCGAACAGCGTCGGATTTGCGCCGTGGCGGCGCGGACGACGAGTGCGGAGAAGGCAATAGCCGTTGCACCGAGCGCCATCAGCAGCAGCATGACCCAGCGGCTGCCGCTGTAGCGGTCTTCAGCCGCCTGTTGAGCCTCCTTGAGCTGCGAGTCTGTAATGGCGAGAAGCTTGTCACAGTCTTTGGTCATCTGGTTGTAAACGGGGATAAGCCGGCTGGCCAGGATTTGTGTGGCCGCCAGAGGGTCCGTGGACATGGTTCGCTTCACTTCTTCGTACGCCGGTATCCAGATCCGCATCTGATTTTCAATATCGGCAACCGTGTCCCTACCGATATCCGTGGTGAGCAGAGGCTTAATTTCAGCGAGGGACTGCTGAAGCTTCGCATAGCTCTCCTGAAAGAGTGCTTCGCTATCGGCCACACGTTCGGCGTTCTTGGCAAAGGCGTACATGAGTAAGCCCCGCTGTCCCGCAACCAGGTTGGACTTTTCAGTATCGATCGCTCCTGCGAGTTGCAGCTTGCGCGCGGTTACAGAAACCAGTCCCGCCTGAGCATCGTTCATTTTCGATGCCGTTAACAGGCCATAACCGGCCGTCAACATCAGCACCAGTCCCAAAGTGGCGGTGCTGAGCCCTGTTTTTTGGCCAAACGTCAGATTGCTTTTCACCATTTCCTTCGTCTCTACTGCAGAATTGCGTCGAGGTTGTGAATGTCTTGCGTGGAGAGCACCCGGTCAATGTCCAGGAGGATCTTCACTTTGCCTTTGACCTTGGCCATGCCAAGGAGATACTGAGTGGAAACATCGCCGCCGAAATCGGGCGTGTCTTCAATCTCGGCTCCACTCAGATTCAGGACTTCCGATACACCATCCACCACAGCTCCGATGAGCACCGGTCCGGCTTCGCCCTGAACCTGGGTGACGATGATGCAGGTGCGGTGGGTATATTCTTCGGCCGGCATGCCGAATTTGAGGCGCAGATCGATGACCGGAACCACTTTGCCGCGCAGGTTGATCACACCTTTGATGTGCGCGGCGGTTTGCGGAACGGCAGTGATTTCCTGAATGCCCATGATTTCGCGTACCTTGAGCACGCGAACGCCGAACTCTTCCTGGTGCAAGTGAAAGGTGAGGTACTTGCCCGCCCGGCTATCGGCTGCGGCAGCCGCATCGTTTTTCTCGAGTAACGTCGACATCCGTTCTCCTTTAAACTTCCAGTGCGCAGTTCTGCGCGGCGGCGTGCATCGCTGGATGACTTGCGCGATCCTGCGGCGTCAGGCACAGCTTGACGACCAGTTCCTCGCCATCCCACAAGAAACGGACGACGATCCATTCCGCGGTGCCGCTGCTTCTGGTTTTGAAGTTTCGACCGTAGACCACGGTGGGAATGCTCAAGCCGAGCGGCCCGAGTTGCCCTTCAAGCGCCGTCTTCACCCCACCCACCACCATGTTGGTGAGCTCGGCGACCGCGTCGAGCACCTCCTCGTTCACCGAGGACGTTTCTGTCATCAGCATGTGCGAACAGACGCGGCACGCCAGAAGCGGGGAACAGGTCAGACTTCCGTTGCCGACCCAAGTGCCGGCCATCCCAAGAAACGATACGACGCCGTCGTTCGACCCGGGAGCACTGGTTTCGACGGACGACTCGCCAGCGGCGATATCGACGCCCAGCATGGTCGAAAACACCTGGACGGTGGAATCGTTGATTGCATCGACGATGAATTGCTTTAAGTTCATAACGGCAGCGCCGGCTCCAAAATTCCGACCAGCTTCTCCTTAATTTGATCCGCGGTGAACGGCTTACGGACGTAACCGGCGGCGCCCAGGCGGACGGCTTCGGCGACCTTAGCCTCGCCACCTTCCGTGGTGATCATGACCACGGGGATGTTTCGCCAGATGGCGCCGGCCTTCAATGCTGCCAGCAATTGAAGTCCGTCCATCTTCGGCATATTGATATCGGTAAGGATCAGGTGCACGGAGTTCGACTCGAGCACTTCCAGCGCCTGCTGGCCGTCGCCGGCTTCGTAAATGGTGCGAATCGCCATTCCGGTCTGCCGCAACACGCGCTGCAGAATCTTCCGAATCGCCGCGGAATCATCCACTACCAAAACGTCAGAATCCATGGGTCTCCTTACAAAGCATTTATCGGACGGAAGCGCTATTTCCAGTAGGGGCGCCGCGAAAGATATTTAGTTGTATCGCAGCCTCAAGTTCCGCGGGGAAGCTGCCGATGATTTAGTGAGGAGCCTAGCGTGAGCCGCCAACTGTCGCAGCAGGAGATCGATGCCGTCTTTGAAAACGTGCAGGACCACAGGCGGGAATCGCCGGCTGTCAAATTCGATTTCCGGCGCCCGGATCGCATTCCCAAGAGCCAGGTGCGCGCGATCCACCTGCTGCATGACACGTTCGTGCGGAACCTGGTATCCAGCCTCTCGGCGTACCTACGTTCCTACTTAACGGTGAACCTGGTGAGCGTGGAGCAGCTCTCGTACGCGGAATTCCTGGACGGTCTGCCGTCGCCAACGTGCATGGTTTCGCTAGGGCTCAGCCCTTACGACGGCAATGGGGTCCTGGAGCTGAACCCGACGCTGGTGTTCCCGATTCTGGAGATGCTGCTGGGCGGCACGGGCAAAAGCTCGCCGGCCATGCAACGCGACATTACCGAGATTGAGCAGAAGCTCCTGGACGGACTGTTCCGCATCATCCTTCACGATCTGCGCGAGGCCTGGAAAGGTGTCACGGCGGTAGATTTCACGATCGATTCGATGGAAACCGAGCCGCAGTTACTACACATTCTGGCGCCGAACGAGGCGGTGGTCGCCGTGGGAGTGGAAGTGCGCATTGGAGAGACCGTCGGAATGATGAATCTGGCGATGCCCTCCATCGTGATCAAGATGATGCGCCAGAAGTTTGACCAGCAATGGTCGGTTCGCAAGTCACACGCCAGCGCCGCTGAACAGGTAAGGGTCGCGCGATTGCTGCACGGAAGCGCCCTAACGCTGGAAGCTCGCATCGAGGGGCAAACACTCAGCGTCCGCGACCTGCTTCGCTTATCCGAAGGACATCTGCTGACCTTTGATCATCCGCTGGAACGGCCGCTGGAGCTGACAATCAACGGGGCTCGAAAATTCACCGGACAAATGCTCAGCAACGGGAGGAAACGTCTATGCGTGGTGGAAAGCGTCCGGCCGCAGGCGGTTCAGGGCAAAATGATCGAGGAGGGCGCCGGCGCGGCTTCTTTGCCGGCAAACAGCGGATAGGAACGAAGCAACACATGGATAAAGGATCGGCCGCGCGGGCGTCGATCGTTTACGCTGTACTCGTACTGCTGCAGAAAAACGAGCATCGCCAGCACGTCGCCCTCGCGCGTGTGAGAGACGCCCAGACGCTGCCGCTCGGCCTCGCGAAAGCGGTGTACTGCTTGCTGGACGGCCTGATACACGGATGCGGCCAGAGGATTTTCCGGACGGCTTTCAAAATAGATGCCGCTTTGCAAGGTCCGGTACGTCTGTACCAGGGCAGCCAGTGCCTGCTGAACGTCGTTATCGACCGTACCCGGAGTCTCAAGGGCCGCGCGCAAAATCGAGGAGGCGATCTCAGAAAGAAGCTGCTGATGCTCCTCGATCATTTCTTCGGTGATTTGGATGTCGCGGTTCGGCAGGCTTTCGGGGGGCACGGGCGTGAAGCGCTCATGCATCCGCGCATCGTTCAGGTACACACAATCGAGAGGGCAGGTGACTGTGACTTCGCGCTCGGTGCCGCAGCAGATGCTGCAAATTTCACCGCCGACGCCGGGACAATAGCGGCGGGGGCGTCGAACTTTGCAAATCGCGCACACCATTTCCTTAGTATAAAGGTAGGGTCCAATGAGCCGAACCAATCTCTTCCTGAAGATAGAAGTGGAACACGATGCCGAGGAAAACCCGGAAAAAATCGGCGACGAACTCTGCCGCCAGTTGCAGCGCCATTACGGAGTGCTTTCCGCGGAAATCTCGAACTACACGAAAGTGGAAGAGTAAACCAGCGGCATGATCGCGGCGGGCTACGCCACCAATTGCAAAATGAACTGCTCCATGACGATCCGGTCGTCCGGGCGGGCGTCGCGCATTCCGCGATCGGCCTCGAAGATCAGTTTGATGGCTCGTTCGAGCTGCGGGCGGCTGAACTTCGCCACGGTCTGGTAAATCTGCTCGGCGCGCGATCCCCACATCGGCGCTCCCAGGCGGGTGAAGTGGGACTGCACGGCGGCCACGCTCTTGAGTCCGGCTTCGCGCGCCACCAGCGCCATGCGAAATTGCGTGGAAAGAAATGCCAGCGCCAGCGGCAGATACTCTCCTTCCCTCGTGAGCGTATCGAGAATTTCGAGCGACCTGGTGCGATCCCGCCGACCCAGAGCATTCACCAGCGCGAACACCGTACTGGACCGGGCGTCGGGCACCAGCGCGACGATATCGTCCACCCCCACCACCCGAGTGCCGGCGAAGAGCGAGAGCTTTTCGATCTCCACGGAGATGCGCGCGACATCCGCCCCGAGCGCCTCCACCAGCAGATCCAGTGCGGCGGGATCGATGCGGAATGCGGCTCGTTTGCACAAGGCTTCGGCTTCCTGACGGGCTTCGTGACTGGCAAATCGGCGCAGTTCCACAACATCGGCGATGGCGGCATAGAATTTGCGGACACGGTCCAGCCGCCGCTTGTCCTCGCCTTCGAAGTCGAAGCGAATGGCCTCAAAGACGAGCGACACACCGGGCGTGGGATCTTTCAGATAAGCGGCGAGCGGCGCGGCATCACCCGAGGGACCATCTCCCCCACCCTCGTCTTCTTCCGCAGCGGCGCGGCTGACGCGCGGCATGGCGGCTTCGGCATTCACCACCCAAATCAGGCGTTCGCTGGCGAAGAGAGACAGAGAACGGGCGTCGTCGAGAACTTCGGCGAGCGCAATCTCGGCGAGGTCGTGCTGCATGACGGCAGAGTCGGGAAATGCTTTGAGGTATGCCTCTTTCACACGCCGGCGTTCATACGCCTCCGTGCCAAGCATCAGGACAGCGGGCGGAATGGCGTTTTTGCCAAGGCGCGCGATCAATTGTGCGGGCGTCACTAGAAGCTCTCCAGAACGGCGCTGACGATGCTGCGCGCCGCGTCACGGCTCACGCGCTGCATCGCCGTGCCGCTTTCATCAAAGTAGGTTTGCGGATTCACGGATACCTGATAACGCTCGCGGATCTCGTAGGAGTTGCGCTGCAGCAGCACCTTGCCGGTGGCGCGCTCGGTCAGCGTGAATTGCAGATTTACGATGACTTCCACCCCGGTCGCCTGGCCGCTCGGCGCGACCGTGGTGCCGAAGGCCGCAAAATTGACGACGCTGCCGCGGAGCACGGCATCAGCGGCTTCGGGGTCGGAAACGATTTTGTATCTGGTGCGCGACAGAATCTCGCGGGTTACATCCTGCGGCAGCATGCGTGCGAGCTCGGCGCGCGTCGACCCATTGCCGAAAGCGGTCACCGCGATCGTGTGAATGCTCTTCGGCAGCGCGTTGCCCTGCCCTGAAACATGATAGCCGCAGCCTGCGCAGGCCAGCGACAACACGGCAAGCAACGCCCTCACGCAAACTCCCGCGCGACAGCAACCGCATTGTCCGCGGCCACTCTGAAGTTATCGGCCACCAGCCAGAACCAAACGGCTTCGGCATCGTTGCGGTCCGGCGTAATGGCGCCCACGGTAATGCCGGTTTGCCCCGCCTGGCCCACATTGTTGGGAGGTTCGAACTCCGCGCCGCGGACTTCAATGTTCGCCGTGGCGAGGCTGCTTTCGATGGCATCCAACTCAGGGCTGCCATCGAACTGCACCCACGCCGAAAAACTGTAGCCGTGAAACACGGGCGCCTGCACGAGCCGCAAAGACGGCATCGGCACGCCTTCTCCATCGCCCACAAGGCTGAGCAGAGACGCGAGATGGCGCTCGATGCGCAGTTCGGTGTCCTCCAGTTTTACGGGCGCGTCCTGGCCATACTGCGCCAGCAGGTTAAAGCCCGCCTGGGAATCGAAAACATTTTTGGGCAGCGGCTTGAAGGAAAGCAAGCTGACGGTCTGCTGCTGCAACTCTTCCACGCCTTTGGCGCCATGCTCACTCGCCGGCGCAAAGATTTGAATGACGCTGCGCGCAATGGGGTCGCGGGAATGGAGACGCCGCAAAAACAGCGCCAGCGCGATAGCCGCGGGATGGGCGATCACATGGACGTGCGCTTCGCCCGGCTGTTCCTCTTCCTCCACCATGGGCGCACGCAGGCGTGAATCGGGCAGATCTTCGGCGGAGGAGGTGAGGTCGATGATGGTTGTATCGGGCTCATCGTCGAGCAACTCCAGCGTTTTGCGGCTGGCCTCCGGTGTTCCGGCCAGCAGAACGGCACGCAGCCCGGAGAGATTGAGCGCGGTAAGGTCGGCGACGGTGGCAGGCTCGTCCCCGATGCGCGTCAGGGTGCCCGCCTCTTCCTGGTCACCGGCAATCAGGCGAAGCGCGAATGGCGCCCCGGCTGTAGCCGCAATATCGCGAATTTCCCTGCCGAGTAGCGAATCCGACCCGACCAGGGCAACAGTAGAACGTTCAGCCAATGGGATGCTCCGTGGGCCTTGACGACGGGGCAGGATGGCGCAGCCGCCTCCGCACAATTCCGCCGATACGAATGACGATGCCGCCGGCGACATACGTTGCCGCCATCGCGACGAACACCGGACGCGCGTAATTCCAGAGGCCGTAAATGAAGCCGCCCACCAGAATGATGATGAGCGGCGAATATGCTTTGTTGAAACTGATGCCTTTGAAGCTGTAGTAGCGCCAGGTGCTCACCATCAGGAAACCGAGCAGGCCGAGCAGCGCCAGCCAGGCGACCGCCAGCGGCCACCAGTGCAGAGGCCAGCCGTCGCACGCGTAAACCACCGCGGAGACCATTGCCGCGCCCGCGGGAATCGGCATGCCGACGAAGTACTTGCGGGTGGGACGGCCGGGGTTTTTGGGAATCGGATTCTTCTGCACGTTGAAACGCGCCAGCCGCGCCGCGCCGCAGAGAAGAAACAGAAAACAGATCAAGTACCCCGCGTTGTGCAATTGCTGTAGAAGTCCCTGCGGGAGGGTATTCACGAACTGCAAGCCCCAGGCATAGGCAAGCACGGCCGGAGCGATGCCGAAGCTGATGACGTCGGCGAGGGAATCCATTTCCCTGCCGAACTCGCTGGTGGTGTTGGTCATGCGCGCGATGGCGCCATCGAGACCGTCCAGGAAGGCAGCGGCGCCGATAGCCTGCGCGGCGATCACGAAATGATCATGCGCCAAGCCGCTCTGTCCGGCAGCCTCGAGGATGGAACCACGGAAGGCGCGCAGAATGCCGAGATAGCCGAGGAAGATATTGCCCGCGGTAAACAGCGTGGGCAGCGCATAGGCGGCGCGGCGAGGGCGGCGCTCCGGCGATCGCGGATCGACCAGCCGCTCCTTCAGACTCATTTAGCTTCGATCCTTGCGGCGCGCGATTACGCTGCTTCCCGCCGAAACGCGCGCTCCGGGCCGCACCACAATCTCCCACTCCGGGCCGAAGATCACGTCCATGCGCGAGCCGAACTTGATGAGCCCGATGCGTTCGCCGACGGCCACTTTGTCCCCCGGCTGCTTGGTGAAGACGATGCGCCGCGCAATCAGCCCGGCGATCTGTTTGAACACCACCGTCACGCCATCGCCGCGCACCGTGACCACGTTTTGTTCATTCTCGGTGGAGCACTCCTCTTTGCTCGCCACCTTGAAGCAACCCTTCTGGTACTGCACTTTTTCAATGGTGCCGCCGATGGGCGTGCGGTTCACGTGCACGTCGAAGATGTTCAGGAAGATGCTGATACGCTGCGCGGCTGGGCCTTCGGCTTTCACGGCGACCACTTTGCCATCGGCCGGCGAAACGGCCACCGGGCCGCCGGGTACAGCGCGCTCAGGGTCGCGGAAAAAGTAGAGGCAGAAGAGCGCGACGAGGATCAGAGGAATGGCAAACGCAACGCCTGCCAGCCACCATACGGCGGCCGCCGCCGCGGCCAAAGCAAGAGCGTAATAGATACCGGTGCTTACAATCACTCGCCTTTATTTTCCCATGAAGCGCTCATGGCCTGACGGGTGCCCTCTGCGGGCGTGGGACTGTGCACGATAATGGAGTATCCATGCGTATCCTAATTCTTCTTTTGCAGGCGGCCGCTTGTATGGCGGCGGTGGATGTGATTCCGCAGCCCGCGAGCGTGCAGACGCATTCCGGGACCTTCCGCTTGAGCGGGAAGACGGCGATCCGCGTCACTCCCGATTCGCCGGAGACGCGCCAGGTCGCGACGTATCTCGCCGATTTTCTGCAAGGGCCGACCGGCTACCACTTGAAGGTTGCGAGCGGGCGCGCGTCGCGGAATTCGATCGAACTGGCGCTCGGCGGTTCCTCGCCGGCTGAGGGCTACCAACTGGAGGTGACGCCGCGCGGAGTGAAGGTGCAGGCATCGTCGGCAGCCGGACTTTTTTATGGCGTGCAGACGCTGCTGCAACTGTTTCCGCCGGAGGTGGAGAGCCGGACGCAGCGCAACGTGGCGTGGACCGCGCCCGGCGTCACGATCACGGACGCGCCGCGATTCGCCTGGCGCGGCCTGATGCTCGACGTGAGCCGCCACTTCTTTAACAAGGACTACGTCAAGCAGTACATCGACCGCATGGCGCGGTACAAGTTCAACAGTTTCCACTGGCACCTCACGGATGACAACGGCTGGCGCATTGAGATCAAATCGCGGCCGAAGCTGACGCAGATCGGCGCGTGGCGCGTGCCGCGCGTCGGGCGGTGGAATCTGATCGAGCCGCCGCACGAGGGCGAAGCCGATACATACGGCGGCTTCTACACGCAAGACGACATTCGCGAAGTGATCGCGTTTGCCAAGTCGCGATTCATCACCGTGGTGCCGGAGATTGAAATGCCGGCGCACTCGCTGGCGGCGCTGGCTGCGTACCCCGAGCTTTCCTGCACGGGCGGCCCGTTCCGCGTCAACCCGGGGTCGCCCAACCGCCCGAGGGCGGACAACGTGTACTGCCCCGGCAACGAAGACACGTTCACGTTTCTCGATCAAGTGCTCACGGAGGTGTCGGCGCTCTTCCCATCGGCTTACGTGCACGTGGGCGGCGACGAGGCGTACAAAGGGTTTTGGCATGAGTGTCCGAAGTGCCAGCGGCGCATGGCGGAAGAGCATCTCAAGAACGAGGATGAGTTGCAGGCTTACCTGATGCGGCGCGCCGAGAAGATGCTGGCGGAGAAGGGCAAGAAGCTGATCGGGTGGGACGAGATTCTGGCGGGCGGCTTGCCCGATACGGCGGCGGTGATGTCCTGGCGCGGCATGACCGGAGGCGTGGCCGCGGCAAAGGCCGGCCACAAGGTGGTGATGAGTCCGAATTCGTTCGCGTACCTGGATCTATATCAGGGCGATCCGTCGCTAGAGCCCGAGACGTACTCGCAACTCAGGTTGAGCAAGAGCTATCAGTTCGACCCTGTGCCCGAGGATGTGGACCCGGCGATGATTCTCGGCGGTCAGGGGAATTTGTGGACGGAGCAGGTGCCCACCACCCGGCATGCCGAGTACATGACGTGGCCTCGCGGCCTGGCGCTGGCGGAGACGCTGTGGTCGCCGCGCACGGCGATTAGCTGGCCGGCGTTCGTGTCCCGTATGGAGGCGCAGTTCCGGCGGTTGGATGAGGCGCAGGTGAACTATTCACGGTCGGCGTACGATCCCGCGGTGAAGCCGAGCCGCACGGCGGATGGCAAGATGGCTCTGGAACTGAGCGCGGAGATGCCGAATACCGAGATCTATTACACGTTGAACGATACGATGCCGGACCGGTTCAGCGAGAAGTATACAGGTCAGGCGGTGGTTCCTCCGGCGGGAGCGTATATGCTGCGAGCGGTGATCTATCGCGACGGCAAGCGCAGTGGGCGGATGCTGGCGGTAAAGATGAGCGACCTGGAGGCGCGTCTGCCGCGTCCGCGCCCCGCTGCGGGGAGATAGCCGCGGGCTCGCTTCGCGCGCCTGGTACCGGCCTGGAGGCCGGTACCTACCGGACGACTGCTTTGTCTGTGGCGACGTTGTCGGCGTCGTCTGAAACTCGGATCGCTACGGTGTGTTCTCCGGGACCGGCATCGATGCTGATGGCGTAATCGAGATCGGGGGAATCGGAGAGCTCGGTCACGGGCGATACTACCGTCCAGTCGCCTCCATCCAGCGAGTACTCGGCTCTGGCGAGGTTGTTCAGCGCATCGGCGGCGTGCCAGCGGGCTTCCAGTTTCGCGCCGCTTCGCGTAGCCACCAGACCTGTGATTCGCGGCGGTGTGTTGTCGATGGTGAAGGGGTCGCTCTCCATCTTCGCGGTGAGCGCTTCGCCGGGCGGGTTGCTTGGGCTATCGCTCGCGATGACGCGGAGACGGTACTCGCCATCGGGGAAGGCCGTGGAATCCCACGAAAAGTAGCGCTCGTTCACGCGCTCCTTCAGCAGTTTCCACTCGTTTTCATTCGCTCCCTTGATTTCGACGCGGAAACAAAGCGTGTCGCCGTTGGGATCGCCGGCGAGCCAGCGCGCGCCGATGTACCCTTTCGCGAAAGTCAGAGCAGGCGTGACACCGCTGCTATCGAGATTCAGGGATGTGCCTTGCGAGTGGCGGCCCAGCGCGGGCAGCGTGAGGCTCGAAGGCGGCTGATTGCTGGTGCTAGCGGCCGCGGGCGGCGCGGGGAATTTGTAATTGAACGGCGTGATCTCAATCTCGTCGAGGCGCGGCGCGGCATTCTTCGGCAAGTAGGCGACGTCGACCGATTCGAGCTCGGGAGAATGGCCGTTGCCGTCTCCGGTTAACGTGGCGCGCCACTGCACAAAGCGCGCGGACGGCGAAGCCACCCGGCCGCCCTTTGGCGATGTGATCGGCGAGGACCACGGGCTCCAGTTCTTCTGCGGCGAATCGAGGTTGCCGCTGCGCGTTTCCAGCGTCACCTGGCCGCCGTTCAGCCGCGCTTCGTAACTGGCGCGTCCCCACTGCGTGAAGAGGCCCGCGTCGAAAGTCTGGCTTTCGGCAGTCCCGCTTTTTTCGAGCGCCGGACCAATCTCGTAGACCTTGCCGACGTTGCCGGTAACCGCGAACAGGCGGCCATCTTTGCCCTGCTGAAACCCGGTGATCTGGGTGGCGGGAACGGTGAGGAGCGCCGTGTAAAGCGTGGGCGATTCGATGCGGTACAGATTTCCTTTGTTCCCGGTGCCGATGAGCGCCCGGCCTTCGGAATCGAACCCGATGGCGTACACCACGTCGGTCGCACTGCTCCAGAGGCGTTCCGGATTGCCGGTGGGTTCGATGCGATAAACTTCGCTGCCGCCGCTCACAGCCGCTGGTCCAACCGACGCGGGCGGCGGGGCGGCGGGGCGCGGCGGCGCGGCGCCAGGGGTCCCGGGCTGTGTCACGTTGATCTGCACCTGCGCCGGTCCGCTACTGCTGGAGTTCTGCGGAGCCGAGGGCGATGCGGTTACCGTGCTCTTCGTGCCGACTGCTGCTGCGTATATGGCTCCGTCGCGCGCCACGGCCACGGCGGTCACTTCCTTCTTCGCCATTTGATAGAGAACGAAGCCCTCGCCCGCCTGATCCACCCGAAGCACGAGGCCGCCGGGATCGGTGCCGAGAATCAGGTTGTCGTTGCCGTCGATCGCCATGGACCGTACGTGGGTCTCGTCGCTCTTGAAGAACAGTTTGCCTTTGCCGTCGGGAGTGACGCGATGCACTTCGCCCTGGTCGCCCGTGGCGACGTACAGGTTGCCTTTGCTGTCGAACGCAAGCGCCCAAATGTACTTGGCTTTGGGATCGTAGAAAACTTCCGGCTTGCCATTCGCGGCAATGCGATAGACCTTGCCGTCGGGCGCCGTAGCCGCGTACACGCGGTCCCTGGAATCGACGGCGATGGCCTGCACCTGGAGGCCATCGAGATCGGCCAGCAGCTTGCCTTTTCCATCGGCGGGAATGCGGAAGAGCTTGGCGCCCGTGCCTCCGCCGGCGTACAGATTGCCTTTGGAATCGGACGCCAGCGCCCACAGGTACGCCGCGGAGGTGTCGAACAACTCGCGATTGGCGGGCGCGAGGGTCAGCAGACCGTCACTGCGGACGCTGAGATTCTTGATGATGCCTTTTTCGAAATCGGCATAATCGCTCTGGGTCCAGATGTGAGTGTCTCCAGCGATTGCCAGAGCGGCCAGGGCGAGGGTCGAGAGCAGATACTTCAGGTGGTTCATTGAAGGGTATTCACAGTTCGCCGTGCAGCGGATGTCACTTCACGTGGATTCGCAGCGAGTAACTTCCGGTCACGACATAATCGAACGGCAGCGACATCTGCTCGGTGGCGGTTTCGGCGCTGGTGATCAGGCTGCGGCTGCTGCTGCGGCCGGTCTGCATCACGTTGAGCACGCTGGCCGGGACGCTGGGCATTGTCTTATCGTCGTAATATGCGGTCGGGCTGGATTCCACCAGCGAGACGTACAGCTTGTTGTTGGTGCGCTCCTGATTGATGAGCGAGACGGCTTGCGGCAGATCCAGGAAGCGGTTCATGGCGCCGGCGATGTTCTGCATGCGATTCATGGTATCGGCATCGCTGAGGACGATACGATGATCGCCCTTGGCTAAGCCTGACGGAATCTTGATCGTAAAATCGCGCTCGATGGGCTCACCGCGATAGGGGCGCAGGAAAACCTTGAGCGGCAATTCTTCGCCCGGTTGAACGTCGCTGTTCGCGACCCAGGCGTTCTCAATGGTGGCGACACGGCGCTCCGGCAGCAGGTCCACTGTGAAATTCACGCGCTTGATGTCGGGCGTTTTGACGTTGTTGAGATACAGTCTGTTGAACTTGTCGCCGACCCAGCCGGCGAGCACCATGGGCGCGGGCATCGGCAATTCGCCGGCGGCCTGCATAGTGGAAAGCGAGATCTTCTGGCCCGCGGCGCCCATATCGATGTTGCCGCTGAGGCGATAGGTCTCTTCGCCGCCATCGGCGAATTCGTTGAGCTGGCTGACGGTGTTGTAGAGGGTCAGCATCATGAGATACGGCGTCCATTTCTGATGCACGAAGACGTTGAAATGGTAGTCGCGGCTGTGGGCGACCGCGCCTTTATCGTCCATGGAGCGGACGGTCATGGTGACCGGGATCATGGGCGCTTCGGCGCCGAGCTGCCCTTCGATGCCGCTGTGGCGGTCCTGATGGAGCGCGCCCACCACGTCGGTGGCGTTGCCCATCTTATTGGGCTGGTACGAAGAGGCGAGCGTCATAATGACATCGCCCTTCGTCATCGGCATATCCACTGGACCGAGATTGAAAAAGCTGTGACCGAAGGCGAGAACCTTTTTGCCATCGTTGTAAGTCACGGTGCCGAAGCCGGTGACGCTCATGTCGCCATCCACCAGCACGCCCGCGACGCTTTCGCCGGGGTTGAGCGCGTGCTGCCATCCAGCCACGGGCTTGCCATTATGAAGGCCCGCCGATGCGCCACCCTGGGCGACCGCGATACCCATTTGCTGAAACATGGGGCTGAAGGCGTTGATGGTTTCGTTGGTAAAGCCGGAGAAGGTGACGGGGGATTCGATGGGCACCATCATCGGCATCTGCTGCGGCAGGCTGTGCATCGCGCCGGCGGCGACGAGTTGCGAGAGCATTTCGCCGGGCACGGAAACTGCGCCGCTGCGATTCTGGGCCGCGAGCTTATCCGGAGTCTTCGCGGTCTCGGGCTTGGACTGATCGAGATCGTTAATCTCGAGCATCGTCTGGATGGGCGTGATGCCGCAAATGGCATCAGGGGAAAAAGTGCTCATTCGCAGCGCGACAGCGCCGACGAGTTTGCCATCGATGTATACCGGGCTACCGCTCATGCCGCCGGCGACGTTGGTGCGGATGGCTTTACCGCCCATCTTGCCGACTACGACGTCCTGGTTCGGGCCCCAGGCGTTCTTGAGAAAACCGACGATCTCGATGGGTACGGGCTCGGGCTCCGTGCCCTGGAAAACGGTCCAGGCGGTGGCTTTCATGCCTGGTTTCAGGTCCTTGAGGGGGAAGATTTCGACTTTTCCGGCTTTGGGGCGGATCAGGTTCGCGTCACCCGCGCAGACGGGGAACGAGGAAACCGCAAATCCGAGGAGGATTGCGGCGATACGCAAATTCATGTGGGTCAACAGCTCCAGTTTCTACTATTGTACGAAAAAGTCGGCCCGGCGGAGTCTACGAGGCGATCATTTTTCGAAACAACACGCGGGAGCTTGTTGTTCGCGGCCCTCTCACGCGAGCGTCAGATTCGCTTGCGCTGCAATATCGAGCGTCGCGAATTCTTTTCTGTCGAGTTTCGGGAAGGCGGCGGCGGCTATCATCGCGGCGTTGTCGGTGGAGAGACCGGGCGTCGGGAAATGGACCGGGTAGGGCAGGTTTAATTCTTTTGCGGCTTTGCGAAGGCCCGAGTTGCAGGCGACGCCTCCGGAGACGATCAGGGTTCGCGCTTCGATTTGTTCCGCCGACGCGGCGGCGCGGCTGAGGAGTTCGTTGATGACGGCGTGTTGGAAACTCGCGAGCAGGTCGAGAGTTGCGGGCGGGGTGAGGCGCAACCAGTCTTCCAGCGTGGGCGGCGTGGCAGCTCGATTCGCGGCCCGGCGCGCTTCGATTTCCGCTTGCATGGGATGCGATTCGACGTATCTCAGGACAGCGGTCTTCAGGCCGCTGAAGCTGAAATCGAGCGCATTGCCTTTCATTTTCGCGAAGGTAAACCGGACGGCTTTGGGGTTGCCATAGGGCGCAAGCCGGTCGACGATGGGACCTCCGGGGTAGCCGTACCCGAGAAGTTTGGCGACCTTGTCAAACGCTTCGCCGGCGGCATCGTCGCGCGTTTTTCCAAGTAGCCGGTATTGGAAGCCCTGGCGGACTTCGAAGAGGTGGGTGTGGCCGCCGGAAACCACGAGCGCGAGTGCGGGGTATTCGATCGGCTCGGACGACTGCGCGGCTTCGAGCACGACCGCGTGGATGTGGCCTTCGATGTGGTTAACGGCGATGAGCGGGACACCCGTAGCGAAGCTGAGGCTCTTCGCATACGTGAGGCCGACGAGGAGGGAGCCGACGAGTCCGGGTCCGACGGTAACGGCTATGGCATCGAGAGAGCTGAGCGGGGTGGCTGCCTGATGGAGTGCTTGGCGCACGACTGGCACGATGGCGCGCAGGTGTTCACGCGACGCAAGTTCGGGGACGACTCCGCCATATTGACCGTGCTCCATTTGCGACGCGACGACGGAGGAAAGGATGGTGCGGCCGTCTTCGACAACGGCGGCGGCAGTTTCGTCGCAGGAAGATTCGATGCCAAGGATGCGCACTCTTTTCAGGGTAGCGCGGTGTGGCTAGAGGAGCGCTTCGAGCGATGCCGCGCTGGGCCGGGCTCCGCGGCGTGCGCTGAAATTCAACAGACCGGAGGCTTTCCAGGCGCAGCGCTGAGCCGCGCCGCGCGCTTCGATGAGGAGAGCGCGCGCCGGATGATCGGGCGCGAGAGAGGCAAGGGAATCGGTAAGGCTGGTTAAGATGATGGTCAGCTCATCGTTGAGGTCATGCGCGGCAGCGGCGGCGACGGCGCCGGCGCGATCGTTGCGAGAAAAGCTCTCCACAAGCTCACCGTAGCAGGCGAGTTAGCCGCCTGTGGCGGATTGGGGCCGCCGGCATTGTGGAATCAGCCGCTTGCGGGGAAAAATTTTGCCAGGTTCAGTGAATGGGTTCAGAGCCGCGGATCCACTGGCTCGCTTTCGAGCGCCAGCACGCCGAACACGCGCGACATACCAACAGCCGGTGGTTCATGCTGCTATCGGAGCCGCGATCGTCAGGGTCTGTGAAAGAATATCGAATTGCTTTTTTGCCGCATTAAACGCACCCAAAATCCCCGGCACCTTTTACCGCTCCCTCACGGTCACGGCTCCGTATGTAGTTGATTCTGCTAACGGAGCCGCGACCGTTAGGAAGCGGTAAAAGGTGTATCGAAA
>Ga0134128_10000851_pt1 | contig 41534 bp, 32 predicted proteins | sample KB31754_FD_96462 | JGI IMG/M metagenome (GOLD analysis project Ga0134128, IMG submission 96462) | Terrestrial soil microbial communities with excess Nitrogen fertilizer from Kellogg Biological Station, Michigan, USA - KB3-175-4 | ecosystem: Environmental > Terrestrial > Soil > Unclassified ...
GCCACCATTGTCGAGCGTGATGGCATTGGCTTGGCCGGTGCCGGTAAGAGAGTTGACGCTGTTGGTAGTGGTCGACAAGGTGGCCGCCTGGTTGTCGCCGGCAGCGGCGTCATTCAGACCCAGGGATAGCGTGCCGGTGACGGTGAGCGCACCAGCGGATTGAGTAATGTTGCCTGTAGCAGCGTTGAGAGTGAGATTGGTGACGTCAATGTTTTTGCTGAGAGTGATGGCATCTAAGCCGGCTGTGTTGGAGCCGTTGAGAGTAAGAGAACCGGTGGTGATATCGTTATTCGTAGTGATCTTTCCGGCATTGTTGACGGTGATGCTCTGACCGGCGGCGAAAGTATTGAGTGCCAGAGCATTGCCGCCGTTGTTGAGGGTGATGGCATTGGCTTGGCCGCTGCCAGTGAGCGAGTTGACGCTGTTGGTGGCACTCGATAGGGTAGCCGCCTGGTTGTCGCCGGCGGTGGCGTCATTCAGGCCGACTGACAGCGTACCGGTGACAGTGAGCCCACCGCCGGATTGGGTAATGTTGCCGGTGGCGGCAATCAGCGTGAGGTTGCCAGCCGATACGTTTTGGTTAAGGTCGATCGCGGAGTTGCCGGCTGTATTCGCAGCGGTTATCTGCACCGTATTGCCTGTGCCACTAATTACGCCGGTGGTTAACGCACCGCCGACTGTAATCGTCAGGTTGCTCGAACCCATCGCTATCGTGCCGGTATTTGTGAAAGTATCGCCGGCCGAAGATGTCGAACCTATTATTGAGAAATTCGAAACTGGACTGAAAGAGCCGGCAGTGGTGATTGCGCCTGTACCGGAAGCAGTGCCGATTTGGACGGTTGAAGCAGTAATTTGTCCCAACAGGGCGCCGGTTACCTGATATGTTCCGGCACCACCATTGATACCGATAGATTCGGTTGCATCGCTCGGTGCGAGAGTGACGGTGCCCATGCCGGCAGTGACAGTGCCGTTGAAGACATCGCCGTTGGAAACCACACTAATATTGCTGTTGCTCGGGAGCGTAGAAAGCGACTGCCCGGCTCCAATTGTGACGATGCCCGCTCCCTGCGTTGTTAACGACAACAATCCGCCGGCAGAGATACTGCCGTTGTTCACGTTAATCGAGCCATTATTGGCTGTTGTGGAAAGTGATACCGCACCCGAAGAACTCACGCCCGACGCCGCGATATTAATCGTATTGTTATTGGACAATGCGAACGAGCTCGAGCTTGTGGATGATAAGGCGGCCAGCACGCCGGAGTTGGCAATATTGATGGCACCGCCGGTGGCGTTAGCGGTCAAGCTGGTCGTGGCAGCGGTATCGATGGCGCCCAGGCTTTGCCCGTTCGTTCCCCCGGCTACACCGATGCCTCCGGATCCGCCGGTAAGTGTGATCGTCGGCGCTGAAATTTGACTTGTGCCGCTCGTGTTGGCGTTGGTGATGCTAGCCGTTCCGGAGGTCAGCAGTGATACGGAACTATTGCCCGTGACAGTCTCAGCGGTGCCGGCAACTCCTAGCGCGACATTGGCACCATTGGACATACTGAGGTTGTAATTGTTGGCTGTGTTGGTTCCAGTCAGCGTCAGCGTGCTGCCACTGGCTATCGAGTCGGTGACGAACACGTCGCCGGCTGTGGTGGCATTGGCGCTCAAGCTGGTTGCGGTGGTAAGAATGTTGGCCGAAGATCCGCCTATGATTCCCCCCGCCGTTGTGAGGTTGAGAGTGCTGGCGGCTATTGCAGTCGTGCCGCTCTGCGTTATGGTGCCCGCTCCGGTGGCGCTGATGCCGACGGTACCGGAGGGCGCGCTGATGACGCCGCCGATTGCCACGCCGCCGGTGCTGCCTGCCAGGCTGAGTCCGGTGGTTGTTCCACCGGCAACATTTATAGTTCCGGTGGAACCCAGTGTAATTCCCGTGGCACTCAGCGTGCCCGTTGCGGCGCCCCCGTTAAAGGTTAGCGTTCCGTTGACAGTGGCGCTGCCACCACTGCCGATCGTCAGGCTGCCTGAAGTAATTGTGTTTGTAACGTTGGCAGGGAGGTTGTAATTTGTGAATCCTCCTCCAGGCACGTTTGTCGATGCCGTAATCAGGCTGCCGCCGGTGGCGTTAGCAGCGCCCACTGCGCCAAGCAGAAGGGTCTGAGAACCGGCCGCCACCTGCACCGCCGCAGCGATTTCCGCCGGAGTTACGGAATTGTTGCCGTTGGTCAGCGTGCGCGTTACTCCATTCTCAAGCAAGCGCAGTCCTGTTGTTTTTGTGGTTGTTTGCGCTGTCGATCCGGCGCCTGCTGTGAAGGTCGGCAGGCCGGTAATGGTGAAACTCACGGTCGAAGGTGTGGTCGTCGAATAATCTTCGTTGGCTGAGTACAGTGTGGAAGCGAATGTGCCACCCGTCAGTTGCACTATTGTGTTGGTTACTGCGCCGACATTACCACCTGCGGTGCCGTTGGTGCCGTTGTTGGTTGGGCCACCGCCGCCAGTGCCTTTCGTGCCGGCAGCGCCGCCATTGGTTGAGGTTCCCACGCCCCCGCCTGTGGCGACCGTGCCTTGCGAGGACGCACCGTTACTGCCTACTGCGGCCGCGCCGCCTGCTCCACCGGTGTTGCTGGTTGAGGAAGTGTCAGTTCCGGATGCGCCGCCGCCTCCTCCGCCGCCGAGGCTGCCTGTTCCACCGGCGCTGCTGCCACCGCCCCCGCCGCCACCGCCTCCGCCGTTCTTGTTGCCACCGCCATTGGTTCCGGCGCCGCCTATGCCTCCGGTTCCGCCTGCCCCGCCGGCCCGATTAATTACTGTTGCCGAGGCATTGCCTCCGGCGTTGAGAGTGATTGAGCCCGCTGCACCGGCAGTGCCGGCTGTGCCGCCAGTTCCACCTGTGCCATTAGTGCTGAAGGAGCTGCCGCCGCCACCGCCACCGCCGCCGCCACCACCGCCGCCGGATGTGTTGACTGTTCCGGTGACCGTTAGTGTGCCTGATTCAGCAGTCAGAATGGCCGTTCCGCCGCCTCCGCCTTTGCCGCCGTTTCCGGCGTTCACCCCGTTAAGGGATGCGGTGTTGCCGCCGTCGCCGCCGCCGCCACCGCCGCCGCCGCCGCCCCAGTCATTGACGCTGCCGCCGATGCTGAGCGCCGAGCCGGAGGTCACGGTAATGGCACCGCCGGCGCCACCATTGCCGCCATTGGAATTGTTAGCGCCGGCAGTACCTGTGCCGCCCTGTGCCGAGAGGCTACCGGCGATCGAGATTTGACCCGGCTGAACAGTGGCCGCTGAGAAAGAACCAGAAGTGACCGCGCCGTTTAACACCGTGACGCTGGTCGTGCTCGGGGCGGCAGTCTGAATATTGATGGCTCCGCCATTGGCTCCGCTGGATCCAGAAGCATCAACGCTGCCAATGGAAATCGGAGTGCCACCAGCGCCACCTGCGATTATAGTTACGTTGCCGCTGGTGTTTCCGGAGCCAACTCCAGTCGTTGTTACCGTGAGAGCTGAAGGCAGTTGAATGGTGCCTGTTCCGGCGGTGGTACCACCGTAGGCAACCATCGTTACATTGCCGCCGTTATTTGCTGTTGATGCCGCGGTCGTGATACCGGTGATGGCAGCAGTGCTCAGTCCGGATCCGCTCAGGTTAACGGAGCCGCCGCCGGCGCTGCCGCCGTTGATCGTAAGTGTTGTGGTGGTGTCGCCACTACCTGAGGTGCCGCCACTGAAATTCGCGCCGGCGACCAGCGTTATACTGCCGGGTGCGCCGCCTGTTTGGGTTTGACTGGCGTCGATAGAGCCAGCTCCTGTCAAGGACAAAATATTGCCGCCCGCGACAATGGCGATATTGGGATTGGTGCCGCTGGACAGAATGCTGCCGGCTATGTCCACATCACCGGTGTTAAACCACGTCGGGTCGCCAGTAATATTTTGATTGCCTAAAACTAGATTTGCAGTATCCGCGGATAAGTGGTTGCTGCCGGCCGAAGTATTGACGACGCCGGTAACATTCCCAATATCCGCATTCACAGCGCCGCAGCCCGCCCAAAAGTTCAATTGCTTGCTGAGCCAATCGCCGCCGTTTAAGGTGATGTTGCCGCTGCCGGTGAAGTTAGCATCGTGCAAGTTGATGTTGCCCTTCGGAGCGCTAACTGTTCCTCCAATGCCATTCCAATTGATATCGTTCATCGCATTCAGCACATTGACATTGCCGATGCTCGCCAGAATAGTGCCGCTGTTTGTAATGTTGCCGCTAAGGGCGGTGAGATTGACGTCTTTCCAGGCTTGGACCAGGGGCGTTGCTCCGGTCGCACCACTCGGCAATGCGTTGACGATTTGCCCACCGGCACTCAGCGATAGCGACCCGGACGAGCTGATGGTGCCTGCGTTCATGATGTCATTCAGCGCCGACAAATTCAAATTGACGTGCGATAGGCCCGCCACCATGCCGAGCGAAGCAAAGGGCACCACAGTGGAGAGCAATCCACCTTGATTGTTGAAAATGTTGGTGGCATTGATAAACGCCGTCGGGCTCGTCGAAGATCTTGAAAATGCGTATAAGGTTCCGGCGTTAACCAAGTCGCCCGCTAGACCGAGTCCAGCGGTCTGATGAGTGATGTTATCGAATCCGGTGACGCCTTGCGGAATCACAAGGCTGCCTATCGACTGCGTGAGATTGCTGACGCTGAATCTGCCACCGATAGCCGTGCCGAGATTCGATATAACGAGTGACTGCCGACCCGTCTGAGTGACCTGGGTCAATGCCGTCAATTCGGCCGGCGTAATCATTTGACCGGCACTAATGGCTTGCGTGTGCCCGCCAACCACAATGTTGCCTGCGGTCGGCGCCGATATGTTCGCCGTTTGCGAACCCAAGTTATAATTCGTCGCCGCTTGCGCTTGTGTCGCCAGCGTGGGCATCAGCATCAACGCCGCCATCATCATATAGACGACACGAGTCAGAGTGACTTGTTTGTCACCCCGACTTCTTAAGTTCCCTGGTGCCCTATCGGGCTTTCTTCCTTCTTCCTTATGTCTTGCGCCGTTATTGGCGCGCACGAACCCAACCCATGACCAATGGTGCAGGTCAGACATGAAGACTCCTTTGCAACGCTCGCGTATGGACGCCGATCCATTTGCCAAGCGTTTTGTGGGGACATATGTGACGTGCCCGAGTATGCATGAGTTGAAAACCCGTTTGAATTGCAGTCAAATCGAATTTCTTGTCGCCTGTTTTAAACAGACCCGACCTATTAGCTGAGTCTCAGGCGCATCCACGAATTTGCAACAAAAGGTGGTGTTATGCCAAGATCACACTTTCAAGTGACAGTTTTGTAAATGAATGTTGCGAAACGAAAGACTTCGACCCGCCTGGCGCTACCAAGAGGCAGTCCCGGACTGTAGCACCAAATACGGTGGCATCCCTTATCAACCGCGGTTTAAGCAGCATTAATTCCGCTGGCGGATCCGATCATATATATCGATGCCGCCTTCCCTGTAAACTTATCTGAAGCTTCGCTATGACAGACGCAAAGCATCTCCCGCATGAAGTGAGGCTTTATGCTGGTACGTTCTATTTCTTAGGCGCATATAATGCGCGACTACACCGCACGTCACTAAGTGGATGAATGGAGGCAATTGTGGGCACTGCGCTTAGCCGAGAAGAACTCAAAAAGAAACGCGATAAATTCATGGTGCCTGGATTGAAGCACCTCTATAGCGACCCGCCGCACTTCGTGCGCGGCAAGATGCAATTCCTTTATGACGATCAAGGCAAGCAATACCTGGATATGTTCGCGGGCATCGTCACCGTTAGTGTCGGACATTGCAATCCAACGGTGACCGCCAGGACAGTCGAGCAGATGCAAACGCTTCAGCACACATCCACCGTTTTCATGACGCAGCCGATGGTCGAACTCGCCGAGAAGCTTGCCGAAATAACCCCCGGCGATCTGCAGAAGAGTTACATCACTAACTCCGGCACCGAAGCCAACGAGATGGCCATTATGATGGCGCGCGCGGCGACTGGTCGCCATGAAGTGATCGTCCTCGAGCATTCCTATCACGGACAATCGCACCTCGCCTCATCGTTGACGGCAAACAACCACTATCGCCAACCAGTAATGCCGGCCGCCGGTGTCGCCTTCGCCGCGAATGCGTACTGCTATCGCTGCCCGTTCAAGAAGACGCCTGACACGTGTTCTTTCGAATGCGCCAAAGACGTTGAGCGCGTCATCCAGACACAAACCTCCGGCAAGCCGGCCGTCATGATCGCCGAGCCGATCCAGGGCGTCGGTGGTGCGATCACTCCGCCTGATGGTTATTTCCAGGAAGTCAAAAAGATTCTCGACAAATACGATGTGCTTTTTATCGCCGACGAAGTGCAAACCGGCTTTGGTCGCACAGGCGAGCACATGTTCGGTATCAGCTGCTGGAACGTTCAACCGCACTTCATGACGATGGCGAAGGGGCTCGGCAATGGACTGCCGATTGGAGCTCTGATCACCACTTCCGAAATCGCCGATAAAGTGCAGAAGAGCATGATCAATACCTTTGGCGGCAACCCGGTTTCTGCCGCTACCGGTGTCGCCGTCATCGACTACATTCAGCAAGAAAATCTGATGAAAAACGCCAAGGTCATCGGCGATCATCTTATTGCTGGGCTGCAAGAGCTGCAAAAGGACTTCCCGATTATCGGCGATGTCCGCGGCAAGGGCTTGATGCTCGGCGTCGAGATTGCCGACCCGAAGACGAAAGAGCCGATGCCGACGGAATGCACCAAGATCGTCGAGATTGCCAAAGACAATCAAGTAATCATTGGCAAGGGCGGGCTCTGGGGCAATACAATTAGATTGAAGCCGCCCATGATAATCAGCAAAGCCGATGCCGACCATTGCTTGAAGGTCTTGCGTAAGGCGCTGGAGACCGTTTCCGGAAAAGTTGCTGCGACACGATAAGGAGAGCAAAAATGGCACGCACCGTGCGCTGTGGTTTGGTTCAATGCAAAAACGATGTGGTGGCACCGAAAGGCGGCGCTGACAAAGCGACTATGGAGAAGATCAAGAAATCCATGGTCGACAAACACGTCAAATACGTGGAAGAAGCGGCAAAAGAGGGTGTGCAAGTTCTCTGCTTCCAGGAGCTCTTCTATGGTCCTTATTTCTGCGCCGAGCAGAATCCTTGCTGGTACGAGCTGACGGAAGAAATTCCGAATGGGACCACCACCAAGTTGATGCAGGATTTGGCGAAGAAACACAAAATGGTGCTGGTTGTTCCTATTTATGAAAAGGAACAGTCGGGCATCTATTACAACACTGCAGCTGTGATTGACGCCGATGGAACTTACCTCGGCAAATATCGGAAAAATCACATCCCGCAAGTGAATCCCGGCTTTTGGGAGAAGTTCTACTTCCGTCCGGGCAACCTCGGCTATCCAGTGTTCAATACTCGCTATGCCAAAGTAGGCGTCTACATCTGCTACGACCGCCACTTCCCGGAAGGCGCGCGCGCCCTCGGGTTGAACGGTGCAGAGATTGTATTCAACCCATCGGCGACGGTGGCAGGATTGTCCGAATACCTGTGGAAGCTGGAACAGCCGGCGCACGCGGCCGCCAACGGCTACTTCATCGGCGCCATCAACCGCGTCGGCACTGAAGAGCCCTGGTCGATCGGCGAGTTCTATGGCTCGTCGTATTTCTGCAATCCGCGCGGCGAAATCGTCAAGCAAGCCAGCCGCGACAAGGACGAACTTATCGTCGCCGAGCTCGACCTCGACGAAATCGAGAAGGTCCGCAACACCTGGCAGTTCTACCGCGACCGTCGTCCGGAAACGTACGACGAACTCGTCAAACTGTAAACGTCAATGCACCTGTACCGGCGGGCGGTAGCCCGCTTGTCGGTGCGAAACAGCGGGCTACCGCCCGCCGGTACAAATATCGGTTTCAAACCAAGCGGGCTCACGCCCGCCGTTACAAACAAATAAGAGGACGCCACATGGCCGAGCACTACAAACCGGAGAAATACAAAGCGTGGGAACTCACTCTCGAGGAGCGCTTTCAGGAGTACCATCCTGCGCTCACCGAAAGAGAGGCGGTGCTCGAAGCCAACCGCTGCTTGTACTGCTACGACGCGCCTTGCATGCAAGCCTGCCCGACGCACATCGACATTCCGACGTTTATCAAAAAAATTGCCACGGGCAACGTCAAAGGCTCCGCCAAAAAGATTCTCGAAGCCAACTTGATGGGCGCGACTTGCTCTCGCGTTTGTCCGGTGCAAGAGCTTTGCGAGGGTGCTTGTGTTCTGGAGCATGACCACGAAAAGCCAATCGCCATCGGACGCTTGCAGCGATATGCCATGGACTATGCCGCCGATCGCAACTTGAAGTTCTTTGAGAAGGGACAGCCCAACGGTCATAAGGTCGCCATCGTAGGTGCGGGACCAGCAGGTCTTTCCTGTGCCGGTGAACTGGCCAAGCTTGGTTATGACGTCACCATCTTCGAGAAGAAAGCGATGGCAGGTGGACTCGACACATACGGAATCGTGGTCTTCCGCGAGCCCGTGGAAGTCAGCCTCGCCGAAGTGCGCATGATCGAGGAGCTGGGCGTCACCATTAACACGGGTACTACCATCGGCAAGGACATTACCTTTGACGATCTCGTCACCAAATACGATGCCGTCTTCGTCGCCATGGGATTGGGGAATGTTCCAAACATGGAGATTCCCGGCGAGAATATCGACGGCGTTCTCGATGGTTTGGATTTCATCGAAGAAACGAAGGTCAAGAATCTCAAGGACATCAAGTTCGGAAAGCGTGTCGCGGTTATCGGCGCCGTCAACACCGGTATCGATTGTGCCACCATCGCTCGTCGTCTCGGTGCTGAGCGCGTGACCATTGTCTATCGCCGTTCCGAAGCGGAAATGCCGGCGTACCATTTTGAATATCAATTCGCGCTCGGCGAAGGCGTCAGCTTTATGTTCTTGACGCAGCCAGTCGAAGTGGTGGGCAAAAACGGTAAGGTCGACGGACTGAAGTGCGTGCGGATGGATCTCGGTGAGCCGGATCAATCCGGGCGCAGGAAGCCTGTTGTCGTAAAGGATTCGGAATTCGTCATTCCGTGCGATATGGTGATTAAAGCCATCGGTCAAGTCAAACACAATGACACGCTCACGCAGCTTGCAAAATTTGGTGTGAAGGACGTGCGCGGGTATGTTGAGGTCGACGATAAGAGCAAGCAGACGGCATATCCTAAGATATTCGCCGGCGGTGATTGCATTCGCAGCAAAGGCGAAGCGTCGACGGTGATGGCAGTGCAAGACGGCAAATTGGCGGCGGCAGGCATTCACAAAATGCTGGCGCCGACGCATTTGACGGTTAAAGAGAAGGCGGTTGGAGTGTCGCCGCAGAAGAAGTAGAGGGGCGCAGGCTACTAGCCTGCGACTAAGCGGGCTGCCGCCCGCCGGTACAAAAGACGAGAAAAGCGGGCTGCCGCCCGCCGGTACAAAAATAAGAGGCAATAATGGCAAATCTCGAAATCGACTTCTGTGGTATCAAATCGCCTAACCCATTCTGGCTGGCATCGGCACCGCCGACGAATTCCGGCTATCAGGTGCAGAAGGCGTTTGACCAGGGATGGGGTGGGGCTGTTTGGAAGACGATTGGCGCCCCGGTGCTGAACGTATGCAACCGCTACGGAACGATTGACTATAAAGGAACGAAACTGATCGGACTCAACAACGTCGAGTTGATTAGTGACCGGTCGATCGAAATCAATTTAAAGGAAATCCGCGAGACAAAGCGTTTGTTTCCCAAGCACACGGTAATTGTTTCCGCCATGGTTGAGTCCAAGAAGGAAGCCTGGCAGGAAGTCGTGAAGCAGATCGAAGATACCGGTGCCGACGGCATTGAGTTGAACTTCGGCTGCCCCCATGGAATGTCCGAGCGGGGCATGGGCTCTGCAATGGGACAAGTGCCGGATTACACCTGCATGGTCACTGAGTGGGTGATGGATGTTGCCACCACTCCCGTTATTGTTAAACTGACACCGAACGTCACCGACATTGTAGAACCGGCTCGTGCTGCGGTGAAAGGACGCGCGTCTGCGCTATCGTTGATCAACACAATCAACAGCATCATGGGCGTCGACCTGGACACGTTCACGCTGAAGCCGGATGTCGGCGGCAAGGGCGGACACGGCGGTTATGCCGGACGCGCCGTCAAGCCGGTGGCACTGCATATGGTGAGCGCCGTGGCTGCAGATTCGATAATTCAAAAAGCGAATGTTCCGATTTCCGGCATCGGCGGAATTGAAGATTGGAAAGACGCCGCCGAATTCATGCTGCTCGGTGCGACGTCGGTGCAAGTCTGCACCGCGGTTATGCACTGGGGCTTCCGCATTGTCGAAGATATGATCGACGGTTTGTCCAACTGGATGGACGATAAAGGCTTCAAGACGTGCAAAGACTTCATTGGCAAGTCGGTACCGCGCATTTCCAGCTTCGGCGATTTCGATCTCGGATTCCAAACCGTCGCCCGAATCAATCCGGACAAATGCATTCACTGCAATTTGTGCTACATCGCTTGCAACGACGCTGCGCACCAATGTATCGACATGAAGACGATGCAGTTGAACGGCAGCGGCGAAATCATGCAGCCGGTCGTGCGCGAGGAAGACTGCGTCGGATGCGACCTCTGCTCACGCGTTTGCCCGGTGGACGATTGCATCACGATGGTGGAAATCGAAACCGGCCGTCCGCACGTCACCTGGAACGAGTTGACGAAGAAGCGCCCCGAAGTGCTTGAGTGGGATGCGATGGAGCGATATCGCAAGGAAGCGAATATCCATATTCATTAAACTGGGATCGCAGGCTTCCAGCCTGCTCCTGGTTTTCGCTCGAAGCAGGCTCGGAAGCCTGCGATCCCAGTGTGGCGTCAGTGCACACCGCTGTGCGAACGCACCCCTGCCGGTGCGCTATTCTGCCTTGAATTCTGTCTCGGGCGTAAATACACTCCAATAAGCCCGCCCACCACGCCAATCCTCCCGACGCGAACGCCCATTCGCTCGGGTGGACTCGCCCTATATAAGGACTGTGTAAATGCACGTTGATCAAATTAGCGACCGCCATAAGTTGCCAATCATGGATTGCGCCGACACGCTCAGCGAGCCGACCAAATCGTTTACCGACGAGCGCCCCAGGTCGCATTTCAACGGCGCTGTAATCGGCTATCTAATCATGAGCACGGCGATTGCCTTCTGGGGCTCCGTCATCGGCATGCTTGGTTTTGCGTTCGGTGCAATTGGTGGCGGCGGAAAGTCCGCCGTCGGATTCCCACTGATAATCATGATCGGCGTGTTCTTCATCAACCTCGGTGCAGCACAGCTAAGTCGCAAACTATTCAAAGGCGCTGGCTTCCCCGATCATGCTGCATGCGCGATCAGCATGGCTGTGATGGGAACCGCGTTTGGACCGGTTGTCTACTACCTGTTCTTCAGGTTCTGCAGTTTGCTGCCGCACTAATGCAATAGCGAGGGCGGCGCGTTGCGCAGCCCCTACGGATCCTAATTTGCATCTGATGCAAGTTTTTGTAGTGAGCCGAACACCTACTTTGGTCGGAGCATGTCGTGGCGGATCACGTACTTCGTGCTGCGGCCGCCTGACTCATCTTTAAACAAAATCCCTTTATCTATAAGATCCGAGATGTCCCGAAGCGCTGTGTCGGGAGAGCACTTTCCTATGCGTCCATAATCTGAGCTTTTCAGCGTTGTCTTGGATTCGTCCAACAATTTGTTGAGTACTTTTCTCTGGCGGTCTGAGATATCGAGTCCTGTCAATTGCAGCCAGAAGGCTTGCTTGTGCAAGGCTATCTGGATGTTCGTTTGAGAGTCATCTATTGCTCTGGACAAGCAACCTAGGAACCAATCGATCCAAGTGGTGATGTCGAGACTATCCTTTTGGCTCCTTTCGAGCATGTCGTAATATTGGCTGCGGTCTTTGCGGATGCGTGCCGACATACTGTAGAAGCGTTGGGACATCTCGTCGGAACGAGCCAGACACAAGTCCGCGATGGCACGGCCGATCCTTCCGTTTCCGTCCTCGAAAGGGTGTATGCTCTCAAACCAAATGTGGGAAATGGCAGCTTTCATCATCCAGTTTACATCGGTCGTTTCGAACCAATCAATATACGTAGACATTTGCGCATCGACCGATGCTGCCGGCGGAGCTTCGAAGTGCGTCTTTTGTTTTCCTTCGGGTCCAGAAACAATCACCATCGGTTCCGTTCGCCATTGACCAACAACTATTTTCGACCAATTGTTAGCGCCTTTTGGAAACAGCAGCCGATGCCATTGCCACAAACGTTCTTTGGACAACGGCGTTTTGGCATTGCGAGTTGCGTCCATCATCAGGTCAACAATTCCTTCGATTGCGTGATCTTGTTTTGTTATGCCGGCATTTGGCAATTGCAACTTGCGTGCAATCGACGATCGTACCTGGTGTTCATCGAGTTGCTCTCCTTCAATTTCGCTTGTTTTCACGACCTCTTCGGTTAACGCTTCGACGATTGCTTTTTGTCGGTCGATAAAACCCAGTCCTTCGATTTGTCCGAGCAACCGTCCTTGCTGTCGCTGAACCGCGGCCAATGTCGTAAACAAAGCCTCATAGCTCCAAGTGAATTGCGGCCAGTTTGGTTGTTGCCAAATGTACATTGGATTCTCCGCAGAACTACAGATATCCTACACTATCTCCCGCAAGAATGCGGCGAATAGATTGCTATTTGCCGCAAACCTTACATTATTTACCGCAAATATGCGGCGAATAATGCGGCAAATGACCGGTTCGGTCGAATATTCGCCGCAAATATGCGGAAGATAATGCGGCAAATGGACGGTTTGGTCGGATATTTGCCGCAAATATGCGGAGAATATCAAGGCCGGCCGTTTTTGCATAGCGGGCTGCCGCCTGCCGCTACAGTGCTACACGTTCAGCCAGACAAAATACTTGTGTCGGTTGGCGTAGCCCCAGCGATCGAATTCCGGGTAATAGAACGCGTTGTACAAATATGGCACGTTGATGTAGCGCGAGTGCCTCCAGCCTGTAATCGGATCGGCTATCGCAACCCTCCGCGGCTCAATTACTTCGACGCTGATCGGTCCGCTGTAATCGAACGGCGGTCCGCCCTGCGCCCACCCGTTCGTACCGGCCACCCGCCATAGTCCGTACGCCGGATAGTATGTATACGGCGTCGGCATATAATTCGCTGCGCACATGAATCCGCTGGGCGTTGGTCCGTAATACGGATGCCAACCAAATCCCAACCAATCCAAACCGGCTCGAATCATATTACCGAGAGTGAATCCGTTGGAATAAACCCAACCCGGCTCCGGCTGATACCAATAAGGATAGTCACTCACCGGCACCGGGTTGACGAACGTATTCTCGCGCGTGATAAACAGCGGCTGGTCGTTGCAATACGTCTTGTAATTGTTAACGTAGTAGTCCAAATTTTGCTGCGGCCAAACGTTGTAGTTCGACGGTGCTTGCGCCATCGGTATCGGACATAAGTGCTGCTGCAAATTGAGCATCAAGCGCTGGGCATGCTCGCGTTCTTCCGCGCTGATCAAAGCCTGATCGAACATTGGCACGGCCGCCGCTTTTTGCAGCGGAACCGGCGTTATGTTGAGCGCTCTTGGCGTTGACGGCCGTACGAAGTTAGGCACCGCGATTGGTGGCTTCTGCCAAACGCCTAATTCATGGGGAATTTCAGCGCGCCGCAGTTCGGGATTGTTGCTCGATGCCTTTTCGCGAGATTGATGCTGTTCTGCTGCCTGCATCGCACGTTGCTGCTTTTCCTGTTGGACCTCCATCTCGTGTTGTTGTTTTGCTTCCCGCACCTGCTGCGTACGTTCTTGCTGCGCCTCGCGTTCTTGTACGGAGAGCTGCTGTTGTGCTTCGCGCTGCTGCTCGGACTGCTCCTGTCGAGCTTCACGCTGCTGCTCCGCGCGCTGTTCCTGCGCTGCTCGCTGCTGCTCCGCGCGCTGTTCCTGCGCTGCTCGCTGCTGCTCCGCGCGCTGTTCCTGCGCTGCTGCTGCTCGCTGCTGCTCCGCGCGCTGTTCCTGCGCTGCTGCTGCTCGCTGCTGCTCCTGCTGCCTGCGTCGCGCTTCGTCTTCCTGCGCACGCAGCGCCTGCTCTTGCGCGCGCCGAGCCTCTTGTTGCTGCTGCCTGAATTGTTGCTCTTGCTCTTCGCGCCCATTGCGGGCAGCCGCGCTGACCCGATCGAACGTTCCACTCGACACTATCAACAAAGTCGCCGCTAAACAAATGCCTCTTTTCACGCTAAAGACCTCGGTAAATCCGCTAGCCAGATGCCGGATAATGAAAGCACGAACCTTTCAATCCAACAATATTCGTGCCGCGTTTTCCGAAACAATCAGGATTCGGCGCCTCTTTACTGCCCGGGCTTTCGTCTGCTATCCTTGAATCACCCGACTTAGTTAACTTAGTTCACCATGCACCAAGTCAACATTCACGAAGCAAAGACGCATCTCTCGAAACTTCTAGAAGAAGTCGCGAGAGGCGAAGAGGTCATCATTAGCAAAGCCGGCAAGCCTATTGCCAAGCTGGTGCCGCTCGACAAGAAAACAAACAAGCGAAAACCAGGCGGCATGAAAGGCAAGATTCGTATAGGTAAGGATTTCGACGCTCCGTTGCCGAAGGACATTCTGGCGTCCTTTGAAGGACGCAAGTGAGAATTTTTCTCGATACCCATGTCGTTCTGTGGTGGTTGACGGACGATCGTAGACTATCCAGACTTGCACGCCAGTACATCGAAAAACAGCAGAGTCAAATTTACGTCAGTGTTGTGACGATATGGGAAATCGCTGTCAAACAGGCGCTGGGGCGCATCGACATAGACTTACATGAGCTAGGAAAAGCTCTGACTGCCAATGGATTTCAAGTATTGCCGATTACCTTTGAGCACGCCACCGAAGTGGCCAATCTGCCCTTGCACCATCGCGATCCGTTCGACCGTATGTTGCTGGCTCAATGTACTGTTCAATCGGCGAGGCTGCTGACTCATGATCAAACTCTATCGGCCTATGGACAGCTTTCCATCTTGGTCTAGCCGTTTTGCGGTTTTTCCCATTGTCTGCACATTCCGGCAGCAGTATTGTTGGGGTTATGGAAGGACCCTTCTGTCCAGACACCAAAAGCGCTGAGGTGCCGCGACCGTCGGCCGATGGCTTGCCGGGCGCAGATTCAGTCTTCCGCCTATTGGGCTCGAGGCACCAGGGCACGGTTTTCCATGCGGAGAACGACTATGTTAGTGCGGCCCATGTGGTTTCCGGACAGCGGCAAATGTTCTTGGAAGACGGGCGCCAATCGCGTGATGAGCTGGACGCGCACGCTGGCGAAAACCGGCACAACGCTCGCCGCTTTCGCGCTGGCAAGCGACACCTACGCCAACGCAACGAAGGGCGTGCTCTAACTGATGTGAAAGTGGACTCAGCGCACCGAAGGTATCGCCAATCCATTCCATTCGCGCTCGCTGTCAACATAAGAAACGGCAGCCGCCGTCTTCATCACTCGACGCAAATCGCAATCGGTGAGCATTCGCGTGATGTTGAAACGTTTCAGCGTACGCGGATAACTGACGCGCATCATTTCCAGAGTCAATCCATCGGTCATCGGAATTGTATTTGGAATCGTGTATGCCACCAGTTCGTTCTCACTGCAAGCAACGCCGTTGGCGTGCAATTCAGCGAGGAAGCCGACGCGTACAGGTACCGCGCCGCTGTCACAACGCGTTCTGTCACCGACGTTGAGCACCACTGAATCTTGACCGCTATCGGCGAGGTTGGCAACCACGAATCTGCCGTTGAGCATCGACACCATTGCGAATGCGCCCCGGGCTAGTCGCACGGAAACGCCGTTGCCGCACATCGCGGATGAAACGTACACGGGTTGCTCGTTGACCTTGATCAACAGAGCACCGTGCGACAATTGAATATTGTTGGGCGCGCAAACTGAATAGGCAGCGCCGCAGGTCGGCATGAGTTGCGCGATAGCAGGTGGAACCGTCGCGTCCAGATCGCCGGGTGTGATTGCGGCGTCGACGCGGTCCATTGCCGAGGTTTCAACCGGCACGGCAGTTGGAATAACGGCTGCCAAAGGAGCAGGCTGGAAGCCTGAGATCCCAGTGTTAGGAACGACAGCTGCGATCCCCGTGTCAGGCAACATAGCGACGCGCGCGTTTCCCCATTCAATTGGCGACCATATGCCGGTGAAGTTGTAGCGCGGGTCCCGGCAGACAATGGCTCCGTGACTTCCCGGTAAGGTATTGCGGTCCGGACCGAGCAACAACTGACGAATTCCCTGGGCGTGGCCTAGACTGCCACCAATGCCGGTGACATCCGTTGGCACTTGCGGATAAGGAATCACGAGAGGTCCGGCGGAAGTTTGCACTGTTTGCAGTTGAGCCATCGCCGGCGCGCCGATTCCTGCCAGCAACGCCGCGCACGCCAAGTAAGTTTCACATTGCCGTTTGAGATTCAGGTGCATACGCTGTTCCTCCCCGGAAGCGCGGGCTGTTGGATTGCCTGCTAACTTGCATCGAACATATATATGGTTAGCTCAGGCGCTACGACGCTGCCTCAACAAAAACGTTTCTTGCATTAGAATCATAGGTTGATGATGCGCGATTCCTTTTACGAAGATCTGCTCCGCCCGCTGTTGTTTCGGCTGGATCCCGAAGACGCGCATAATCTCGTGCACAGCTTGTTGCATACCTTTGGTGGCGTTTTGCCGGCGCTTCCTTATAGATATGCCGGCACCGATCTGAAAACCGAGATAGCCGGTCGGACAGTGCCCAATCCAATTGGCCTGGCGGCCGGCTTCGACAAAAATGCAGAGCTGACGGAATTGCTGGGCTACTTAGGATTCGGATTTGCTGAGGTTGGATCGATCACTGCGCGCCCGTCGCCGGGAAATCCTCGACCCCGTTTGTTTCGACTACCCGAAGATCAGGCATTGATCAACCGATTGGGTTTAAACGGCGAAGGGGCTGACGCAGTAGCGCGCCGACTGAAATCAGCCCACCCATCTCTCCCAATCGCCGTTAACATCGCCAAAACGCACGATCCTGCAATTTCCGGAGATAAGGCCGTCGAAGATTTGGTCTATTCTTTCAACGCCGTGAAAAATCTGGATGTAATCTATGTGGCTCTCAATGCGAGCTGTCCGAATACGCGCGAAGGTTGCATGAAGGAAAAAGCGGAGCTGTCTGCGGTAGTTGGCGAAATTCAGAAATTGAACGATCGCCGAATCCCTCTATTTATCAAGGTTTCGCCAGATAGCTCTGACCAACTGGCCGAAGATCTCGCAGAAATCGGTACTACATTCGGAGTCGCTGGATACGTCTGTGGTAATACGACAACTTCACGAGAATCGCTCAAAACAGATTCCAACAGACTTGTTGCTGTCGGCAATGGTGGATTGAGCGGGACTCCACTTAGATCGCTCGCATTGTCAACTGTCCGCAAATTTGCCAAGCGAAAAACGTCTCAGCAACAGATAATTGCTGTTGGTGGCGTTTCGAATGGTGCTGACGCTTACAAATTCATTCGCGCCGGTGCCACTGCGATCGAGCTGTACACTCGGCTAGTTTTTGGTGGCCCGAACGTAGCCAAGTATATTTGTGCGGAATTGAGTGAACTGTTGGTAAAGGATGGCCTGTCCCTGAAAGCCGCCACCGGTGCGGATCTCAAGTAGCGCATGCACAAACATGCGTTTATTTCAATCGATTTTTTAACATACATGCGCGGTATAGCCATACATCGACTAGGGTTATCAGTGATTTACACATGAGCCCCATTTGGTAAAACTAAAAGTGGTCTCCAGTACGTCAAACAACGAGCGATTTTTCCAAACAACCAAAAGTTATTGGTGAACTGATTCAACGCAGCACCCGCGCGACTGACGGTCACCAAAAGAACACCAAATCCAAGGGACAGCGATCCATTTGGGTGGGGAACATTTTGTCACTACTATCGGAGAGGACGACGATGAGTGTTTACGAGTCCGAAATGAATATGAATAACGGCTTTGTGCCCGCGGGCAACATTGCCGATCACGCGCATACATATACGACGCGTTCCAGCTTTGATCGCACTGCGGTCGACAGCAAAGCGGTGCACCGCCGCCGCCGCTGGACGCACGAAGAGAAGAAGGCAATCGTTGCCGAAACCGAAGGGCCCGGAGCCAGCATTTCCGGCGTTGCCCGTAAGTACGGCATTGCCCCGCGGCTATTGTTCTCGTGGCGCCGCCAGCTTTCCGAAGAGATGGCGTTGACGACGAGATCCGGTGCCAAGATTGTCCCGATTTCGATGGTGCGCGATCTGGAAAAACGCATCCGAGAACTCGAGGACCAACTCGAGAAGAAAACTTCGGAAGTCGGCACTCTGACGAAAGCGTTGGAGATGGCGTGCCAGCAGGAAGCTCAACACGCTCAATAGCGTTTAGGCCGCTCCCGGCGTTGCGATGCACCGCCCCTGCGAAAAATTTTGCCACCAGATATGGTGCAAATCCGACCAACGACCCGATTTAACCATCGGGTCGTTTTGCTTTGCCCGAACTTGTTTTTCGCCCCAGTCTTGTAGCGGCGGGCGGAAGCCCGCTTTACCAATGCCTAACTTGCTCTTGTCCTCTATAATGTTTCCGCACTTCACGGAAATACGGCTCATGGCATCCGACGCTTTACCCCCTTGGGACCAAATGCTCGCCGTTTTTATCGGCGGCGCAATCGGCTCATTGACGCGTTTTGTCGCCGGGTACGCTTTCGGTGCCTGGTTGGGTGCTGATTTCCCATGGGCGACTCTATTCGTCAACGTCGCCGGCAGCGCCTGGATGGGGTGGGCGGGGACTTTGCTAACCGCCAAACCGACTGCTATGGATCCCCTGCTGAGATTGTTTCTCACTACTGGGTTTGCCGGGGGCTTCACGACCTTCAGCACGTTTGCCTTTGAGAGTTGGGGGCTCTTCCAACGAGGGGAGCCTCTTCTGGGTTGGGCCAACATCCTGGGCAATTTGATTGTCGGATTTGTCTTCGCCTACGTCGGAATCATGATTGCCAGAACCCAGGGAGGCATCTAAATGAAAACGAATATGCGACTGCGCCGGGTAATGATCTTTGTTGACGAAACGGACAAGTTTCACGGCAAGAATCTATCCACCTGCATTGTCGAAAAGGCAAAGCAACTCGGTTGCGGCGGCGCCACGGTGATGCGCGGCATCATCGGATTCGGCAGTCACAAACGTGTTCATACCGCCGCGCTCGTGGATCTGTCCATTAGCCTGCCCGAGGTTATTTTGATCATTGAGTCGCCGGAGCTTGTTGACTCGCTGCTCAAAGAGCTGGAACAAATGCTGAAGGAAGGACTGGTCGTCATCGACGACGTCGACGCGATCAAATATTCGCAGTCCTAGCCAACGACGATCTCATTTCGCAGCAGTCATGAAGGCGCTTGTCGCTCTGATCAGGCGGTCTACATCATCCATCAGCGAGATGCCTGATTTATGGGGGCTGAAATTTAGTTTCTCATTGAGTTGATCGAGGCGTTCGGACAGGTGCATTTCGGAAAAGGTCTTGCCGAAAAGTTGAAACTCGCACCAGCCAACTTTCACGATGGTTTTAGCCTGAGGCGGCGGGGGCGACTTCTCGAATACCATCGGATCTTCGTGTGCACCGGCATCCGCACTCTGCGCATCTTGTCGCTGCTGATTTTGCATTTGGCGCCGGCCGCCGCCAATCCCACCGCCGGTGCCGCCGTGACCGCCCGCGCGATAACCTTGTTGAGGTCCCACACCCTGCATTCCGAGCGGCGTGTTGAACCCGCCCAAGCCTGCCATGCCCAGTAATGCATTACCGAGCATATTCATCGCTTGCGCTCCGCGCCCGCGTCCGCCATTTTGCTGCTTGCTGGATGGTTGAGTCTGGTTCTGCTGCTGTCCGGGACTTGAAGCGACCTCATCGTCCTGTGGGGCGTCGGGAAACAGCTTCTTGTGCAGTTTTTTATCGGTGTATTTTTCCAACGCGTCGGTGCGGTCACCCATGTCGTCGCTGGTTGATGCGGCGCCGAATGCCTTCTTCTCCATTCGACCAAGGCGCAGTGCCAACGCGTCTTTTTCAAACGCCTTTCCGAGAATGGCATTTTCCAATGCCGTCACGCGTGGATAATTTGCGTTGGTTGCGTCGTCCGCGTCTGTAGACTGTTCGTCTCGTGGTGTACCCGGCTGTGCATTCGCGCGGTCGGAAACGTAGCCTGAATGCTTGTCGCCGACAGGCGGCGCGGCGGTGGACGTGTCACTCGACTGCGATTGTGATTGCGACTGCGTTCCCGCGATCGCGGCGAGCTTGTGGATGCGCTCCGCCAGATCGCCTGTCATAGCGCTGCCGAAAACTTCTTTCTCCACCCGAACCACTCGCACTTCGTCCGCATCGCTTCTCTCGTGGCCGAAGTATCGCTCCTCGACGGCGCTCAGTTGGCGCAAAGTTTCCGCATCGAGACTCGCCTGCGCGTGAGTTTCGCCGTTTAGACCGAGCGCCAAGATGATAGCGAGATAAGGACTGAGGCGCACCGGCGAACCCCTCTGATGCGATTGGGATCTTACATTACGACCCGATCCCATATATGTGATCGGCCTAATCGGTGGGTGCTGAAGAACCGGGCTGTTCGCGACGTCGCGGCGCGACAAGTCATCCTTCCGGATGAGTTTGGTAGGGGTTGGGGACTCTCCAAAGGCGAATGTCCTGAAGCGACATGTAGCCAAACAAGGTGCAAATCACGATTGCTATGGCGGTTGCGCCCAGAAGCTGCATGCGTGCCGAACTTTTGCGGACGTTGCCCAAAGCAGGCACCAGACAAAGGGCAATCCCGACAGCCATTGCTGCCCAGGCGACCTTGTCGTAGGCGTGAAGTTGCATGCTCGGCACGGCAATGCGATCGAGCATGGTGCCGGATATTAACCAGATTGCGCACCAGGCGAAAGGACGCCAGCTCTCTTCGCGCGTGAAAAGGCGCCATAACATGAGCAATAACGCCAAACCGTAACAAACAAAGATTGCCGTTTCCGGTTTGCCGATGCCGAGGGGAGAAATCGATGATACCAACGTGAAGTTGAGCGGTTGATATCCGGGAATTGCAATCGACACTGTCGCTACGAAAAACAAAATCATCCAATACGACAGAACAAAAATGCTTCGTTGCACCGGCGGGCGACTTTGTTTAAACAATAACCATTCAGCGCAAGTGATCACTAACGGAATGATCATGGCGTGCGTTGCGCTCAAAAGAGCGAGCGCACAGCACAACAGACTGAGCCTGAAACAGCCTGTTTGGCGAAGCGCCCGGAAGCGTAAGTAAAGATAAATGGAAGCGAGCATAAACGCATTTGCCAGCATGTCACCGCGGCCGCCGATGTCGACAAGTTGACCGACCGAAGCCGGGAACAGCGCGTAAAACATTCCCGCCCAGGCCGCGGCGGCGGCCGACAGGATGCCGGAACGCTTTTGGGAAACGGACAACTGATGTGTGATTTGTACGACGAACAATGCGCAGATTGCTTGCAGGGCAATATTTCCCCAATGCAATCCGTGTTCAGATAGGCGGAGAATGTGGCGATCGACCAATAGCGAGAGAATTCCGAGGGGCCCGCGGTCTGCGTGCATGTTCGGCGACATGTGCATCGCCTCGGCCCAGCCATTCATGGCCGTGCCAATGTTGCTCTGGTGGAGGCTAGTCCCGATTTTGTGCATGAGCTGCGCATCGCTATACAAATGAACGCTCGCCGTCGGTGCGTACATTGTCAGGGCCGCCACGCAAGCCACGATGCTCGCTAAGGTCAATTGCGTCAAGTCAGTGGAAAAATCGATGCGCGCCGGAACCAGCCCCACAAAACTTGTTTCCGCCGGTTTTATCTGATTCGTCATTTGTTCGGCTCGGCTGGTCGTGCCGAATTTTGCTTTTGCAGTCGATGCAAAAGCCAGGCGTTCGAGGCAGCCATGACGATTGCGAAAAGCAATTCTGCGTAATGAAGCGGCTCACGAGTTTTCTTGATGTGCATTAGCCAACTCGACGTGTGCACGGTGGGGAAGGTCACCCCGAGGATCATAGTGGCAACAATATATAAAATCGCGTAGGCGGCAAAAAGGCCCGGCAGCCAGACGGGAGCCTTGTGGTTGGGGAATTCCAGCATGGCGGTTAAGGAAACGAGCAACCACATTGTTTGGACCAGCATGACAATCGCGCCCAGCGTGCTGCCGCTGGCGTGAGTTTTAAGACCCCAGGCGGCTCCGATGGCAATCAGCAAGGCAACTGCCAGCGATCCTTTCGCGTATGTTTTGACCAAAAACATGGGCTTTGCTCCGCCTGCAAGTTTACAGCAGAGAGACGCGGTACACTTGCAGGGCGTTACGAGGTCGCAATCAGCGGTCTACCTTTGGCACGGGCCCGGCAAATGCCGCTAACCGCCACCAGGCGGCTTTCGGGAGCATTCTGTCGCGTTTCGCGTCTTAACATGTCAATGATGAAGAGACAGCGCGCCTGCCCATAGGGCTGCTCGGCGCGCTTCTGAACCGTTAACCTGTCATTGCTAAACTTGAGCTAGTGCATTTCAATAGTAGGCAAATGGAATTTTTGGTGACCGAGGCGACATGCAACTGAAACCGGATGAAACAGCGGCAGGTGATGTGACTGACCAAGCTCAGGCTTCCGAGGCCGACGTCGCGCCATTGCTTAAATTCCCGGACAATTTCCTCTGGGGAGTCGCCACTTCTCATTTCCAGGTTGAAGGCAACCCATATGAGATCGAACCCCGGGGTTCGGATTGGGCAACCTGGACGGCACAAGCGGGGCGGATTCTAGACCGTTCAACCGCGGATAGAACCTGCGATTTCTTCTCCAGATATGACGAAGATATCGATCTTTGCCATAGTCTTAATCTCAATGCCTTTCGTTTGAGCCTCAACTGGCCGGCGCTTATGCCGCGTCCGGGGCAAAAGCAACTTGCTCGCGATGCTGCCGATTTCTATCGCCGGCTTCTGACAGACCTTAAAAACCGCGGATTTAAGACGTTTGTCACTTTATTTCACTTCTGCCTGCCTACCTGGTTGGCTGAATCAGGCGGTTGGAACAACAAACAAACCATCGACGAGTTCGAGAGGTTTACAGAGCTGGCGGCGAAGGAATTCGGCGATCTCGTCGACTTCTGGCTGACGCTCAACGAACCCTTGGCCTACTCCTACCAGGGATATATCGAGGGTGCGTGGCCGCCCGGACGCAAAGGCGATTACATCGCCGCGTTCGAAGCCATTCGCAACATGTTGGAAGCCCATGCCCGCTCTTACCACAAACTGCACCAACTGATTCCGGACGCGCGTGTCAGTTTTACCGTGCACTGGATTCCATTCCAGGCGCGCAACAAGATGAACCCGCTCGATAATCTGGCGCGATTTATGCGCGATGAAGTGTTCAATCACGTCTGGATGCGCGCGGTGGAAACGGGCAATTTGCAATTCCCGCCGCCGGTTACCGCGGAAAAACGCATCAGGCGCATTTGCGGCGTGATTCCGGGATTGCGTGGGACAGTCGATTATCTGGGCATCAATTACTACACACGTCAGGTTTGCGAATACGGCTGGGGTTGGCCGCCGGACATCTTCGGCGTTCGCTCGGATTTGACCGAGTTCGAGACGTCCGCGCTGGGCTGGGAGGTCTATCCGCAGGGACTCTACGAGCTGCTCACCCAGGGGCTTGATCCCTATCGCTTTGACGATGACGGCAGAGCTCGTGATATCTATATTACTGAGAACGGCTTTTCATCCATGTTTTCAGCCGATCTCACCGATGGTGATTGGTCGCTCAATGATGAGCTTCGCATCTCATATCTAAACTCGCACCTGCAGGCTTTGCATAAAGCGATCGGCGCGGGCGCCAACGTAAAAGGCTATCTGCATTGGTCGCTGCTCGACAATTTCGAATGGGCGGAAGGGCTGCGCGCACGCTTCGGTTTGGTGCGGGTCGCTTATCCCACGCTCGAGCGTACGCTGCGGAAGAGCGCATATATTTATTCAGAAATCGCCAAGCACAACGCCATTGAAAACCCGCGCCATTCGGGCTTTCGGCAGCCGAGGTAGGCTCAGCGGCGCTTGAAATCTTGCGCAAAGTATATCGCTGGCTCCGTTTGCGGGCGGAATCATGCGCACTCAAAGTAAAATGACTGAAGTATGGTTACCTCATAGCTGAGGTTCGCAAACATTGAATCGTCATGTCGCCCGCGTTTTGATCGTATTTGCATTTCTGATTGGTTCGCTTGCGGGCCTTGAGATTCAGCCGGCCACCGGTGGCATGTCCTTCATGCCGGCGAGCGCTCAAGCGAGCGATATGCCGCAGCGTGTGGCGGCGGCTCTGGTGGCGGACACGACGGCGGTGGTGCCGGGCAAGCCCTTCAAGCTTGGCGTGGATCTAAAAATGGATCCCGGCTGGCACACGTATTACAAAGTAAGCGGCGAGGCTGGCCGCCCCACCGAAATTAATTGGGATTTGCCGAAGGGATTCAAGGCTTCCGAGCTGCTCTGGCAAAAACCACAAAAGTTTGTCGATGCAGGCATCACGACGTACGGCTATTTGGATAGAACTCTGGTAGGTGCCACCATCACTGCGCCGGCGAATTTGAAGCCTGGGGCCAAACTGACCTTTACGGCGCATGTAACCTGGCTTGTTTGCAAAGACCTGTGCATGCCCGGCGAGCAGAAACTATCCATTACTTTGCCCGTGGGTGAAACGGCACAGGCGGCAAATTTAGATCAATTCTCCAAACTGGGATTTAACGGCGCAGTGAGCAGCATCAAAGGTGGTGCCGCCTCGTTGGGAGCAACCGCTGGGTCTACTGATGGTACCGGCGATGGTAGCCCAACCGTTGGTAGCGGCGGGCGAGAGCCCGCTAACGGCGGACAAGCTCAATTCACGGGCGACATTCTTGCCACCAATCTCAAAGTTCAGGGAGCCGGACAGCAGCACGAGAGCTTGCTCGTCTATCTCGGACTGGCTTTGGTCGGCGGTTTTATTCTCAACTTCATGCCCTGCGTGCTGCCGGTAATTTCGATTAAAGTGCTGAGCTTTATGCAGCAGGCCGGCGATGATCCGAAGAAAGTTTTCAAACTCGGGCTCACCTTCAGCGCGGGCATTATCAGCTCCTTCATGGTGCTTGCCGGTTTGGTGGCGGGTATACAAGCCGCCGGACAAAAGATAGGTTGGGGATTCCAATTTCAATTCCCGCTTTTCTTGCTGGTCATGTCGGCTGTTGTGCTGGTGTTTGCGCTCAGCCTCTTCGGACTCGTCTATTTCCAGGTAAACGCCGGACAAAACGAAATCGACAAGCTCGCACAGAAGGAAGGCGTCACCGGAACTTTCTTCAAAGGCGTGCTCGCGACCACTTTGTCGACACCGTGCTCGGCGCCTTTCCTGGGCACCGCACTGGGGTTTGCCTTTTCCCAACCGGTATGGGTTATTGCACTGATATTTTTCACCATCGGACTGGGCATGGCGTCACCATATATAGTGCTCACCGCTAAGCCGGATTGGATGAAGTATTTGCCCAAGCCGGGCGTCTGGATGGAAAAATTCAAGGAATCGATGGGATTCTTGCTGCTTGCCACGGTGATCTGGTTGCTGTGGGTGCTTGGTCAGCAAGTCGGACTGAATGCAGCGATGGCTGCGGCGGCATTTCTTGTTGCGCTGTCGTTCGCGGTGTGGCTGGTTGGCCGATTCGTCAATCTTACTTCTACCGGCAAACGCAAGACAATCGTTTACTCTGTCGCCGGCGCTTCTATGGTGGCAAGCTATGTTGCCTTTCTGATGCCGTTCCCCCAACTTTTGTCTTTCTCGCCTGCGGTGCAAGCGGAAGCCGGCAGCAGCCCGCCGGTTGCATCCAGCATGGGTTCGGGATCGGTTCCGAATCCCGGACCGGGGCCTGGCAGCGCGCAAGCATCTCCTTTGACGCCGGTGGTATCGGTTCAGCCGGTGGCATCCAAAGAAGGAATTGCCTGGCAGCCCTTCACTATCGATACGCTCAATCAGCAACTGAGCGCAGGCAAAACAGTATTCGTCGACTTCACCGCCGACTGGTGTCTAACGTGCAAAGTGAATGAAGCCACGGTCGTCAACACGCAGCCGGTGATCGCCAAAATGAAAGAATTGAACGTCGTCACTTTGCGCGCCGATTGGACACGGCAAGATCCAGTCATCTCAAAACTTCTGCAAAAATTCGGACGCTCAGGCGTGCCGTTGTATGTGATTTTTCCAGGCAATCGCCCCACCGAGCCCATTGTTCTGCCCGAAGTGATCACGCAAGATCTGGTCGTGCAACAACTCGCTGCCGCGGGGCCCGGCCGCTTAACCGCAGCCGCTAATGCCAGCCGCTAATGCCAGTCGCTAATGCCAGCCGGTAATATTTTCGCGGCGAGGGTCGCCCCTGTCCCCAGCGCTCAATTTCTCGTTTCTCGAGAACCGAGAAGCTCAGCTTCCAACGGTTTTCAAAACGCTGAACTGGCTGGGCTCTTGCATGCAAAGCGATCGACAGTTTCTCGTTTCTCGAGAAACGAGAAAATTCGAACTCAGAACAGTCTGCCGCCTCTCATGAAAGAGATGACAGTATATTCACTGTACCGACGGACGCCAGCACCCTGATCAGCTCGCGTGAATGAATGCGCGTAGCGCTTTGTCGTAAGCTGCCGAATCAGTGCTCGGCATATCTTCGTGTTGCGCATCCGGCAGCACCACCAGTTGCTTAGGTGCAGTCGCATTGGCAAACAAGGTGAGAGCATGCTTGAGTGGTATCAATGGATCTTTCGCGCCATGCACCATCAACACGCGTGGATGTTTCCCCTCGAGCACCCGCAATTCGTCCAATCGTTCCCGAGGAAATAGCGCATCGGGGTACAGATACATCAAATTGAGATGTTCGCGCGCCACGTTTAGAAGCGAGGTAAATGGCGATTGCAGAATGACGCCATCGGAAGTGCGCAGGCTGGCAATATGCGTAGTGACGCCGGTACCCAGTGATTCTCCAAAAAGAATAATGTCCTTCGCCGGCACATGTCTCTGTCTAACCAGATAATCATACGCGGACACGCCATCGTCGCAAATTCTATCGACGCTTGGGTGTCCAGGCGTTAGTCCGAAGCCCTCATAGTCATAGGCAAAGACAGATGCTCCCGCGCGTGTCAGTTTGGCGATCAGTTCCGCGCGATCGCTCAAGTCGCCGCTGTTGCCGTGCGATAGCAGAACAGTTTTGCTGGCGTGCGGATTATGCACGAACCAGGCAAATATTCGATGCCCTCGATTAGAGCTAAACCATAATGGCTCTACTGAACAATTGTCGATTCGGGACGGATAAAAATTGCCATCAAAATCCGGCTGAAATATCATCGTGTTATAGACGGGCATTGCCACCAGCGGGCTCAATGCGACGTACACCAGCGCTGCCAGAATAACAAACGGAAGAGACTTCATAGCTGTTTCGACGCTCAACCTGTACGTGTGTTTCCGCCGCGAAACCAGCGTGCCTAAGCCCGCTATGAATTGTACCGGCGTGCCTAAGCCCGCTATGAATCGTACCGGCGGGCGGAAGCCCGCTATGAATTGTACCGGCAGCCGTAAGCCCGCTATGAATTGTAGCGGCAGCCGTAAGCCCGCTATGAATTGTACCGGCGGGCGGAAGCCCGCTATGAATTGTACCGGCGGCCGTAAGCCCGCTATGAATTGTACCGGCGGCCGTAAGCCCGCTATGAACTGTACCGGCGGGCGGAAGCCCGCTGTCGACAACAGATGAGGGAGCCGCCTTCGCGACTCCCTCCTGCTTGCAGTCACAAATTGTTAGACCTCGATCAAACTCGCAGATTCTGTCTGGCCGATTTGACTGTGGTGGCAAGACGCGCCGACTTCTGCAGTACCTCACCTTCTTTCTTGGTGAACATTCCGCACACATAGCCGCCGCCCAATGCTGCCAGCGAGGACGGCAATACGACCAAATAATTGGGCAATGTCGTGCAGATGGCGAGAAATAAGATGTATGTTCCGATGGCGAAGGCAAATACCCAAATGGCCTTCTGAGAGCCCTCACGTATTGCCGGATTAGGGAAGAGCGGCATCGCCACGCCACTGATAAATGCGGAAAGTACCAGGATAGTTGGCAGGAGTTGTGTAATTTGCATGATGGGCCTCACGTTTCTTGCTGACTGCAACAATTAAGATTGTGCTCTGCCGGCGGCTCTCGGACATCGGCAACAGGCATGAAATTGCTGTCCATCCGCAGGTGGACTGGGTGTGGTGTCCAGATCGTCCGATGGGTGGATAGTTTAAAGTGCCTACTCGGGCCATAATCGAGGGCAGGCATAATCGTCTTGAGGATATCGTGACCAGCTCCCTAACTAGAACAACCTCGTGGAAGCCCGGCGGCGTTTACATTCAGCCGGTGGAGCGCATATTGGCCGAGCTGGACAGCGACGCACATGCCGGCATCACCAAAAGCGGTGCGCGTGCGCGCTTGGCGCACGACGGTCCGAACACATTTGGCAAGACTAAGCGCACGCCGGTGCTTCGTCTTTTGATCGATCAATTCGCATCTAGCGTGGTTTTGCTGCTGCTGGTAGCTGCGGCCATTTCTGCCATCCTCAAAGAATATTTGCAAACAGCCGGTATTATCGTCGCTGTCTTTATTAATGCCGGTATCGGCTTTCTCACCGAATATCAGGCGCGCGTTTCACTCGAGAAGCTGGCCGCACTTACGGAACCCACTGTCCGAGTTAGACGCGAGGGGCAGGAGCACAGCATTCCTACCGCCGACCTTGTTGCCGGCGACATCGTGCTTTTGGAAAACGGCGATCGCGTACCAGCCGATTTGCGCGTCGTCAGCAAAGGTGCTGTCTGCGTGGACGAATCCATACTCACCGGGGAAAGCATCAGTGTCAATAAAACCGCGGAAGCAACGGAAAACGTCCTCGACTCGATTCTGTTTCAAGGCACCACCATAAGTAGTGGCAGGGCTAAAGCTGTAGTCGTGTCCACCGGCACGCGCACGCGCTTGGGACAATTGAGCGTGACGCTGAGCCAGCTCGATGCCACCACTACGCCCCTGGAAGAGCAGCTCGGTCTGCTCGGTCACAAGCTGACGCTCATGACCGTGGTGCTTTGCGTGATCTTTGCTATTGTCGGGGTGCTGCAAGGATTGCAGCCGTTAGTTATGCTGGAAACAGCGATCGCCCTTGCAGTAGCTGCGATTCCTGAGGGATTGCCTGTCGTTGCCACCTTGTCTCTGGCGCTCGGCATTCAGCGCATGATCCAACAGCGGGCCCTTGTGCGCAGGCTACCGGCCGTCGAGGCGCTGGGTTGTGCCAGCGTGATTTGCACTGACAAAACAGGAACCCTTACTCAAAACAAAATGCTCGTTACTGACCTGGTTGCCTGCTACCGCCGATTTCATTTCTCCGGCGAAGGATATGAGCCGATTGGTGAGGTCGAAGATATCGAACATCCGGACCTGCCGCCGGATCGCGTTCTCTTGCAGCAATTGATGCTGCCGGCCGTCTTGTGCAACGATGCTCGCCTGGAAAACCATGGCGGCGGCTGGCATATCCATGGCGATCCTACCGAAGGAGCATTGCTGGTAGCCGGCGCCAAGGTAGAGCTCGACCAGCCGTCACTGATGAAGACGCATCGCCGCGTAGCGGAGTTGGCGTTTGATCTGGCACGTAAGCGGATGTCTACCATCAATCAAACCGGCGACGGACTGCTCGCCGTTTATTGCAAAGGCTCTCCGGAGTCGGTGATGGCTGTTTGCAGCAAAGTGCTTGACGGCAAAACGACCGTTCCGCTTCAACTCAAGCACAAAGACTGGCTGGAGTTGCAGAACAAACAACTGTCCGAGCGCGGCTTGCGCATGCTCGCTCTTGCCTATAAGAAGGTAGAACAAATTCCCGCCTGCATCGATGAATCTACACTCGAGAGCGGGCTGACGTTCATCGGCTTAATCGCTATGCATGACCCGGCTAAGCCGGAGGTGCGCGAAGCTTTGCAGGAATGTCGCAAGGCGGGCATCCAGGTGATCATGCTCACCGGCGACCAGAAGCGCACGGCATTTGCCATCGGCAAGCAACTGGGCATTTGTGGCTCGGAAGACGAATTGCTGTCGGGCGACCAAGTGGAGTCGCTCGCTCCCGAACAGCTCTCGCGGAGACTCACGAATACTACCGTTTTTGCACGTGTTACGCCCGAGATCAAACTGATGCTGGTACGCGCACTGCAGCAAACCGGAGAAGTGGTGGCGATGACCGGCGACGGCGTCAATGACGCGCCCGCGCTCAAGCAGGCGGATATCGGGGTGGCGATGGGGAAGGCGGGATCGGATCTCGCACGCGATGCTGCTTCGCTCGTCATCACTGACGACAATTTCGCCACCATTGTCAATGCCGTGTCGGAAGGGCGCCAGATCTACAATAAAATCAAAAACGCCATCGGCTATTTGCTGTCAGCGAGCGTGGCATCATTGGCGGTGACAACCATCGGCGTCTTCCTGCATCAGGGGTTGCTACTTCTGCCGCTGCAACTTTTGTGGTTGAACTTGATTATGCATATCTTCCCGTGCATAGGATTGGTCGCGCAACAAAATTGGGACGACCTCATGTCGGTGCCCCCGCGGCCGCGTGCCGAGCAACTGGTCGATGCGCCACTGAGCAGAAAAATTTTGGTGAGAGCGGCAATGGTATCACTGGTTACAATCGTAGCCGTTCTCGTCGATCAGCATTACTTCGGTGGACAGCGTCAAACGTCCGCAGCGCTCAGTGCAATTTCCGGAGCGCTTTTGCTTCTGTCGTGGACGTGGCTGCGCAACTCTCCGGCGCAAGGCACCATTGTGGAGCGCCTGCGCACGTTCGCTCCGATGCTGATCAACACCGCTATCGGCTACCTGCTCTTGTTCAGCGCGCTCTATGTTCCAGGCATTACATCAGTCTTGCAAACAAAACCGCTCGCCGCCAGCGAACTTCTCATCGTCATGGCACTGACGGTGCTCTGTTACATCCCGTTCCGCCTGACGGCACCTCGACGTCGACCGTAGCGGCGGGCGCAAACCCGCTAGTTCCCGTACCGGCGGGCGGCAGCCCGCTAGTTTTCGTAGCGGCGGGCGGCAGCCCGCTAGTTTCCGTAGCGGCGGGCGGCAGCCCGCTTGCGCAGCCGTATTAGTCTTCCGATGCCGTCTGATGCTGCGCTTTTCGCCGCGTCTCCGCTGAATCGATCGTGAAGTAAAAGGTGCTGCCCTTCCCGACCACGCTCTCGCAGCCGATGCGCCCACCGTGCGATTCGACAATCTTGCGGCAAAGAAACAATCCCAATCCGGTGCTGGCATAATAACGCCCGCTGGAGGCGGCAGCCCAGAATCGCTGGAACAGTTTTGGTTTGTCCGTCTCCGAAATTCCCTTGCCTGTATCAATAACGCTAATGCGCGTTATATCGTTCGTCTGCTCCAGCTTGACGGTAATAGTCCCGCCCGGTGGCGTAAACTTCAAAGCATTGTCCAGCAGGTTCTGAATAACACGTCTGATTTCATCGATGTCGCACATGACGGGATTGGCACGTGCGGGCAACTCGGCGCTCACGCTCAACTCGCGCCCGGCCGCCAGCGGACGCAGCTCTTCCACTTTCTTGGAGATTAGTTCCGCCAGATTTTGGTTGGTAAAACTGAGTTGTTTGGCGCCCGATTCATACCGGTAAACATCCAGGAGCGTCTGTACAAGCTGATACAGCGCCTCATTGCTCTGGCTTATCGTTTCCAGAATCTTCGCTTGCTGTTCTTCCACCTTGCCGAAGTCACCATCCATGAGCAGCTTAATCGCGCGATTGGCAGCAAGAATAGGCGTTTTCAAATCGTGGGTGAGTGTTGCCACAAAATCTTCACGCTGCTGTTGCAACAGAACGCGGTTGGTGGCATCGGTGAAAACCGCCAGCAAACCTGAGATGTTGCCGTCTTCGTGTTTCAACGGCCATGCTGCCCAATCATAGTAATGCGCAGCGCTTGAACCATCCATCGATAAATCCAGCTTTTCGGCATTGCGGCGAAACGGATGGCCGTTCTCGAAAACCTGCCGCAGCGGTGTTGCGTCTAAATGCGGCACCATTTGCGGAAGCGGCTTGCCGACAAGATCCTCACGGGATAAATCCAACATCTCGGCAAATTCGGCATTGCATTCCACACAAACCAACTGTGCGTCGAGCCGGATGATACCAATGGGTGCGTTTTCGACGATGCTCTTAGTCGTGCGGCTATCTGCTTCAAGTCGCGCAATTTCATCTTGCTGCGCACGGATCGCCCGCTCCTTTGCAATGGAGTAAGACTCGATCGCCAGCCCCATGTCGAAAAAGATCAGCCTGGTCAAAGCGGAGATAATTTTCAAAAACTTTTCGGGGTCGTGTTTGTACTTTTCAAAAACCAGCTGCCGCAACCAAGTCATTACGCGGTTGTAAGCGCCCAAATACCAGGTCGGATCCAGCCCAATCCGGTAATGCGTGTTGCCGACGACCAGCCTTTGCGAGACGTAGTCAACATCATAGTTGCCTTGCGTTAATCGCAGAAAGTACTGCTTCTGCGCTGTCTGAGCCCTTTTGAGTGTGTCGTCATTGGGAAAGAATGCGCGAGTTTGGGGAAACGAAAGGAAATGGGCGTACATATCGTCAATCATCGGATCGACATTTTCTCGCACGAGTGGATCTACTTCCCGGACCAGCGCTTCGTCTTCTTCACTGAAGTTGAGCCAAGCTTTACGCAGCTCGATCGTGCGGTCGCTCAGTTGCTGAGACCAGGTGGCGTCTTGCGCTGCGTAGCGGGGGTTATCCATCTAAGTGATGACCGAAGAATGATCCCAAAGTACGATGCCAGGAGCCCGGCGGACGATCTATAGTTACCAAATGTCTACCATCACGACAGCATACCGGATTTCCGGGCACTGGATAGCATTATGAATGAAACATCGAATGTCATAAAGATTGTTCTGGTCGAGGACCATTTATTGACGAGGATTGGCTTAAAAACCGTGATCGAACGGCAACCGGATTTCAAAATAATCGGTGAGGCCGAAAATGGCGAGGAAGCCGTCCGCAAGGTAAACGAACTGCGTCCCGACGTAGTGCTCATGGACGTCGGCATGCCCGTGATGGATGGCATCGAGGCGGCGCGGAAAGTCAAAGAACAACACAAAGAGGTAGAGGTCGTCATGCTGACCTCGCATGACAACGATCGCGATATCTTCGCATCGCTTGCCGCGGGCGCCGGCGGTTATTGTCTGAAAGATGTAGAACCCGAGCGGCTTTACAGCGCCATCCGCAGCGTAAAAGCAGGCGATATCTGGCTCGATTCGGCTATCGCCAGCAAAGTCCTGAAGCAATATCAAGGGACGGTGCCGGTCGGCGGCGGGACAGAACAAGCTCGTTCTGCGGCTGACATTCGCAAAGCTCAGCAGGGACTTCCCGAGCCATTATCGCCACGTGAGATGGAAGTGCTCGCCCTATTGGTGGAAGGGCTTTCCAATCAGAACATCGCAGATAAACTGATAATCTCGCTGGCTACCGCGAAAACGCACGTCCGCAATATTTTGAATAAACTGGCGGTCGACGATCGCACCCAGGCGGCGGTTTCAGCGATGCGGCGCGGGCTCGTTTGATAATCATCCTTTCGGCTCAGCCGTTGCGAATGACGCGGCGATTCCGGTTGCCTGACTTCCAAAAACATGGGGCACCAAGTACGGTGCCCCTTTTCTTTACAGCATTTTACTGGCGGCCCAGGCGCGCTTGGCGAGGACAGGCTCGAAATAATCCGTTCGACTGATGGCAAATGACCTCGAAGGCGATACCTTCTAGGTAACCGTGGAGTGGTGTCATGCGTAAAACTACAGCTTGCCCGATCAATCAAATTCTCGACATCATCAGCGCCAAGTGGACCACCGAAATCATTCGGGAGTTGTCCATAGGCCCGACGCGGACGCGGCGATTCCTGGCTGCGATCCCCGGACTGACAATGAAGTCGCTGCGCCAGCGATTGCTCGAACTGGAACGATATGAGTTTATCCATCGCGAGCAACTCAGTGAACGTCCGCCGAAGGTGCAATACACAATCACGGACAAGGGACGAAAGCTGGCCGGGCTGCTTGCTCATATCAAAGCGTTTGCCGACGATCTCAATGGTGGCGCTGCATGCAGCTGCCCCATGCGCGAAGAAGCAAGCGTGGACCAGCTCGCCGTCGAATGCCCGGAACGCCGTGAATCACGCTTGCCGCACCAGCCGATTTTACACGTGGTTCAACAGTAACTACACATCATGGAGTCATAATATGTCGTACAAGCGGCTTTGGATTGGTTTGTCCCTTGTCGTAATTCTTTCCTTCGCCGTACTGGGCTACTTCGGCGTGCAAATCTATCAACAGGCGCCCCCCATTCCCAGCAAGGTCGTGATCGCTGACGGACAAACGGTTTTCACCCGCGGTGACATTGAAGACGGACAAAACGTATGGCAATCGATCGGCGGTCAGGAAGTCGGTACCATCTGGGGACATGGCGCCTACGTCGCTCCGGATTGGTCGGCAGACTTTCTGCACCGCGAGTTGGTGCTTCAGCTCGACGCGATGGCCGGTAAGCAGTATGCGACCTCGTACGATAAGCTGACGAATCCCCAGAAGGCTGCATTAAAGGCCGAGCTCACAGATGTCGTCCGCAGAAACACATATGATAGTGCCAGCGGCGTGATCACGATTTCCGACTTGCAAGCGAAAGCGATCGAGGCCGTCAGCCGACACTATTACGGCGTATTTGGCAATGATCCGGCTTACCTGAAATTGCGCAACTCGTATGCCATTGCCACGGGTGCCATTAAAGACCCGTCCCGCATGCGGCAGATGGTAGCATTTTTCTGGTGGACTGCCTGGGCCTGCAGCACAAACCGCCCCAACTCAGTGGTAACCTACACGGGCAACTGGCCGCATGAGCCGTTGATCGGCAACGAACCGACAGGTGAAACGGTTGTCTGGTCTGTCATCAGTTTTGTTGTCTTGCTGGCAGGCATCGGCGCGCTCGCGTGGTACTTCGCTGCCCAGCGCAAACACGAGGGCGAGGACGGGCATGTTGTGCCTCAACGGGATCCTCTTCTTGGACTCACCCCCACAAACTCCATGAAAGCCACGCTCAAGTACTTTTGGGTTGCCGGTGCACTGCTGGTCGCCCAAGTCGGATTGGGTGCGATTACCGCCCATTATGGCGTCGAGGGCTCGGGCTTCTACGGTATTCCATTGGCTCAATGGTTGCCGTATGCAGTAACTCGCACCTGGCATACCCAACTGGGAATTTTTTGGATTGCCACCACCTGGCTGGCAACCGGTCTATTTATTGCTCCTGCTGTGTCGGGTTACGAACCGAAATTTCAGCGAGCCGGTGTTAATGCGCTGTTCGTCTGCTTGCTGGTAATCGTTGTCGGCTCGATGGCTGGACAATGGATGGGCGTCATGCAGAAACTTGGGCTGGAGGCGAATTTTTGGTTCGGACATCAGGGCTATGAATATGTCGATCTTGGCCGCTTCTGGCAAATCTTCTTGTTTGCCGGACTGTTTATCTGGTTGGGATTGATGGGACGCGCTTTATGGCCGGCTCTAAAGAATCCGCAGGAGAATAAGAGCCTGCTTACACTCTTCCTGATTTCGTCATTCGCCATCGCCGGCTTTTATGGTGCCGGCTTGGCATGGGGCAGACATACCAACCTTGCTGTTGCCGAATACTGGCGTTGGTGGGTGGTGCACCTTTGGGTAGAAGGCTTCTTCGAAGTGTTTGCCACCGTTGTAATTGCGTTTCTCTTCACGCGCATGGGACTGCTTGCCAGCCGAACCGCCACTGCCAGCATTCTGTTCTCAACCAGCATCTTCCTGGGTGGTGGCATCATCGGCACCATGCACCATCTGTATTGGACGGGTACACCAACTGGCGTGCTGGCATTCGGCGCGACTTTTAGCGCTCTGGAAATCGTGCCGCTCGTGCTTATCGGATTCGAGGCCTACGGCAACCTTACCTTGAGCCGCGCCGCTCGTTGGGTGCGCGCCTATAAGTGGCCGATTAACTACTTCATCGCCGTCGCCTTCTGGAATCTTGTTGGCGCGGGGCTGTTTGGATTCTTGATTAACCCACCGATCGCGCTATATTACATGCAGGGCTTGAACACGACTGCAGTACATGGTCATACTGCGCTGTTCGGAGTGTATGGCATGCTTGCCATAGGACTGATGCTGTTTTGCCTTAAAGGTCTCGCTACCAAAAATGTTTGGAAAACGGGCGCGCTCAAGTTCTCATTCTGGGCGATCAATATTGGGCTAATGTTGATGGTCACCATCAGCTTGTTGCCCGTTGGTCTTATGCAGACATGGGCGAGTGTGGAATTCGGACTCTGGTACGCGCGTTCGGCCGAATTTATGCAAACTCCTGTTATGGACTTTTTCCGCTGGATGCGCGTGTTGGGTGATTCGATATTCGCCGTCGGCATTCTGGCTCTGGGCTGGTTCGTACTCGGACTGAAGACCGGCTGGTCCGTGAAGGGACAGATCGATGAAGACCTTCCCGTGATCGAGCAAGAAACGGTGGCTGTCTGAGACTTACGCCACGTGCGATGGCAGCTGCAGCGTAAACGTCGTGCTTTTACCAGGATTGCTTGTGCAGGCAATCGTGCCACCATGCGCGGCGACAATTTCTCCGCAGAGGCAGAGCCCGATTCCGGTAATTGGAGCGTAGGTTCCGGTGGAAGACATTTGGTAGAAGCGGTCAAAGAGATTGGATACGTCCTCCTGGCACATCCCTTTACCATCGTCCGTAATTGAAACTGTAGTGGAATTACGGTTTGCCTCAACATTCACGTTGACTTGCGAGCGTCCATGTTTTACTGCATTCTCAAGAATGTGGTGAAACAGCTTTTGAACTTCAGTGCGATCTCCCCAAATCGTCGCCACTGCAGGATGCACGATAACCTTAATGTCGCGCGCATTTGCCTGAGTTTGTACGGACGCCGCCACTTCGTTGAGCAGCTCACTCAAGGTGAAATCGTCGCACTGCAGGTCTTTCGTTTGATTTTTGTACTTGAGGATATCGACAAGGGTATCGAGTAATCGTTTGACGTCAGCATTATTCTCCATCAAATGTTTCAAGATTTCGGATTGCTGCTCAGTCACTGGTCCGAATGCGCCTTCTTTCATTAGCATCTCTGCGCGCTCGTTAGCCAAAATCGGTGTGCGCATGCGATGGCTGATTACTGCCAGGAAGTCGCATCTCAAATCCCCCAACTCTTGGGTGCGCTTGCTTAGTTTTTCTGAAAACTGATCCCGCAAACGGAGCAACTCGATTTCTTTCCTGTGCATTGTAATGTACACGAAAAGCATTCCAGCAGCAGTTGCAACAAAACCTCTGACAAAATGCAACGAGCGTGAGACAGTAAAAGCTGGTTGGTTGTTGATCGCCGATTCCAACAAGTCGAACGACAAGAACAGCAAAAAGGCGCACAGCAATGCATAGCCTATCGCCCGACCCGGTTCGAGTCGACTCAAGTCGGGCGATTGTTGCTGCTGTGTTGCTACAAGCACTTTCATGTCAAAGCTCCTCTATCCTCCGACCACTGTCCCACACGGCAGCCGAAGGTTGCTTCGATACATTGGACGAAATACACGCGCCGACGGGATGATCTGGCTCAAACTGCTTTTGCTAGCGGAAAGCACTGCACTTTCCAGGAGAGCAGCCCGCCGGCAACTATACAAATATCGGCGTATCCCTCTTCCTCGAGGATGTTCGCCGCCAGCTTGGCTTTACTACCGTTGGTGCACAAGACTACAATTGGAGCGTTCTTGTCGAGCTGCCGAAGGCTTTTGGGGAAGCTGGACAGTGGATAGTTTGCAAACCCATCCACTCGTTCATCGGCGAATTCACCAGGATCGCGCACATCGATAAACTGCGCCTTGCCTCGGTCGGACAGCATGACGCGGAGATTATTCACGGTAAGCGATTGTCTGGGCATTTGTCCTCCGACTTCTTATTTTGCCAAATGCATTTAATGTCGGTATGACCTTTCGGATGATTCTTGCTTGAATCGTCCGAAAGGATGACGGTGCTTACGACGCAAAACTTAGCTACCTCGGTGGGTGCGGGCTGATTATAAGGGGTCTATCTATGCGCGCAATATGAAACAGCTTGGCGGCATCGTCAGAAAGTCGGCCCGAAGCAATAATGGCGCCGGCGTCATTGCGCAGGTTGGACGACAAGCGAGCTCCCTCCATCCAGTCGCCGATTTCATCGATAGTAAAACCGTCACCCTGTCCTTCCTCTACAATCAGGTGATCGCTGCCGTTTATGAGCAGAAATTCTTTATCTCTCGTCGGCAACGCGGCGAACATTTGTGCCACCGCTTGCGGTTGCACGAGCCTATCGTTGACTCTTTGCACGAAAAGTACAGGCGTATGTATGATTGAGGATAGAAATCTGGGCGTGCGTCTTACGAATTTATTCACCTCTATCTGTTCTTTTGGGCTCATCTGCAGCCTGTGGGTGGGATCCTCGATCCAACGCTTTTTGAGCAATGGATTGTTGGTAGCCTCGTCCATCAAAGCTTCTGCGATCCAGGTCAGCCTTTGCTGCGGTTGAAACCAACTGGCGACCGCTTTGCATACGGTGCGTTTCTGTTTGCAAACTTTCCAGGCGGGGGCAGAACAAATGATGCCTGCGAGTTGCCCGTCCTCAAGTGCAGCTAGTCTGATTGCCATGCTGCCACCGAGTGATTCACCGACCACGAATATTGGTTTGCCTGGATATTGTGCGCGGATCGTTGAGAGCAATCCGCGCAAATCAACCAGCGTGCCATCCAAATCTATCGGTTCTCGCTCGTCTTCAGTTCCAAATCCATGTATATCCACGGCTATGCAATTAAATCCGCGTTGAGCCATATGCTCGCCGAAATCTTCGAAGCCGTTTGAACATAGTCCCAGCCCGTGAACGCACAGGATTAACGCTTTGGGATCTCCGGATGTCAGCCATGTCCTGCTGTGAGCACCGGCGGTGATGCAGCAACTCTCAGAAGGCAGCGCGCAAGTGTTTTGCGCTGACGTAGTCGCCGGAAAAACCGTGACCATTATTGCCGTCAGCGCGCTCAGTAACATTTGAATGCGGACGCGCATTTGACCTCTGCCATTCCTGATATGTTTATTGTCGTTTCGGAATAAACAAAGTTGCCCGGGCAAACACGGAGTCATACGTCCAGGTGATCGGCCGATCTTCTGTACATGCGACGCAGCGGCCGCAGACTGACTAACGGCTGCGATCTGTTTCCGACATAATATCGTCCACCCAGGAAAGCGTCGCCATCATCGAGGGAAATCCTACCGTTGTCACCGACAGGATGATTACGTGCCTGATCTCCTCGGGAGTGACTCCGGCCTCCAAGGCCCGCCGGCAATGCGAGTGGACTGCTCCTTCCAATCTTGCACCGGCTGCCAGGGCAAGCTTAACCAGCGCAACTTGTTTTTTGTCAAGCGGGCCATCGCCTGCAGCAGCGTTGCCCAGTTGATCGTAAGCCGCGAACACCGCCGGGTGCGCTTGTTGGAACTGCACGTATCTGCCTGGAAGCTTCCCGGGTTTGGTTGTCATCGATGCCACCTCTCTCTAGCTCATAAGGAGGATAGCAGACGTCCAGCGGTGGCGGTCACCAACTCCAATCATCCCGATTTGGCGCAGACCGCCTTTGGTGTTTTCAGATGCTCATTGGCTTTTTTCTTGTCTCATACCGATGGCGCCGGGAATAGTTGTCTCGTTCTTTGCGGACAAACCCAGCGGTGCCACCGAAAGAGCCTGGTGAGCGATTTCCTGCTCTTCATGCGCATGGACGGCCGCTACCAGCACTTTGCTGTCGGCCGATGCAATTAGGCGGTCGTCGTGTTGATCGTTAGAGTTGGCGTCGGCGTCGAGTTGAACGCCAAGGAAACGTAGCTTCGCGCAAATTCGCTGCCTGAGTTCGGCGGAGTTCTCGCCGATGCCGCCGCTGAATACGAGCATGTCCAGTCCGTCTAATTTCGGCAATAGCGACGAAATCTCCGCCGCTGCCCGATCGACGAATACGTCCAGTGCCAGGCGGCAGCGATGATTGCCCTGGCGAGCCGCTTCTTCTATCTCGCGCATGTCTGCAGAAAGTCCCGAAATACCGAGCAGACCTGATTGATGATTCAGAGCATGATCCAATTGCTCGCTCGGCAATTTTTTGTGTTCCATCAAGTAGAGCAGAATTCCGGGGTCAATGGAACCGCTTCGTGTGGCCATCATCAACCCTTCCAGCGGTGTGAAGCCCATTGTGGTGGCAATCGATTTGCCGCCGGCGATTGCTGCCAGCGAGCAACCCGAACCAAGGTGGCAGGTGATCATGCGGCTGCCCGTAACCGCCAGCGATGCAAGCGAAAAGGCGCGCTTACTGATATACGAGTGGTTGATGCCGTGGAAGCCATATCGGCGAATGCCCCAGTCGGCAAACCATTCGTATGGAACTGGGTAAATATAAGCTTCTTCAGGAACGCTCGCATGGAAAGCAGTATCGAATACGGCTACCTGGGTGGCGGTTTGAAACAGCGCTCGCGCCGCGGTAACACCCTGCAGGCACCGCTGCTGGTGCAGAGGAGCGAGATCGCTCAGACCGGCAAGGCGATGGAAGACCTCATCGGTTATAACGGTACTCTCTCTAAATTCTGTGCCACCGTGGACGATACGATGCCCGATTAGCTTGACCTCGGTCGGACCTTTGATCACCGCCGATGGTGCCGACCATAGTAGATTAAGAAGCAGCTTGATAGCTGTTTCTATGCCCACAGAGCCAATTGATCTGACAACGGATGGTTTACCCCCGACATGGACCTCCATAGCACCCTGATTGTCGTCCGACCAGGAGATTCGACCCGTCCAAAGCGCCTGGCAGCCGTCCGACTTGTCGAACAATGTGGCGTCAAAGAGCTCGGCTTTAATGCTGCTGGATCCACAATTGAGAGCTAATACTTTCATTCTCTTCCTATGCCTGGGGACTATGCCCCGCGGTGTCCCTTCCATTTTAGAGCTTGGTCGGCTCTTATCATCGTTTTCATCGGCGGAAGATTTGAGAACCGAGATTGCCTGCATGACGTTTTTTCTGCCGGCGCGCGGTGTCCTGATTGTTCATGAATCCAGGCGAGATTGTTCAGCTCGATTGCGACATCGTTATTGATGGCACCTGCTATCTTCTCGAATGCCCGGGATGATATCCAATAAAAAGGGCGACGCGTGCGCGCCGCCCTTCATCATATGTAAAGCGAAAACTAGTGTCCTGAACCGTAAATAGCTTTCAGTGTGGCTATCTTGTCCAATATTTTATCGGCGCTGGCTGTCCATGTGAATTGATGCGGATTCCGATTGTAATTGTCCACGTATTCGTTAATGGAC
>Ga0134128_10000852_pt1 | contig 41525 bp, 83 predicted proteins | sample KB31754_FD_96462 | JGI IMG/M metagenome (GOLD analysis project Ga0134128, IMG submission 96462) | Terrestrial soil microbial communities with excess Nitrogen fertilizer from Kellogg Biological Station, Michigan, USA - KB3-175-4 | ecosystem: Environmental > Terrestrial > Soil > Unclassified ...
CCGCGTTCTGGAAAGTCTGAGATGTTCTCAAGACGTTTCCCTGCGTGGGCTTTTGGTCAAAATCCTGATTTGCAAATGATCGCTGCATCCTATTCTGCTGATCTTGCATCGCGTATGAATAGAGATGTTCAGAGAATTATTGATAGTGAAGAATATAAGGATATTTTCCCTAATACATCATTTAGCATTAATTCTCAAGCATCACCTAGTTCTAGTAAAAATATTAGAAATAGTGAGATATTTGAAATTGCTGGTCATAGAGGTGCATATCGTTCTGCTGGTGTTGGTGGTGGTATTACTGGTATGGGTGCTGATATTGCCATTATTGATGACCCTGTTAAAGACGCAAAAGAAGCCAATTCACAAACGGTAAGGGATAGCGTGTGGGATTGGTACACATCGACTTTCTACACTAGATTATCACCAAAGAGTGGGATTCTATTGGGTATGACTAGGTGGCATGAAGACGATCTTGCTGGTCGTCTTTTAGCTGAAATGGAAAAAGGTGGTGATAAGTGGCGCGTAGTTTCATTTCCAGCCATTGCTGAGAATGATGAGGAATTTCGTCTAGAAGGTGAGGCGTTGCATCCTGAGCGATATAATCTTGAACACTTGGATAAGATTAAAAAAGCTGTAGGAACTCAAACTTGGAATGCACTTTATCAACAGCGCCCATCTTCAAAAGGTGGTGATGTAATTAAACGCTCTTGGTTTAAACATCGTTACAAAGTTTTACCAATAATGAAGCGTGTAATTATTGCTGGAGATACTGCTCAGAAGATTAAACAGCATAATGACTTTTCAGTTTTTATTGTTGCTGGTGAGGGTGTTGATGGTGGTATTTATATAATTGATCTTATTCGTGGAAAATGGGAAGCACCAGAACTTGAGCAAAAGTTAAAAGATATTTGGGCTAAATACAGTAGAAAGCATTCTATTAGTCATGTGTATATTGAGGATAAGTCTAGCGGTACAGGAATGATTCAGAGTATTACTAGACAGCAACAGATACCAATCAAAGGCGTTCAGGTTGATGCAGATAAATACACGCGCGTATTGGGGATTCAAGGTCACATTGAATCTGGTTATATTCACCTACCAGACGATGCAGAATGGGTAGAAGATTTCTTAAGTGAATGTGAGAAATTTACAGCAACTGATTCACACAAACATGATGACCAAGTTGATGCTTTAGTTATGGTTATAAATACCTTAATATCAAATGCAGGATTCTTGGATTTGCTATGATATATTACGTTTATTAATATTGAGTTTAGATCATGACCACACTAAATGATAACATTGTATCGCTTGCCAATAGTATTGGTCAGCGAACGGCAGCAAGGGATTTTGTCGGTTCTCCAAGATTGACAGATAATAAGTTGAGTAAACTTTATTCTGATTCTTGGATTATCCAAAAGTTTGTTGATGGTGCTGTATCTGATATGACACGTTTAAATCGTGATATCGAAACAACATTAACAACTGAAGATATCAAGGCTATCGAGTCAGCATCTCGAAGACTAGGTATTTTTAAGCATCGTGAAGAAGCTCTTACATGGGCTTCTGTTTACGGTGATGTAATGGTAATTGCAATCACTAGTCAAGATAATCTTGAGGAGCCATTAGACTTAGCTATTGAAAAAATACGTAGATTTATTGTACTTGATAAAACAGCTTATACTTTTGATCGTGATTATGAGGATGATATTCAAAGTGCAAACTTTGGTAAGCCACGAATGTATCGAATCAATGTAGGCCCTGCAAACATCCTAGTGCATAATAGCCGTGTATGCAGAATCGAAGCTGGTAAGCGTTCAATCAAAGATAAGAATAGCGCTTATGGTCGTTATGGTCGTTCTGATATTCAGCCAATCTATCAGCCATTAATTAACTACTTAACAACTGCAATTAACATTTCTGATATTGTTGATCAGTCTAAAACAGACGTATTAAAAATTGAAGGATTCAACCATGCTATTGCGGCAGGAAAGGAAGAGCAATTTGCTCAAGTAGCTCAAGCAATGCGTTCAATTCAAAGCTCAACAGATGCTTTAATGATTGATGCAAGCGCTCAATATGAACGTAAAGAGATGACTTTTGCTGGATTAGTTGAGATTCTTAAAGCGCAACGTGACGATCTTGCAGGTGCGTGTAGCCGACCATTAACTAGATTGTTTGGTCAGTCTGCTTCAGGTTTTGCTAGTGGTGCAGAAGATAACCAAATTTATTATGAAACAATTGCCTCATTACAAGAATCTCGTTTGCGTATTCTTGATGATTTCTTTGATAAGTTTATACTTAATGAAATTAAATCGGAATTTGATCAATTAGATTATACTTATCCATCAATTGAAATTAGCAACGAAGTTGAAACTGCAACAGTACTTTCCACAACGGTTGCAGCTTTATCAACCGCATTGCAAGATGGTGTGATTACTGAAGTTGAATATGCTACTGAGCTTAAAAATAAAGGGCTAGTTAGTTCAATTACGGATGAAAGTATAGCTTACTTAGAGGGTTTATTAAATGGCGCGGAAACTGAGAGCAGTGAGGCCGAGCAAGCAAGCCGAAGTCTTTTATCGACGACAAATGGATTACTTAATCAAGGAATTACAAGCAATAGTCCTGTCTGAGTTGCGCGATGATTCAGAGCAATTACCAGCCTCATTGACTGTAAACGATGCTTCGATTAAGAAAGGGGTTGAGCTTTTAGGCGCTCAACTCTCTAGGATTAATGCAAGACTTAATGCTTTAAATATTACTGCATTTGCTGAAAACTTGGCTCGTGGATTTCTTGATAGGCTTAACAGAAATAATGCTAGGTCAATGCAAAGTAATATTAAAAATTCGACTGGTGTTGATTTAGGTGCTGTTGTTAGATCGGAAGATTTAGATCAGCTCTTAACAGTTCGTATTGCTGAAAATGCTGCATTAATTACGTCAATCAAGAATGAATATGTTGAGGATGTTGGTAAGCGTATTCGGGATAATATTCTTGCTGGTGAGAGATCAACAACATTAATCACTGAGATTAAAGAGCGTGGCAATGTAACTGCTAATCGTGCAAAACTTATTGCTCGTACTGAAACATCAAGGGTTAATGCTCAGATTACTCGTTTACGTTCTGAGGCATTAGGATCAAAAACTTATGTTTGGTCGACTGTAATTGATGAGAGAACGCGTGATAAGAGGCCAACTAATCATAAAGTTATGGATGGAAAACTTTGTAGATTTGATGATCCAACGGTATTCAGTGATGATAATGGGGTTACATGGAGAAAACGTTCTGAGATTGGAGGACCTGAGATCTTGGCTGGAGATATTTATAATTGCCGCTGTACGTCATTGCCTGTAGTAAGTTTTGAATAACTTATCATTTGCAACTATATTTCTTTATTGTTAATATAAGTAATATTTATAAGACTTTGTATTATGAAACTAAATGATAAGACTAGTAGTAAATTTAAATTAACCGATCAAGGTTATTTAATTTCTACTGGTGTAAAGCTTGCAAGAGTTGGATCCATGGAATACCTTGGCTCTGAGCTTGGTCGCGATTCATCTAAGATTTATGATGTATATGTTGATAGTGATCAATTATTTACAGATGAGACTATTAAGTCATTTGAAAATATGCCAATCACAATTAATCATCCTGAAGAAATGGAAGTAAATTCTAAGAATTGGGAGGAGCTTACAAAGGGTCATATTACAAATATTCGTGTTAGTGATGATAATCAATTTCTTATTGGTGATGCTGTTGTAAATTCGGCAAAAGCAATCTCTACTATTCAAGAGGGGATGATTGAAGTATCATGCGGATATGATGCCGATATTGAAGAAATTGATGGCAAGCTTAAAAAGGTAAATATCAGAGGTAATCATTTAGCTATTGTTGATGAAGGTCGATGTGGCGCTGATTGCAAATTAAATCTTAATGATGGGAAACCAAAAAAGATGGCAAAAAAATTATCTATGTTAGATAAGATTCTGGGTCGTAAAGCCAAGAAGCCTGTATCTACTAAGTTTGGTGATGCAAAAGCTAAACTTGAAACTCGCTCTAAAAAGCTTAATGATGCTAAAGCTGACTTTGATAAAAAGCTTGCCGATGCTGAAGAAGTTGTTTTGAGTCCTGATGCAACTGTTGAAGAAAAAGCTGCTGCTGTTCAAGAGTTACAAGCTGAAGCTGCATCTTTAACTGAGGAAGCTCAAGCTGTTCTTGATGATGCACAAACTGCAACAGCACAAGCTGAAGAACTAGCTTCACAGATTGAAGAGGAAGTTCCAGCGACAACTGTAACTGATGAAGACACTGCCGCGGCTGCTGCTGAATTAGCTGATCTTGAAGCTCAATTACAAGAGCGCGATGCGCGCATTGCTGAATTAGAGGCTGAGATTGAAGCAATGAAAGAAGCTGAAGATCAATCAGCGACTCTTGGTGATGCTCGTTCTGTGTTTAAGAAAGTTGCATTTAAAGATTCTATGTCTACTAAGGAATTAAAAGCTACTGCTGTTGCTTCAACTGGTGCTTATTCTTTTGCTGATGCAATGAAACTACAAGATTGTGCTTTGAATAGTGCTTATGCTGCTGCTAAGACTGTTCAAGCAACCAAATCACCTATTGGCGCAAAGTTCATTGGTAATGACTCTAAAGCCAATCAATCTAAAATCCCTGCATCTTTACGCAAAGGAGATAAATAATCATGGCTTATTTTACGGAATGGGATGGAACGTTATTAGCTGGTAACTTCTCTCGTGCATCAAGCTCAGATATTAAAATTTGGGGTGAGCGAAATCTAACTACTGATGATCTAGCATATGGTACCGCTGTTGCATTTAATACTGCTGGTGGTGTTAAAAAGTTTGCTGCTGTAACTGATGTATTTGCTGGCGTTGTTGTTCGTGACATTTATCCAAATGCTACACCTAATGCCAAAATTACCGAAATTGCAAAAATTGGTATCGGTGATGGTATTCGTGTTCAAACTGTTGCAGGTCAGACTTTCACTCGTGGCGCTAAAGTCTATATAGTTTGCACTGGTGCAAATGCTGGATTGTTTACTGCCACTGCTTCAGCAACTACCATTGATGTTGGTTATATTGTTGATAAAGTTGGCGGTGGTACAAATGGCGTAATTGAAGTTACATTAAATAATACACAAGTAACAGGAGCTTAATACATGGCTTTTATCTCTGGTCAGTTGGGTGAAGTTTTAAACGAAGCTCTAACAGAACGCGACACACAATTACAGGAAACGCAATTTCCTGAAATCACAATTGCTGAAGCATTGCCAATTGATTTTAATCTCGACCTTGCTTTAGAGTATGTTGAGTTTGGTATCACTAATGCTACTGGTGATGTTCGCGATGGTTTGATTGGCAACAAAACAAACAGTCTAAAAACTTTGGATGCGGATGTTACTTTCCAGAAGGCACCTGTTGCTGTTTGGGGTAAAGCGGAAGTTTGGTCTGAGCTTGAAGTACAAAAGATTGCACGTCTAGGTATTGATGTTGTTAAGATGAAGCAAGATGTTTTGTATGCTAATGCAATGGCAACAATTCAATATGCTGGATTCTTAGGTCATCAAGAAGCTAAAGGCCAAGAAGGTCTTTTAAACGGTACTCAAGTTCCACATGGTACGGATCAAACTAAAACTATTGCTGCTATGACAGCTCAAGAGTTTATTGATTTTATTCTTGGCGCTTACAACACAGCTTGGGCGGCTTCTGGTTATCGTATTCAACCAACTCACATTGCAATGGATGCAGCAGACTTTATGGTGGCTGCTGGCAAGTTTGATACTGGTGGCGCTGTAGTTGGTCTTGATTTATTGCCTTTATCTGCTTTAGATAAGATCCTTGCTGCATTGCGTAAAACTTCAGGTAACGATAACTTCTCTATTCAATTTGTTCGCGTTCCTTCTAACTATGCTCGCAATATTGTTACTGGTAAATCTCGTGTAGCTGTTTATACATCTGATGCTAACTATATTGAAATGAAGGTTCATAGTCCTGAAGTTCTAGCAGTTCGTCAGCGTGACTTATTGACTTATGAGTCTGGTTACTTATCAGGTTTCACTGGAGCATTATGGAAGCAACCACGTTCAGCGGTTTATGTTGACTATGCTGTAACTCCGCCTACACCCTAATTCGGGGAATAAAATCCCCTTTGGATTAGATTTTGACACTCTAGGGTAATCCTAGGGTGTTTTTTAACATATGGAGAAACGAAATTGAATTATGTTCCAAAAACAAATTGGGTAAGTGGTGAAACGCTTTATCATACAGACATGAATAGGATAGAGGCTGGAGTTGCTGAAGCATTTACAGCAACTAAAGGCGAAAAAGGCGATGCTGGAATTCAGGGGCCACAAGGAGAAATTGGGCCACAGGGATTGCAAGGTATAAAAGGTGATGATGGGGCATTGGGTCCAATAGGTGAACAAGGTCCACAAGGGATTCAAGGCTTGCAAGGTCCAGCTGGTCCACAAGGCATAGAGGGTCAAGTTGGTCCTGTTGGTCCTGCTGGATTAACTTGGCGTGGTCAATACAATAGTTCTACTGCATATGTTATGGATGATGCTGTATCTTATCAAGGTGCAACATATTTTAGTGTTAGTCCCTCAACTGGTGTTTCTCCATTGCCTGAAAACTCGTCATGGGCTTTACTTGCAGCGCAAGGAGCAAGAGGCGAAAAGGGCGATAAAGGAGATACAGGCGCTCAGGGTGTTCAAGGTATTGCTGGTCAGCAGGGTATCAGGGGCTTAACTGGATTAGATGGCGCACAAGGTCCACAAGGTGAAAGAGGTATTCAAGGAATACAAGGATTACCTGGGGCTAAAGGTGACACTGGGGAAAGAGGATTGCAAGGTATTGCAGGACCTCAAGGAATCCAAGGGCCAAAGGGTGATACTGGAGCGCAAGGCCCAGCATCTACATATACACTTCCTAATGCTACAAATTTAGTTTTAGGTGGTGTTCGTGTTGGTAATGGGTTATCTGTTTCTAGTGGTTTGGTTTCTGTCACACCAAAAGAATATTTATTTACATCTAGGAATTCAGCTCAAGCATTTAACAATGTTGGTGAAACTGTAAACTTTAACTCTGGAACTATTGAGAATGGTATTTCTTATTCAAGTTCAACAAGCCAATTCACTTTAAAGCAAGGAAAGATTTATAAGATTTCATTTAATACATCTGTTAATTTTTCTGCTTCAAATGGATTTGTATTGTTCTCTATGTTCAATGCTTCTACTGGCGCACAGTTAGCACCAGTTTCGGCAGGTTATTCTAGTATTGGAAGTAATTTCAATGAAGCAGGAAATGGAATAATGGATTTCATTTATATTCCAGTTGCTAATATTTCAGCTTTAATTCGAGTTGCTTCAATCCAAACAGGAGTAACAGCAACAATAAGAGTTGGGTACACAAGTTTAGTAATTCAAGAGCTTTAATGACAGCCACCTTTCGAGGTGGTTTTCTTTTGTTTGATGATTCATAAAAATAAGTCATTAGACGTTATATAAAATAAGAAAGATAATTGTCTGTATTGGAGGGATTTATGTATTTAGCGAAAGCAAGAAATATTGCACCAAAAGATGCTACACATTACAGCTTTGTGGATTCAAGTTGGATATGTTTTTACTATGTTGAAGATGATGTCGCTTTATATATGAGTGTTAATGGTGGTCAGTGGTTTGATTGCTCAGATACAGATTTTTCTAATGATATTAATGACGGTGAAATAATTAAACTATGGTGACTCATAAAAATTATTCATTATTCAAATCGGTTTATAAATATTAGTATGGGTTATTGAAAACAAATTGAGGTAAATAAAATGTCTATTGAATTAGCTTGTCACGATTGTCTTACTTGTTTTGATGAAGATGAATTAGATGACTGCAAATGTCCAAAGTGTGGTAGTGGTCATTATGATTACTATGATGAAGTTTTTTACGAGGATGAGGATTAAAAATTGCACCAACATCCGATTAAATTTATGTTATTGAAAGGAGATTGTGATGATTAAACTAAAGAATTGCCCGAAATGCAAAAGCAATGAAGTCTATGGAGGGCAAGATAATAAATATATGGAAACTATATATTGTGATTCATGCTCGTATGAAGTCAAAAGAAAAACATTTGAGATGGCATCCGAGTTCTGGAACAAATTAAAGAGAGGTGTGAAATGAAAAAATTAATCTTAGCTTTACTTTTAACTTTTAGCACAAGTGTTTTTGCGGATGGTTACGAATGCGAGGATGATCAATATCCATGCTGTAATGATGGTAATTGTGATATTTGCTTTGGTATGGATATGGAGCAATATTATGACTAACCGAGAATACGAAGCAGAAATCGCAAGATTAACGCAAGGGTATGAGGATTTGAAAGCTTGGGTACCGATAAATAAATATCCAGACTATGAAGCTACAGGATTTATTTGTGGATATGTTGTTGACTCAGATGATTTATTAAAAGAAATCAACAAAATAACAGGTGGGGAGAAGTAGATGATTATACTTATGGGTGATAATTCTATTAACGGTAATAGAAATGAAATTGTTGAAAGTATTGTTAGAGATGGTAAAAATAACACAATATTGTTTAAGTTATTTTCAGGAGAGGAGTTCTTAAAATATAATGTTTCATCTGATGATGTTACTTTTGCTTTAAACAATCAAGATGAAGCATATAAGAAATGGTTTAAGGAGAAGTAGATGAGTGGTTTTGATGAGTGGTTTTCTAAATTTGAAAATACAGATTTAGATTCATATGATATTGGATATCTAGCTTGGAACGAGAAACAAAAGAAGATTGATGCAGTATTGGAATACCTAAATCAAGATATTCATCCATTGGATTTAAGTGTTGATCATATTAAGGAGTTATTAAAATGTGGAAAAACATAGCAATTATTGCGCTGAGTATTTACTCGGTTGGAGTGACTGTTTCATTTCTTACTATTGTTAACCTGTTTCTAAACAAGGTTGAAGATAGCGAGAAGAAAGAAGATAAACCAAAGCATAGGATTGATTTATGAGTATTGATCAGCTAAGAGATATAGCACCAATAAAAGCAACACACTATTGCAATAATGGTCATTTCTATTATGCAGATGGGTGGTTTTTATATCAATTTAATGGGTTTGATTGGACTATTATTGATATGTATACAGATACATCTATGTTAAATAAATTATGGGATTGACTTATGAACATTGAAGAAATTAGAAAGAATGCTCCTGATGGCTCTATTAAATATGGAATAGGCAGAGTTAGTGGAAATCCATTTTATATAAATAAAAAAGGTTTTATATGGAGTTTCTATAATCATGAATGGACTCCATTTGCAACCAATATGAAAACATATGATCTTTGGTGATATAATATCCAAAACTTAAAGGTGTTTGTTATGGATTTTTTAGAACAGTTTCGATTAGCTTGGCCTGAGTTGTCTGCTGCAACTGATGAGCGTGTAATGTTCTTTTATGGATTGGCTCAAAATAGTATGTCTGCTTCTCGTTGGGGTAAATGCTATCAAGAGGGAATTCTTAATTTAACAGCCCATTTACTTGTAATGCGTTTTGGACCAACTGGTAATGGAAATCCTATTTCTAATGTACCTGATCAAGCGACAAGTAAAACTATCGGTAAGCTATCTAAAGGTGTTGAATCTAAGAATAGTGGTAACTTTGCTGGTGCTGGTGATTATGCTTTGACACCTTATGGACGTAGATATTGGGAGCTATTACAGTTAATTTTACCAACTGTTTTAGTTATTTCTGGAAATGATGGTTGTGCTGGGACATTCTCACGATGATAGTTCGTAATACTAGATTAGCTGGATTGAATAGATTGCTTCAAGGGATACAGAATGCTGCTAAGTATGAGGTATTAGTTGGAGTTCCTGCTTCAGAGAATCGGCCTCATGAGGGATCTGGTATTACGATGGCAACTCTTGCGGCGGTGCATGAGTTTGGAAGTCCAAGCAATGGTATTCCTGAGCGTTCTTTTTTGAGATCAGCTATTATTGAAGGACAAGAAGGCATATCTAATTTAATAAGTCAAGGTGTTTCAGTCTATCTTAGAGATGGAAAACAGATTGATTTACAGTTTTATGATAGGATTGGATTGTATGCTTCTAACTTGGTTAAGGATAAGATTGTTCGTGGTCCATTCGTACCATTGAAAGAGGCTACAATTGAAAAGAAGGGTAGTAGTAAGCCGTTGGTGGATACTGGTGCTTTAAGACAAAGTATAACTTGGGTTGTAAGAAATGAAACTTAAATCAATTCCACAAACATATGAAGCAATTGTATTTCATGATGATATTGAAACATGTAAAAATGTTCAAGATTTTGTAGAAGGAACTTGGGCGCAACTTATATGCAATTCAGATTCTAAGATTTTATCTAGTATCGTTGGGAATAATATTTTATCTAATGGAGATATTATTTATAAAGATGATAACATGTGTTACTTGTTTAAAAAAAGTAACGGATCCCATCTATTTAATAAATATTTCGAGGTAATTGATGAAACTTAAATCTAAATGCTTTCTTACTAAATGTGAGAAGGCTTTAACAATGAGGAAGGTTTGTCGATTGGTTCAAAAAGATCCGTTATATTGGATAGTTGAAGTTATTGATAATCCATCTGAAAAATACTTTGCATTGCCTCATCACATTCGATTGCCGATTAAAGATGAAGTTGATGCAAGGTTATATGATTAAGGAGAAAAACATGAATTTAATTCCAGAAACAAAGCAATTCTTAGCTGATAACTATCCTACATTATGGGATGCTTTTCTAAATGAAGATGAAACAACTTTTTTAACCGTAAGACGTTTTAATGATGTATTTAAACAACGCAAGAAGGAGCATGAAGAAAAGAAAACCATTATTGCAATGATGAATATCTTGCTTGCAGATATTAATACTAAATTTGATATTGAAGATGTTGTTAATAAGTATTCTGAAAATAATGATTTATTTAAAGATGCTGTATCAGGTTATAAGCATAGTGCAAATTTGATTCTTTGATTTAATTAATGTGATAAACTAGCCCTTATTTTGAGGGCTTTTTATGCTTTTAAATATCTCAGAAATATTAGACGATCCTGATTTTATTCAAACTGTTGAGTTTGGTATTGTTAATCAATCGACTAATAGTGATGGTGATCCTTTAGAAACTGAGGTTAGATCATCTCATAGCAATACAAACGTTCAGCCTGCTAGTGGTGCTACACTTCAAAGATTACCTGAAGGTGAGCGAACTAGGGATATTCAACAAGTATTTACCAAAGCTGAATTCCCAATTAAAAACGGGGATTATATGTATTTCAAGAATTTAAAATATCGTTGTGTTACAACTGAGGATTGGTCAGACTATGGATATTACGACAGTTTATTTATTCGATACGAAGGAGCTGCGGAAATTACTAGCACAGGTTTTAACCCTTTTGCCTGAGCGAGTTATTGAATCTAATACACAGGTTGATGTGTCTAAGTGGGATGCATATGCAACTGTACTACAAATGACTCAAAACATTAATGGAACCAGTACAAAGTTTGATGGAGATACTGAGGAAGAATCAGCTAACACTCAATACAATGTTATGTATTCTATTAATGTAATTGGCAATAACGCTACTATGATGGCTAATCGTGTTGTTCCAAGTCTTAGATTAAATAGCGTTGTTAATGAACTAAAGCGTTTAAAAATTGGTATACTTCAAGTATCTGCTGTTAGGTCTGTACCGATTGCTATTGATGGCGGTTATGAAGAAAGAGCGCAGTTTGATTTATTCGTAAGTCAATATACAATAGTTAAAGAAAAGTTAAATGCCGTTACATCGGTAGAACTTCAACTCCACATAGAACAATGAGGTCATAATGTCATTATCATTAAACCGATTTTTTACAGTACGGTTGCCGCGCACTCCAGCAGCTATACAAGTACAAGATCAATCATTAGCAGTTTACGTGACTGATCAGGCAAGCGATCAATTCATTGATAACCTATATCTTTACGCATCTGAGCAATCAGAAGTAGAAGCTATTTTTGGTACATCAAGTGAAATTGCTTTAGCTACACGTAAAGCTTTCTCTCATGCATTACGCCCACGTCAATTGATTGTAGTATATTGGAATAAAGAAGGTGTTCCTGTATTGGCCCGTGCAAATAGCTTAACTGCCACTGCATCACCTTTGCCATTTGTAAATATTAAGCCTAGCTATAACTTTACCATTACATCACGTAATGTGACTGAAGTTGTAGCTTATGCACCATCTGTACAGCCTACTGACTATGATGGTCTTGTAACTGCATTGAATGCTGCTTTAGGTGCATCAAGCCGTTTTGAGTTTGCTTATTCAAATGGCGTATTCTCTTTATCATCTAAAGTGATCGGTGCTGAAGTTGATACTGATAATATTGGCATCTCTGTTAATTCATTTGAGTTAAACAATATTGCGGATGACTTGCGTTTAACTATTAATCGTGGTGTACGTCAAGTTCGCGGTATCAATGGTTCAACTCCAGCTGCACAAAGTATTGTTGATTTGATTGCTCGACTTGATAATGAAATGCCTAACTATTATGGATTCTATAATACAGTAGCGATTAGTGATCAAGAGATTGAAGACACTCACGATCGTTTACAAGCTTCAAATCGTTTCCATCTTTATGCCTTTACTGCTTTAGCTGATTACTTATTGGATTTCTCACAATCAAATCCTTTGTATCGCATTGCATTGAAGAATAGTCAAATCATGTTGGCTCAGCTAAATAAGCTTGGTGATCGTCATGCAGCTGTTGAAGCTCTTGTTCAAGCTTCTTCTACCAATTGGGAAGGTCGTAATACTGCTCAAACACTTAAGTTTAAAACTGAAACAAGTGTTCAATCAGATCCAAGTATTACCACAACTCTCGCTAATCAATGTGATCGTTTGGGTGTTAACTATTATACTGATTATGATGGTACAACATTCCTTGCTGAAGGTCGCACTGTTGGTACAGAATTGTTCTTTATTGACTCAACAACTGGACGACACGCTTTAACAGTTCGTTTGCAAGCTGCTGGTGCAACTCGATTAATTCAACAGCCTAAAATTCCACAAACTGATGAAGGGCAAATAACCTTACAATCTGCACTGGTTGGTATCCTTGAGCAATTTGTTCGTAATGGTTTCATTGGTCGCGGTTTGCGTTGGAATGGAAACGGCTTTGGTGAATTAACTACTGGTGACATTCTTGAAAATGGCTGGTACATGTTTAGTGATTCATATGCTTTACAATCACAATCAGATCGTGAAGCTCGCAAAGCAATGCCTATTCAAATTGCTGTAAAAGAAGCTGGTGCAATTCATTCAGCAGAAATCATCGTATATGTGGAGCGATAATATATGTCAGCATATGATCACAATTTTAGTGTTTTAAACATTAATGGATATCGCATCACTGGTTTTGTTGATGCGGCAGATTCAATTGCATTTAACTATCCAAATGCTGAAGGGACCATTACTTATGGTGGTCAAGAAGGAAATGGGGTATTCGTTGCGTCTGCTAATGGTAAAGGAGTTCAGCTTGTAATCAAGTTGCTTCAAGGTCATGAAGATAATAAGTTCATGCTTGAGATACTTAAGTCACAACGTAATTTGCGAAATCATACTCCAGCATCTTGCTACTATGAAAACGTTGTAAGTGGTGATACTATTACCGCTACAAATGGCTGGATGACAACTCGATCAGGTTACGTTCGTGGTAATGCACATAATGACGGAACTTGGACGATTGAATTCACGCGAGAAGATTCAAACTATACAGGTAGATAAGAAATGACTGAGAAGACTAGTACTCTTGAACTTGATGATGTTGTTTATCATTTTTCTGAAGCAGACGTATTTAAAGCAAAAAAACATGCTGAAATGTTAATGAGCCTAGCCCGTGGTGCTGTGAAAGTTAAAGGTAACGCAGAAGGCGGCAAAGGATTTGATGTTAATATTGATCCTGCTGAAATCCTTGCAAACATCTCAAGCCCTGAAGCTGAAAAGATTCAAGAGTTCATCTGGTCAACTGTAATGGTTGTTAAGGGTGGAGAGGGTGTTAAGTTTACTTCTCAGTCAGATCGTGCTTTACATCTTGGTAAGCATCGTTCGCATATTTATCAAATTATCATCTTCGGTGCTAAATACCATTTTTTGGATTTTTTACCAACTGGGGAAGGGTTTGCGAAAAGTATTCTTGGGCAAGCGATAAACAAGATGACAGCGAAAGTAGTGTAGATTGGTTTATATTCGCGCCAATTGTTAAAGGGTATTGCACCATGACTGAATTAAAGTCTGGTGTATATTCTCTTGATGAATTCCTTCAATTGCATGAAGCTATAGCTGATATGGCAATAAGGGAAAAAGAAGAAATGGATAAAATGAAGACCTAGCGCAAGCTGGGTTTTTTTAATGCTATAATTAAAAATAAATTATGGAGTCGATAAATTGATTATTGATGAGTTTTTAATTGCACTTGGCTTAAGGGTTGATACAAATAGTATTAATCAGGCTGAGAGATTGGAGAGTGCTGTAGATGGTGTTGCTGATGCTGCATCAAATGCTGATGCTCAAACTGCCACACTAGGTCAGCGTATTGGTCGTTCATTTGCTGCTGGATTAACTATTGTTGGCGCTGCTGCTACAGCTATTCAAACTGCTTTAACTGGAGCTGTTGCTTACTTTAATGGATACATTTCAAGAGCTGAAGAATATTATAACTCGAAAGAAGATGATGTTCGAATTACTGCTGAACAGCTTGAAATGGCTAATCGTTATAATGAAGGTTTAGATAGGCTTGGAAAGGTGATAGAAAGCATAAGGGTAAGAGTGGCCTTTAGCTTCCTTCCTGCTATGCTTAGGGCTGTTGATACATTTAATAAACTTTTAGATAGTAATCGTGAATTAATCCAGAATGGTATTAGTAGATTGCTTAATGTATTAGCACTTGCATCACAGGCTATTATTAATACTATCAGATTTATTGATATGGTTATAACTAGAACCACTGGATGGACTAATGCTCTATATATTATTGCAGCCGCATTACTTTATGTAAGACGTGCAAGTATTCTTGCATTTGTGACAAATCCTATTGCTTTGGTTGTGGCTGCACTGGTTGGACTTATAGTTTTAATTGACGACTTCATCACTTATCTTGATGGAGGTGAATCTGAGTTTGGTGAATTCTGGGGAACAATGCTTGAGTATATCGAGGTAATTACTCCAGCACTTCAAAAGCTTTGGGATTTATTAATTCAAGGTGCATCATATGCAATTGAGGCTGGTGTTTATTTCACTCAATACTTTGGCGGTGCGCTAGTTGATACTATTGAAGCATTAACAGCTATTTGGACAATATTTGTTGCTTTACTTACTGGTGACTTTGATTTGTTATCAGTATCTTGGGATGGATTGATTGAAAATCTATTATCAGCATTTACAAACTTTGCTCAATTGTTTGAGCCACTAGCTCAATTGCTTGTAAGAATATTTGTTGCTGTATTTGATCGTATTCGCACTTATGTTGTTGGTGTATTTAATTCAATGGTTCAAACTGTTAGCTCATTCATTTCAAGAATTGCTGCTGTTTTGGCTAATGTATTTAATATTGTAACTGCACCATTTAGATTGGCATTTGATTTTATTGTTAATACTTTCAATAGATTACCATCATTAATTGGAAATATTATTTCTAAATTGCCTAGGGTAAATGCTATTAGTTCAATTGGTTCTGCTGTGACAAGTGGTGTTAATAGAATCGTAAACAACATTGGTGGTCAAACTAGTGCAACAATTAATGTGACTGCACCTAATGCAATTAGTGCTGCAAATCAAACGGCCAATGCTTTGAGCAATGTTCAAGCTCAGCGTAATCTTGGAGGTCAAGCAATAGCATGATCATAAATTTATTGAATCAATACCAGAGCCGTCAAGTGACGGTTACTGGTTTTGCACTTGGGACCTTGGTATTTGATGCGCAGCTTGAAGAGGCACATGAATCAGTTTTATCTGTTTCTGAAAACGCTTTAGAGAGTGGTGCGTTAAGTGCTGATCATTCTGTATTATCTCCAAAGACTTATTCTGTTAGGGGTATCTTTGTTTCATATGCGCCTCCTGTTGGATTGCAAGCTGTAGTTAATAGTGATCTTCAATTACTTAAACGACTTCCTTTCTTGAATGGGATTGTAGGTCGAACTGAGCAAGCTATCGCTAAAGTTAATCGATATGCTGGACAGATTAATCGGACTATTGAAACAGCTAAAAAGATTGCTAGAAGATTGGGGCCATTGCTTCCTACATCATTGCAATTGCTTGGTGATCGAACTCAAGATACATTGACTCGACAACAAAAAGCTTATGATGATTTCTTGACAATACAAGCAAATGGTGAGTTTCTGACTATTTCCACGGGGTTAAGACAATATACAAATATGTTGTTGACTCGCGTTGTTGCGGTTCAAGATGTTGATGATGCTTTACAGGTTCAGTTAGAGTTCCGTGAGGTGTTTATTACTGAAACTAGAACAGTGCAAGGATTGGTTGTTCAGGTTCCTGAAACTACAACACCAAGCAAACCTGAAGCCAAAAAGACAGGACGAGCAAAAGATCAAGCAGCCAAGCCAAAATCTAAAGGTACCACTCAACCAACGCAACAACCAAAGTCAAACAAGTCAGTGGCTCGTTCTATCGGTGATATTATACGTGGGCTTTGATTCATAACTTTTATTCATTAGTCATTAGTAGCCCACTTGTTTATAGTGGGTTTACTTTTTAAGGGAGTTACGAAAATGAAATTAGCTTTATTGGTTTATCTTGCTGGAATATCTGATTCACTATCTAAAACTATGGGATTATTATCTTTACTTATTTTTACATCAATTGTAATTGTTGCATTATTTTTACTTATTAATTCATGCGATGGTGATGGATTTTTGGCAATTAAAAAATTTAGAAAATATGGTGAATTAACTGAAGATGAAATAGAATCTCATAACAAAAGAGCATTAAAAAGCAGAAAATCTGTAAAAAGATATACTATATTTTTTGTTTCAATTTCATTTTTTCTTGCTTTATTTGCATCATTAATACCATCTGAAAGAACTATTTACATAATGGCAGGTGCTTATGCTACAGAGCAAATTGCAACTAATGATAGAGTTCAAAAAATTGGTAGTGATGTACTGGAAGTAATTGAAGGAAAGCTATCAAAAATGAAACAAGAAGATAAATAATTTTAATGCTAAAATAAGCCCTATCTAATGATGGGGTTTTTTATGTTCTTAATTCCTTTAAACTCAGATCCATTACAGACACAAAACTTCACGCATCAAGGTTATGATTTAACTTTGACTACTCGTTGGAATAGTGTTGTGGGGTTCTGGAATATTGATTTATTCGACAATATTAATCAGGTTTATCTTACTCAGTCTGAGCCTTTAACTGTTGGCTCTCCTAGTGGTGTTCATCTTCAATTGCCATTTGTATTTGTTCTTATTGATGAATTTGGTATTGGTGAAGGACCAATTAATATCAATGAGCTTGGTGAGAGATTGAATCTATATATCGTAAACAAGGATACATACAATGCAGCAATTCGGCAGAGTAATACAGTTAATTATCGGTAGTGCTACAGAGTCGATTGTAATTGATGGAGGTCTAACGATCTCCTTTGATTTAACAAAGACTTTAACATCTGAGCCAAATGAAGCAACTATATCGGTAATTAATTTTAATCAGTCAACACGCAACTTGATTACTGAGAAAAAGTATAATCGCATCTTATTGAATGCTGGATATGGTGATGACTTGCGCACCTTATTTGTTGGATACATTGACGAAGTAAACAATCAGAAGGAAGGAGTAGACACAACAACAGTTATGACCTGTAGTGATGGTTCAAGAGATTATCGTAAATCGCGCACAGCTGTAACTGTAGCTAAGGGCGCAACTGATAAAGATATTGTTGACCAAGCTTTAAAAGATATGCCTAATACAACTGCTGGTACTCAAGAGCTTCCTAAAAATCAAAGATTGCCACGCGGTAAAACTATTGTTGGTAATACTCGTGATGTGCTTAAGATTGTTGCTAAGAATCAAAATGCTGACTGGAGTATTCAAGATAATAAGCTTGTGATTCTTCCTAAAACTTCAGCCCTTGCAAACAATGAGGGATTCATTATTGAAGAGGGAACAGGGATGATTGGGTCGCCTCAAAAAACAAGTGATGGACTAGAGGTTAGATGCTATCTAAACAACGTTCTGCGTGCTGGTCAGCTTGTTAGAATCGTGTCGCGCATACAAGAGTACTCAGGCGACTTTAAAATCAAACAGGTACAAATGAGAGGATCTAACAGGGGCCAAGACTTTACAGCAGTTCTTACAGTTCAAAATGGAACATACAAAGAGGTGAACAAATCCACTTGATTCATAAAAATTATTCATAAGACAATATATAAGGCTCATAGTAATATGGGCTTTGTTAGTTATGAGGATTAAGAAATGTTTAAAGATATGAGCAATAAACTTGGTAAAGCACATGAAATAACAGGTGGTAAAGATGGATTGTATTATGATCCAAATGATAAAAGTATTGTAATAATTGTTCGTGATGGAATCACAACCATATTGCCAATTGAGATCTTAAATCATCCAGCATTAAAAATTAAGAAGTAAGGATTAAGAAGTGAAAGTAAAGATCAAAAGTTTTAATGGTGAGTTGCCTTATTATTTAACCCTTAATAAAGAATATGAGTTAACTCAAGAAATAGATAAATATGGAATATCTCAAATACTATCTGACGATAATTATCCAATTATAGTACAGGTAATTCATGCAAGTGAAAGGTTAAAAGGTGGCTCATGGGAGATAGTCGAATGAAAATTGAAATTGAATTAACCGATGGTGATTTTAAATATAAAGGATTTGAGATTTGGGCTTATGAGGAAGAAGGAACGTATTACAGGATAGATAGGCTTAACGAAAAGTTTGCAAAGCTATCTGATGCAATATCATTTATAGATAATCACATTTTACTAAAAGAAAAACGCAAAGAAAATTAATGTATACTAACCTCATCACAAGATGGGGTTTTTTATGCCTGATATAAACACAACAGAACTCTTGGAGTCGCAAGCTACATCTGTTCAATTGCAGATTAATACTAGCCTTCCAGCCCGTGTTATTTCATTTGACGCATCACAGCAAACTGTATCAGTAGAATTAATGATTGAGCAATTAGGTATCAATGGTGAGCAATTAGCATTGCCTCCTTTGGTTGATGTGCCTGTTAAAATGTTTTCATATGGTCCATTCAATATTACCGCGGAGCCAAAATATGGTGATGAAGGATTAGCTGTATTTAGTCAGCGCTGTATTGATGGTTGGTGGCAATCAGCTCGCAAGTCAATTCCTTTAGATATTAGATTTCATGATCTATCAGATGCATTCTTTGATGGGGGATACAAATCTATGCCTAATGCTCTTACGATAGTACCTAATGCGCTAAACATAGCTGGCGGATCAAACTATATTCGCTTAATGGCAGATGGATCTATTGAAGTTTCAGGTTCGGCAATTAATATTATTGGGCCAACAACTTTTACTAATCCTGTAACAGCGCCTAACTTTGTTCTTGAATCAGGTGTTACACTTGGCACACATACCCATGGTAATGTTCAAAATGGAAATAGCTCAACAGGTGGACCACAATGAAAGTTAGACAATTAGACGAAAATCATGACTGGCAGTTTGGAAGAGGATTGGCAAGTTATATAGATGGAAGTGAAGCGGTTAGACAATGTGTTCAAACTATTTTGCTTTCATTTCGTTTCAATTGGTTCCTTGATGAAGATCATGGAATTAACTGGTTTGCATACTTTGTAAAGAATCCTGACGTTCCAGTAATGGAAAATGATATTAAGCGTAATATCTTGGAAGTTGAGGGTGTACAAACATTGCAAGAATTAGATTTGCAATTAAACACTATTACCCGACAACTTATAATTACGGTAAGATATACAGACATTTATAATTCAACTCAAACGGTGGTATCTAGTGTTACAAATCCTTAATACAGGTTTAGAGATTGAGCGACTTGACGCTATTATTACGCGCCTATCTCAATCAATGCGCGACATTTACGGACCAGACATTAATATTGATCCTGATACACCAGATGGACAATTGATAGGTATTTTTTCGCAAGCTCTTGCTGATATTAACGAGATTATTGCTGGTGTTTATGCAATGTCTGATCCGACTAAAGCGGTTGGTGTATGGCTTGATATTCAGCTTAAATATGTCGGTCTTACTCGTAATCGTCAACAGTACTCATATTTAAATAGCGTTAATATTGCAACAACAGTTGGAACTATCATTCCTGCTGGTTATATTGTTGTAGATGCCAATGGTATTGAATGGCAAACAGTTAATTCTGCAACTGCTACAGGTTCAAGCCTTTCAATGCAATTCAGATCATCAAATTACGGTGGATTTCCTTTACCAGCTTCACAAGATCTTACACCGCGTACAATTGTTTTAGGTGTTCAATCTGTAACAACAACAACTCCAGCAGTATTGGGACGACTTCAAGAATCTGATGAATCTGCTTTAATGCGATTCTTACGCTCTTACTCAATCAACAATCTTGATGATCGTGAAGGAATTGAAGCTTCATTACTCTCAATTGATGATGTACGTGATGCTAAGGTATACGAAAACTTTACAGGTGTTGTAGATGCTCGTGGAGTTGAGCCACACTCAATTAATGCAATCGTTATTGGTGGAAGTGATGAGGATATTGCAACTCGAATTATTCGAAAGAAATCTTTAGGATGTGGATTGCAAGGCGCGCAAAGTTATACATTATTTTATGAAGGTTCTGATAGAGTCATCCGCTTTGATCGTTCTGAACAAGTTGATATCTCAGTAAAGATTACAGTTGTTCGTCGTTCATCGGCTATTGATGTTAACCAAGATGCAATCAAGAATACTATTGCTGCGAATCTTTTCCCTATTGCTGAAAACGTAATTGCTGGTGCTTTATATTGTGGAACTAATAGTGATACATATCGAGTTAAGTCAATTACATTAAGCACATCATCTTTGACTGATCAACTAGAAATTCCTATTGGTTTGCGTCAACATGGTTCTATTTCTGCTTCAGATGTGGAGGTAACTGTTGAATAGTCGATATGCAGATTTAATTATCTATCAATATGCAAAGAAACCAAAGGCATTGGCAACAGTTAATGCTTTACTTGGCGAGTGTGATTCAATTATTTCAAACCTAACAGATCTTGCTTATCAGTGGGATATTGACCAAGCTCGCGCATATTCTCTTGATATAATTGGTCGTCGTGTTGGTGTTAGCCGTACACTTCCAGCATTTGTATCTAAAGGATATCTAGGTTATTTAAACTCAATTGGTGGAATGCCATGGGGCCGTGGAATATGGTACAAGCAAGGTGAAGCAACAGGTGGTTCATTAACGCTTAGTGATGATGATTTTAGGTTTTTAATTAGAGCAAAGATCTTTAAAAACTTTCAAAAAGGAACCTTGGATTATTGTTTAAATGCAATGCGTTCAATTTTATCTACAGATGCGAATATTATTGATAACTATGATATGACTGCTACTGTATTTCTTCCAATTGCATCATTAAATCCATTACAAGGCTATATGATTCAAGTTATGGATATTTTACCTCGTCCTGTTGGGGTGATGTATAATTACGTTAATGCAAGCGGTAGAGAATTTGGCTTTGATGGATTCTTTAATAGCTATGGTTTTAATGATGGCTCATTTATTGACGCTTAATTGAGAGAATTTTATGACATTATATACACGTCCGCAAAATGATATTTTTGCTGGAAATGCACCAGCCTCTGAGATACAGCCATTTCAGGCTTGGACTCGTGGTCTTGGTATTGCATTTGACGAAACAAATGGATTTCCAGAATACACTGGATTGAATGGATTATTTAATGCTTTGAATTTATACATTAAATATCTTGAGCAAAATGGTTTTGCTGAGTGGAATCCAGATTTGGAATATCCAGCTGGAGCTGGTGTTAGAATTGGTTTAATTTGGTATCGTGCACGAAGACAAAATATAGGGCAGCAACCTTCAACTTCACAAAATGATTGGGAGTTATTTTTAAATGCTTCTGCATTATCTTATGCTGAACCTTTATACCTTGATGGGAATACCATAAAAATTAGGGATGCCAGTATTAGTCAAGTTGGAGTTTCTCAATTTGCTAACGCATTTCAGGTAGTAAATAAGCAAGATATTAGCCGCGCTATTAATCCAGCAAATGCTTCTTCTATTGCTCAAACAACTGATATTGGTGTTGGACAAACATATCAAAACGTAACCGGATCTCGTTCTTTTGGAGTGAATTATTATAACAACACTGGAAAGCCTATATTCATTTCTATTTTTGCTTCGGGTAGTTCTGGATCAAGATTAGCTTTATATGTTGATGGTGGTGAATTCTTTAGCACAAATCAATCATCTACAGTTCAAACTACTGCTATAATTCCAAATGGATCTAGTTATATGTTAACTGGTGCAATATTAAGCGTATGGAGAGAGTTACGATAATGCCATTAATCTCAAAACCTAATTATAATTTGGTTTTTGCATCGCAAGCGCCATCTATTGACAATCCACCCGAGTTTAATAATTACGCTCAAGGCTGGGCCACATCTCGTGAAAACAATGGTAAGCCTACTATTAAGCAGTTTAACTATGTTCAACAAACCAGTGATATGAAGTCACTATGGATTTTACAGAATGGTGCTTGTCTTCCTTATGATCAATCAATTGAATATCAAGAAGGTGTATTTGTATTAAGAAATGGTGCAATACATCGGACTACAGCAACAGGGACAGAGATTTATACAAGTGAATCGCCATACGATTTAAAGTATTTTTCACAAGGTGTTAGTTATCCAGCAAATTCTGAAATTAGTTTATCTAATGGTATTCGTGTTAGAAATACATCTGGTGCAAACTTAACTAACAATCCAAATATAAACATGACTGGTTGGACTAATATCTCTAGTTCAAGTCTTGTAATAGCTGAAAACAACCAAACTCAACAACAAGTAAATGATCTTGTTAAAAATAAAACAATGTCTTTCTTGGATTTTGGTGCTAAAGCAGATGGTTCTGATGATAGTGCTGCGATTGCTGCTGCTGCTTTATGGTCATCAACAAACCGAAGAACTGTTGATGGAGCTGGATTAACATACTATTGCCATGATGTTCTATTTGATTCGTATTGTAGTTTTAGAAATGCGAACTTTGTTCAGAATGTTCATGATACTGATTTAGTATCAGTCCTGACCACAGCCACAAATCGAGAATGGTTAATCGGTTGTCGTTTTGATCAAATCACTATTGATGGGAAAAGAATATTAGCAACAAATGTAAAAGTTCAGAGTGCTGCTGAGGATGGCGGTCGACATGGTATCCGTATTCGTCGTCCAGTGCGTGATTTTAAAATAACTAATTCCAAAATCACTCAATGCGCCTCAGATGGGATTATGATTTTTCCTGATCTTTATGGTGATGGGTTTGTTACATCAATTATTGATTTTTGGGTTATTGATTGTGAGTTAACATGGAACCGTAGGCACGGTGGTTCAAGTGATCGTGTTGATGGATTGTATGTAATTAATACTAAGATGGACAATAACGGACGCTATCTCGATGGCCATGCTAGTGATCCAAATAGCTCTGGCGCACAAGGCGATAAGCCTGTAGGTTTTGATTATTACTATGGTAATGGTTGGGATGATGAGCAATATGACGCTGGAACATTCTCAAAAAATGTAAACTTTATTAACTGTACGGGTATTGACAATGCTAAAGGTGGCTTGTTGTTTTTGGCATATGCTGGAGCTACTGCTGTAAATACCAATATTAATATTATTGGAGGTATTTACAATAAAGGTGTTCTAAACTCTCAAGATGTAAACGCAATCAGTATTACACCAAACGAAATTGGAAACACTCAAAGCATCTTTAATGGTGTTAATATTAATGATGTAAGCATTCCTGTTTCTGGTGATGCTATATTGTTGAGAAATACATCAAACTATGTTGTTTCAGGAACAAAATGTATCCTGACTGCTGTTGAGTATGCTACTGGTACTTATGATTCATTAATTACTGTTGTTAATGAAGCGGCAACATCAAAAAATTATCAGAACTTTACAACCCCAGCAAATAGATTTACTTATAATCGTCAATTCAATATATTGATTGCAAGAGATGTAAAATCAACAGCTTATGACACAACCTCGGCTGGCATTGTTCATCAAGATAATTATTGGTTAAATGGCGCTCAAAAAGGCTCTGTTATTGCAAATATCAAGCCATCTGATAGTACGGTTTCAATTGGCTTCAGAATGGATGATGTTAATGAGCATTTGCGAGTTGAGACTCAAGGTTGTACATTTAGAAATGATTCAACCCTAATGCCTGTAAATAATGGTGAGCTTGTCATTGCACCTTTAACAAACACTCAGGTGGTTATTCGATTTAAAGGGAGTGATGGAGTTGTTAGAACTTCAGCGCCAATTGCAATTTCATAGAATAAGCCCTTCGGGGCTTTTTTACTTTTGTTTAAAAAGTGTTATTATCACTTAAACTAATATACAGGCAACTAATGTGAAAGTAATCTCAAATGCAAGACAAGCAACCTTGCGTACATTTTTCATCTTAATCTCAATACCTACAATGGCATTTGCTGGAGTAACTATTGATGAATCATTAGATATTGATACAAACTTTATCATCAAAATTGCATTAATATTTATTGCTTCATTCTGGGGCGGTGTTTCATCTGCATTAATTCCAACATCTTTTGATTCAAATATGCCTAATCCTAAATTTACAAAGATTTGGATTGGAACAGCTTTAGGTTCATTATCGGGATGGGGTTTGCTATCTCACTTTAACTTAGGTCTTTTTGCTGCAACACTACCATCATTTGTTATTGGTTCGCTTGGTGCGCCAATCATGGTTTTCTATTTAATGTGGTTCAGCAGCGCAGAAGCTCAAGCTGAATTGCGTGAAGTTATTAAGCAAAAAGTTCGTGAAAAAATCGGGAGTAAATAATGAAAATGACTAACGGTGGATTTCAAATAATCCGTAATGCATTTGGTCCATTAACACAAAGCCAAGTAAATGAAATTAACTTTATCGTGGATTCTATGGATAAAGATAAGTCAATTACTTATGCACAAGGAGCATATATCCTTGCGACCACATGGCATGAAACAGATCGAAAAATGCTACCAATTGTCGAGTATGGGAAGGGAAAAGGACGACCATATGGAACATGGCTCAAGAATAGTAAAGGTGAATTGTACGCCTACAAGAATGGGTCGAAGTCTGAGGTTTATTTGCAATCTCAATACCCTCATTTATATTATGGTATGGGATATGTTCAATTAACTTGGTTTGATAATTTCGAGCTTGCAAGTAAAAAGCTAGGGATTAACTTCCTTAATGATCCCGATCTTGTATTACGCAAAGAGTATGCGATCATCATCATGCTTGAGGGTATGAAGCAGGGTTGGTTTACTGGAAAGAAATTAAGCGACTACATTCATCAATCTAAAAAGGATTACAAGAATGCTCGCAAGATTATTAACGGTAACGATAAGGCACAGATGATTGCTGATTATGCTGAAGTCTTTGAAAAGGCTTTACGATCATGGTAGTCATAGTTAAGCTATGGCGCGAGATCATAGGCACTATTCTGTTAATCAGTTTATTGCTTATGTTCAATAAGTATCAATCCGCCAAACATGAATTAGCAATGACCAAGATTAACTATCAAGGCGAATTGCTTTCTATTAAACTATCAATGTCTGAGGCTATACTAAGGGCTGAACAACAAAGGAAAGAAGATCTTGAAAATTATGCAAGACAAATCGCTAGCGCTAACGCTAAGTATTCTAATCTTTTCGCTGACAATAATCGGATGCGCTCAGAGATCATCGAATACAATAATCGACTCGGTACCTATTCCAACGAAGCAAACGCGGCTTACGCCAAAGCAGCCTCAACAATCTATGCAGAATGTCGAGGCGAATATCTTAAAATGGGACACTATGCTGAAAAACTCGATGCAGAAATAGATAAAGTAACAGATTCAAGCAACAAGCCCAATTAAAGGGCTTTTATTTTATCTATAATATGATTTTCTACAGAGAATCGAAATGAGTAAAATTGAGAAAATGGCAACTAGAATTGCTGCTGAAATGGTTGAGGCATATATTAATCATGGTTCGCCAATTGATGAGGATTATATTGCGGAAAAGTCTTGTAGTATTGCATATAAGATACATGAAAGATCAAAGCAGTATAAAAAAGACAATACATTAACAAAAAAAGATATTGAGCGCATTGCAAAAAATGCAGTCAATATCCCAAGTCACCATAGTGAGTAGACTAAGGCCCTTGTTTAAGGGCTTTCTTATTTCTGCTTTTTCTTGTTCTACATCTTGTTGAACAAATATGGTGATTTCTTCTTGTTGAGTAAAAAGGCTTATTGCATACTTCACAAATTTTTCTTATTGATCCACACATAACACACTTAGTATCTTGATTCTGTGACATTTTTTAGCCTTTGATATTTTAATAAAATTGCATATTAAACTAACATCTCAAATTTTAAAATAGGAATTTTAGCAATGAATATTCAACCTACAATGCCTGCTGTTGTAACTGGTGGTGGTGGATTTGGTGATGGATTTGGTGGTGGCGGATTACTAGCACTAGCTTTACTTGCTGGTCGTGGTGGCTTGGGTTTTGGTAATGAGTTTAACCGTGGTGGTTTTATTGGTGAAGGATGTGTAACACCTAGTAACCTTACTGCTGGATTAGCTGGCGTGACAGATACCATTCAAAACACCAATGTTTTAACTGGCATTGGTGATTTAAAGGGAGCTGTTCCACTTGCTGAGGCGCAAACCCAATTAGCAATCCAAAACGCTCAAAGCGACATTACAAGCCAAAACCAAGCACAAACATTGAATCTTTCATCATTGTTGTTTAACGGTCAATTAGCAAACTTATCTGGATTTGCAAACACTAAAGACGCAGTAGACTCGTTAAGTACTCAAGTTGCTATCGGTCAAGGTGTGACTAATACCAATATTGAACGTTTAGGCTGGCAATTATCACAAAGTATTTCTAATGATGGTGAGCGCACACGTTCATTAATTACAAATAACCGTATTGCTGAACTTGAACAACAATTGACTGTAGCTCAATTAAATGAGCGTGAAGAACGTGCTAACAATGCTCGAATTTCTGATCGCCAATCGGTTGAAATCTCAATGATTAACAATCAAAACCAAAATCAGTTGCAGTTCCAGCAACAAGCACAAGCATTGAATACTATCTCAAGTGGCGTTCTATCTGCTTTGCAAAACATTCAAGCAACAAACCAAGCTATCAATATCGGCGCTGGTACGCAAGTTGCTAACCCAACTAACACTAACACTAACGTTAAAGCGTAAGTAGGTGTGAAATGACTCAAGAGCAAATACTTAGAATGCAGGGTTGGTCTGAAGAAAATATAGAAAAGCTTCGAATTATCGCAAGTAATCCAGAAGCCTATCAATACGCTCTAAGAACAAATGATTTAACAGGTGCTTACAATATGGTTGTACCTAAAGAGAAAGAACAAAATCATAACTTGATGGAGTTCTTTGGCTCATTTAGTGACGAACAACCTGAAAGCGCCAAAGAGTTATCAATCCAGTTGACTAAGTTTGCTCGTTGGGTACAGTCAGAAGTAGATAAAAATAAAGCCTCTCAATAGAGGGGCTTTAATTGATTAACATCTGTTACATGTTTACTTCTGTACCAATCACCATCATAGCTGTAAAAATACCACTCACATAAGAATTCACCCTGTAACTTGTAGTATTTAATATTATGTGAATAATCAGCAAGCCTGTAATGCGTACTTCCATCTGGCGCTCTATCTCTGATTTCTTGAATGTTCATTTTCATATCCTAATAAATTCTCAGTGTTTTTCTTTGCTATTTCATTAAGTTTCAATTTTGATTTTGAAGAAAGTTTAAAACTTTTTCCTGATTTCAAATAAACCCAATCATTACAAACACTAGAAACATCATCTGTATTTAATAAATAGCCTTCTTCTAAAAAAAATAACATCTCAAACTCCTAACTCAATAATTCTTTCATTAACGTATTTTGAATGTAGATCAATACATTTCTGCAATTTGATCTACAACTTTAGCAACACTATCATTGTACTTTGATACAAGTGACTCAATATTCTCAATTTCTTTTTGACAATCTTTAGCAAAAACTCGCTTAATAAATAAAGGTAAGTTAGGGCAATAGCTAACAAAGTCTATCCATTCCAACTCAGCGCAAGACAAACCACCATGTAACTGATCAAGATGTTTTTTAGGTATCTCTCCAGTGCGCAATATATGGATTTGCTCTGCTGGTTGCTTTGCTTTAATCTCTAATGCGCCTTCAGGCCACATTGGTTGACTCAAATATATCAATCCATCAGGTGAATAACCAAATCCCTTATTCTTAATAAATGAAGCCATATGAACCTCAATTCCAGTTTGACGCTCATACATTTGTCGTGCAATTGGTTCTAACTCATGACCACGCTTAGTCCACTCATTACCTTCAAAAACAGATGAAGATTCACCTGTCAATCGCTCATAAGCTAGCCCATTAATATAGGTCTGAGCGCCAGCACCATCGGCACGTATAGCGCTCATTTCAGAGCATGTAATAATACCAAGACGTAAATCCATCCATTCTGGTGAACCTTGTTCAATATCATGTATGATTTCCATTATTCAGCATCCTTTTTAGAAATCTTATTATCTAGTTGGCTTCTCCAATAATCAAAAGCACCTTTTTCAATATCATGTAATTCACAACCAATATAAGCAACTAGTTTTTCCTTTGCTTCAGGTGCTAAATATTCAAGTTTCTTTTCAAGAATCTTAACTTGAGCTGGTGTAATAGTTGCTTTAGCTCTACCGTCATTCTCTTCAGCTATAACTAATCCTAGCAAAGCTTTCATTGTATAGCGCTGACCATAAGTGATTGCAGAACCATCCGCTTGTATTTCATTCTTGCTACCACTTTTATCAGGACTAATAAGCATTGATGCTGTTTCACTATATCCGTGAATATGCGTACAAATACAAGTTACAAGTGTTCTACCATCATGATGCGGCTCAGTTCTCCAGCGAACAAATAAACCAAATTCCTGTAATACCGGATCAACAATTTCTTGCATATGTTCAAGCTTTGCATATTTAGTTCTATTTGCTTGGGCGCCTTTTTCAATTACACCTTTCTTATTTTGAAATCCAAGCATAGCCTTATCAAAATCAGCCTTTGATTGTCGATCTTGAACACGCTCATGCAATTCAATCATTTTTTCAAGCTTAGATACATCTGAATTAACATCAAGCGCTACACGCTCAATCATGCTTAAAAATGGATCTACCAAATTATTCTCTTGTTTAATTAATTCACTCATAACATTTTCCTTTCAAGTGGTGTTGCATTGGTGACCATATTATTATAGAATAAATAAAAATGCAACATGGTGAAGTGATGAAAGCTAAACAAATTATTAAATCAATTTCCTTTAGTCAAAAAAAGGAATGCGAACGATTGATTATTGAGTATGTCAAGAAATTTGATATTGACTTTGCAAAAGAAACAAAAGACATGTGGATGAGTCGACTCAATATAAAGGATAAATCAAGGCTATCTATCTTAGTTGAAAGACTTGAAAACCCTAATATTTGTCGTGAGCAAAAGTGGAAAATTCAAAACGAAATTAAACAAATTGAGGAATCAATCAATGAAAGTAATTAAGCAAGAATTTATAAATGATTTTTCTGTAAGATCGGAAGTATCAGAAGATGGAAAGGTTTTAGTATGTGATTATGGCTATGGAAATCCATTTGAAATAGATAATCAAGGCGCACTCCAACTAATCGAAATACTAAAGGAATTTGTTAATGAAAACATCTCAACAGATTGAAAGACAAGTTGTTGGTATTAATTGGTTTATATCCAATCACAAAAAACAGTTAGATCATTTTTTAAATAGTGATTTTGATATTGATAAGGCAATAGAATACTCAGGAAAGATTAAAGAGTTACAGGCTGAAAAACGTATTCTTGAATGGGTTTTATCTGAGTCATGAATTTGTTTCAGAGCGCTGAATATGCTGAGTCATTAAGCATTTGCCGTAAAAAGAAAGTAGGCGCAGCAGTTGAGTTAAATAATCGTGTTGTGTCTATCGGCTGGAACCATGGTGAGAATGAAAAATGTAATTGTGATATGCACAAATCAAATCCTGATTGCCTTCATGCTGAAGTTGTTTCATTCTTTGCTGAGGACGACTTTTGCTTTCGTGGTGGTATCATAGCTGTCACCTATCTACCTTGCTTAAATTGCGCTAAATTGATCGCATCTAAGGGGATTGAAACAGTCTACTACCGTGATCATCGAGACGACAAAACACAAGGCATAGAATTTTTAAAATTAAACAATGTAGAGGTTTTAAACGAATGGAAGATTTAATTAAAAAGATTGAGCAATGGGCTTCAGATCGCAACATCATTAATGGTTCAAAACCAATTGATCAGGCAATGAAATTGTTTAGTGAATTTGGTGAACTTGCGGATAATGTTGGTAAAGGTCGAGATTGTCGTGATGATATTGGTGATGTTTTTGTAGTTCTTACAATTATGTCGGCTCAATTAGGCTTAGATATAAAGGATGCAATAAAGTTTGATGGTAAGGATTTAGGCTCAAAAAAACATGCTGTATGCGATTTAGGATTATCTTTAAACTATTTTGTTAGAAGTGAAAATAAAGACTGTTTGAGATCATGTTTAATGGCACTGCATTCTATATCCGCTGGACATGGATATTCATTAATTGAGTGTATGAAGATTGCATATAATGACATTAAAGATCGAAAAGGAATAATGTCAAATGGTGTGTTCATAAAAGAATCAGATCCAGCTTATGCTGAGGTAATTAAGTCGATTGAGGATAATTGCTAATGTTGCAAAAATTCATTAAATCACTTGAGTTTTTAGGTGTTGATTCGTCAAACATGAATCGTGTTGAGTGTTCTAAAAATGTTTATAAATTTGAAGTCGATCAAATTAATAAGCTATGGTTGTCATCTTTAGCTTTCTATCGAGCTGGACATGAGAGAGGACAAATTGATACATGGAATGAAATTTCAATTCACGCTATAAATGAGATTAACAAAGTCAAATAGAAGTGCTATACTTCTCTGACTCGTAACTACCCTTTCATACCGCTTTCCCCAAAGCGGTATTTTTTTTATCTAAATTATGTTGCATTAAAATATATATTGATATATATTTAGGCTTCTTAGAAAGGAGAGTGTTATGAGTAATTTTAAATCTTCAGGATTTGCAAAAGTAAAAGGAAATATAGATATTCTTAAATCTTTTGGTGTTGAAAAAGGTGATATTGTAAAAATTATAACCATATCTGAAAATTGGGTTAATGCTTACAATGAAAAATATAGTGGAACTGTTTTAAAGGAAGGGGTTGTTTGTTTTCATAAACAACAATTGATTCCATTAATGGATTACGAATCATCAAACCGCTACAAACTAAAACAAGCGATTAAAGAAACTGGTATTTCTTCACGCAAGCTAAGTCATTTTGCTGTAGGTAATGAATCATTCTTTTATAATCAAACTGGTCCAGCTCGCTTTAAAGAATATGGCGATATTAGCGAATCTAAGCTTGAAGAGTTAATTTATATGGTTGGTGTGGCAAAGAAAAGATTAAACGCTAAAATAACGCAAGATGCATTCGATGAGCGTGAAAAACTTGATCTTGCTGCAAAGACTGTTGATGAAAATAATGTTCCAATTATTGTTGAAAAGCCCAAATGGAAATATCAAGGAGAAGTTACAGTTTACCTTGGACAGCCATCTAATAATTCTGTCAAAAAACGAAATAATAATTTAAGAAACTTTATGATTGTTCTTGTTGTTTTCTTGATTATGTTGGCATTGTGGTTTTTTAGTTTATATGTTAGCAATTGATCCTAGAACAACATGCCTTGAGGTGATGCGTATAGTCACTTCTAGGCATCCAGTACCAGTTGCAACACATATCATCTACAAGGAGCTTGGCGTGGATAGTAGACACCGCCTAACTCAAAGACAGATTAAATTTTTAGTTGAAAAAGGTTATCTAAAAAGATTTCCTAAATATAAGGTAGGTTTGAAATGAAAATTGTTGATAAATTAAATAATGTATTACCAAGTGTTTTGATTTTAATGTCATTAATCCTTGGATCAATTGAACAAGAACAGAAGGCCATAATCTTATTATTATCTGTTTGTGCAATTGAATTAATTCGGATTAAGAAATAATGAACCTAGATCAAATTAAATCACGAATGCCAAACAGCGATATCCGACCTACCCACTACTGCCCCGAACAGGATATATTTATCCATATCGACAATGGAACTTGGTACTTTGACGATGTTTGGATTCAATACGATAAACCTCATAATTTAAAGTTAATAGAAATCTAACCTAAGCTCCTCACGGGGCTTTCTTATTCCTTAAAGTTTAATAATTCATAAATTTTATTCATTAGACTATGTGATTCAAATAGAGAATAATTAGTTAAATTTTTGGAGAAGTTAAATGATAGTTGCTTACTTAAGAAACAAAAATAATGGGATGACTTACAAGGCTATAAATAATAGTCTACTTTTAATGTGGTCGCCAAAAGCTAATAAATATATAAGATGCTGTACAAAGTACAAAGACTTATTTATTAACAATTACATTGATAATTTTGATTTATTGAAAGATTCCGAGGTTAAAGATAAATGAACCACTCAATAAACGATTCTTTCATGAATCCCGATCGCTTTGGCTATGCTGTAATTCCATTTAAATTAGCTGGGTCTTTAGAGCCAAGAAATGATATACCCAAATGGAAGATAGCGCGCAGTAACGCTCGATCAATGGGAAAGACAACAACTTGCATACCAAGGAATCAAAATGCTGTAAATCTCTTGTTAGACGTGTTTATGACAATTCTTGTTTTGAATGCTATAAAGGAAAATCGAAATGAATGAATGGGAAGAGCTAAAATTAAGATATGGTAGTAATAGGCAATATTTAAATAGGAATATATCAATATCTTCAAGCAAGATTGAGGAATTTAAAAATTACTTAATTGATTGTGGTGCGGATATTTTATTAGATTTCAAAAAAAATGAAATGTTTAGATTTAAACTTAATGGAAATCTTGGAATTGTATATAGCAAAGGTTCTGGTAATTTGTTAGCTCACAATATGGCAGCTGAATTTCATAGAATGATTGGTCAAGATAGCACTGAGCTTTACTTAAAAGATCAGTACTATAGTAAATTTTAAAAATAAACATAAGCCCTTTAACTAGGGCTTTTTAATACCTTACATATCAATTTTTCTAATTTACATTATTTGTTTTATTTATTTTACATACGTAATTAACACTGTAATATAGTACTTAAATGATCGAGGATAAATAAATGTATTGGAATCTACCGAACGTAACAATTAGTAGTTTGCAACGCACAACAAAACCACTAATTGAAAATGAAATTGTTTGTGTTTTTAAGCAATGTGAGCCTGCATTCTTTACTGTTAAGCCTGAGCGCATGAAGCAACTTCTAAAAGCTGAAGCAATGTTAAAGCGATTAGAGGATGAGCATAACCAGAGTTATAAAGATTTACCATTCTGAGGTTTGATAATGCACTACTACACATTCAAGCCGAAAGACTATATGAGTAAAACGGCTTTCTTAGAACCATTAGAAGACTTAGCTTACAGACGTATGCTTGACCATTGTTATTTAACTGAAAAACCATTGCCACAAGATATTAATGAAATCGCAATGCTAATACGCATGCGAACGCATACCGATAGCATTAAGACCGTATTGCATTACTTCTTCGATCTTACTGCGGAAGGTTATGTTAATGATTACGTTGCTCGTGAATTGTTTGCTTATCATAGTAAGTCACTGAAGGCAAAAGCATCTGCTGATGCTAGATGGAAAAAAGAACGGAATAAAATCAAAGACATAAGTGCTGTAGAATCGCAATGCGATGGTAATGCGAACGCATTGCATGAAGAAAGCGAAAGCAATGCTAACCAACAACCATTAACCAATAACCATAAACCATTAACGAATAATATAGATACACCTTCGGACAAGCCGAAACGTTTTGATTTTAAGAAAGCGTTAATTGAGAAATCGGCAAGTGAAGATTTAGCAACTGCATTCATGGCTGTAAGAAAAACCAAGAAGGCAACCAATACCGAAAAAGCATTTGATCTATTCATGAATAACGTGAACAAATCAAATATGAGTTTGAATCAAGTTTTAGAAATTTGCATTCAGAGAGATTGGAAAGGATTTGATCCGACTTGGTTGAACAATCAATCCAACAATCGTGGCACTGATAACTTTCATGATTCATTTTATGGAAAAGGTCAAAGCCCATTTGGTCAACATGATCAAACTGGAATGCGTGATGTTGGCGGTAATGTTTTAATTGGTCATGATAACGATGTGAGATTCTAATGAATAATTTAGATATGAGTTTTACCCAAGACGATGCTTTACGATTAACAAAGAAAATGCACGCTCGTTATGGTGATGGATTTGCTAGGCAATGGAAAGGATTTACAGCAAATGAGATTGCTGCTGAATTCTTTGATGAACTCAAAGATATGACTGTTGAGCAAATCAGCCGTGGATTGGCAAAAATGAAAACCTATGAATATGCGCCAAACGTTTCGCAATTCTCTAATTGGTGTTTAGGTGATTTGCGTGGGCAATGGTTAGGCGCACATGAAGCATGGAATATTGCGAGAGGATCTATTGATTTTAACGGATACGAATTAACTGTTGTATGGACAAAAGAATGCGCAATTGCATTTGATGCGGTTTCAAGCATGGTTAGACTAGGCGACAAGTATCAAATTGCTGAAGCAAAGAAAGTATTTGTAGAGCAATACGAAAGAATGGTCACAGAATCGATTGAGAGAGGCGATAAGCCAGTTTACACGGTTTCCTATGGTGATGATAAGGAGCAACGCAAAACAGCGCTAAAACAAGCGGAAATCGCTGGATTATTGCCAGCAACAGAAAGCAATAAAATGATTGAAATGATCCAAAGTCCTCAAGATGCAAAAAATGAGGAAGTTAAATTTAAAACTTTGGCTCAAGAAAACTTGCAGAAACTGAAAGAGGCTTTAAAAAAACCAAATCAAAAGCAAGATATTCCAGAAAAGGAAATTATTGAACCTTTGAAATTATCGGGGAACTTACCTGAATGGGCTGATCCATTCGATCAACCTGAAAATTTTAAAGCTGGTTTAAAGCGAGAAGGTAAAGCAATACCGCTTGCATTAACTGAATGGGAAAAACGAAAAGGAATAGGTGGTTAATATGAAAGCTGTTGAATTTATTAAAAAACATGGTTGGGAAGAAGCTAAATTTTATTTAAGCACAGCATTAAATGATGCAATTTATATGGAATTTAATATGCCTAAGTATGGGATTGAAAAAATTTCATTAAATGTTTCCGAGCTAAAACGACTAGTCGAGATTTGGAGGTTAATTCAATCAAAAGGTGGTCTGGAAAATGCCAAGGAAGACGAGCTTTGGGCAAATGAATTGGGTTTTGGCTACAAAGGATTAGCTCAAGCCATTGCAGACGTGGAAAGCGTGGAATTGCCATGACAGCATTTGAAAAAAGATTATTAATTATTTATACGCTAATGGGTAGAGATGAACCAATGACAAGATCTGATATTGAGCAATTAATTAATCTTGGTTTTGGGGCTACAATTAATATCTTGAATGAATTAATTAATTCAGGATTTGTCACAAGGGTAAAGCGTGATGTTGCGAAAAAATACATGGGTTATGTTGCAACAGATAAGGCTAGAGAATGGTTTAAACTTTAATTGCCACCACGAATACCAATATTATTTTATTTATGATGAGTATCGGTGTTTGTGGTGTGGGAGAACAGGATGAGTGAGTTTAAGGTAGGCGATGAGGTTATCTGTGTAAACTCAAATGATTCAAATTATTTATCATTTGGTGATATGTATCTTATTAAATCAATCGAATATGGAGGAAGCCATATAACACTACAATCAGGTTTTGGTTATAAAGGTGGAGATAGTACTTACAGCATATTAAGATTTGAAAAAATCGAACAGGGGTTTAGGGATGAGTGATTTTATTAATATTTCTGTAAATAAATTGGTGAAATTAGAGGGTTTAATGTTTTGCATTCAATGCAATAAATTATTTATTGAGAATAAAGACACAAAAGATCATGGCATTTGCTCTCTTAATTGTGGATATAGATATCGTGGATTGCATTGGAGTGATTTTTTATGAACGATTTAATCAATAAAGTTGGTGGGATCTTTAATACAAATAATAATGGATATTTAATTATTACCAAGTATGTAAATACAAAAAATGTCCATATTAAGTTTATTAAAACTGGTTATGAGGCTGTGGTTAGAATGAGTGAAATTAAGAAAGGAACTGTTAAGGATAGGTTTTTACCTTCATACTGTGGTGTTGGTTTTTTAGGAAATGAGTTGACTAAAATCAATGGAAATACATTAAAAGAATATATGCTGTGGAGTGCTATGATTAAGCGTTGTTATGATACTTCTTATCCCGAAAAGAATCCAACATATAAGAATTGCGAGGTATCTGAAAATTTTAAAAATTATAGTTATTTTAAACATTGGTGTTCTAACCAAATTGGATTTAATAGAAAAGGGTGGGATTTGGATAAGGATTTATTAATAAAAGGTAATAAGACTTATTCGGAAGAAAGTTGTGTTTTTATTCCTCAAGAGATTAATGTAATACTAAATAATGGGAGGCGTGGAAGAGAATACCCATTAGGAGTTGGTTATGATAAAAGAATTAAAAAATTTGAATCTAGACTTTGTATTAATGGAAAACAAATGCGTATTGGTAGATTTAAAACGATAGATGAGGCTTCTGATGCTTATAAAAAAGCAAAAGAAGAACAAATTAAGGTTGTGGCTCAAAGATGGAAGGGGGAAATTGATGAAAGAATTTACGATATTTTAATGAGTTATAGAGTTTATTTAAATAATTCATAACCAAAAGTAAATGATTCATAAAAATCTTTCATTAGTCAATGGTATGGTTATTTTGCATAATAGCCATATCGAAACGGAGATTAAGAAATGAATTTTAAAGTTGAATTATTGAGTTATGAAGATAAATTAGCAGATTTTGAAGTAACTTTAGAAAATCTTGATTGTGTTACTTGTCACGCTGTTGTTGATTTAATTGATTTTAAAAATGGTGATGTGAATATTGATCCTGATAATTGGTTTGATGCTGAAGGTAATTCAATTGATAAGCCAGAAGAATTTAAAGGTTATGAGCGTCATTTACTTAATAACTGCTTTGAGTATGAAGTTGGTAAATTCCTATGAAAGCAAAAATAAAATGGTTCAATGGGAAACTTCCTGAATGCATAACTCAGGGTAAGGAATACGATGTAATAACATTTGATGGTCAAGGATTTGATTTTTTGGATGATGATGATGAATGGAATTATACAAACGTTTCTAAGTCTTGGGTTTTAAATGGTGGTGATTGGGAGCTGAAAGAATGAATACAATTTATATTATTTGCTTCTTATTTTTGATTGTAGCGATTGTTTTAGCTATCTGGTGTATTGATACCAAAGAGGCTAAAAGAGATCGTGTAAAGCGTCTAGAAGACGATCAGCGATATATAAACAATAAACGTAATGGGTGGGATTGGTGATGATTAGTGCAACAATTGGTTATGATGTAGCAAATAGAAATAATTTAAGAAGCAAGTGGGATATTGGTTCTTTCCCAGTTAAGAAAATTGAAAGTTTTTTTAAGGAAAAAACAAAACCTGTAGTTATTGATCCAGTAATTGAATTGAAGACAAAGCAACAGCGCAAAGAAAGAAACAAAGGTTTTCGTGAAAGACGTGCAGAGCAAATGCCATTTATTAAAGAATATGTTAATTGGTCAAGTCGATCAAATAGATGGGCTAATATTATTAAACATGTTGATGGGGTTAAGGGTGAAACTTTTACTCACATCGTTTTGGGTAAAAAAACAATTGAAGATCCTAAAGTTTGGAAAGAAGTCGTTAGGGTTGTTAATCAGCTTAGAGAGGAATACAAAAATGAATCTAAGTAAATATCTAATCGGTGGATCTTGTTTTATTGTTGGCGCTGCATTTGTTTATTTTATTTTGAGAGGTGGTTTTTGATGAAAGAGTTATTGTTAGAAACAAAAGATGGTGAGTATATATATAGCAATTCTGAAATGGATACAGTGCCATACCATGTTGGGGTTATTGAAATTCCAAAAGATGCACTGGCTTTAACTAAGGTTGATGATATTCTACTATTTTGGTTTGATCATGGGTTTTGTTGTGAAATGGATTTAAGAATATACAATGCTTATCATAGTTCATTTATTAATTATCTCGAAGACATTGAAGGTTCAATATGCTTATGGCAACGTGATTCAGTTGAGGAAAAGAAAGAGGATGATGTAAATAGTCCTAGTCATTACAATAAAGGTGGTGTTGAGTGTATTGATGCTATTGAATCAAGTATGACTAAAGAGGCTTTTTGTGGTTATTTGAAAGGTAATGTGATCAAGTATATGTATCGCTATGAAAATAAAGGCGGTGTTGAGTCACTTAAAAAAGCTCAATGGTATTTAAATAAATTGATTAATTTGGAGTCTGTGTAATGGAAATTTTATTTATTATTTTGTGTATTGTGCTTGTAATATTATCTTGGTTACCTGTGATTATTGCGTTTAAACGTAAACATAAAGATAGATGGGGTATTTTTGCATTAAACTTCTTTCTTGGTTGGACTGGTATTTTCTGGATTGCTGCTTTAGTTTGGTCGTTATCAAATGATGGTAATAATAAATGAGAGCCGCAAAGATTGATGCAAACCAAAATGAAATCGTAGATGCCTTGCGTAAAGCAGGGTGTACGGTTCAGATTCTTTCTAGTGTTGGTAAGGGGTGTCCCGATATTGTTTGTGGGTTTTCTGGTCTTAATCTATTTATGGAAATAAAAGACGGAAATAAACCAAAATCAGCACAGAAATTAACAATAGATCAAGTTAAATGGCATCAAGATTGGAATGGGACAGTTGTTGTTGTGAATAGTATTGAGCAGGCATTGCAGGCTATTTCTGATTATAGGCAATATGTTTATAGTCCTTACTAATATGGAAATTAAAATATGAACATAAAATCAATATTCTGCTTTCATTCTTGGGAATGGGAAAAAGATATTAACGGTGATGAAATTAAGGTTTGTCGTAAATGTTTAAAGGTGGTGAGTGTATGAAAATTTTAAAAATAACTTGGCTTGATGCTTGCAATAAGTGTGGATTTAGTGATTATGCCAATGTAACAACTGAGCGAGGTATTGGTTGTTATTTGTGGAGTGGTGATAAAGTTGAATGTCCAAGTTGCAATAATGTTGGTGAGATTGAGTGTGAAGATGGTTGTGCATATGTTGTATGGAATAATTAAAACTAATAACCATATCAGTAATTTGAATTGATGTTTTTGTGGATTGTGGTAAAGTGGGTTTGTTCTATCAAATTATCAAAAATAAACATCGTACTCATCTCCGATATTATTTTGATTGACAGCTTGGAAAGACAGGCAACTTTAGAGAGTGAATTACGTCTTAGCGTCCTCGGCAAATCTAAGTAATACGAGCATCGGTTCACTCTACTAAAGTTAAAATCATGATGCGGGTAATTAGCATATAAACCTAGCGGTGGAATAGATTTTATTATTAAAGGTGTTTGCAAGCACTTTGATTTTTAAAATTGAAACTTAATGCTATCTTTGTTAGTAGTTAATATTTAGTTCGAAATGAATATTAATAAAACCATAGAGAAGAAGCAGAATAGTTCTGCATTACCCAGCAATATGATTTTATTTAACTAAGACTCGAAAGGGTCTTTTTTATTATAAAAAGTTTGGTGATTGATAAAAAAGTTTCATTAGTCAGGTGTGATAAATTTCAATAAAATTAACTCATTGAAAGGAGATTGACATGAAATTTATTAAAGCACTTTGGTTAGCGTTGGTTGATGTTTTTAAGATGTATTTTCAATTGCCAAAGTTATTGATTGATTTGTTTTGGTGCTTAATGGGTTTTGTGTCATTGGTGTTGAGTGTTGTTTTATTTCCTTTCATTGTTTATCGGAAGTATAAAGAAGTTTGCAACGAGAAGCCCAAGCGTAAGGCTTCTAAATTAAAAGCTAAATTGGTTTGAGGGTGAAATGAGCAAAGAAGAAGTTAATTATAATCAGACATGGTTATGTTGGTGTTGTGGTGAATCTGTGCTTTATTTTGGATTTCATGATTGCAACAAGTCAAAATAAGAATGTATTAAACCGCTTTGATGCGGTTTTTTATTGTCTGTTGTTTTGTGGTATATTGAATATATATTTTTATGGAGAGTTTGACGTGAGTATAGATAGAACTGGCGTTGGGGGTAGACCTCCATCGTTTACGGATCCTGAAGCATTTAAAGAAAAGTGCTTAGGGTATATTGAATGGGTTAAAAATAATCCTGTTGAAAAAACAATTACTGCATCTTTTCAAGGGGTTATTACCCATAAAAAGGTTCCGCATATGCGTGGGATGACTCAGTTTGGATTGGCTACTTATTTAGGTGTTGGGATTACTACACTTAAAAATTATGGTAAGCATCCAGAGTTTATGTCCATCTTTGAGGGTATTGACGCTATGATGAAGGCGTGGAACCTTGATGGGGCAATTTCTGGTGACTTGAATGTGACTCTTGTTGCGCGCATTGATGGTCATGCCGATAAGACTGAAACTGATATCACAACCAATGGCGAGAGTATTAACAAGCAAAATATAGATATGAGCAAATTGTCAGATGATGAATTACGAAACCTTGACTCCATCATTTCAAAAGCAAATCAGAGTGGAGCTATCGAAAAGGAATCTGATTGATTTTACAACTTATACCATGCCTAACTTTCAACAGGGATGGTTTAATAAAATTATTGCTTATGAACTTCAGAAATTCTATTTTGATGTTATGGATGGAAAGCAACCAAGATTATTGATTCAAGCTCCCCCGCGTTCTGGAAAGTCTGAGATGTTCTCAAGACGTTTCCCTGCGTGGGCTTTTGGTCAAAATCCTGATTTGCAAATGATCGCTGCATCCTATTCTGCTGATCTTGCATCGCGTATGAATAGA